>Ga0307411_10000304_pt1 | contig 16402 bp, 12 predicted proteins | sample DK1Ometagenome_2_FD_203712 | JGI IMG/M metagenome (GOLD analysis project Ga0307411, IMG submission 203712) | Maize rhizosphere microbial communities from greenhouse at UC Davis, California, United States - DK15-O-1 | ecosystem: Host-associated > Plants > Roots > Rhizosphere > Soil | place: USA...
GCCCGGCCGGCACCGCGCCCGGCGGCGCGCCCCGCCGCCCCTCGCACGGACTCGGCCGCCGCTGCCGCGCCGCGGCCGGCGACGCCTCCGGCTACGCCGCCGGCAGCACCGCCGTCGGTTCCGAGCGCACCGGACACGGCCGCGAGGCCGCCGCGATGAACCTCGGCCTGGCGCTCCGCACGGCGACCGCGTTCATGGTCCTGGTACTCCTGCACTACACGCTGCGCCCCATGCTCGGGTGGCGCGCGCCGCTCGACTTCCTCGTCGTGGCGGTGCTGCTCGTCGCCGTCCGCGTGCGGCCGGGGCTGGCGGCGCTCATCGGGTGCGCGACGGGGCTCGCCTCCGACTCGGTGACGCCCAGCGCGTTCGGCGCCGGCGCGCTCGCCCTCACGAGCGTGGCCTTCGGCGCGAGCTGGCTCAAGGCGGTATTCTTCGCCGACAACCTGTTCCTGAACGGCCTCTTCTTCTTCCTCGGGAAGTGGACGTTCGACGTCGTCCGGCTGTTCGCCGAGCGGCGGCTGCGCGGCGTCGAGCTGGTCATGGAGACGCTCGTCTGGTCGCCGCTGTCCGCGGCACTCACCGCGCTCGCGGGGGTACTGCTGCTCGTCGTCCTGCGCCCGCTGTTGAGGTCCTCGAACGCATGAGCTTCCACCCGAACGACGTCTCGCGTCGCGCCCGCACGGCGGGTGCGCTCCTGGTGGGCGCGTTCGCCGTCCTGATCGGCGCGTTCTTCCGTACGCAGGTGGTGCGCAACGAGCAGTACGCGCTGCAGTCGGAGGAGAACCGGCTGCGCGAGGTGCCGCTCCCGGCGCCGCGCGGCATCATCTACGACCGCGAGAAGCGCGTCATCGCCGAGAACCTCCCCGGCTACACGGTCTCGCTCCTCAGCCCCACGCCCGACTCCCTGCGCGCGGCGCTGCGCCGGCTGAGCGGGACCATCCAGCTCTCGAACGCGCAGATCGAGGGCGCGGTCCGCCGCTTCCGCCGCGACCCGAACCGGCCGGCGGTGATCCTTCCAGACGCCGACTTCCAGGTGGTCTCGGTGCTCGAGGAGCACCGGACGGAGTACCCGGGGTTGATCATCCAGAGCGCGCCGAAGCGCTACTACCCGGACGGGCCGGTGGTGGCGTCGTTCATCGGCTACACGGGGGAGATCAGCGAGAGCGAGCTGGGCTCGCGCCGCTACGAGGGGTACAAGCCGGGGCAGCAGATCGGGAAGGAGGGGCTGGAGAAGCAGTACGAGGACGTGCTGCGTGGAAAGGAGGGGTCTCGCTTCGTGGAGGTCGACGCGCGCGGGCGCGTGGTGCGGGAGGCGGGCGCGCGCGAGGACCTCGCGCCGGAAGCGGCCGAGCCGCTCTACACGAACATCGACCTCGACCTGCAGCGCCACACCGCGTCGCTCTTCGGCGACTCCCTGCGCGGGGGCGCGATCGCGCTCGAGCCGCGGACTGGCGAGGTGCTCGCGCTCTACAGCGCGCCGTCATTCGACCCGAACCGCTTCATCGGCGGCATTCCCGTCGACTACTGGAACGAGCTGCGCACCGACCCCCGCCGGCCGCTGTACAACAAGGTGATCAAGGGCCGCTACCCGCCCGCCTCCACCTGGAAGCTCGCGACCTCCGCCCTGGCCATGCAGGCGGGGCTGGTGAGCCTGGACGATCGCATGCCGGTGCCGTGCACGGGCGGCTACATGTACGGCCGCTACTGGCGGTGCTGGGATCGGCGCGGCCACGGCAACGTCACGCTGCGGCAGGCGATCGAGAAGTCCTGCGACGTCTACTTCTACCAGCTCGGCCTGAAGCTCGGCCTGTCGCGGATGCTCGCGGGGGGGATCTCGCTCAAGATGGCGGAGCGGACCGGGATCGACCTGCCCGACGAGCAGCGCCCGCTGTACCCGGCGTCCGAGGCGTACTTCAACGAGAAGTACGGCGAGCGCGGGTGGGTGGCCGGCTCCACCGTGCTCAACCTCTCGATCGGGCAGGGGGAGAACACGCAGACGGTGGCGAACATGGCGCGGTTCTACACCGCGCTGGCGACCGACGGGCACGCGGCGCGCCCGGAGATCGTGCGCCAGAACCCGCAGCGCACCCGGCTGTTCAAGCTCAGCGACGAGCAGATGGCCGGCCTGCGGACGGCGATGAAGGGCGTCGTGTCGTCCGCGGGCACGGCCAACAGCGCGCGGATCGAGGGCGTGGTGCTCGCCGGCAAGACGGGGACGGCGCAGAACGCCGAGAATCCCAACGTCGATCACGCCTGGTTCGTCGGCTTCGCGCCGGCGGACAACCCGACCATCGTCGTCGCCGTCTTCCTCGAGTTCGGCGAGCACGGCTACGCGGCGGCGCAGGTCGCGTCGAAGATGATCAGCCGGTACCTGAAGAAGGACGCGGTCCTGCCGCCGACGACGGAGGGCGAGTGACGCGGCGGCCAGCCGTCGCCGACGTCCCGCTGATCGCGCTCGCGCTCGCCCTCTCCATCTTCGGCGTCGCGATGGTCTACTCGGCGGGGCAGACGGACGCCCCGACGGCGGTGGCGCGGCTGTACCGCTCGCAGATGCTCTGGGTGGTCGTCGCGATCGGCGCGGCCTTCGTGGTATCGCGCGCGAGCGTGCGGCTGATCGAGTGGGCGGCGCTCCCCAGCTACCTGTTCACGCTCCTCCTGCTCGTGGTGACGCTGGTCATCGGCTCCGGCGCCGGGACGGCAGCCAGCTCCAAGAGCTGGCTGACCATCGGCGGCGTGCGCATCGGGCAGCCGGCGGAGCTGGCGAAGATCACCGTGGTGCTGATGCTCGCGCGCGTGCTCGCGTCGCGCCGGGAGCCGCCCAAGTCGCTGCTGGACCTGTGGCAGCCGGCGCTGATCGTGGGGATCCCCTGGCTGCTGATCATGGCGCAGCCCGACCTGGGCACCGGGATCGTGTTCGTGGGGATCTTCTTCGCCATGCTCTTCTGGTCGGGCGTGTCGTGGCGGCTGCTCCTCCTCGTCGCCAGCCCCGCGGTCAGCATGGTGCTGGCGTTCAACACGCGGCTCTGGGGGGCGTGGTTCTGCCTCCTGCTCGCCCTCGTCTGGACGTACAAGCCCTACCTGTTCGAGGGGATCATCATCGTCTGCCTGAACGTGATGATGGGGGTGGTGGCGCCGATCGTCTGGGAGCGCCTGGCGCCCTACCAGCAGAAGCGGCTGCTCGTCTTCCTCGACCCCTCGATCGACGCGCGGGCCTCCGGCTACCACGTGATCCAGTCGCAGGTGGCGATCGGGTCCGGCGGCTGGTTCGGGAAGGGGTTCACCGAGGGGACGCAGAAGCGGCTGGGCTACCTGCCCGAGCAGCACACGGACTTCATCTTCGCGGTGGTAGGAGAGGAGCTCGGGTTCATAGGCGTCACGCTCGCGCTCACGCTCTTCCTCGCCCTCTTCCTCCGCACGGTGCGCGTGGCGGCGCGGGCGAACGACACGTACAGCAGCATGGTCGCCTTCGGGCTCGCGGCGAGCTGGCTGGTGCACGTGTTCGAGAACGTCGGGATGACACTGAACCTGGCGCCGATCACCGGGATCCCGCTCCCCTTCTTCAGCTACGGGGGGAGCTTCATGCTGGCCAGCTGGCTCGCGGTGGGCATGCTCGCCCGCATTTCCGCGGAAGGGCGGGGGCGCGCGGCGGCGCTCGCGGTGTGACGGCGCGGTAGGGCGCAGCGCGGCGTCTCTTGCCCCGCTGGGTGGGACGGCTCACATTTCCGCGCTATGGCCTGGTTCCGAAAAGAGAAGAAGCCGCGACAGCCCCGGCGCGAGCGCCTGGAGATCCCGCCCGACGCGTGGGAGAAGTGCGAGGCGTGCGGGCACACGGACATCCGCGAGAAGTTCGTGCGGAACCTGAACGTCTGCCCGCAGTGCGACTTCCACCGCCGCATCCGGGCCCCCGACTACCTCCAGCTGCTGCTCGACGAGGGAACCGTGGAGGAGACGGAGGTGGACATCCACTCCGTGGACCCGCTCGGCTTCCCGGAGTACCCGCAGCGGCTCAAGAAGGCGACGACGAACGCCGGCGACGCCGACGCGATCATCACGGCGAGCGGCATGCTCGGCGGCATGCCCACCAACGTCGGCGTGATGGACTTCGCCTTCATGGGCGGGTCGATGGGGTCCGTGGTGGGCGAGAAGATCGCCCGGCTCGGCCAGCGGTCGCTGGAGCGCAAGTTCCCGCTCGTGATCGTCTCCGCGTCGGGCGGGGCGCGCATGCAGGAGGGAGTCCTCTCGCTCATGCAGATGGCCAAGGCGAGCGCCATCCTGTCGATGCTCGCCGAGCGGCGCATCCCGTACGTCTCGGTGCTGACGAACCCCACCACCGGCGGGGTGAGCGCGAGCTACGCGATGCTGGGCGACGCGATCGTCGCCGAGCCGGGCGCCGTGATCGGCTTCGCCGGGCCGCGGGTGATCAAGCAGACGATCGGCCAGGACCTGCCCGAGGGCTTCCAGACGGCGGAGTTCCTCCTCGACCACGGGATGCTCGACAGCGTCGTGCACCGGCGCGAACTGAAGCGCACGGTGGGACAGCTCATCCGGCACATGAGCGGGAAGCCGGCGGCGGCGGGGTGGGAGTCGCCCTGAGCCGCTACCGCGAAGCGCTCGACTTCCTCTTCGCGCGCACCACCGGCAAGACAAGGTTCGGCCTCGCTCGCACGCGCGAGCTGCTCCGCGCCCTCGGCGACCCCCAGACCCGCCTCGCCGCCTTCCACGTCGCCGGGACCAACGGGAAGGGGAGCGTCTGCGCCTCGATCGAGGCGGTGCTGCGCGAGCGCGGGTTGAGAGTCGGCAAGTACACCTCGCCGCACCTCGTGGACTTCCGCGAGCGCATCCTCGTGGACGGCATCCCCATGCCCGAGGAGGCGGTGGTCGAGTTCGTGGAGCGGTGGACGCCGTTCTGCGAGCGGATCGGCGCCACGTTCTTCGAGGCGACCACGGCGATGGCCTTCGACTACCTGGCGCGCGCGGACGTGGACGCCGCGGTGGTGGAGGTGGGGCTCGGCGGGCGGCTGGATTCGACCAACGTGATCTCGCCCGTCGTCGCCGGCGTCGTGTCGATCGGCCTGGACCACCTGGAGTACCTGGGCGACACGCGCGAGGCGATCGCGGACGAAAAGGCGGGGATCTTCAAGGCGGGCGTACCGGCCGTGGTGGGGGAGCCGGACGCGGCCATCCGCACCCGGCTCGCCGCCCACGCGCGCGCGGTGGGGGCGAGCTGCGTGCGCGTGGTCGCGGAGGAGACCTCGGTGAGCGACGTGACGATCGGGTCGGCCGGCACGGCGTTCACGCTGAGCGCGGGCGGGCACTCGCGCCGCCTCCGCACGACGCTCACGGGGGCCCACCAGGCGGCCAACGCGACCGTGGCGCTCACCATGCTCGACGCGGCGGGGGCACCGTTCACGCAGCCGCCGGACGTGGTGGAGCGCGCCCTCCGTCAGGTGCGGCTGCCCGGGCGCTTTCACAGGGAGGGGCGCTTCATCTTCGACGTCGCGCACAACCCGGACGGCGCGGCGGTGCTGGCAAGCACGCTCGCCGCGGCGCACCCCGGGCGGCCGCTCGTCGCGCTCGTATCCGTGCTCGGCGACAAGGACTGGCGGTCGATGCTCGATACGCTGGCGCCGCAGGTCGACGCGTTCGTCTTGACCAGCGCGCCCACCGCGCCGGCGAGTCGCGCCTGGGTGGTGGGCGACGCACTGGCGCACGCGCAGCACCGCGGGTGGGACGCCCGCGCCGAGCCGGACTTCGACCGGGCGATCGAGCTGGCGCTGGCCGCCGGCGCCGCGGTGCTCGTCACGGGCTCCTTTCACACGGTGGGAGACGCCATGGCGCGCTTGCAGATAAATCCACTCGGCGGGTAACTTGGTCGAATGGCCCAAGGCCCCCTCCCCGGCTTCCGCGACTTCTATCCGCCCGAGTTCGCCGATCGGGCGTTTATCATGCACGCCTGGCGCGACGTCGCCCGGCGCTATGCGTTCGTCGAGTACGACGGGCCGCCGTTGGAGCCGCTCGACCTGTACACGAAGAAGAGCGGGGAGGAGATCGTCGGGCAGCTCTACAACTTCACGGACAAGGGGGGGCGCGAGGTGGCGCTCCGCCCGGAGATGACGCCGACCTTCGCACGCATGGTCGGCGCGCGGGCGAACGCGCTGCGCAAGCCGGTCCGCTGGTTCTCCACGCCGCAGCTCTTTCGCTACGAGCGGCAGCAGAAGGGGAGGCTCCGCGAGCACTTCCAGCTCAACGTCGACCTGGTGGGCGAGGCGGACGTGAGCGCCGACGCCGAGGTGCTGGCGGTGGCCATCGACATCATGCGGGCGGTCGGGCTCGGCGCCGAGGACGTGCGGGCGCGGGTGAGCGACCGGCGGCTCCTCAACGCGCTGCTGACGCACGCCGGCGTGGACGACGACCAGCTCGCCGTCGCCTACGCCGTCGCGGACAAGCTCGAGCGCGAGCCGCGCGAGCAGTCGGCGCGCCGCCTCGCGGACGCCGGCCTGTCGCCGGAGGCCGTCGAGCGCTTCTTCTCGATCGTGCGCCCGACCTCCGTGGAGGAGCTGCAGGCCGCGTTCGGCGCCGATCCGCGGATCGCGGAGCGGCTGGAGCCGATGGCGCGCTACTTCGGCGCCCTCGAGGCGCTCGGCGTGCGCGACTGGGTGGAGCTCGACCTGTCGATCGTGCGCGGCCTGGCGTACTACACGGGGATCGTCTTCGAGCTGTTCGACCGCCGCGGCGACTTTCGCGCCATCTGCGGGGGCGGGCGCTACGACACGCTGCTCTCGTCCCTCGGCGGCGCGGACCTGCCGGCGCTCGGCTTCGGGATGGGGGACGTCGTGCTGGGCGAGCTGCTGCGCGCGCGCGGCCTGATGCCGTCGTCGGCGCCGCGGATCGACTACTGGGTCGCGGGCGACGGGGAAGGCGGTCCGGCGGACGTGATGCGGGTGGCGTCGGCGCTGCGGGCCCGCGGCCGCAGCGTGGAGTACGCGCTCCGCGCGCAGACGCTGAGTCGCCAGCTCAAGGCGGCGTCGGCCGCCGGCGCCGAGCAGGCGGTGATCCTGCGCGCCGCGGACGCCGGGCGCGGCGTCGCCGTAGTGAAGCGACTGGCGGACGGCTTCGAGGCGTCCGTCACGCTCGCCGAGTGGCTGCCGAGTGCCTGACCGGCCGCATCGCCCTTCGACGCTCCGACTCCCGCCGCTGGCGGGCAACCTGAATCGCACATGGCAGACGACAAGAAGCTGACGCCCCGCGCCGAGGACTTCAGCGCGTGGTACAACGAGCTGGTGCTGCGCGCCGAGCTCGCCGACTACTCGCCCGTGCGGGGCTGCATGGTGATCCGGCCCAACGGGTACGGCATCTGGGAGCGCATGCAGCGCGCCCTGGACGACGCGTTCAAGGCCACGGGGCACGTCAACGCCTACTTCCCGCTCTTCATCCCCGAGAGCTTCATGAAGAAGGAGGCGGAGCACGTCGAGGGCTTCGCCCCGGAGACCGCCGTGGTCACGCGCGGCGGCGGGAAGGAGCTCGAGGAGCCGCTCATCGTCCGCCCGACATCCGAGACCATCATCTACGCGATGTTCTCGAAGTGGGTGCAGAGCTACCGCGACCTGCCGCTGCTCATGAACCAGTGGGCGAACGTGGTGCGGTGGGAGATGCGCACGCGGCTCTTCCTCCGCACGACGGAGTTCCTCTGGCAGGAGGGGCACACGGCGCACGCCACCCACGACGAGGCCGAGGAGGAGGCGCGGCGCATGCTCGGCGTCTACCGCGACTTCATGGAAGGGTGGATGGCGATGCCCGTCGTGACCGGCCAGAAGACCAAGGCGGAGCAGTTCGCGGGCGCGCTGCGCACCTATTCGTGCGAGGCGATGATGCAGGACAACAAGGCGCTGCAGGCGGGCACGTCGCACAACCTCGGCCAGAACTTCGCCCGCGCGTTCGACGTGACGTTCCAGACCGAGGCCGGCGGCACGGACCACGTGTGGAACACGAGCTGGGGCGTCTCCACCCGCATGATCGGCGGGCTGGTCATGACGCACGGCGACGACGCGGGGCTGCGCACGCCGCCGCTGCTCGCGCCGATCGAGGTGGTGATCGTCCCCATCTACCGGAAGGACGAGGAGCGCGTGCGCGTGCTGGAGGCCGCGGACCGCATCGCCGCGCGGCTCGGCGACTGGGAGCGCCGCGAGCCCAACCGGCTGCGGGTGAAGGTGGACGCACGCGACGGGATGAAGCCCGGCGCCAAGTACTACGAGTGGGAGCTGCGCGGCGTGCCGCTGCGGCTGGAGCTCGGGCCGCGCGACCTGGACGCCAACCAGGCGGTGCTCGTGCGGCGGGACACGAAGGAGAAGCGCCCGGTCTCGCTCGACACGCTGGGCGAGGAGATCGAGGAGACCCTGGTGCGCGTCCAGGAGGAGATGCTGGCCGCCGCGCGCGAGCGCATGGACCGGAACAGCCGGCGGGGCGCCATCAGCTACGACGAGTTCGTCGCGCTGATGAAGGGGGACGGCGCGTTCGTGTACGCCGGGTGGTGCGGGAGCGCCGAGTGCGAGGCGGCGGTGAAGGAGGAGACGAAGGCGACCATCCGCTGCCTCCCGGACGAGGAGTTCCGGTCGGCGGAGATGCCGTCGCGCTGCCTGAAATGCGGTAGCGCGGCCACGGTGGAGGCGTTGTGGGCGAAGGCGTACTAGCGACGGGCTTCACGCGCGTGGGCGGGACGCTGCACTGCGAGGGCGTGCCCGCCGAGCGGATCGCCCGGGCGGCGGGCACGCCGACGTACGTGTACAGCGCCGGCGCCATCCGCACCCAGTTCCAGCGCCTCCGCGACGCGTTCGCGGACGTGCCGCACCGCATTCACTTCAGCGTCAAGGCGAACTCCAACCTCGCCGTGCTCTCGCTGCTGCGCGGGCTCGGCGCGGGCGTGGACATCGTCTCGGGCGGGGAGCTCTATCGCGCGCGGCAGGTCGGGTACGCCGGGCGCGACATCGTCTTCAGCGGGGTGGGGAAGACGGCGCGCGAGCTGGAGGAGGCGCTCGACGCGGGCGTGCTCTTCGTGAACGCGGAGAGCGAGGGCGAGCTGCACCTGCTGGACGCGCTCGCCGGGCGACGCGGCGTGCGCGCGCCGGTGGCGCTCCGCGTGAACCCCGAGGTCACGGTGCACACGCCGCACGAGTACACGCGCACGGGCGAGCGCGGGCACAAGTTCGGGGTCGCCTTCGACGAGGCGCGCGAGGTGGCGGCGGTCGCGGGGCGCCTCCCGAACCTCCGGCTCGTCGGGCTGGACATGCACATCGGCTCGCAGATCGCGCGCTTCGAGCCGTACCGCACCGCCCTGGACCGGATGCTCGCGCTCCTCGACGACGTCCGCGCGGACGGCGCGGCGGAGGTGGAATACCTGGACATCGGCGGCGGGCTGGCCGTGCCGTACGACGGCGAGGACGAGGCGGACGTGGAGAGCTTCGCGGCCGGGGTGAAGGGCGCCGTCGCCGGCGCGGGCGTGAAGCTCGTGCTGGAGCCGGGCCGCTACCTGGTGGCCAACGCGGGCGCGCTGCTCACGCGCGTGCTGTACCGCAAGCGGAGCGGCGGCAAGGCGTACGTCGTCGCGGACGCGGGGATGAACGACCTGGTGCGGCCGTCGCACTACCAGGCGTTCCACCGCGTGGACGCGGTGGCGCCCAGGGGCGCACGCGTGGTCGCCGACGTGGTGGGGCCGGTGTGCGAGAGCGGCGACTTCCTCGCGCTCGAGCGCGAGCTCGACGACGTCGCGCCGGGCGACCTGCTCGCGGTGCACTCGGCCGGCGCGTACGGGTTCGTGATGGCGTCGAACTACAACTCCCGCCCGCGCGCCGCCGAGGTGCTGGTGGACGGCGAGCGCTTCGCCGTGGTGACCGAGCGCGAGAGCTACGAGGACCTCGTGCGGCGCGAGCGGCTCGAGCCCGAATGGAGGGACGGCTGATGATCGTGGGACTTCTGGCGGACACGCACGACCGCGTGCCGGCGGTGGCGGAGCTCGTGCGCCGCATGCAGGCCGAGGGGGTGGGGATGATCCTCCACGCCGGCGACTACTGCTCCCCGTTCTCGCTCGCGCCGCTGCACGACGCGCAGGTGGCGCTCGCCGGCATCTTCGGCCGAAACGACGGCGACCACGAGGGCATCCGCGCGGTCGCGAGCCGCGCGGTGGGCTCGGAGCTGTACGAGTCTCCGCACAGCTTCTCGCTCGACGGTCGGCGTATCCTCATGGTGCACGAGCTGGGCGAGGCGAACGAGCGTTCGGTCGAGGGGCACGACATCGTCGTCCACGGCTGCACGCATCGCGCGGACGTGTCGGAGCGCGGCGGCACGCTGCTCGTGAACCCCGGCGAGGCGTGCGGGTGGCTCCACGGCGTGCCGACGGCCGCCATCCTCGACCTCGAGACGCGGCGCGTGGAAGCGATCCAGCTCACAGACCCTCACTGGCAGTACTGATGTCGAGCCGCATCCTGATCATCGACTACGGGTCGCAGTACACGCAGCTGATCGCGCGCCGGGTGCGTGAGGCGCGCGTGTACTCGGAGATCCACCCGCCCACGCGGTCGCTGGACTGGGTGCGCGACTGGAACCCGACCGGCATCATCCTGAGCGGCGGGCCCAACTCCGTGTACGACGAGGGCGCGCCCGGCGCGGCCGAGGGGCTGCTCGAGGTGGCCCCCGTGCTCGGCGTCTGCTACGGGATGAACCTGCTGGCGCACATGAGCGGGGGGCGGATCCAGCCGGCGAGCCACCGCGAGTACGGGCGCGCCGAGATCGAGGTCGTGCGCGGCGACGGGCTGTTCGCCGGGTTCGGCGGGGGCGAGCGGACGCCGGTGTGGATGAGCCACGGCGACCAGGTCGTCGAGCTGCCGGACGAGTTCGTCGTCGCGGCGCGCTCCGCGAACAGCCCGATCGCGGCCTTCCGGCACCGCGAGCGCCCGCTCTTCGGCGTGCAGTTCCACCCCGAGGTCGCGCACACGCCCCGCGGCGGCGAGCTGCTCGAGAACTTCCTCTTCACGGTCTGCAAGGCGACGCCGGCCTGGACGCCCGGCGCGTTCATCGACGACGAGACGGTGAAGATCACGGAGCGGGTGGGGCGCTCGCGCGTGATCTGCGGGCTCTCCGGCGGCGTGGACTCGGCCGTGGCGGCCGCGCTCGTGCACCGCGCCGTGGGCGACCAGCTCACCTGCATCTTCGTGGACACCGGGCTGCTCCGGCTCCACGAGCGGGAGCAGGTCGAGCGCACGTTCCGCGCGCACATGGGGATCAACCTCGTCACCGTGGACGCGTCCGAGCGCTTCCTCACCGCGCTGGCGAAGGTGGAGGAGCCGGAGGAGAAGCGGCGGATCATCGGCCACACGTTCATCGACGTCTTCGAGGAGGCGGCGGCGGACGTTGGCGACGACGTCGAGTTCCTCGTGCAGGGCACGCTCTACCCGGACGTCATCGAGTCGTTCTCGCCCACCGGCGGCCCGTCGGTGACCATCAAGACGCACCACAACGTGGGCGGGCTCAAGCCGGGAATGACGTTCAAGCTCATCGAGCCGCTGCGCGAGCTGTTCAAGGACGAGGTCCGCAACGTGGGGCGCGAGCTGGGGCTGCCGGAGGAGATGGTCGGGCGCCACCCGTTCCCGGGCCCGGGACTCGCCATCCGCATCCTGAGCGACGTGTCGCGCGACAAGCTCGACGTCCTGCGCCGCGCGGACGCGATCTACCTGGAGGAGATCCGCGAGGCCGGGCTCTACGACGAGATCTGGCAGGCGTTCGCCGTGCTGCTCCCCGTGCGCAGCGTGGGCGTGATGGGCGACTACCGCACCTACGAGAACGTCGTGGGGCTGCGCGCCGTGACGAGCACCGACGGCATGACGGCGGACTGGTTCCCCTTCCCCTACGACGTCCTGGGCCGCATCTCGAACCGCATCATCAACGAGGTGCGGGGGATCAACCGCGTCGTCTACGACGTCAGCTCCAAGCCGCCGGCGACCATCGAGTGGGAGTAGAAGGGCGGGGACGAGGGACGAGGAAAGAGGCACGAGGAACCGCTCTCACCGCCGTCACCTCGTGCCTCAACTCTCGTCCCTCGTCCCCCGCCGTCTTACACGCCCTTCTCCTCGAGCAGGCGCATGAACTGCGACGGCTCCGTGAGCCCGATCAGGCGCTGGGGCACGTCGGGCTCCTTGCTGAACTGCGCGATCTTGCCGAGCACCGGCAGGTACTGGTTGGACACCTCGAGCGGCGGCGCGACGATGAGGAAGAAGAAGTTCACCGGCTTCTCGTCGATCGCCTTGAAGTCCACGCCCTCCCGCTTCCGCCCGAAGGCGACGCGCAGCTTGTTGACCACGAGGGAGCGGCAGTGCGGGATGGCGATGCCGCGGCCGATGCCGGTGGAGCCCAGGTTCTCGCGGCGCTTCAGCATCTTGAAGAGCATCCCCTCCGACTTGTCGTCGAGCTTGAGGAGCCCGATCAACTCCTTGAGCACCTCGTCCTTCGTGCTCCCCTCCAGGTCCAGCTTCACGGCGTCTTCGGAGAAAAACTCGCGTAGTTCCATCTAGCTCCTCGTGATTGCGGGGGCGGCGCGACCGGGCGGCGTGCGCGACGGTCAGGCGCGGGGCCGCAGCAGCCCCGAAGTTACCCAGGGCGCTGGGGGGTGTCAAACGACGGCGTTGCACGGGGTTGGCTGCACCCGTAACTTTCACCGTCATGAGCTTCCCGTTCCCCGTCGCCGCGCCCGTACCGCTCTACCTCGCGCCCATGGCCGGCGTGTCGGAGTCGCCGTTCCGGCGGCTCTGCCGGCGCTTCGGCGCCGACGTGGTGGTGACGGAGTTCCTCTCCGCCGAGGGGATCCGCCGCGAGAACGAGGCGACGATCTCCAAGCTCCGCTTCACGCCTGACGAACACCCCATCGGCGTGCAGATCTTCGGCGCGGAGGCGGACGCGATGGGCGAGGCCGCGGCGCTGGTCACGGACGTGTTCCGCCCCGACTTCGTGGACATCAACTTCGGCTGCCCGGTGAAGAAGGTCGTGCGCCGGAACGGCGGCTCCGGGTGCCTCCGCGACCTGGGGCTGGTGGAGCGCGTGATCCGCGCCGTGCGCGCCGCGACGCCGCTGCCGGTGACCGTCAAGATCCGGAGCGGGTGGAACGAGGAGATGCGCGACCCGGTGACGATCGCGCTCCGCTGCCAGGACGCCGGGGCGCGCGCGCTCACGCTTCACCCGCGCACGCGGACCCAGATGTACTCGGGCCAGGCGCAGTGGGACGAGATCGCGGCAGTCGTTCAGGCGCTCGACATCCCGGTGGTCGGGAACGGCGACATCAAGACGGCGGCCGACGCCCTGCGCATGCGCGAGCAGACCGGGTGCGCCGGCGTCATGATCGCCCGCGGCTCGTTCGGGCAGCCGTGGATCTTCACGCAGTCCAGGGCGCTCCTCGACGGCACGCCGGTGCCGCCGACCCCCACGGTGGAGGAGCGCTTCGCGATCTGCCTCGAGCACGCCCGCATGGCCGCCGCGTACGAGCCGGATCGCCGCGGCGCGGCCATCGAGTTCCGGAAGCACCTCGGCTGGTACGTGAAGGGGATGTTCAACGCCGCGGAGCTCAAGCGGCGCGTGTTCGCCGTCGAGTCGCTCGACGAGATCGAGCCGATCTTCGCCGAGTACCTGGCGAGCGGCGCGCACGAGCGCGGCGACGCCCAGGCGGCGTCGGAGCCGGCGCTGGAGCACGCGGAGACGTGATGCGCGAGCGCGCGCGCGAGCTGCTCGACGCCGTCGCGTCGGGCGCGCTCGGCGCCGAGGACGCGCTGCACCGGCTGGCCCTCGATCCGCTGGAGTCGCTCGGCTTCGCCACCATCGACCACCACCGCGCGCTCCGGCAGGGGTACCCGGAGGTGATCTACGCGCCGGGCAAGTCCGTGGAGCACTGCCTGGCGATCGCCGAGCGGATCGCCGTGCGCGGCGACGGCTTCCTGGCGACGCGCACGTCGCCCGAGCAGCGGGAGGCGCTCGCCGCGGCGTTCCCGGGGTGCGAGCCGAGCGAAGTGGCCCGCACCGCGTACCTCGCACCACGGGAGCCCGCGCCGCAGGGGCGCGGGTCCGTGCTCGTCGTGACCGGGGGGACGAGCGACCTGCCCGTGGCCGAGGAGGCGGCGGTGACCCTCCGCGCGCTCGGCGACTGCGTCGAGCGGCTCACCGACGTGGGCGTCGCGGGCATCCACCGGGTGCTCGCCGCCCGGGACGCGCTCGTCCGCGCGACCGTGGTGATCGTCGTCGCGGGGATGGACGGCGCGCTCCCGTCCGTGGTCGGCGGCCTCGTTCGCGGGCCGGTGATCGCGGTGCCGACGAGCGTGGGCTACGGCGCGAGCTTCGGCGGCGTGGCCCCGCTGCTCACGATGCTCAACAGTTGCGCGGCCGGCGTGACGGTCGTCAACATCGACAACGGATTCGGCGCCGCCGTCGCCGCCTCGCGCATCACGCACGCCTGACCCGCCACGCGGGTACGAAAGCTCCCAGCTTGCTACGCACGCTCCCTCCACGCACCGCCGCGCTGGCGGGGCTCTGGATCGCCGCTCTCGTCGGGCCCTTCGTGGCTCCCGACGGGGCGGAGCGTGCCCTGGCCACCGTCGCCGCGCTGCTCACCGTCGCCGCGCTCGGCGCCGCCGGCGCCCTCGTCGCCGGCGTGCTCCGCCCGCGCGACCCGCGCTGGCTGCCCCTCGCCGCGCTCGTGGGCCTTCCGCTCGCCATAGCGCTCACCGGCGCGTCCGGCGGACTGCTCTCGCCGGGGCTGCCGCTCGTCGCGCTCGCCGCCCTGGCGCTGGCCTGGCCGCACGGCGTCCGCGGCGCGGCCGTCGTCGCCGCCGGGGCGACCGCGCTCGTGCTGCTGCTGCACTGGCTCGCGCGCGGTGCGCCACCCCTCTCGGCCGCGGTGGCGGGCGTCGCGCTGCTCGGCGCGATCGCCGTGATCCCGGCGCTGCAGGCGTCGCGCGCGGCGGCCGCGCTCGATCGGATGCGCGAGCTGGGTCGCGGACCGCGGCGCTGGGTATCCACCGACCCGAACGGCCACGCGGCCGTGGAGGAGGCCGGCGGCGGCCCGGCGCTCACCATCGCGGAGGCGCGCGACGAGGAAGAGCGCCGCCATGCCGAGGCGCTGGCCGCCTACCTGACGCAGGTGCGCGAGCAGGTGGGGGCGGACGAGGTGGTGTTCTGGCGGTACGACGCCAGCCGCGAGGGGCTGATCGCCGCCGCCTGGTCCACCGAGGGGGCGGCGACCCCGGCGCAGTTCGCGAGCAGCGAGTGGTCGTCGATCATCGTCTGGTCCGCCCAGGAGCGCATCGTCCACAGCGCGGGGAGCGGCGCGACGCCCGTGGTCGCCGCGGCGCCGGTGGTCGTGGCCGACGACTGCGTGGGCGCGCTGAGCGTGTCGGCGCAGGAGGGGTTGCGCGAGGGGCGCGATACGCTACGGCGCTGGCTCCCGCGCTACGCGGCGCACGTGGCGCTGCTCGACAACCTTCTGGAGAAGCGGCGCGACGCCGCGCTCCACAACCGGCAGATGGCGGCGCTCCTGAACGCGGCGCACGAGTTCCAGGCCGGCCGGTCCATCGAGGCGCTCGGACAGTCGATCTGCGACGCCGCCCTCCGCGTGACGGCCGCCGAGCGCGTCGCCCTGGTGCGCTGGCACGCGGAGGCCGGGCAGGGGAGCGTGCAGCACACGTCGGCGCACCACTGGGTGGCGGCGGGCACGACGGTCACGAGCTACGCACACAGCGGCGCCGCCTGCGTCAGCGCCCTCCCGCACGTCTGGGAGGACGCCCGCTTCCTGGAGGCGGACACGCCGCTCTTCGGCGGCGAGGAGCGGCGCCGACCGCACGCGTCGCTGGCGGTCGTCCCGTTCAGCCGGAACGGCGTCGTCATCGGCGCCATCGTGCTCGAGGGGCGGAACCCCGGCGACATGTGCCAGCGCGACGTCCGCAACGTGCGCCTCCTGACGGCGCTCGCGGCCGTCTCGCTCGAGACGGTGTGGGAGATGGAGAAGGTGGCGCAGCGGGCGCTCACCGATCCACTGACGGGGCTCGCCAACCGGCGGCACTTCGACGACTACTACACGCGGATGCTGGCGGCGGCGGACCGGGGCGGGGAGGGGCTCTCGCTGATCATCGCGGACGTGGACTTCTTCAAGCGGGTGAACGACAGCTACGGCCACGCCGCCGGCGACGCGGTGCTCAAGACGGTGGCCGCGACCATCCGGGACAGCGCGCGCGCCATGGACCTCTGCGCCCGCTTCGGCGGCGAGGAGATCGTGCTCGTCCTCCCGAACACCTCGCTCGCTGCCGCCTGCGAGGTGGCCGAGCGGCTGCGGCAGGCGGTGGCCCGGCGCATCGTACGCTGCGAGGGGCGCGAGATCAGC
>Ga0307411_10000305_pt1 | contig 16367 bp, 22 predicted proteins | sample DK1Ometagenome_2_FD_203712 | JGI IMG/M metagenome (GOLD analysis project Ga0307411, IMG submission 203712) | Maize rhizosphere microbial communities from greenhouse at UC Davis, California, United States - DK15-O-1 | ecosystem: Host-associated > Plants > Roots > Rhizosphere > Soil | place: USA...
ATGTGCCGTGGCCGCGATGCGCTCTGTTTGATGGCTCGCTCCGCTCCCTGCGCATCGCGCTGGGAAACCGCCTCCTTCGTCATCGCTCGCCGGCGAAAAGCGTGTCGGCTCGTTCCATTTACGTTATTCAGCGCGGCGGCGCGCGATGCGCCACGACGAAGATGCGTCGGAAGGGCAGTACGGTCCCGTACGGCCGGACCGGGTAGGCCTCGTTGAGCAGCTGCTGATAATCGGCAACGAACTGCTCCCGATGATCATCGGGCAGTGCCTGCAGCACCGGTCGTGCCCCGGTGCCTGAGATCCAGCGAAAGACAGGATTGGGCCCACTCAGCACATGCAGGTAAGTCGTCTCCCAACCGTCCACTGAGCACCCCAGCTCAGCAAGATCATCAAGATATGTAGCCGCATCTTCCGAAGCCGGCCAAGCAACATCAGTCAGCATCGGCGCGTAGCGCGGATCGGCGGTCAACTGGCGAAGCAGCCGATGACTGGGCTCGTCGAAGTTGCCGGGCACCTGAAACGCCAGCCAGCCCTCCGGCGTCAGTGCGGAGATCAGAAACGGCAATAGCTCGCGGTGCTCTGGAACCCACTGCAACGTGGCATTGCTGACGATCACGTCCACCGGCTCTTCCGGCTCCCAGTCCCGAAGATCCTGCGCGTGAAAGCTGACGCGCGGGCCCGCAAACTGCGCAGCTTGCATGATCATTGCCGGCGAGGAGTCGAGACCGACAATATGCGCTTTAGGCCAACGATCAGCCAAAGAGGCGGTGAGCTGACCGGGTCCGCATCCCAAGTCGACAACCATCCTTGGATCGGCGGGCCGAACTCGGCTCAGGAGATCGACAAACGGTCGGGAGCGCTCATCGGCGAACTCCAGGTAGCTCGATGGATTCCAGACGGACATCAGTTCCGTCGATGGTAGGCGTCCCGCCAGGCTGGCACACCTGGCTTCCAGGCGAGAGTCATCCCCGCCTCGGCTGGCGTCCGGTTGGCCTTGCGGTTGTTACAGCGCGTACAGGCTGCCACGGTGTTCTGCCAGCTGTTGGTGCCGCCGCGGGACTGCGGCAGCAGATGATCAACAGTGTCTGCGGTGCCCTCGCAGTAGGCGCAGCGATGATGATCACGGCGAAGCACGCCACGTTTGGACCAAGCGGGCGTGCGGGCGTACAAGAAAGTGGTCTTGACGTAGCGGATCAGGCGCAAGACCAGGGGCCAGGGATATGGGCCGATGCGATGTCCATCGCGGGCTTCCTCAACGATCGCAACCTCACGGACCAACATCCGAATCGCGTGCTTGATCGAAACCGTGTGCAGGGCCGTGTTGTCGGTGTTGAGAACGATCACCGCTGACATCACCGCACTCCTTGCCGCACTCTTTTCTTGGGGCAAGAGTGCACGAAAGCCGAGAACGCTGTCATTGGGATTATGGCTGGTTAGATCAAGCAACGCACTCTGGCGGGCTGCCCGTCAGAGTGCAATCGAGTGAGCGACATCGCAGTCATGCGTGTCAGTAGCCTTGACTATGCTCGAATACATGTTCGATTATATGAGAGTGTCGCCACAAGCCACTCCCCAAAAGGCACTCAGCCGCGTCCATGAGCTGCAGCAACGAGTGCAGCGGATGCAGGGTCCTGCGATCTCACGCACTTTGGAGTCATTACCAGGCCTGTCGGGAGTCATTCAGCTCAGAACTGGTGAGGCGTACGCGGTAGACAGTCCCAGCCTTGCGACGGCCTTGGTTGCGGGCCCATCGCAGGCTGGAGAGTGGATTGCCTTTGTGGGAGTTCCTGATCTGGGATTGGAGGCTGCGGCACAGTTTGGAATAGATCTGGATCGGACTGTGGTGGTGCCGCGTCCCGGTGAACTCTGGTTGAGTGTGACGGCTGGTCTGCTCGATGTGGCCACCGTTGTAGTCGTGAAACCACCGATGCCAGTCACCGCGCAGCAAGCCGAACGGCTGAAGTCGCGGCTCCGGATGAAGGATGCGGCCTTGGTGTGCTGGGGCGAATGGCCACGGTCCGATGCCACCCTAACCATTACCGAATCCTCCTGGCTTGGACTGGGCCGCGGACATGGCCGACTGACGGCACGCCGCGTCGTGGTCTCGGTTCGCCAGGGCGGACCAGTACGCCACCTACCGCTTTGGTTGCCTGATCCCGAGCAACAAGTGGCTGAGTGTGATCACGAGGTGGTGCCACTCGTCGTAGCTCAAGCGGGATGAGTCGACTGATGAGTGCTCACGTCCCTTCTCAGAAGCGTTTCTCCGCACAAGGCTATAAATGAACGCGATCACACGTCCTTCGGCCGATTTTCCTGAACTTGTGCGGAGAAACGGCGGAAGCGAGCAATCCAAAACTTCAAATAGACAGCTCGTTGTTTGGTGTCCTGACTGGCCAGTTGTCGCTGCAGCAACCGAACTCGGCGTGAGTACTCGGCAACCGCTCGCCGTCTTCGAACGCGGTGAAGTCTTCGCCTGCTCAGCTATGGCCAGGCTCGAGGGTGTACGGCGTGACATGCGACGCCGTGACGCGGCGGCACGCTGTCCGGAGCTGACCGTTCTGGAGCGGAACGAAGCGAGTGAGATTGGGACTTTCGAAAGTGTGCTGTCCGCGATAGAGGAGATCTCGGCAGGCGTGGCACCGGTACGACCTGGACTATGCGCGCTCGGCGTACCTAGCCGCTTCTACGGCGGTGAACGTAAGGCAGCGGCCGTTGTGGCTGAACATCTGGTGGCTGCTGGAGTCTGGGACTTCCGGATTGGAATCGCCGACGGCATCTTCGCCGCCGAGCACGCGGCACGTCGGGCCGCGCCTCAAGATTGCTGGATCATCCCAACCAATGGCTCGGCGACGTTCCTTGCTGGCCTCTCGATCGGTGTGCTGGAAAATGCTGAGCTCGTCACTCTGCTACGGCGCTTCGGAATCCGCAGTCTCGGAGACTTTGCCGCATTGGCTACCCGTGATGTGCTCACTCGATTCGGCCAGGAAGGCGCCTTACTCCATCGGCTGGCGCGCGGACTGGAGAACCGCCCGGTCGTATCTCGGCGACCGCCTCTCGATACGGAACAGCGAGTGTCTTTCGCACCTGCGTTGGAGACGGTCGAACCGATCGTCTTCAGCACTCGGCAGACTGCTGAGAAGCTGGTCGCTGAGCTTGCTCATCACGGGCTGGTCTGCACTGAGATCCGTATCGAGGTGGTGACCGAGGGCGGCTGGACCGGATCGCGGGTCTGGGCGCACTCGCGTTGGTTCGCAGCCAGCGATCTCATCGATCGTATTTACTGGCAACTGCAAGGAGATCCAGCTCCGGAGCCGGTATCTGAGTTGCGGCTGCTCCCTGAGTCAGTGGAATCACTGGCTGATCAGGGCGAGGGTCTGTGGGGCAGCGCACTCAATGATCATGTCGAACGAGGAATCGCCCGGCTGCAAGGCATGCTTGGCCCCGAAGAGGTCCTGGCCCCCTCGCTTCAAGGCGGGCGCAGTCCGCGAGACCGACAATTACTCAGCCCTTGGGGTGAACGACGGGCCTCGCAGCGCAATCCCAAGCTGCCGTGGCCAGGTTCGATTCCGCCGCCGGCTCCGGCTCGGGTCTTCTCCACGCCGATGCCATCGATGGTGCTGAGCGAAGACCGCAGAGCGGTGAAAGTCACTGGCCGCGGATTGGTCACCGCTGCACCGGCCTTTGTCAGCATCGGTGAGGGGTCTGAGCCCATGCCGGTCGATGCCTGGGCAGGTCCCTGGCCGATTGACGAGTTGTGGTGGGACCCCGAGCAAGCACGCCAAGTGGCAAGGTTCCAGATCACCGGCGTCGACGGCAGCGCCTGGTTGTTGGTCGTGGAGGACGATCAGTGGTGGACAGAGGCTCGCTATGACTGAGTTGATTTGCTCGCTCCGCTCGCGGCAGATCGCGCTTGAAGCCGATGGTGTCGTCGTCGCTCGCAGACGAAAAGCGTGTCCGCTCGCTCCTCCTCCATCCATCGGCGCGCGATCTGAGTTGATTTGCTCGCTCCGCGAGCAGAAGGTCAAATAAATGGGCTGGAACAATCCGCCGATCTCCTGGCGCGAATTGGAGCGCCGGATGTCCGGGCGGCCAATGCCGGACAACTCCGCTGACAATCCCGAGGGTGACAGTGCCCCTGGATACTCGCACAAACGACCGCCGTACGAGCCCGTCGAGCAGCTGGTCAAGCGTCCTACCGGACCAGTGCTGCCGTACGCGGAGTTGCACTGTCATAGCAACTTCAGCTTCCTGGATGGAGTGAGCGATCCTGAGGAGCTGATCGAGGAGGGAGTTTGTCTCGGGCTAGACGCGCTGGCGATTACTGATCATGACGGCTTCTATGCGGCTTCTCGCTTCGCTGAGGCCGCACTCGCGTACGATCTGCGCACCATCTATGGCGCCGAACTGTCGCTAGGACTTGCCACACCACAAAACGGTGTAGCCGACCCTGAAGGTCAGCATCTCCTCGTGCTCGCTCGGGGCGTCGAGGGCTATCACCGGCTCGCCGGAGCCATCACCGAAGCACAGCTGAGAGGCGATGAAAAGGGTCGCCCCAGTTACGTCGAGGAGGAGCTGGCCGCACAGTCGGGCGGCAACTGGATGATCTTGACCGGCTGCCGCAAGGGCGCCGTGCAGCAGGCGTTGACCACTTCTGGCCGATCAGCCGCGGCAGCAGAGCTAGACCGGCTGACGGCACTGTTTGGCCATGATCATGTTGTGGTTGAGCTGATCGATCATGGGCTGCCAACCGACTCCGATATCAACGACGCCTTGTTCGCTTTGGCTCATGATCACAAGTTGCCGGTAGTGGCTACAAACAATGTGCACTACGCCACTCCGGACGGTGGTCGTCTGGGAGCTGCCCTGGCTGCCGTACGGGCGCGCAGGAGCCTGGCCGATATGGACGGTTGGCTGTCCGTACCGGGTGCCTATCTGCGGTCAGGGGCGGAGATGGCGCAGATCTTCACTCGCTATCCCGGTGCCGTGGCGAGGACTGTCGAGATCGCCGATCAATGTGCCTTCAATCTGCGACTTGCCAAGCCGCGACTACCCAAACTAAACGTGCCGAAGGGGGAAACGCCGATCAGCTGGCTTCGTGAGTTGACCCGCCGAGGTGCAGACGAGCGCTATGCGCATATCCGCACCGAAGCCGAGGAGCGGCTGCGCAAAGAGCTGGCAGTGATTGAGGAAAAGGACTTTCCCGGCTACTTCCTGATCGTGCACGACATGGTGGAGTTTGCCCGTGGCAAAGGAATTCTTTGCCAGGGCAGGGGATCGGCTGCTAACTCGGTTGTCTGCTATGTGCTGGGGATCACCGCGGTTGACCCCATCGCGTTCAAGTTGCCCTTCGAACGCTTCCTGTCGGCCACTCGCGACGAGGAGCCCGACATTGACGTCGACTTCGACTCTGACCGACGTGAGGAGGTGATCCAGGAGGTGTACCGGTGCTACGGCCGTCGCAACGCCGCCCAGGTGGCGAATGTGATCAGCTATCGGCCAAGGTCTGCGATTCGGGACATGGCGAAGGCTCTCGGTTACTCCACCGGTCAACAAGACGCCTGGTCAAAGCAGATCGATTCCTGGGGGACGCTTCCGGTCAGTGAGACCGGAGATGATCATGGGAGTGCTGCGACTGCCGTCGTGATGGACCACCAGATTCCGGATCAGGTCGTGGATCTGGCTGAACAGCTGCTGAAGGCTCCCCGGCACCTCGGCATTCACTCCGGCGGCATGGTGCTGACCGAGCGTCCGGTGGGGGAGGTCTGCCCAATCGAGCGCGGCCGAATGGACAAGCGGACCGTGCTGCAGTGGGACAAGGACAGCTGCGCCTGGATGGGGTTGGTGAAGTTCGACTTCCTAGGGCTCGGCATCCTGGCCGCCATCCAGTACACCTTCGACCTGGTTGCAACGAAGGTGGGGGAGCGCTGGACGCTCGACAACATGCCCAAAGAGGAAGCCGGCGTCTACGACATGTTGTGCCGTGCCGATTCGATAGGCGTCTTCCAGGTGGAGAGCCGCGCCCAAGTCGGTACCCTCCCTCGGCTGCTGCCTCGCCGCTTCTATGACCTGGTCATCGAGGTCGCGCTGATTCGCCCCGGGCCAATCCAAGGCGGGGCAGTGCATCCCTACATTCGGCGGGCGACCGGCCGAGAAGAGGTCACCTACTTGCATCCGGCGCTGGAGCCTGTGCTGGAGCGGACCAAGGGGGTTCCGTTGTTCCAGGAGCAGCTGATGCAGATTGCGATGGCGGTTGGAGGTTGCACCGGAGACGACGCCGATCTATTGCGGCGAGCCATGGGCTCCAAGCGAGGCGTGGAGAAGATCGAACGGCTCAAGGACAAGCTCTACGCGGGGATGGCCTCCAACGGGATTACCGGTGCGCTGGCTGATGACATCTACAGCCGGATCCAGGCCTTTGCCAATTTCGGATTCGCTGAGAGTCATGCCATCAGCTTCGCGCTGCTGGTTTATGCCTCCTCCTGGCTCAAGCTGCACTATCCAGGAGCCTTTCTGGCTGGATTACTCAGAGCGCAACCGATGGGCTTCTACTCTCCGCAGTCGCTGGTAGCCGATGCACGGCGTCATGGTGTCACGGTGCTGCGTCCCGACATCATGCTGTCCGAGGTCGATGCAGATCTCGAATTGAGCACATCTGCGCGTGACGGCCCGACAGGTCTTGAGGCCTGCCTGCAGCGGGTGCAACTCGAGGTAGGACCCTTTGAACGGTCGGCTTCTGACCGGACCTGCGAGCATCGACGGGACGGCAATTTCGCGGTCCGGCTTGGGCTCACCGAAGTGCAAGGCATCGGCCGCGAGCTAGCTAAGCGGATTGTCCTCGAACGCCAAAAACAGCGGTTCGTCGACATCAACGACGTGGTACGCAGAGCTGGACTCACGGTGCCACAGGCGGAAGCCTTGGCAACGGCTGGAGCCTTTGACTGCTTTGGACTATCTCGTCGCCAGGCGCTCTGGAATGCCGGTTATGCCGACAATGATCAAACTCTGCCGGGCTCGGCTATTGATGCCACGCCACCTGTCCTGCCCGGGATGAGCGAGGTGGAGCTGACTCTGGCTGATCTGTGGGCCACGAAGATCTCTCCTGATGATCACCCAGTGCAGCATCTACGTCCGGTGCTCGATGATCATGACATAGTGCCGATCGGTCAGCTCGGCGCGGCGTACGCCGAACGTCGGGTGCGAGTAGCCGGGATGGTGACCCACCGGCAGCGTCCCTCCACTGCAGGCGGGGTCACATTCCTCAACTTGGAGGACGAGACCGGGATGCTCAACGTGGTCTGTTCCTCCGAGCTGTGGAGGCGTTTTGGCAGGGTCGGCCGCAACGCCTCAGGCATGATCATTCGCGGCAGGATCGAGCACAGCGACGGGGTGACCAATCTGGTTGCAGAACGACTGCAGCCGTTGAGCTCGGTCTATCCAGAGGCCAGGGGAATCCTGCCATCGAGGCATCGCTCCCGGGACTTCCGTTAACCCTTACTGCGGGGACGAAGTCTGCGGCGGATAGGGGTTATAAGGGGCGGTAGTTGCCCGCACGGGGTCGTACTTAGCTCCTGCTGGCGAGCTCGGCATCAGTGCGAAAATCATAATGATCAACCCTCCGAGGTACGGCACGAGGAATAGCAGTGCCAACAGTCCGCTGTATCCACCGTCGTGTAGCCGCCGAACCGTCAGAGCGAGCGTAGGCACGATGATGCCGAGAGCGAAGACCGCGAACAAGATGATCAGCGGTACTGCGAGGACTCCGGGAGTACGACCTCCGTCTCGTGAGGTCGCTATGCCAACGATGTATGCCAGCAGACCAAGCACCGTGTAGGTGAGGAAGGTGAACAGCGTCCACCACCAGTACTCGCTGCGGCTGGCACGACCAGCGAAGCTTGCGTACTTCTTGAAGCCGCGCTTGATTGCATCGATGAAGCCGATGCCGTAATGCGGCAACTCCAGCGGTGGCGCTGCGGGTGCAGTCGCAGCTGAGGGCTGAGGCTGATAACTAGCCATGGCTGTTTCCTGTCTCTCATGTGAGATGGCGACTCAACGGGATCGCGGCAACCAACGGTAGCGAAACCAAGGAGCAACATCGCACGGCATGATGGACCGATGTCTGAGCGCCCTGATGGACTTCGCCTGGTATTCGAGGACAACTTCGATGCGCCTGAGCTCGATCGGGCCGTATGGCTGCCGCACTATCTGCCGGCATGGAGCTCCCGGGCCGATACGGCGGCGACGTACGCGATTCATGATTCCTGCCTGCACCTCACGATCCCGCCGGGCCAGGGACTTTGGTGCGCCGGCGACCATAAGCCGTCACTTCGAGTCTCGGGAATTCAGTCCGGCAATTTTTCGGGACCCGTTGGTAGCACTATCGGTCAGCAGCCTTACCGCAACGGCCTCACCGTGCGTGAGCAGCAAGAGACGTTTTGGGGGTGGACACCCCATCGGGGCTATCTCGAGATCCAGGCCCGTGGCGTTGTCTCGCAGCGGTCGATGGTCGCTTTCTGGCTGGCCGGTATCGAAGATCAACCGCAGCGTTCAGCGGAGATCTGCATTGGTGAGATGTTCGGCGATGCGGCGGTGCCGGGTGAGTCGACGGCAGTCGGTCTCGGGCTGCACGCGTTCCGAGATTCCTCGATAACAGAAGATTTCGAAGCGATCCGCCTGGCCATCGACGTGGCCGAATTTCATAACTACGCCGTTGACTGGACGGCAGACAAGGTCGACTTCCTCGTCGACGGACAGCAGGTCCGGAGTTGCGTCGAACCCCCGACATATCCCATGCAACTCGAGGTCGGCGTGTTTGACTTTCCGGAGAAGTCAGACGGCACCGACGCGGATGCTGTTCCAGCGCTCATCGTCGATTACGTGCGTGGATACCAACGCTGAGAGTCGCCTGTCATGGCGCCGGTGTCATGACGGAGTGTGGTCTGGCTAAGCGTGCGGTGAAATTTCACGATCACCGGAAGGATGCCCTTCACAGCTCACGGGGCAGAGCCTGAATGCCCGGCGTTAGGAACTCAGCGCCATGGTGTAGCAGAGGGCCGTGCCTTCCAGAGCAACCGTGCCGTCGTCGCGCGTCACCGTGGTGCGCAGCTTTGTGATGGGCTTGTCGGCGCGGACGTCAGTGACTTCGACGCGACCGGTGATGATATCGCCTGGGCGAACGGCAGCGGTGAAATCCCAATAGACGTTGAGAAATACGCTCCCCGGTCCAGGGAGCTTCTCTGCGACGACCGCGTTCAAGATTGCGCTGGTTATGCCACCTTGGACCACGATCTCCCCGAATCGAGACGCCTACGCCGCCAGAAGGTCGTAGTGCAGCGGATTGCGATCACCGCTGATCTCGGTGAACCGTTCGATATCAGTTGCCGCGACGGTACGACGCATTTCCGCAACTTCGCCCACCTTGGGTGCGCCATTCGGCCATGCTGAGCTCAACGTCTCGCGCCCTTCACAACGAAGATCATGAGGTGCCGGCTTCCACGCTGGTTTTGGACAGCCTGAGCGGGTTCTGGCGGGCAGACAGGTCGATAGCGCAAAGGCACCTCAGTTTTCGAGCAAAGGCACCTCAGTTTTCGAGCCTGGCTGCAGCTGCGTGCATTTCGCGCGCACTCCAGGTGATGGAGCCGTCTTGTAGACCGGCCAGCACGGTGTCAAGCCAGCGGATCTCAGCATCGGTAACCGCGTGCAGGTATTCGGTTTCCAGCATTGTTGCCCGTGGCAAGGTGAAGCCGACGTTTGTGATCAATGCATCGCGCTCAGCTAGGCGCTTGGTCAGCAAGTCTCGGCGGGTGGTGAGGAGTTTCAGCGCCTCTGCTGGAGTGAGGAGCGGAATAAATGACAGTGCCGCCGGGAATTCCGGGAACTCATTGCGGGGACTGGACAGTGCATCCGCCATCCACTCCTGCCGGATCGTACGGCCCCTATCAGTCAGCTCGTAGCTGGTTCGCTCGGGATAGGAGTGTTCCCGGGTGGTGCCCGTTGGCTTGATCAAGCCCGCCTCACACAGTCGATTGATCATCTTGTAGAGCGTTGCCCGCTGGCCGACATTGATCACCTGATCCTTGCCCCATTGCCTGATGAGCTGCTGCATGCCGTAAGGGTGTAGTGGGCCGTCCTCGAGGAGACCAAGGATGGCAAGGGCGAGGGGAGAACGTCTGATCTCGACAGCCATGCGAGAAAGATACACTAGTTACAACATATCTAGTTGCCAAACGACTAGTAATAGTGGCACTATTTAGTCATGACTGCTTCTAACACCCTTACTCAGGTAGCCGTTGCCTCCGGCAACACTCACCCGCGCTCGGCCAGGTGGCTGGCGCTAGGCGCCGTAGCTGGTCCCGTGCTCTTCACTTTGGCGTGGCTCATCCTTGGCGCTATTAGTCCCGGCTATACCGTCGCCAGGACGTGGATCTCGCCATATTCACCGATAACCCAGCCCATCAGCGGTCTCGGACTCGGTCAGACGGCTCGGTACATGAACACGACACTCGTCATGACCGGATCGCTTCTGCTCGTTGGAGTAATCGGCATTGCCAGAACCATGCTTCCTGGCGGCCGGCGAGTTACCCGCCTTGCCAGCACGACGCTGCTGGCGCTTGCTCCTGTTGGCTTTATCGTCATTGGCTTCTTCACCCTCGACCAACCAGGGATGCACTTCCTCGGCGCCCTGTTGATTCTGGCTAGTCCAGTTGTCAGCTTCCTGATCACCGGCTTGCACTTGCGCCGCCTGCCCGGCTGGCATCGGTTCGGCAATAAGTTGCTGGTGGCCTCACCGCTCACTCTCGTTCTGTTCGTCGTCTATAGCTTGTCGTTCAGCCAGTCCGCCGTCGCGGCAGGGCACGGTTATGCCGGGTTGACCCAGCGCGTTCTGTTCCTCGAATTGCTCGCTTGGTTCGTCCCATGGGCTGGTTGGCCTATCGGCGAACGACCTCAACAACAGATGAGGCGCACCAGCACTGACGATTGATCAGTCCGGTCTCAAATGAAGATCATGAAAGCTGGCGGCTCTCTAGCTTCTTGAGACGCTGGCTTTCTGTCTATCAGCACAGATGCACGAAAGATTTTATTGTCTTGTTCTCAGCAGAGGCTAAAAGTATCTGTACCGGGTAACACTAGGCTTATGGGAAACCTGGGGCCTGTGAATAACTCGGTGTCGAGAGAGTCAGATCGGTTTCTGGCCGTCGGCGCGGTAACCCAATCCGATCGACTTGCGATTGAGCTCGTTGAGCGGCCGGACACATCTGCCGCAATATTGATCAAGTGGCCACCACAGCCGACCATCACCGATCCGGCGAAGCTCACGGCAACCATCGCTGCAATCGTGCGGGTCTTGGGCGCTGCGCAAATCGAGCTGGCCGCGCGCCGGGCAGCTGGGTTCTAGGAAAGCTGCCTCGACGTCTGTTTAGTCGGTGATGGCCCGGCTACGCGAAGTCCACGTCTGCAACACTCATGACGCGGATCTTTGGGTATCTGCGGGCTGGTGCATGATCAGGCGGCTCATTCCGTAGCGGAAATCCAGACGTGATCGGGATGCATCCGTTCGAGCGCGGTGTGCAGCCAGGTCCGCTGCGCGGGAGACATCCGAGTCAGCGCGGCCTCGAAGTCCGCCCAGTCCCTGTCCCGCACCGCCTTCGCCTTGAAAAGCAGGCAGATCTCAGGCCGCAGGTACGGGATCCCGTCCGCCGACACGTCGAAAACCTCCGGGTACGGCCGCCGGATCGACGTGTCCCGTCGGCAGATCCAGGTGCCGCCGTCCTGCGGCTCGCGGAACACGTCGAACCGCCACACCTGAGCGGCCCGCTCGTACGCCCAGGTCTGGTGCGACTCCCCGGCCAGAGTTTCGGTGCTCATCCGGCCCAGCTTGCGCTCGCCCTGCGGGATCCAGACGTCGAACTCAGGAAAGCGCGGTGGCAACGTCTCGAAGAACGAGGACGCGATCGCGATCTCCAGGTCCTCGTGGTCGCGCGTGCGCGTACCCAAAAGAGATCGATCGCCCACCCACCTGCCACGAACCACGGGAAGTCCGCACCTTGCATGCGTGCGGCGATGTCGCGGGGATGCCACGGATCCCACGCCTCAATGTCGGGGCTGCATCCGATCACCGTAAACGTGATCCGACTCAGCCAGCGCTCGGCAGCCCAGTTCCCGGGGCCTAGGCGGCCGATGACGCCGGAGAACCGGTGGAGCTCGCCGAGCGGCCGACCGCTAGCGAGCCGCGGCGTTACGACTCCTTCTGCAACGTTGCCGCGTCAGCAACGGGCTTGGTGACCGTGTCGAAGACCGGTGACAGCGACCGAGCGGCATCGAGGATCTCTTGCAGGGTTTCCTCGTCTGCGTCGGAGGCGACCCGGAAGGACAATGTGACGTCGCGTAGTCCGGGGCGGATCGGCTGGAGAACCCGTTGAGGTCGATTGTGCACTCTAGGTCGACCGTCAGGCTGTCGATTCGCACGCCGCGGGCCGTGGCCTGTGCTGCGAACGCCCCGGTCATGCACCCACCCAGTGCCGCCAGCACCGTCTCGATGACTGCTGGGCCCGTGTTCTTGCCGAGCAGCTCCGGTGGATGATCACTACGCAGGGTGAAGTGCCGGTCCATGACCTCACCCAGCTGCTCGATCTCGCGAGTGCGTACGTCCAGGCCGAACCCGCCATCCGAGCCCCTCCGACTATTTCGGCGCCAGCGGGCTGCCGCTCGGGGCTCACCGTGCCTGTGATGACATCGAGCACACACCGACATCGCCATCGTCCCGCTCATGATGGTCGACGGACCCGACTGGGTACGGGGCCGATATCCGCAGGTGGTCGACTGGTTGTGTCGGCAGCACGACCACGGTGCACTACTGGCCTCGGCGTGCACGGGGGTGCTGTTGCTAGCCGAGACTGGTCTGCTGAAAGGTCGGGAAGCGACCATCCACTGGGCGTTTGCGCCGACCTTCCATCGCAATTTCCCCGATGTGTGCCTCCACACCGAAGAGGCGCTGATCGCTGTGGGCGACGAAGACGGCGACGAAGACATCGTCATGACCGGTGGCGTCATGTCCTGGCACGACCTGACTCTCTACCTGATCGCCCGGTATGTGGGTCCGGTTGCCGCGCAGGCAATGGCGCGGATGCTGATGCTGGAGTGGCGCAGGTCAGGCCCCCTACATCGAGTTCACACCCGAGGTCGGTCACGGCGACGGCTTGGTTGCGGAGCGGCAGAGATGGCTGGAGCGGCATTACATGATCGCCAATCCGGTCGAGGAAATGACGACGGGCTCGGGCCTGAGCCGCCGAACGCTGGAGCGCCGATTCCACAAGGCGACGGGGCGCTCGCCCATCTCCTATATACAACAGTTGCGCATCCGTGAGGCTCGCCGCCTCCTGGAGCGCACGACGATGCCGATCGATGAGATCGGGTTCGTGTTGGCTACGAGAACACGGCGTTCTTCCGGCGTCTGTTTCAACGCACGACCCGTCTCCATCCCGGCTCCTATCGACGAAAATTCGGGGTGGGTCAGGTACGTTGAGGCCCGCCCGTCGTGGGAACTCGTGTTGGTCGCGTGGGTCGAAGACAATTGGTCAGGTGGGTTCCGGGGCATCGTTTGCGACCCACTGATAGAAGTCGCGCTAGCGGATATCACCAGGCGGATATGGGAGCAGCAGCCGCGGCAGCGAGTTCGGCGGTGAGCAGTGCAGGCCTGGCGAGGCCGTCGCGGTCAGCGCCTGGCACTGGAACATGTCGTCGGAGCAGGCCGGGATCGAATCGCACCCTCGAGCTGCGGCACTCCGATGGCGCCGCAGATGCAAGGTCCGATGGTGTCGCGCAAGAAGCTCAAGCGGTTTGGTTGGCCGACCGTGATCTTCACTGCGGTGGTTGCGCTCGGGCTCGGCCGCTTCATAGGCGGCGCCGGTGACAGCACCACGGCTGTGCCGCCCGCGTCGACGGTGACCGTCACCGAGTCGGCTGCGGCCGGGAGCCCGACGAGCCAGCCCCGACGAAAACGGTGACGGTGAGCCCTGAGCCGCATGAGTCCAAGAAGCCTTCCAAACCAAAACGGCCGACCATAGACGACGGCGACTGGCTGGTCGCCAAGGAGGTTCCCACGGGCACCTGGAAAGCGTCCAACATCCAGAGCGAGCTGTGTTACGCCGGTGCGTCGGCGTGGGCTGCCGCCGATCCGGCTGCATGATCTGCGTCATGGTTTGACCACTCTCGCTCTCAAGCAGGCATTCATCCGAAGGTCGTGCAGGAGCGGCTCGGCCACGCCGACATTGGCATCACGCTTGACACCTACAGCCACGTCACGCTGGTTTGCAGGAGGAAGCGGCCGATCAAATCGCGGCGCTGTTCCGCGCGCCGGTTAGCAATCCGTTAGCAAAATACTGCCGGCGCGCCCGCTGATGTGCCCTCTGACTAGGCGATTCACTATGTCCGAGGAGGACTTGAACTCCTTTCGGGCGGGCAACATCAGGCTACATCCGAGGTCAGCGAAAGCCCTTCTGAGCGTGGATTTTGCCCGCCCTAGTCACCGCACATACATCCAGGTACAACCGAATGCACGCGCGGCAGGATCACGACCAGGATCATGAACCCGGCTGAGTGCTGCCCGTTCGCCACCATTCGCCTCGAGGTTGCCGCTGACACGTAAGTGGCCCGGCCGGTGCGCCAACACCGCCGGGCCAAGGAGATCCACAGCGCATTCATTCATTACTCGAACCGTGGGCGTCTGCTGGGCTCACGTGGATCGTGACAGCGGTGAGACGCGGAACGTAGGCCAGCAGATGATCTTCCGCGTGGTGCGCAAGGTTGTGCGCCTCAGTCACGGTCAGGTCTGGGCTAACCGTCACATCAGCCTCGGCCCGAAGGGTATGTCCAATCCAACGGATCCTTAAATCTCGAACGCTTTGAATGCCGTCGACCGTGTTTATGGCGGCGCGGGAATGATCAACCAATCGGGGGTCGACAGCGTCCATTAACCGCTGGCCGACTTGGACGGCGGCTGAGCGCAGGACGCCGACGATGGCAATCGTGATCACAAGACCAACGACGGGGTCGGCCCACGCCCACCCCACAGCAACGCCCCCGGCGCCCAGTAGGACCGCGAGGCTTGTCAGGCCGTCGGCTCGGGCATGGAGTCCATCCGCGATCAAGGCAGCCGAGCCGATCCGGCGACCGACGCGGATACGGTAGCCCGCGACGAGCTCATTTCCCGCAAATCCGATAAGGGCAGCGACCGCGACCGCCCAAAGGTGCGTAACTGGACGCGGATTCAGGAGACGATCAACGGCGGTGTAACCGGCCAGCACGCTGGACAGGGCGATCATCACCACTACAAAGAGGCCGGCGAGATCCTCGGCCCGACCGTAACCATATGTGTAGCGGGTGTTGGCCGGTCGAGGGGCGAGCCGAAACGCGACCAGAAGCGGGACGGCGGTGAGGGCGTCGGCGATGTTGTGCAAGGTGTCGCCAAGCAGCGCGACCGACCCTGACAGCACCACCACAAACCCTTGAAGGGCAGCTGTAACGGCGAGCCCGGCGAGGCTCAGCCACAGCGCCCTCCGACCGGTTCGGTCGGCTTCCAGCGCCGCGTCAATCTGCTGTGCTGAGTCGTGGGAGTGTCCGCCAAATAAGCCCGACAGGGTATGCCAATGCCGCCTCCACCGACTATCGCTCCCACGGTGATCATCGTGGTCGTGGTTGTGGTGATCTTGGCGATTGTGGTGGACGTGGCCCATGGAAGGTGTCATTGCCTCCTAGCCGCCATCGAGAGGAAATTCGTAGGGCCGTCCCTCAAGCACGTGTTGGTAGGTGTGAGCCATCGGCCAGTCGATCAGCGTTGTCGTTCCTCCGCTGCTGATGCAACCACCTACTCCAACCTAATGCGATCACGACGGCCAGGACACTGGTGGCGAGCAGGGCACCACCGACAACGTCTGTCGACCAGTGCGCTGCCTGAAGCAGCATTGCGGCGCCAACAAGACCGCCACCTGTAGCCGGGATGAGCCACACCCAACGTCCGGCACGGGGATGAGCGAGCAGCACAGCCACGCCCAGGCAAACCATGACGGCAACCGTATGACCGGACGGAAAGCTCCCCCCATTGCTCTGCACCACTAATCCGTGAGGGTCGGGGCGAGCCATCACCCCCTTTGTACCGATGGTCAACGCGACCGTCAGCAGCCCAACACCGCCGACGAAGACTAGGGGTCTCAGGGATCGACGCTTCACGCAATAACCCGCACTCAACGCCGGTCAGGCCGTTAGTCAAGTATTGCCAGGAAGGTGCTCGCGATGATTTCAACTCCGGGACCCACCCTGTCTCGCTTCAGGTTCGCACTCGTGGTGCCCGCGGTCATACTTGTCACCGCCACGGC
>Ga0307411_10000307_pt1 | contig 16356 bp, 18 predicted proteins | sample DK1Ometagenome_2_FD_203712 | JGI IMG/M metagenome (GOLD analysis project Ga0307411, IMG submission 203712) | Maize rhizosphere microbial communities from greenhouse at UC Davis, California, United States - DK15-O-1 | ecosystem: Host-associated > Plants > Roots > Rhizosphere > Soil | place: USA...
CGGCCAGCGCTGCATCGGCACGCTGGCCGCCGCCCCACTTCATTGGTCATGTCACGCTTCCTGCGCTACGCCGTTCATCCGGACAACCCGCAGCCACGCCTGCTGCGACATGCTTCGGACGTCATCGTCGCGGGCGGCGTGGCCGCCTTGCCGACGGCGAACGGTTACCTGCTGGCCTGCCGTCTGGATGACAAGGCCGCCGGCACCCGGTTGCGCCGGCTGGCCGGCCAGACCGACCGTGATCCCGCCGTCCTGTTGTGCCGCGACCTCGCCCAGGCCGCCGTCTACCTGCGCATCGACGACCACGCCTTCCGGGCCATCCGCAACGGCCAGCCCGACGCGGGCCCGTGGCTGCTGCCGTGCACGAAGCGCGTGCCGCGCCGGCTGCTGACGGCGGGCGCCATGGCCCGGCTCTGCTTCGCCGGCGAGGCAGCAACCCAGGGCCTGCTGGGCCACATCGACGAGGCGCTGCTGCTGTCGCCGCCGGCGCACGGCGCGGCGTCGGTGGACCGACTGCCGCCACTGTGGCGCGACGGCATCGACCTCGCGCTCGATGTGGGGCCGCTGGCACCCCGGCGCTGCGGCACCGCCGCGGATGACGTGACGGACGAATCACCCACGCTGGCGGCCGCCTAGCCGCCGCCTTCGCTCGGGGAGTCGATGGGCACACAGGTTGCCTTTTCGGCCAGGCAATGACCCGTCCCGTATGACTGAGCCCAAAGCCTTCAAACCCGAAGACCTCCTGCTCGAGCAGCGCATCACCGACGTCCACGTGCTGCCGGACCACCCCCTGGCGCTCTACACGGTCAAGCGCATCGACGCCGAAAGCGGCCGTTATGCGTCGTCGCTGTGGACCTGCCCGCTGGACGGCGGCAAGCCGCGGCGCTTCACCTTCGGCAACGCCCAGGACCGTGGCGCCCGCTGGTCGCCCGACGGGCGCGAGATCGCCTTCCTGTCGGACCGCATCAAACGGGGCGTCTGGCAGATTTACTGCATGCCGGCCGACGGTGGCGAGGCCACGCAGCTGGGCCGGCTGGCGCGCGGCGCATCGTCGCTGTACTGGCGGCCGCAGGGCGACAAGCTGCTCGTCAGCGGCCTCGTCACGGTCGACCCCGAGCAGCGCGCCGACGGCTGCAACCGCTCGGACGGCGCCGAAGCGGAAGCGCCGGACCGCGAGGCGCCCCAGCTGGCCTGGCGACTGCCTTACAAGCTTGACGGCACGGGTTACCTGCTGGATTCCCGCAGCCATCTCTTCCTCATCGACCGTGACAGCGGCGCGGCCACGCAGCTGACGCAAGGCGACTTCGACGTGCGCAGCGCCGCCTGGGCGCCGGACGGCCAACGGCTGTGCCTGTGCAGCACGCGCGACACACTGGACGAAGAGCATTGCACCGACATCTGGATGCTGTCGCTGCGCGCCGACGGGCAGCCTGGCGAGGCGAGGCGGCTGAGCTTCGAGCAGCGCAACTGCAGCTCGCCGAGCTGGTCGCCGGACGGCCGCTGGATCGCCTTCCGCGGCGCACTGGACGACGGCGATGCGCAGATGCGGCTGTGGCTCATCGACGTCGAGCGCGGCGAGGTGCAGCCGCTCGGGGCCGACTCGCTGGAGACCATGGGCGAGCTGCATTGGAACCGCGATTCGCGCGAGCTGGCTTTCATCCAGGTCGAGCGCGGCCTGCAGCAGATCGCGGCGGTCAGCGTGACCGACGGCAAGGCGCGCTGCGTTGTCGGCGGCGAGCGGCATGTCAACGCGCTGGCAGCCAATGAGCACCTCGTCTACACCAGCGAAACGGCCGCCGCGCCGCTGGAGCTGTTCTGCACGCGCTGGAGCGACGGCGAGGTCCGGCAGCTGAGCCGCCTCAACGACTGGTGGCAGCAACGCAGCGTGCCGGAAGTCGAGTACCGCCGCTTCGACGTGCCGGACGGCGCGGGCCGCCACGAGGCCATCGACGGCTGGCTGCTGCGGCCTGCCGGGCGACCGGCGCGGCCGGGGCCGCTGCTCGTCGACGTGCATGGCGGCCCGGCCAGCTACGTCATGCTGCAGTTCTCGGCCCACCCTTACTGGCAGATCCTGTGCTCGCGCGGATGGTCCGTGCTGGCCCTGAACACGGTCGGTTCCAGCAGCTACGGCCGCGACTTCGCCGAACGGCTGCGTGCCCACTGGGGCGAGCTGGACCTGCCGCAGGTGCTGGCGGCCATCGAACAGCTGAAGCGCGACGGCATCGCCGACGAGCGGGTGGCCATCACCGGTGCCTCCTACGGCGGCTACCTGAGCGCCTATGCCATCGGCCACAGCGACCAGTTCCGCGCCGCCGTCGTCTGCGCACCGGTGGCCAACATGGAGTCGCATTTCGGCACCTCGGACAGCGGCTACTACGCCGATGCCTATTCGACCGACGGCCTGCCCGACAAGCAGCATGCGCTTTTGGCGCGGCTGTCGCCGATGAGCACCATCGAGAAGGTGCGCACGCCCACGCTGTTCCTGCAGGGCAGCGACGACGAGCGCTGCCCACGCGGCCAGTCCGAGGAACTGTTCGTCAAGCTGCGCCGTGCCGACGGCGCGCCGGCCGAGATGGTGCTCTACCCGGGCGGTAGCCATCACGTGTTCGGCACCGGCAAGCCGTCCCACCGGGTCGACATCCAGCGCCGCATCGTCGACTGGCTGGAGCGCTGGATCGACCAGCCGCTGAAGCACTGACATCCACCGCCGGGCTGCCGAGCGCCCCACCAGCACGGCCCACTTTTCATGGAAACCGAATGACCCTGGACGCCCATTCCAACGGCCGCCGCACCGGCGCGCTGATCGCCATCGGTGGCAACGAAGACCGCACGCAACGCCGCGAGGTGCTCAAGGAGAGCCTGCGCGCGCTGCCGGACACCGCCGTCCGGCCGCCCTGCGTGGCCGTCCTGACGGCCGCCAGCCTGGAGCCGGTGCGCCAATGGAAGGCCTACCGCGAGGCCTACGGCGCGCTGGGCGGGCAGGCGGTCTGGCTGGACGTGCGCAGCCGCGCCGACGCCGAGGCCGCCGCCACGCTGGACGACCTGCGCGCCGCGGACCTGCTGTTCATGACGGGCGGCGACCAGGAGCGCCTGGTCCGTCTCCTCAACGGCACGGCGGCGCACCGGCTCATCGTCCAGCGGCATCGCGACGAGGGTCTGGCCATCGCCGGCACCAGTGCCGGCGCGTCCGCGCTGGGCGCGCTGATGCCCGGCGGCAAGGTGAGCGAGGACGGCGCCGAGCTCGATCTCAACAACGATCCCATGCCATATGGCCTCGCCCTGATCCCCGGCCTCGTCATCGACCAGCACTTCGCGCAGCGGCGCCGGCTCGCGCGGCTGATCAGCCTGGCCAGCCGCCAGGGTGGCCTGATCGGCGTGGGCATCGACGAGGACACCGCAGCAATCATCCGGCCGGGGCCGTCGTTGCGCGTGGTCGGCAAGGGGGCCGTCACGCTGGTCGACTGCCGTTCGGCACAACGCAGCGGCGTGGGCCAGGACGTCGCCTCGCTGCGCCGCGTGTCCTTCCACCGCGCGGCGTCCGGCGTCACGCTCGAGCCCCGCGGCGGTGGCACCGGTTTTGCCGCCTTGCTGCCATGAACCTGACCCGCTGGGCGGCCGGCATCCCGCGCGCCCGCGGCTGGATGCACGACGCCCGGCTGCTGGCCGACCCCTATCGCTACCTGTCGGTGCAGATGGCAGCGCGCGAGACCGACGCGCTGCAGCTGCGCCTGATGGGCGAGCCCACGCTGTGCCTGACCGGCGCCGAGGCAGTGGCCTTCTTCTACGACGCCGGGCAGATCCAGCGCCGCGGCGCCGCACCCGAGCCGCTGCGCGCCACACTGTTCGGCAAGGGCGGTGTGCAGGGGCTGGACGACGGCGCGCACCGCCATCGCAAGGCGCTGTTCCTCGGCCTGCTGTCGCGCAGCGCCGTGGCGGCGCTGGTGGCCCGCACGCGCCGCGAATGGATGTCGGCCCTGCAGCGCTGGCAGCATTGCGACGAGATCAACCTTTACCGCGCGCTGCAGGACGTGCTTTCGGTGGCCGTGTGCGACTGGGCCGGCCTGCCGCTGAACGCGGAGGAGCGCGCGTTGCGCACGCGACAGCTGGTGTCCCTGTTCGACGACGCGGCGCGCGGCCTCGGCGGGCACGTGCGCGCCCGGCTGCGGCGCCATGAGACCGAGGCCTGGGCGCGGCGCCACATCGAGGCCGTGCGGCTGGGCGTGCTGCGGCCGGCCGACGACTGCGCGCTGGCGCTCGTTGCCCGCTACCGCAACGAGGGCGGCCGCGAGCTGCCGCCCAAGGTCGCCGCGGTGGAGCTGCTCAACGTGCTGCGGCCGGTGGTGGCGGTGTCGCTCTACATGGTGTTCGTCGCGCATGCGCTGGAGGCCCACGGCGACTGGGCCGAGCGCCTGCGCAGTGGCACGCAAGGCCGGGAGGCCCTGAATTTCGTGCAGGAAGTTCGGCGCCACTACCCGTTTTTTCCGATGCTCGCCGGGCGGGCGCGCGAGGGGGCGCTGTGGCGTTCGGTACGCGTGCCAGCCGGCATGCGCGTCATCCTGGACCTGCACGGCACCAACCACAGCCGGCGCGACTGGGCCGAGCCCGACGTCTTCCTGCCTGAGCGCTGGCGCTCCTTCCCGCTGCAGCCGCCGCCGGCCTTCGTGCCACAGGGCGGCGCCAATGTGGCGCTGGGCCACCGCTGCCCGGGCGAGGACGTCGCCGTGCAGCTGATGCTGCTGGCGCTGGAGATGTTCCTGCAGCGCATGCGCTACGAGCCGCAGCCGCGCCGGCCGCCGCTGGACTTCAGCCGCCTGCCGGCGCTGCCCGAGGGCGGCCTGACGATCCGCCGGCCGGCCGCCGTGCTGATCAGCGCGCCGGCCTTGCGCGTCTGACACGCGAAGCCGACCTTCGGACCGGTAGTTCGTACAGCTTCAGTACAACTGAAGAATGGCTTACATGCCGGCGTCCAGGCGCAGCGCGCGGCGCAGCTCCCGCGCCGTCATGTCGCGGGTCGCCGGTGCTGCCTGGCTGCCGATCTCCAGCCGCTCGCGGCCGGCGCGCAGCGTGATCGGCCCGTCTTCGGCCACCTCCAGGCTTACCAGCGACGCCCGCCAGGCCAGGTGCTGCAGCCGGGTGCCGCATTGCTGCTCGATGTGCAGCATGCCGTCGTCGGCCAGGAACAGCGTCTCTCCGTCCAGTGCGTGACGGCTGTAGAGCCACAGCGCCGTGGCGAGGCCGGCGATGTTGAGCAGTGCGAAGGCGACCACCCACCACCAGCCCTGGAAGGCGGCGAACAGCGTCACGCCGAGCAGCACCGCGATGGGCAACGCCCAGGCGAGCAGAGCCTGTTGGGGTGTCAGCGAGCAGTTGCGCCGCAGGCGCCAGCGCGTCGCAGCCATGGCGTTCGCCTCAGCCGATGACGCGGGTACCGCTCTCGTCCAGCTTGGGCGGCGTCTCGAAGGTGTGGAAGGGCGCCGGCGACGGCACCTCCCACTCCAGCCCCTCGGCACCTTCCCAGGGCTTCTGCGGCGCCCGCTCGCCGCGCTTGAGCAGCACCGGCAGCACGATGCAGAGCGCGAAATAGGCCTGGGCCATACCGAACACGAACGCCGCCACCGACACGATCATGTTGAAGTCGGCGAACTGCATCGGGTAGTCGGCATAGCGGCGCGGCATGCCGGCCAGCCCCAGGAAGTGCATCGGGAAAAAGGCGATGTTGAAGCTGACCAGCGACACCCAGAAATGGATGCGGCCGCGCAGCTCCGGCACCATGACGCCCGACCATTTCGGCGCCCAATAGTAGAAGCCAGAGAACAGCGCGAACAGCGAGCCGGCCACCAGCACGTAGTGGAAGTGCGCGACGACGTAGTAGGTGTCCTGCACCTGGATGTCGATGGGTGCGACGGACAGGATGAGGCCGCTGAAGCCGCCGATGGTGAAGACGAAGATGAAGCCGACGGCAAACAGCATGGCCGTCTCGAAGGTCATCGAGCCCTTCCACATCGTCGCCGCCCAGTTGAAGATCTTCACGCCGGTGGGCACGGCGATCAGCATGGTCGCGTACATGAAGAACAGCTGGCCGGTGACCGGCATGCCGGTCGTGAACATGTGGTGCGCCCAGACGATGAAGGACAGCACCGCGATGGCCGCGATGGCATAGACCATGGACGTGTAGCCGAACAGGCGCTTGCGCGCGAACGCCGGGATCACGTGGCTGATGATGCCGAAGGCCGGCAGGATCATGATGTAGACCTCGGGGTGGCCGAAGAACCAGAAGATGTGCTGGTACATGATCGGGTCGCCGCCCCCGGCCGGGTTGAAGAAGGCGGTGCCGAAGTGGCGGTCGGTCAGCGTCATCGTGATGACGCCGGCCAGCACGGGCATGACGGCGATCAGCAGGTAGGCCGTGATGAGCCAGGCCCAGCAGAACATCGGCATCTTCAGCAGCGTCAGCCCCGGCGCGCGCATGTTGAGGATGGTCACGATGATGTTGATCGCGCCCATGATGGAGCTGGCCCCGAGCAGGTGCAGCGCGAAGATCGCGAAGTCCATGCTGGCCGGCATCTGGTAGGTCAGCGGCGCATAGATCGTCCAGCCCGCGGCGGGTGCGCCGCCCGGCATGAAGAAGCCCGCCACCAGCATGATGGCGGCCGGGATGGTCAGCCAGAAGCTGAAGTTGTTCATGCGTGCGAAGGCCATGTCCGACGCACCGATGAGCAGCGGCACCATCCAGTTCGCGAAGCCCACAAAGGCCGGCATGATGGCGCCGAACACCATGATCAGGCCGTGCATCGTCACCAGCTGGTTGAAGAGCTGAGGGTTGACGAACTGCAGGCCGGGCTCGAACAGCTCGGCGCGGATCAGCAGCGCCAGCACGCCGCCGACCAGGAACATCGTGAAGCTGAACAGCAGGTAGAGCGTGCCGATGTCCTTGTGGTTGGTGGCGAACACCCAGCGGCGCCAGCCATGCGGCATGTCGTGGTGCTCGTCATGCGGGCCGGCGGCGTGCGCGGCGGCAACGGTGCTGCTCATGTGGGGCTCCTCGGGCTGGCGTCTGGATCGGCGCGGCGCGACCCGGCAAGGGAGATGCCGTGCCTGCCGTCAGCCGCTCAGCCGCTCAGCCGCTCAGCCGCCGCCGATGCCGGCGTTGACCTTGCCGCGCCCCAGGCAGTTCGGGCATTCGGCACCGCCCACCGTGTGGCCGCTGCCACCGCAGGCGGGGCAGACCTGTTCGCCGGTGGCCGGCGTGCCGGGCGGCGCGTCGTCGCCCGGTGCGGGCGCTGGCGGGACCGGCGCAACGCTGACGCGTTCACCCGCCCCAGCGGACGGCCGGGCGTTCATGCGCCGCGCGCGTAGTCGGCGAACCCCGGCCGCACGCGGTCCGCGTCGTTGGACATGTCGGCCGGCATGCCGGCTTCGAGGGGCGGGCGGCTGCGTTGCAGGTCGTCGGCGACCGTTCGACCGTCGGCCGGCTCGGCTTTCGGAACCGGCCCATCGGCCTGCGGCAGCGCGCGCGCTCGCTTGGGCTTGGCCAACAGATAGCCGGCAGCGGCAACGCCGGCGGTGAGGATCAGGGTGCGTGGGGTCATGACAGTTTCTCCGCGAGGGGCAAGGCAGGGATTGGAGCCAGGCCGTCGAGCGCGTCGAGCGTTGCGGCACGGCCCGATTCGATGAGCGCCTCGATGCGGGCCGACGAGTAGTCGAACTGGCCCGAGATGCTTTCGTGCGGTTCGGGGTGCCGCGTGATGTCGATGCGCCGGCCGGCGGGCAGCGGGTCGTCGGCGAGCTTGTCGGCCAGCAGCAACTGCAGCGATCGGTCGAGCAGCTCGTGCGAACTGCGCGGCAGGCGGTCGGCATTGCGGCAGAACTGGCCGATGGTGATGAGCTGCAGCGGCTCCTGCGGTGCCAGGCGGCCGCTGGCATGCAAGGCATCGACCAGCGCGCCGGTGGGCGTGCGGCGGTTGACCTCGCCGTCGCAGTACAGCCGGCCGTCGATGGGCACCGGCTCGAACATCAGCGGGATGGCAGCGCTGGCGCTGAGCACCGTCGCGTCGATGGCCGCTTCGTCGCTGGTGAAGAGACGCAGTTTGCCGTTCAGCACATCGGTGGCGGCGGCCGCGAACAGCAGCCCGTCGCCGTCGCTGCGGTAGCCCGTGCCGACGGTGCGCTCGAACAGCCGCCGCATGCGCTGCTGCGAGTACAACGGCAGCGCCGCGCGCCGCAGGCCGGCCAGCGGATGCCAGTTGGCGTACAGCGGTGCGAACAGCGCCGGGTTGCCGAGGGCGAAGCCTGACCACCAGCCCGACCAGGCCTGCACCTCGCCAGCCATTGGCAGGGGGCTGCGCGGCAGCGGCACGGCGATGACGTCGCGCCACAGGTCGTCTAGCGCGGCCGCACCGAGATCGGCGTCCTGCGCATGGCAGGCGACGACCGCGCCATTGAGCGCCCCGATGGACGCGCCGGCCACGGCGATCAGTTCGTGCGCGCCGGACCGCAACCAGGGCACGACGGCCTGCCACGCGCCGCAGCCGAACGCCCCGAGCGGCCCGCCGCCCTGGAACACGACGGCGGTCTTCATCGCCGGCTCAGCCAGGGATGTCCCGCGGCGGCTCGGCCGAGGGCTCGCTGCCGTCCGGTGGCTCGCCGGTTTCGAGCGTGCTCCGCGCTGCGGCTTCCTCGTCCGCCGGCGACGGGCCGTAGGCGTCGTTGGCCGAGGACGCAAGCCCGCGCTGCGGCTGGGCTTGCGCCACCGCCGCGGCCACCGTCAGCGGCGCGGCGAGGGCGGCGGCCACCGTGCCGGCGATGTTGCCGGCCATCTCGGCCATGCCGTTCACGACCGTTCGGGTCAACCGTTCGCTGGCGCCGACCAGCGTGGCCGTCGCATCGGCGGCGGCTGTCTTGGCGGTCTGGGTCTGGGTCTGGGTCTCGGTCTCGGTCTCGGTCTCGGTCGTCTCGCGCGTGGCGGTCGCCACATCGTCGTCAAGGTCGTTCATGTTGCTCTCCTTGGTTCACATCAGCCGGTCGGTCGCGCCGGCGTCGGCCAGCGTCAGCCGGCCTACCAGGTCGGTCAGCGTGCGCAGGTGGTTGGACTCCTGCTGCATCGCAATCTCGAAGCGCTCGGCCACCGATTCATGGCCGGCGCTGCGTGCCAGCCGAATCAGCAGATCCCAGCTCGCGTTGTCGATCAGCTCGGCGTCGAGCATCACGTGCAACGACTGCAGGAAGGAGGTGCGCGGGTCGTTCATGGCCTGCACGAGCCCCATGCTCTCGATGCCGACGAGGTCGGCGCAGGGCGTCTGCGCGGTCGGGTCGCCGCCGAGGTCTTCCAGCGCCTGGGCCACCAGCTCGAAGTGCTGGGCTTCCTGCTCGCGAAAGCGCTGCAGCATGGCGATCTCGCCGTCGCCGAGGCCGGTGTCCATCGCGCGGCACTTGACGAGCAGCGCGTCGTAGAGCCGCACGCCGCCGCGCTCGAAGGCCAGCCGCTCGCCGAGCTTGTCCATCAGCACCTGCGGGCGCTTGCCGGTCAGCATGTCCACGCCGGACTTGGCGACACCGGTCAGCGTGGCCGGCAGCGGCACCGAGCCCAGGCCGTCTTCGGCCTCGCTCGCATAGCTCTCTCGCAGCTGCGCATCGGCCAGGTCGCCGCGCAGGTCGGCGGTCAGCAGGTCGGCGTCGACCTCGGTCGGTTCGATGGCATCGGCAATCTCATCCGCCCCGTTCAACATCTGGGTCGTGTCGACCGGCGACATCTGCACGCCGGTGCGGTTGTGGCCCAGTCGGGTCCTGGTTTCCATGATCGTTCCTTTCGTTTCGGTGATGTCGGCCCACTCAAGCCGCACGCTTCAGTTCGGTCCCCGGCCGCCAGCGGTAGCCGTCGGCCACCTGCTCGGTCGGCGAGCCCGCCGAGTTCAGCTGCTCGCGGTAGTCAATGGAGCGCTGCGGCTCCTGCGACTTGTCGACGAACTGCGTGCCGTCGGCGCGCAGGTCGACCTCGTCGGCCAGCACCTTGCGCACGAACTCGCGGTGCGACTCGATGGGGATCGGGTCGGGCAGCTCGTTGGGCAGGATCTGCGCGACGTCGCGGCCATCCAGCCGCTGGAAGTGCTCGATGGCCACGTGCAGCTGGCCCAGCTCGTAGTCCAGGAAGCGCTCCCACAGCGCCTTCAGGCGCGGGTTGCTCTCCTGCTCGGCGCAGCCGTGGTAGTTGTAGACCTCGGCCGCCTCGTGCAGCACCCACTTCTCCAGCCAGCCCTCGGTCGGGTCGATGATGGATTCGTACTGCGTCGTGTGCTGCTCCTCGATGGACGCGATCTCGGCGTACAGCAGCCGCGCCATCGGGTCGCTGAACAGCGGGCCGATGTTCATGTAGTAGTTGTGGGTCTGCTGCTCGGCGGCCATGATGGTCAGCGCATGCAGCTTGGACAGCGGATGCACCGCCGTGCGGTCATAGGGCTCGCGCAGGTCGTCCAGCGGGTCGCGGTGCTCGTTGATCGTGGGCCGGCCCGGCAGGATGTCGGTGTAGCTCTGCAGGATGTTGTTGGCGTCTTTGCCCTCCAGCCGGTCCAGCAGCGCCGAGTAGCGGTACATGTGGTCGAAGTCCTCGAGCAGGCCGAAGCGGTAGACCTGGGCCAGGTACTCGTCCGGCTCGCGCAGCGCGACGCCGGCGGTCACGTCGATGGCGACCTGCTCGTAGGCGATGGTGGTCTCCAGCGGCGAGTGGTCGGCGCCGATCAGCCAGTTCACCGTCGTGGCCTGGTGCTGCTCGACGCGGCGCAGCTGGGCCAGCACCGGCTGCAGCTCCTTGTTCATGCGTGCACAGGCGTGGGAGAAGCGCAGCGCCTCCATCTCCAGGCCGTTCAGCAAGATGATGTGCACGCGCGAGTACGCGTCGTCGTCCAGCTTGCTGATCGGCTTCTGGACCATGTCACGCCAGGTGAAGCGTTGGCGGTCCAGCGCCACGCCGCGGTTGTCCATGATGTTCAGTGCCATTCGTGTGCTCCTTGGGTCGGTAGGACTCGCTGCACGCGTCGGTGCAGCGTTCCCGTTGATGCCAAGTTCCGACGGCAAAACGCGGGCCCGGGCCGGCATCTCCATGACGCGGTCAACGATGCAGCAAGAGACCCGGCCGCCGGTATTTCCTACGTCTTCAAAGTCGTTGAAGTCAGGCTGTCTGCTGCGAGACCCAACGCAGCACGCCGTCCGGCCCCTGGAACTCATCGACCGAGCGCGCCGCGATGGCGGGGTACCGCTCGCGCCACATCGCCACCAGTGCGGTGCCGGGGCCGACCTCCAGCACGCAGCGCGCGCCCCGCTCGGCGATGCAGTCCATGCAGTCGTCCCAGCGCACCGTGCTGGCGATCTGGGAGGCCAGGGCGCCGGCCAGTGCCGCCGGGTTGCGGCTGGCCGCACCGGTGAAGTTGCAGACGACGGCGGCCTGGGCCGGCCGGAGATCGACGGCCGCGAGGCGCTGTGCGAATGCGGCCGCCGCCTGCGCCATGGCCGGCGTGTGCGACGCCACGCCGATGGGCAGGCGCGTGCAGCGCAGGCCGGCGGCGCTCCAGCGCGCGGCGGCAGTGGCCAGCGCGGCGGCGGGGCCGCCGACGATGGCGCGCTCGTCGCCGATGCGGATGGCGACCGACAGCGCCGTCTCGGCCTGCGCCAGCGCCAGCGCGCGTGGCCCCTGCACGGCCAGCAGGCCGGTGTCCTGGCCGGCGACACCGGCGTCCATCGCCGCCGCGCGCGCGGCGGCGAGGTCCAGTGCGGCCGGGGCGTCGAACACGCCCGCCGCGGCAAACGCGGCCAGCTCGCCGACGCTGTAGCCGGCCACGGCCACCGGCCGGGGCAGTCGCGCGGCGAGCACCTGCCAGGCGGCGATGGCCGTGCCGGTGAGCAACGGTTGGGCGACCGCGTTGGCGTGCAGCCAGTCGGGCTCGCCCAGGCGCTCCCGCCAGCGGGGCCCGAGGTGCCGGGCCAGCGCCTCAAGGGTCGGCCGGGCCTCGGGCTGCGCGTCCAGCCAGGGCAGCATCTGGGCGTGCTGCGACCCCTGCCCGGGAAAGAGCAGGGCCAGGCCCATTCAGCCCAGGCGCTCCAGCCAGCAGGCGGCGGCCAGCGTGTCGGCCGCGCCGCCCGGCGAAAGGCGCCGGCGCACGAACTCCGCGCCGACTGCGGCCGCGGCGGCCGTGCCCTGCGAGGCGCCTCCCGCGGCGAGGAAGTTGCGTGCGGCGGCGCGCGCAAATCGCAGGCCTTCCAGGCCGCCACGGTGGGCCAGGTTGCTGTCGTCCAGCACGGCCATGACGGCGAACAGCGTGTCCAGCCGCGCCGCGGGCGTAGCCAGGCCGCGCGCCCGCGCCGCGCGCAGGGCCGGCTCGGCGGTCTCGAACAGCGTCGGGAAGCCCAGCGCCGCCTCGTCCGACGCGCTGCGCAGGCCGAGGCGGCGCGCGGCCATGCCGCCGGGCAGCGTCGACGGCCGCAGGGCTCGGGCCCGCAGCGCCTCGCCCCAGTGCGCCATCAGCGCGCGGCGCAGGGCAGGGGGACTGGCCCGTTCGCCGCTGGCCGCCAGCGCGCCCGCCGAGGCGCACAGCAGGCCGAGCATGAAGATCGCGCCGCGGTGCGTGTTGATGCCGCCGGTGGCGGCCAGCATGCGTGCTTCCGCCGCAATGCCGCAGCGCTCCAGCGCCGCGAAGGGCGCGCCGGCGGCGCCCAGCTCGGCGATGCGCACGAAGTAGCCGCGCAGCGCGAACAGGCTGCGCATGAAGGTGTGGCCGTCCATGTCGGCATGGCTGCCGCGGTCGGTCAGCGTGACGAGGCCGGGCTTGGGCGACAGCGCGAGTTCGTCATGCAAGGCATGCGTGGCGGCGCGGCCGATGTCCTGCGCGGTCAGCGCGGCGGCGGTGCGCGCGAGGGCCTTCATGCCGGGGCCTCGCAGGGTTCGAGCGCTTCCATCGACGTGGCCATGACGGCGCCCTGCAGGCGTTTCACGAGCACGGCCTGCACGCGACCCGAGCGCCAGGCCTGCCACTCGCGCCAGGCCACCGCGCCGCCAGCGTGGAAGACGAGTTCGCCGTCCAGCCGGCAGCTGGGCGGCGCGAACGCGTCCAGCGCTGCCGCCACGGCGTCGGCCTGCTCGGCGTTGTGCACACCGATCCAGAGATCGAGGTCCGAGCCGTCACGCAGATGGTCCATTCCCGTCAGGTGCTGCCAGCCGTGGCTGCCGTAGACGCGCGCCACCGCGCAGCAGGCCTGCAACGCCGTGGCGAGCTGGCGGGCCTGCAAGCGGGCCGACGGCGGCAGCTGCGCGACGACCTTCCCCAGCCGGGGGAACTCGTCGAAGTACAGCACGTCGGCCCGCGCCAGGTGCAGCGCCAGGCGGCGATGCCGCCAGCGGCCCGGCGCGCACAGACCCAGCGCGATCGCCTCGCCGTCCATCGGGTCGGACTGGCGTGTGACGACGGCCGGCAGGCGCTGTTCGGCCCAGTGCTGCAGGCAGGCGAGCGCCTCGGCGTCCCAGTCGCGCGCCAGCAGGCGCTGCCAGCCGGCGCGCGACAGCCAGGCGATCTGGTGGCGGTGCAGCGGCGTCATTGGTGCACCCTTCGGCCTGCGGCCTTGCCTGGCCGACGGATCGGCCAGGCGTTCGCCAGGCACGGGATGCCCTCAGGGCATTCCGTGGCCGGGCTCACTCCCGCCAAGCGGGAGCGAGCTTGCTTGGGGCGGCCCGGCGCGACGCTCATAGCGCGTCCAGCACCCGTTGTGCGACGTTCGCCGCCAGCTGGCGCCCGCCACGCGCCGCGCCGTCCTCGGCGCGGCGGTCGGTGGTCGGTGCATGGGCCAGCGCCTCGCGCAGTGCCGCGGCCAGGTCGCCCTGCCACAGCCGGTGCACGCCGCCCATGGCGACGTAGTTGCCGACGCCGGGTGCGAACACGGGGTTGGATTCGGACAGCGCGGCCAGCAGGGCCTCGGGCAGCTTGGTGACGCGGGCCATGGCCGGCAGGCGCATGACGCGGATCTCGGCCTCGGGCAGCGCGTCGCAGGCGTCGGCGATGAGGCCCGACGTGATGAAGCCGCCGGACAGCGCCTGGTCGTACACGAGGCCCAGCACGCGGTGGCCGCGCCGGCGCGCGAGGTCCAGGCACATGCCGAGGTGGGCCATCGCGCGGTTGATGCCCAGCAGCTCGTCGCGGCGGCGCAGCTGCTGGCCTTGCGTGTCGATGAGCAGCAGTATGGCGCGGCCGGGGTCCAGCGCCATCGTGTCGAGCACGGCGCGGGCCTGCACCAGCGCAAGCTGCACGCCGACGGGCGCGTGGTCGGTGGTGCCGATGACGGCCAGCGGCTCACCGTCGAACTCGACCTCGCCGCGCAGGAAGTCGCCGTCGCGCGTGATGCCGTGCTCGGCGCCGAAGAGCCGGGTTGCAAGGGTCTGCCAGTCCATCAGTGCGCTCCCAGGGCTTGCAGCGCCGCCACGTCGAGGTCCGGCACGCGGGCGGCGTCGGCGACCCCCATTGCGGTCCACAGCGCCACGGCATCGTCGCCGTCAAAACGCAGCCGCGCGGCCAGCCTGGCGTGCTCGGCCTCCAGCGCTGCGAGCGTGACCGGCCGGGCCGCACCGAGCGCCGCGATGGCCGCGGCCCGGAACGCGGCGACGTCGTCCTCCACCAGCGCATCGCAGTCGCCGCTGAGCCAGCGGTGCTTACCGCCGGTCGTGCGCCAGACGAGGGCGCGGTCGCGCGAGTCGAACTCCTCGACGCCGTGCGAGGCCTCGATGACCTCGGGGCCGGACATCGCCAGGCGGCCGAGGTCGCTCATGACGACATGGTCGGCGCAGCGAGCGACGATGCCCATGCCGCCGAAGCAGCCGCCCGAGCCGCCGATCAGCACGACGACCGGGATGCCGGCCGCGCGCACGTCCAGCAGCGCGCGCATGACCTCCGAGACGGCGATCAGTCCGGCGTTGGCCTCGTGCAGGCGCACGCCGCCGGACTCGGCCAGCAGCAGCACCGCCTGCGGTTTGTCGCGCAACGCGCGGCGCATCAGGCCGACCAGCTTGGCGCCGTGCACCTCGCCCACGCCGCCGCCCATGAACTCGCCCTCCTGCGCGGCGACGAAGACCGTGTGCCCGGCGAGCGTTGCGCGGCCGATGGCCACGCCGTCGTCGAAGGCCGCGGGCAGGCCCAGCTGCGCAAGGTGCGGGCTGGTCAGGCGCTGCGCCGGCGGCAGCCATTCATGGAAACTGCCGGCGTCCAGCACGCGGGCCAGACGCTCGCGGGCCGAGCATTCAGCGTAGGAGATCATGGCTGCAGCTCCTGCGCGGCCTGGTCCAGCCGCAGGCTCACGACGGCCGGCGTGGCGCCCATGTCGTGGATGGACAGCTGCACGCCGGCGAGCTGGTGGCGCTGGTGGAAGTCGCTGACGACGGCCGACCAGATGGCGCCGAAGCCGCGCGCGGAGGTTTCGATGTGCACGCGGCAATCGCAGCCCGCCGCCGGCTCCAGCAGCACTTCGAGATTGCCGGAGCCGACGACGCCGACGAGCACCGGCGCAAAGGCGCCGGCGGGCCGCGTGCCGGTGAAGGCGTAGTCCAGGGTTTCGAGGCCGGGGTTGCTCATCACATCCTCACCAGTTGCGGAAACGCTTGGGCGGGCTGTAGAGGCCGCCGGAGGCGCGCACGAGGTCGCGCATGCTGCGCGCGGCCAGCAGGTTGCGGGTCGCGTCGCGCGGGGCGATGCCAAGGTCGGCGGGGCGGCGGATGACGCCGCGGTCGCGCAGGTTCTCGACCATGCGGGCGTCCCGCGCCAGGCCCACCGCCGTGTAGCCGGCCACGCCGCGGATGGCCTGCTCGCGCTCCTCGTCGCTGCGGCACAGCAGCAGGTTGGCGATGCCTTCCTCGGTCAGGATGTGGCTCACGTCGTCGCCGTAGATCATGATGGGCGGCAGCGCCATGCCGGCCTGCTCCTGCAGCGTCCAGGCATCGAGCCGTTCGACGAAGGCGGGCTGCATGTGCTCGCGGAAGGTCTCCACCATCTGCACGACGAGCTTCTGGCCGCGCGGCGTGCCGGCCGCGCCTGGCAGGCCGTCGCGCGCCTCGCGGCCGGCCTTCAGCCAGGCCGGGCTGGCGTGGCGGCGGCCGCGCGCGTCGGCGCCCATGTTGGGCGCGCCGCCGAAGCCGGTGATGCGCCCGAGCGTGGCGGTGGAGCTGTTGCCCTGCAGGTCGATCTGCAGCGTGGAGCCGATGAAGAGGTCGCAGGCGTAGTGGCCCGCGGCCTGGCAGAAGGCGCGGTTGCTGCGCAGGCTGCCGTCGGCGCCGGTGAAGAACACGTCCGGGCGGGCGCGGATGTAGTCCTCCATGCCCAGCTCAGAGCCGAA
>Ga0307411_10000308_pt1 | contig 16346 bp, 10 predicted proteins | sample DK1Ometagenome_2_FD_203712 | JGI IMG/M metagenome (GOLD analysis project Ga0307411, IMG submission 203712) | Maize rhizosphere microbial communities from greenhouse at UC Davis, California, United States - DK15-O-1 | ecosystem: Host-associated > Plants > Roots > Rhizosphere > Soil | place: USA...
CCAACTGCAAAACATCGCTGCAGCCGACAAGGGCACGGTGGCCGACTTCGCGATCATCAGCGCGCGGCTGCGACAGCGCAATTTCCCCGCGGCGCTCAAGGCGATCGACGGCTTGGAGCGCAAGCAGCCGAACAACCCCCTCGCCCCTCAACTTCGCGCAGAAGTGCAACTGGCACTCAAGGACTACCCAGCCGCACGACAAAGTTTGCTGAAAGCACAGTCGATCGACCCGCTGTATTTTCCGACGGTCGCCGCGCTGGCGTCGTTGGACATGCGCGAGAAGAAGCCGGAAGAAGCGAAGAAGCGCTTCGACAAGCTGCTGGCCGCTGATCCGAAGAATCTGCGCGCTCTGCTGGCAGTGGCGGAATTGCGCGCCAAGGAAGGCGCAGACAAGGACGAGATCGCAAAGCTTCTTGCAAACGCGTCGAAGCTCAATCCGACGGCACCACAACCGCGATTGCTGTTGATCGACCTGCACCTGCGGTCCAAGGACACCAAAGCGGCTCTCGCTGCCGCCCAGGAGGCCAGCGCCGCGCTGCCCGACAATCCCGAGCTGCTGGAGGCACTCGGGCGCACGCAGCTGGCTGCAGGTGATGCCAATCAGGCGCTGAGCTCGTTCAACAAGCTCGTTGGCATGCAGCGCAAGTCGCCGCAGCCGTATCTGAGACTGGCCGAGCTGCACATGACGACCAAGAATTACGCGGCCGCTCGGGAGCAGATCGAAAGAGCGTTGACCGTTTCGCCGAAGTACCTTCCCGCGCAACGCGCATTGCTCTCGTTGGAGCTGGCAAGCGGCAATTCGGGCAAGGCTCTCGAGGTTGCGCGCCTCGTGCAGAGCGAGCGCCCCGATCAGAGCATCGGTTACCTGTTCGCCGGCGAAGTCGAAGCGACCCGGAAGAACTGGGAAGCAGCCATCGCCGCGTTTCGCGCCGGCCTCAAGCGCGGAGAAACGACGGAGCTGGCCTCCAAGCTTCACAGCGCACTGACCATGGCTCGGAAAGACGCCGAGGCAGAAGCACTTGGGACTCGCTGGATCAAGGAGCATCCAACGGACCTCGCGTTCCGCAGCTACCTCGGGGATCGCGCCATCACGCAACGCGATTGGGCCACTGCCGAAGGTCACTACAAGGCGATCCTGCAAGCTCAGCCGGAAAATGCGATCGCGCTGAACAACGTGGCATGGGTCTCGCACAAGCTCGGGAAGCCGGATGCGATCGCCATCGCGGAGAAAGCCAATACCGTGGCGCCGGGACAGCCAGCTTTCATGGACACGCTGGCGAGCATCCTTTCCGACAGCGGCCGGCTCGATCAAGCGCTCGAACTGGAGAAGAAGGCGCTAGCGATTTCCCCGGACTATCACATCGCGCGACTGAATCTCGCCAAGATCTACCTCAAGTCCGGCGACAAGGTGCGCGCAAAGGCCGAACTCGACCAGCTATCGAAACTCGGCGGCAAGTTCGCCGAACAAGCCGAGGTCGCTCGACTGCTTCAGTCGCTCAGCGCTTGAACGCCCGAGCCGGTTCTAGACTTGGTAATAGTCTCGGTACCAGCGGACGAACCGACTGATCCCATCCGCGATCGACGTCTTGGGAGAGACGCCCGTCCAGCGACTCAACGTGCTGACGTCGGCATAGGTCGCGGGAACATCGCCACTCTGCATCGGCAGCATGCGCTTTTCTGCCCTGCGACCCAGCGCAGTCTCGAGATGCCCGATGAAGTCGAGCAACCGCACGGGGTCATGGCTGCCGATGTTCAATATGCGGTAAGGCGCGTTGCTGGTCGACGGATCGGGTGCATTGGACTGGTACTCGGCGTCGGGAGTCGCCGGCCGATCCAGCACTGCCACAACCCCGTCGACGATATCGTCGACATAGGTGAAGTCGCGCTGCATCTGTCCATGGTTGAAGACGTCTATCGCTTCACCTTCGAGAATCGCCTTGGTGAACAGGAACAAGGCCATGTCGGGCCGACCCCATGGACCATAGACGGTGAAAAAACGAAGTCCCGTGGTCGGCAACCCATACAGATGGCTATAGGTATGCGCCATCAGTTCGTTCGACTTCTTGGTTGCCGCATACAGGCTCACCGGATGATCGACGCTGTGGCTTTCCGAGAAGGGCATTGCGGTGTTTCCGCCATACACACTGGAACTTGACGCATATACAAGGTGCGATGAACGGACCGCGCGGCAGCCCTCCAAAACGTTCATGAACCCGACGACGTTCGACTGAATGTAGGCATGCGGATTCGTCAACGAGTAGCGGACCCCCGCCTGGGCCGCCAGGTGTATGACCCTGTCGACTTGCTCGGTCGCGAAGACATCGGCCATCGCGGCACGATCGGAGACATCGACCTTCCGAAATCGGAAGCGAGGAAAGGCCTGGAGCCGCTCCAGCCGTGCGGTCTTCAATCGAACGTCGTAGTAGTCGTTCAGGTTGTCGATCCCGAGCACGTCGTCCCCACGCTCCAGAAGACGGATGGCGGTGGACATTCCGATGAATCCCGCGGCGCCGGTCAACAACACATTCATGGCCATGCAATCTCGGTAGACGTCCCGGGGATGTAGGGAAGCACCATCGGCTCAGATCACTCCGGGAACAAAGCGGTACCGCACTTTCTGGGCATACGCCGCGTACTCAGCGTCGACGCTCTTCAGATGATCCTCTTCGGTGAGAGCGCGCAGCACATAGAGCAACGTCCATCCCACGACGGAGGCGATCGCCTGAACGCCGTCGAACCATGACTGCGCAAACGACACCCCGATCAATGGAAGCGAGCCGATCCACCACGCCATGTTCTTGCAGGTGTAGGCCGGATGCCTCACGAACGCATAGGGTCCACGCGCGATGATGCCTCGGTGCGTCAGATTGCTGGCCTTGAACCCAAGCGCAATCGAGGCCGACGTGTAGATCGCCATCAGCGCGAGCAGCAGGATGTTAAGGACCAGATGGGTCGTCGGATCGTCGAAGTGAGGAAAGTCGCTGAGAGGTGAGCCGAGGATCGCACTGGAGACCTTGTTGAACGGCGGATAGCACAGCAGCGCAGCGGCCCAACCGATCAGCGTCGGGTCGACGGAACGGATCGTGTTGCCGAGACGCGGCGTCTCGACCAGATAACCGACGGTGAACACCAGGACATCGACGAATAGGATCAACTGCATCAGGAACCAGAAACCATGCTGATCGAACAGAACCTTCAATCCATAGTCGAAGGCTCCGCTTTCCGCGATCGCTGATCCGTTCGCCCAGGCCCTGATGCAGAAGGTCATCATCGACATCGCCATCATCGGGCCGAAGAACGCCTTGAGCAGCGTCGAGAGCACCGCGACGCGATCCTCGACCGACAGGCGCCGTCTCAACGTTGCCATGGGGTCGCGCACGAGGGCACCGAGCACCCGAAAGAAGCGAAGCGACTTCGAAACGGCCGGCTCCGGCTCGAGAAGGAAGTAGATTCCCACCAGACCGATGTAGGCGAGAGCACCCGCCAGCAAGAAGTCCGTGCCGGCGAACGAGAAGGCCGGCGAGCCGTAAAGGCGGTCGAACTGCTTAGCGTTGTAGGGCACGAACCGGTAGATCGCACAGGACGCGGCCACCACCGCTGCCGATGCCAGGAGGTTCTTGAGTCGCACCCACGGCATGGACGACGCGAGCAGCACTTCGCCGAAATTCATCGACGGAGAATGTACATGCGGCAACACCTGCGCGAAGCCGACCGCAGAAAAAGCGAACCCCGCAAAAGCGGGGTTCTGGAATGATCAGGAAGACTGAAACATCAAGAGCGCTTCGAGCTTTGACGAGCACGGAAGCCCGCGCCGAGCAATGCAAGACCGAGCAGCGCCAAGCTCGTCGACCCCGGCTCCGGAACACCCGTCGACGTCGGGACACCGGTGGAGCTCGGCGAACCGGTGGACGAGAACTCGAACGATCCTTCGTTGGTTTGGTACTTGTAGCCCAACGGCGAGATCTCCACGCCGGAGCCGAATGCACCGGTCAGCGTCAGCTGGAACGTGTCGGTTCCGCCATCGCCGAAGATGCCGCCGTTCGATCCGCCCGGGCAGTTGCTGCCGCCGTATGCGCAAACCTCGATGGTCTTCAGGCTCGGGATGCTGTTCAGCTCGGCGCCGATCATCCCGGAGCTGTCGCCCGGGTCCGAGAACGTCACGCCAGTGGCATTCGGATCGATTCCGAAGCCCCATGCGGTCAGGCGAACTTGATCTGAAGGCTGCGCACCGGAATCGGTGTTGTTGGTCAGCGTGACCAGCAGCGTGATCGAGCTGGCGCTGAACGCCGTCACGTCGACGGCGCCAGTGCCGGTCAGGGTGTAGCTTCCGCCCGGCGCGGTCCAGCCGAAGACGAAGTCACTCCCTGTCCCCGTCACTGTGAACGCCTGCGCGCTCGCCACACTCAGGCCGAGAACGACGGCCGTTGCCACCGAACGAACCATCGACTTCATCACGAAGCGACCTTGCATTTTGAATTTCATCAGACTTCCTCGATTAAGTTGGAAGTCCAAAAGCACGGTTCAGGCCAGTCCGCAACTCGTTGTTTTTGGATGAGTTTTGCGGACGTCATAAACTCGGTGTAAAGAGAGTCGACGGTTCCCCTCCGGACCGTTGCCGCCCCGAAAAGGTAGAGCCGGGCATTGCCCGGCTCTACAGCTTCAGATCAGGAACCTCTTATTTCTTGACCTGCTCGGACTTCGCCCCGCGGTTGCCAGCGGAGTCCGTTACGACCGCCTCGATCGTGTGGTAGCCGGATCCGGCCGACCGGGTGTTCCACGAATACGTGAGCGAGCTGCCTGTTCCGGTGGCCTTGAGCACGCCATCGATGTACAGCTCATGCCGCAGGCCGGCGCTGCCGCCATCATCCGATGCATTGACCGTGACCTTCACCTTGCCCTGGACGTTTGCTCCCGACACCGGGTTGGTGATGGAAACGACCGGCGCGGTGCTGTCGGTGACCGGCGTCGTGGATGTCGGCGGAGGAGGTGCCACCACATTGGCGACGTTGACCGAAATCGGCGTCGACGCCTTGGAGTTGCCGGCCGCATCGAAGGCCGTCGCAACAACCGTCGACGTTCCGTTCGACACGCTGCTCGTGTCCCATGCGAAGGCAAACGGGGCGCTCGAATCGACGGCAAGGAGGGCGCCGTTGACACGCAGCTCGACGCGAGCGACGCCGACGTTGTCCGTGCTCGTGACATCGACGTTGGTCACGCCGGAGACGCTGGATCCGCCGAGGGGGGCGGCGATCGCGACATCGGGCGGCGTGGTGTCGGCCGTGACAGCACCTCCCGCGGCCTGAACCGCAGCAGCCGCGTTGACGCGACCGTACCCATAGGAAGCGTCGCGGCCAGCCGTGCCGAGATCGGTGGCCGTCGAGTACAGCAGGTTTTCGACCTGAGCATTGCTCAACGAAGGCTTGGCCGACATCACGAGCGCAACGACGCCGGCGGTGATCGGGCTCGAGAAGGAGGTACCCCAGCAGGCCCAGTACGAACCGCCTTGCGCTGTCGTCCAGATGTCCTGACCCGGGGCCGACAGCGCAACGAAGTTTCCGTAGCTCGACCAGCTCGTCAGCTTGTCGCTGCTGTCGGTCGCCGAAACGGGAATCATGCTGCTCGTCGCACCGATGTTTTCGTTGACGCCGTGATTGCCTGCTGCAACGACGACCAGGCCGCCCTTGCTCTTCATGTACTGGGCCGCGCTCTGAACAGTCGCATTGCCCGCCATGCCGTCGAAGCTGATGTTGGCCACGCGCGCGCCGTTGTCGGCGGCGTAGGTCAGGGCCTTTGCGACGGTACTGGCATAAGCAAATCCGGAAGGATCCGAAATGCGCAGCGGCATGATGCGGGCCTGGCCCGCGACGCCTGCCACGCCGAGCGAGTTGTTCGCGATCGCAGCCGCGGCACCGGCGACCGCCGTGCCATGTCCCAGCGTATCGGCGGTGTTCGAGTTGTTGTCGTAGAAGTTCCACCCTGGAACCATGCGGGCAGCAAGGTCCGGATGCGAGCCGTCCACCCCGGTATCCAGAATCGCGATGGTGACGCCCGCGCCCTGTGTGGTGTCCCAGGCAGTCGACGCACCAATCTTCTGAAGGTGCCACTCGCTTCCGACGTAAGGGTCGTTCGGGGCAAAGGTCAGTTGAACGCGCCGATCCAGTTCAGCAAACTTCAGATGCGGGTTGTGCTTGAGCTGCTGCAGGACGCCCGTCTCGGATGCGTTCGACGGCAGGTCGACGACGTACAGCCCGCTCTTTCCGATCGCGCTTGCCTTTCCTCCGTGCGGCTTGACGATCTTCTGGAGCTCCGTATCCGAAAGCCCCGAGCGAGGCATCAGAACGACCCTGGCCTTCGCCCAGGCGCCTTCGCTCGACTGGTTCGGCTCGGCAGCATTCGAGATGCCGGGCGCGATCGCCGCCAGGCTTCCCGCCAACACGGCCACGGCGCGCGCGTTGCTCGAAAGCGTCCAGGGAACTTGTTTACGGATCGGCCGAATGGCGAGCGATGAGGGCTTCGTTCTGTTCACGTCTTGTTTCCTGATTGATGGCCGATGGCGTTGCCACCGCGTGCAGGACAACCAGACGCATCGGAAGACTCGGCGCACAAACCCAACGCCGCGCATTCCTCGTGCCGCATCGCCGAGGCGATGAATCACTCAACATCTGGCAGTCCAGCCGTCGTGGGGCGCAGCCCTTTAGACCGAGACTTTGCGTGCCTTGCTTTCGCAAGGGTTGCCCTTTTCAGATTCAGTTCGGCAGCACTTTGCCTTTCAAACGCCGCACATTCCTAAGGACGCGTGACTGTATCGACGACACTTAGGGGGTCACAAGGCGAAAGTAGTAAGTACTTTCGGCCACCTGTACACATTTGTGTCAGCCGACGACCCTGATTTCTGCGCCTAAAAGGCGCACCTGCCCCGGAGAGAAGGGCACCATCAGCGCCAGAAGATGCAGGAAGCTTTTGTCAACAAGTCACGATTGCGAAGCAGAAGAAATCGTGAAGTTGTTGGTAGGCGCGATTGGACTCGAACCAACGACCCCCACCATGTCAAGGTGGTGCTCTAACCAGCTGAGCTACGCGCCTGCGAAGGCCGAGACTATATCACTGGACACGATCGTCACGCGTCAGCGGCGGCGCGCCATGCGAACACCGCGGACCCGCGTCAGGGTCTCCAGCACGGGCCTCAGCCGCGTCGCATGGGTAACTTCGACGGTGAAGGTCATCCGGGCCAGCGCTCCGTCGGCGCCACGGCGCGATTGCGTCGAGGCGGCGATGACGTTCACCTTCTCCTTCGCAAAGACCTCGGAAATGTCCCGCAGCAATCCTTGCCGGTCGATCGCTTCGATCGCCACGTCAACCGGATACTGCGTCGAGGACGCTTCCTCCGCCTGGCCCCATTCGACGGCGATGAGCCGCTCCGGCGATCGCTGCGACAGTTGCGCGAGGTAGCCGCAGCCGGCGCGGTGCACCGCAACTCCCTTCCCCTTGGTGATGAACCCGAGGATCGGGTCCGGCGGCACCGGCCGACAGCAGCGCGCCAACGTCGTCAGCAGCGAATCGACGCCGACGACCAGCACCCCGCTACCGGCGCCACCGCCCGGCTTGGCGCGCTTGAGCGCGATCCTGTCTTCGCTGACCGGAGCGGTGTCCGGCGGCCGGAGCAGCGTCTCGATGTTCCGCAACGAGTATTCGTCCTTCCCGACCACCTCGAACAACGCATCGCTGTTCTTGAAGCCGAGCCGACTGGCCAGCTCGTCGAGCTTGATGGCCGTCCTCCCCTCCCTCTGCAACAGCTTCTCGACGGCTTCGCGACCGCGGGCGATCGTCGATTGCTGGGCCAGCGCGTTGAACCAGGCGCGCACCTTGGCCTTCGAGCGCTGACTCTGCAGGTAACCGAGCTCCGAATTGAGCCAGTCCATCGACGGGCCGCCCGCCTTGGCGGCCGTCACTTCGACCACCTGACCGCTGCGCAGCGGCGTGTTCAGCGGCACCAGGACGCCGTCGACCCTGGCGCTCCGGCACCGATGTCCCAGGTCGGTGTGCAGCGCGTAGGCGAAGTCGATCGGCGTTGCGCCGGCGGCGAGCTCCACGATCGCCGCCTGCGGCGTGAAGACATAGATGCGGTCCTCGAAGAGACCGTTCTCCGGATGGCCGCCGACGCGCTGGCCGCTCTCCGCTTCGCTGTAGTCACGTTCCCAGGCGAGCAGTTGTCGAAGCACGACCATGCGGGCCTCCGCGACCTTCGCCTCGAACGAACCGCGCGCGCTGACCCCGACCTTGCCCCGATGACCGGCTTCCTTGTAGGCCCAATGCGCGGAGATGCCGTGCTCGGCGTGCTCGTGCATCGCGGTGGTCCGGATCTGAATCTCGACGACCCGCCCGTGCTCATCCTCGACCACCGTATGCAGAGACTGATAACCGTTCGCCTTCGGTCTCGCGATGTAGTCGTCGAGCTCGCCGGGCACCGCCTTGAAAAGCTCGTGCACGCGACCCAGAACGGAGTAGCAGTCGGGGATCTCGGCAACGATCACGCGCAACGCCCTGACGTCGAGCACGCGATCGAAATCGAGTCCCTTCTGGACCATCTTCTTCCAGATGCTGTAGATGTGCTTCGGCCGGCCTTGCACCTGCGCCTGCAAGCCACGCTCCGTCAGGTCGGCGACCAGGTGCCGGCGCAGCCGCTCGACCTCCTGCTCGCGTTCGGCCCGCTTCTCGTCGAGCAAGCGCGCGACCTGCTTGTATTTCTCCGGCTCGAGAAACCGGAATGCCAGGTCTTCCAGCTCCCACTTGACCTGCCAGATACCGAGGCGATTGGCGAGCGGCGCGAACACCTGCAACGACTCCGAAGCCAATGCACCGGGGCACGGCCGCTTGCTCGCCGCGAAGTAGCGCAAGGTCTGCAGGCGCGACGCGAGGCGCAGGAGCACGACCCGCAGGTCGCGTGAGAACGCCAGCAGCATCTTGCGCACGCGCTCGGTCTGCAGGGCTCGCTGACCTTCGCCGATCTGCGCCCCCTGGGCAGCGCGCTGGACTTGAAGCAGCTTGCGGGCATGCGCAACCAGGCTCGCCTGTGAATCTCCGAAGGCCTTCGCGATCACTTCGTCGGGCTTGCCCAGGTGGTCCGCCGCATAGACCAGATACGCCGCGGCCCGCAAGGACGGCGCGGCGCCGATCGACGACAGGATCTCGGCGACGGCATCGGCATGCGCCAGCACGTTCTCGCCGGTGTCGAGCAACGATTCGCCGATCAACGGCTCGGCGAAGGCCCGTGCCCGCCCCGGCTGATCGGTCGCCCCACCCGCATCCGGCGTGACGCTGTCGTCGTCCAGCAGTTGAACGATGGGCGCAGCGGCAACCGGCCCGCTGCGGACGGGTGTCTTCATGGCGACAGAAGAAACTCCCGGACCGCGGCGACCTGTGCAGGGTCGATCAGCGTCGGGGCGTGCCCGACGCCGGCGAACTCGCGGAGCGTCGCTCGGGGACCGCGCTGGGTCATCGCCTGCGCGGTCTCGCGGGTCAGCAAGTCCGACTCGGCGCCGCGCAGCAGAAGCGTCGGGCAGGGAATCGCGTCATAGCTCTTCCAGAGCAGCGCTTCGCCGGCCGCTGCCAATTCGGGCGTCACGGCCTTGAACGGCACGGCGATCGCCGGGTCGTAGTGCGGCTTGAAGCCGGCACCGCTCGGCTTCAGCATCGGGCGCGTCAAGGCCAGCCACTGCTCACGCGAGTGCGGCCCGAACCCTTTCGAGATGCCGAGAAAGTAGTCGGCGGCCTCGTCCACCGACCCCCATCCGATCGGCGCACCGAGGTAGGTGCCGATTCGCGCGAGCGCCAACGGCTCGAGCGTCGGTCCGACGTCGTTCAGGACCAGCCGGCTGATCGGCGTCTGCGGCAACGAAGCGAGCCCCATCCCGATCAGACCGCCCATCGACGTGCCGACCCAGTGCACGGTGGTCGCATCGAGGCGCGCCAGCAACGTGACCATGTCGGCGACGTAGCCCGGAATCTGGTAACCCGTCGGGTCCAAGAGGAAGTCGGACCGGCCGCGCCCGACGACGTCCGGACAGACCACCCGGTACTCGTCGCACAGCGCGCGCGCGAGCGTGTCGAAGTCGCGGCCCTGACGGCTCAGACCATGCACGCAGACAAGTACCCGACGATTGGCGGGGTCGCCCCACTCCCAGTACGCCATGCGGTGAAGACCGCGCGCATCGAGACACTGGACATCGCGCAGATTGAGTTCGGACATCGCGTTCTCGAAACGGGTGACAGACGCTGGCGCTCGGTGGCTCCGTGCGGTACTAGCGGCCCCGACGGGCCCACGGGCCCTACAAAAGCGGCATCACGTCACGCGCCGTCCCGGATTTTGTAACAGGTGGTCAGGGACCCCAGGGAACACCCTGAAAACCCGCGCAAAATCCGCGCTGTTACAAATTGGATAGCCCATGAGCACTGCCCCCAACACGCGCGCCGACCGCATCGCCGTCGTCGATGATGATGCCCGGATCCGCGACCTGCTGCGCCGCTACCTGACCCAGGAAGGCTTCGAGGTGCTGCTGGCCGAAGACGCGAAGGCGCTGAATCGGGTACTGACCCGGGAGACCGTCAACCTGATCGTGCTCGACCTGATGCTGCCCGGCGAGGACGGGCTTTCGATCTGCCGGCGGCTGCGCGCTGCGAACGACCTGACGCCGATCATCATGCTGACCGCGAAGGTAGAGGACGTCGACCGCATCGTCGGCCTCGAGGTCGGCGCCGACGACTACCTGCCGAAGCCGTTCAACCCGCGCGAGTTGCTGGCCCGCATCCACGCGGTGCTGCGCCGCCGGCCGACGCTCGAAGCACCCGGCGCGCCGGCGCTCGACGCGCAGACGGTCACCTTCGGTCCGTTCGAATTCGATCTCGCGTTGCGCCGCCTGTCGAAGGACGGCGAGCAGATCGCGCTGACCACCGGCGAGTTCTCGATGCTGAAGGCACTGGTGCGCCATCCGCGCCAACCGCTGTCGCGCGACAAGCTGGCGCAACTCGCGCGCGGGCGCGAGTTCGAACCGTTCGACCGCAGCCTCGATGTCCAGATCTCGCGGCTGCGCAAGATGGTCGAGCCAGATCCGGCCCAGCCTCGCTACATCCAGACGGTCTGGGGCGTCGGCTACGTGTTCGTGCCGGACGGCGCGGGGTAAGTGGCCCGCTCCCACGCCGGTGCACGGCGTGGTCACGCCTTTCGGCGTGAACGGGCTCTGACACATGCCGCACAAGCGCGCCGCGCTCAGCCTCTTCTGGCGCACCTTCTTCCTGCTCGCCCTGCTGCTCGCGAGCGGCGTGTTCGCGTGGGTGCAGACCTTCCGGGCGCTCGAGTTCGAGCCGCGCGCCGTGCAGGCCGCGCAGCAGGTTGCCAGCCTGGTCAATCTCGCCCGCGCCGCGCTGCGCAGCAGCGACGGCATCAACCGCGTCGCGCTGATGAAGAGCGTCTCGAAGCTCGAATCGGTGCAGGTCTCCCCGCGCGAGCCGAAGGACAAATGGGAGCCGTACGAAGTCGATCGCCTGTCGCGGGCGATCGGCTCCGAACTGCGAAGCCAGCTCGGACCCGACACGCTGGTCGCGAGCTCGGTGAACGGCACCACCGGCCTCTGGGTCGGGTTCTCGATCGAGCGCGACCCGTACTGGTTGCAGATCGATCCTGGCCGGGTCGGCCCGATGTCGTGGGGCACGATCACCTTGTGGGTCGGCATCGCGCTGATCGCGACCGTGCTCGGCTCCGCGGCGATCGCACGGTTGATCAACCAACCGCTGAAGGAGCTGTCGTTCGCCGCGACCCGCATCGGTGAAGGCGAATTCGATTCGCGTCTCGACGAGACCACGATGACGAGCGAGATTCGCCAGGTCAACATGGGTTTCAACCGGATGGCGCGCGAGCTCGCGAAAGTCGAGCAGGACCGTGCCGTGATGCTGGCCGGCATCTCGCACGACCTGCGCACGCCGCTCGCGCGCCTGCGCCTGGAAGCCGAGATGAGCGTCAAGGACGACGAGGCGAAGGCCAACATGGCCGAGGACATCGACCAGCTCGACGCGATCATCGACAAGTTCATGGACTACGCGCGGCCGACCGAGGTGAAGCTGCTGCCGGTCAGCCTCAGCGCGGTGATCGAGCGCGAGGTCTCGACCTTCCGCAACACCAGCCAGATGAAGGTGCGCGCCCGCGTCGCGCCGGACACCCGCGTGCAGGCCGACGACATCGAGCTCGGCCGGGTGGTGCAGAACCTGCTCGAGAACGCGCGCCGCTACGGCCGCTCGACCGACACCGGCATTGCCGACGTCATCGTCAACGGCACGCGCGCCGGCCAGTGGGTCGTCATCAGCGTGCGCGACCACGGCCAGGGTGTCGACCCGAAGAAGGTGGATCGGCTGACGACCCCGTTCTTCCGTGGCGACGCGGCCCGAACCGCCGCGACCGGTGCGGGCCTCGGCCTCGCGATCGTCGAGAAGGCGGTGCAGCGGATGGGCGGCACCTTCGAGATCGGCAACGCCCCGGAAGGCGGTTTGCTCGCGGTGATCCGGCTGAAGCGCGCCTGAACCGACGCCCTAGCCGCGCCAGAGCAGGCAGACGGCGCGCGCTTCCATCGATTCGCGCTGACCGACCGGCCCGAGCCCTTCCGCGGTCTTCGCCTTCACGCTGACCTGATCGAGCGCGATGCCGAGCGCACCCGCGATGCGCTGGCGCATCGCCGGCACGTGGGGCGCGAGCCGCGGTGCCTGCGCGATGACCGTTGCATCGACATTGCCGACCTGCCAGCCGGCGGCCCTGACGCGGCGTGCCGCCTCGGCCAGCAGCGCGAGCGAGTCGGCGCCCTTGTACTGCGCGTCGGTGTCGGGGAAGTGATGGCCGATGTCGCCGAGCGCGGCCGCACCGAACAGTGCATCGGTCACCGCATGGCACAGCGCATCGGCGTCCGAATGACCGAGCAGCCCGTGCGTGTGCGCAATCTCGACGCCGCCGAGCACGAGTCGCCGGCCGGCGACGAGCGCGTGGCTGTCCCAGCCCTCGCCGATCCGCCACATCGGTGCCCGCGGCTTGTTCATCGATCGCTCCTCGCAGGGACGCTCAGCAGGCGCTCCGCCAAGGCGAAGTCGGCCGGATAAGTGAGCTTGAAGTTCTCGAGCGCGCCGGGGACGAGCAGCGGTTGCTGCCCCGACCGCTCGATCGCGCTGGCCTCGTCGGTCACGACGTCGCCGGCCGCATCCAGCGCCGCAGCGAGCATGCCGATGCGAAACATCTGCGGCGTCTGCGCCTGCCAGGTCGCGCGGCGATCGAGCGTCGAAGCCACGCGGCCGTCGCGCTCGGCCTTCAGCGTGTCGGCGACCGGCAAAGCGAGCAGGCCGCCGACCGGATCGGCGCTGCAGGCATCGATCAGCCGATCCACCCACGCCGGACGAATCAGACAGCGCGCCGCGTCGTGCACCAGCACCCAGTCGTCGGCCTGCGCGCCCTGCGCGAGCAACGCGCCGAGGCCGTTCGCGACGGTGCGCGCACGCGTCGAACCACCAGCTCGAACGACCCGAACGACGCTGTCGTCCGCGAGCGGCACCGCACGCTCGAACGCGACATCGTCCGGCGCCAGCACGACGAGGATCGCTTCCAGACGCGCGACCGTGCGCAATGCGGCGAGTGTGTGGGCGACGACCGCCTGTCCGGCGATCGTCACGTACTGCTTCGGGATCTCGGCGCCGGCGCGTGACCCGGTGCCCGCACAGGGTACGAGCGCGAAACAGGCCGATTGCCCGGACCGCGTCACGGCCGGCGCCCGAAAGCGCTCGACGGCATGGTCGACGCGGTGGAGTTTGGGCTCGCGTTCATCGGTCGATCGAGTATAGGAAACACGGTTTCGACGCCCGTCGCTGCGACCGCCCGGCTCCTGGCTTGCAGGTGTCCCTCCGTCATCGTCCGACGGACGCGCTCCCTACAATCGACGGCTCGCGGTTTTGGCGCCAAGGCGCTGTTTCCAGAGCCCCATGCACCTTCCCGTCATCCACCCCGGCAAACGCTTCGCGCTGCCCCGCCCGACCGGCTCGGCCGATGCATTGCTGCTGGCGCGATTTGCACAGCGCGAGCAGGCGCGCGGCAAGCTGGTCGCGATCTTCACGGCGGAACCTTCCGACACCCAGAGGCTCGAGGACGAGCTCGCGTTCTTCGCTCCCGAGCTGCGGATCGCGGTCTTCCCCGACTGGGAGACGCTGCCGTACGATACCTTCTCGCCGCACCAGGACCTGATCTCCGAGCGCCTGGCGACGCTGTGGCGCATTCGCCAGGGCGACGTCGACGTCGTGCTGATGCCGGCGTCGACCGGGCTCGCGCGGCTCGCGCCGCCGAACTTCCTCGCGGCCTACACCTTCCACTTCAAGCATCGCCAGAAGCTCGACGAGGCGGCGCTGAAGGCGCAGCTCACGCTGGCCGGCTATTCGCATGTGAGCCAGGTCGTCTCGCCGGGCGAGTACGCGGTTCGCGGCGGGTTGATCGATCTCTTTCCGATGGGCTCGGCGGTGCCGTACCGCGTCGACCTGTTCGGCGACGAGGTCGATTCGATCCGTACCTTCGACCCCGACAGCCAGCGCAGCCTCTACCCGGTGCCCGAAGTGCGCCTGCTGCCCGGTCGCGAGTTCCCGATGGACGAGGACGCGCGCACGGCGTTCCGCTCGCGCTGGCGCGAACGCATCGAGGGCGATCCGACCAAGGTGCGCCTCTACAAGGACATCGGCGCCGGTATCGCGACCGCGGGCATCGAGTACTACCTGCCGCTGTTCTTCGACGAGACGGCGACCGTCTTCGACTACCTCGGCGCGGATGCGACCGTCGTGCTGCACGGCGACCTCGACGAGGCGCTGAAGCGCTTCTGGAACGACACGCGCGAGCGCTACCGGTTTCTGCAGCACGACCGCGAGCGACCGATCCTGCCGCCGGAAGCGCTGTTCCTGAAGCCGGAGGAGCTGTTCGGGCTGGCCGGGAGTCACGCGGTGCTCGCATTGCGCAAGGCCGGCACGTCGAGAGGCGAGGCAGCGACAACCCCGAGCGCGCCGGAAACGTCGAACGAGGCGGCCGACGCAACGGCAAGGCACGCCGCGGGCGACTTCTTCGATCGCCTGCCTGACCTGAGCGTCGATCGCGGCGCACCCGAACCGCTGCAACGCCTGCAACGCCACGTGCAGGTGACGCCGCATCGCGTGCTGATCGTCGCCGAGAGCGAAGGCCGGCGCGAGAGCCTGCTCGAGCTGCTGCGCGACAGCCGCATCGAGCCGCCGAGCGTGACCTCGCTCGCCGAGTTCCAGGCCGGCGCCGAACGGGTCGCGATCGCGGTGGCGCCGCTTGCCGAAGGCTTCGTCTGGCGCGACGAAGCCGGCACATGGGCAATCGAATTCGTCACCGAGACCGAGCTGTTCGCGACCCCACCGACGACGCGCCGGCGGCGCAAGCAGGAGGCGGTCAGCGACGTCAGCGCGCTGATCAAGGACCTCTCCGAGCTGAATCCCGGCGATCCGGTCGTCCACGTCAATCACGGCATCGGACGCTACGTCGGCCTGAAGACGATCGACCTGGGCGCCGGCGAAGGCGGCAGCAGCGAATTCCTGCACCTCGAGTACGCCGACAAGGCGACGCTCTACGTGCCGGTCGCGCAGCTTCACCTGATCGCGCGCTACACCGGCGTCAGCGCGGAGGAGGCGCCGCTCCACAAGCTCGGCTCGGGCCAATGGGACAAGGCGCGCCGCAAGGCCGCCGAGCAGGTGCGCGACACCGCTGCCGAGCTGCTGAATCTCTATGCACGCCGTGCCGCCCGTGAAGGCTACGCATTCCGCTTCCAGCCGCACGACTACGAGGCGTTCGCGGCCAGCTTCGGCTTCGAGGAAACGCCCGACCAGCAGGCGGCGATCCACGCGGTGATCCAGGACATGGTGTCGCCGCAGCCGATGGACCGGCTGGTCTGCGGCGACGTCGGTTTCGGCAAGACCGAGGTCGCGCTGCGCGCCGCGTTCATCGCGGTGACCGGGGGCAAGCAGGTCGCGATCCTCGCGCCGACCACGCTGCTCGCCGAGCAGCATTTCCAGAACATCGCCGACCGGTTCGGCAAATGGCCGATCAAGGTCGCCGAGCTGTCGCGCTTCCGCTCGCAGAAGGAAGTGAAGGCGGCGCTCGACGGCCTCGAAGACGGCACGATCGACATCGTCATCGGCACGCACAAGCTGCTCAGTTCGAGCGTCACGTTCAAGCGCCTCGGCCTGCTGGTAATCGACGAGGAGCACCGCTTCGGCGTTCGTCACAAAGAGGCGATCAAGGCGATGCGGGCTGAGGTCGACGTTCTGAC
>Ga0307411_10000309_pt1 | contig 16341 bp, 20 predicted proteins | sample DK1Ometagenome_2_FD_203712 | JGI IMG/M metagenome (GOLD analysis project Ga0307411, IMG submission 203712) | Maize rhizosphere microbial communities from greenhouse at UC Davis, California, United States - DK15-O-1 | ecosystem: Host-associated > Plants > Roots > Rhizosphere > Soil | place: USA...
ACGCGACGTCGTGCTGGCGCTTGCCTGGCTCGCCGATGACCTGCTCGATCCGGCCTGGCATCGCGCGCTGATCGCGGCGAGCGCGATCGGCGTGCCCGTCGTCGCGCTGGCGGTGACCGCGATCGGCTTCGTCAACGCGCGGACGCGCGCTCGCATACGCGACGTCGAGGTGCCCATCGATGGCCTGCCGAAGGCGCTCGACGGATTCACCATCGCGCAGATCAGCGACCTGCACGTCGGCCCGACGATTCGCCGCGACTATGTGCAGGCGGTGGTCGACGCGGTCAATCGCATCGATGCGGACGTCGTCGCCGTCACCGGCGATCTGGTCGACGGCAGCGTCGAGGAGCTCGCCGCGCACACCGAGCCGTTGCAACGACTGACCTCGCGCCACGGCGTGTTCTTCGTCACCGGCAATCACGAGTACTACTCGGGCGCGCAGGCGTGGATCGCGGAGGTGGCGCGACTGGGCATGCGCGTGCTCAGCAACGAGCACGTCGTCGTCGACCACGACGGCGCGCGCGTGGTCGTCGCCGGCGTGACCGATTACGGCGCGCACCGCTTCGACCGCCGCCAGCGCAGCGATCCGTCGGCCGCGATCGCCGGCGCGCCGGCGTCGTCGGTCAAGCTGCTGCTCGCGCACCAGCCGCTGTCGGCGTACGAGGCCGCGCGTGCCGGATTCGACCTCCAGCTTTCCGGCCACACGCATGGCGGCCAGTTCCTGCCGTGGAACTGGCTCGTGCGCTTCTGGCAGCCGTTCACCGCGGGCCTGCGCCGGCTCGGGCACCTGTGGGTCTACACGAGCCGCGGCACCGGCTACTGGGGGCCGCCCAAGCGCTTCGGCGCACCGTCCGAGATCACGCGCCTGCGGCTGGTCGGCGCCTGACGTACGCCTGACGGTGCGCCGGGCGAGAGGCAAGCGCGCCGGTACAATGGCGCGTCGCTTCGAACACGGCCGCTCGTGGGCAACATCCTCGTCCTCGTCTTTGCCATCCTCCTGTGCCTCGTGAACGCGGTCGTCTGGACGGTGATCTCCGAAATGCCCCTCGCCGGCGCCGGCTGGCTGGTCGCGGCGGTCGGCTGCATCGCGCTGCAGAAGTGGTCGCGCGGATAGCGCTTCGCGCGTGGCGATCGCACGCAGCATTGCCGCCCGTGCGTGGGCATTCCCGGCCACGCTGATCGGCCTCGTGCTGGCGATGCTGGTCGTCACCACGGGCGGGCACGTTCGCGTCGTCGACGGCGTCGTCGAGGCGGCGGACGGTGCGCTGGCGCGATGGCTCCGCCTGCGCGCGCGCTTTTGCGCGATCACCTTCGGCCACGTCGTCCTCGCGCTGGATCGCGATACGCATCGGCGCTGCCGCGCGCACGAGCGCGTGCACGTGCGCCAGTACGAGCGCTGGGGCGCGCTGTTCTTCGTCGCCTACGGGGTCTCGAGCCTGTGGCAGCGGCTACGCGGGCGCGACGCGTATCGCGACAACCGCTTCGAGCGCGAAGCGCGGCGGATCGCGGGCGTCTAGTCCTCCGATGGCGAACGCCACCCACCTCGTGCAGCTGCTGCTGCCGTTGTACGACAACGAAGGCAACCGCATTTCCGCGAAGGCATTCGCGCAGGTGCGAGACGAGCTCGTCCAGCGCTTCGGCGGCATGACGGCCCACACGCGCGCGCCCGCGAGCGGACTGTGGCAGCCCGACGATGCGGCGCAGACCGTGCACGACGAGCTCGTCATCTTCGAAGTCATGGTCGACGGCATCGACACCGGCTGGTGGACCCGCTACCGCACCGAGCTCGAGAAGCGCTTCCGCCAGCAGTCGCTGGTCGTGCGCGCGCATCCGATCGCGACGCTCTGAAAAAAAAGGCGCAGCCGCGAGGCTGCGCCTTCGAATGCCACGCGTCGTCCGCCGCGTGGACCGTCAGACCTGCATGTTCATGATGTCGTGGTAGGCGGCGATCACCTTGTTGCGCACCTGGACCATCTGCTGGAACGACAGGTTCGCCTTCGCCATCGAGACCATCGTTTCCTCGAGCGTCACGCGCGGATCGCCGAGCTGGAATCGCTGCGACAGGTCGGCGCTCGCCTTCTGGGACATATCGACGCTTTCGATGCTCGCCTTCAGGGTCGAGGCGAAGTCCGCCTGCCCGGTCGCCTTCGCGGCGAGCGGCGACGCGCCGGCGCGCGGCAGCGTCTCGCGGATCGTATTCATCTTCGCGAGGAGCGCGTCCATGCTCGCGGTGTCGATCGGCATCTTCGCTCGTCCCTGACGGGGACCCGATGGGGGATGGCGCCACTCTAGGCGTCGCGGGCCGGGCCCGACGGGCTGAAATGCGCGCAAAACCCGACGCTGCTTGCGCGATCGGGGCTGGCGGGCGCCGCCGATAATCCGCTCGTCTTAAAAACCCGCCGAAGACGTGGACGCCACCGTTTCGACCCCCGCCCCGCTGCCCGCGCCGGCCGGCGTCGTACCCCAGTTCGCCCGGCTGCCCTGGCAGCAGAAGGCGACGTTCATCGTCGGCGCCGCGGCGGCGATCGCCATCGTCGTCGGCGCCTGGCTCTACAGCCAGCAGCCGGACTACCGCGTGCTGTTCGGCAACCTCTCCGACCGCGACGGCGGCGCGACGATCGCCGCGCTGTCGCAGATGAACGTCCCGTACAAGTTCGCCGATGGCGGCGGCGCGATCCTCGTGCCCGCCGACCGCGTGCACGAGACGCGCCTCAAGCTCGCGTCGCAGGGCCTGCCCAAGGGCGGGACCGTCGGCTTCGAGCTCGTCGACAACCAGAAGTTCGGCGCGACGCAGTTCCAGGAGCAGATCAACTACCAGCGCGGCCTCGAGGGCGAGCTCGCGCGCTCGATCGGCGCGCTCGCCGCGGTCGCCGCCGCGCGCGTGCATCTCGCGATCCCGAAGCCGTCGGTGTTCGTGCGCGACAACCAGACGCCGACCGCCTCGGTGCTGCTCACGCTGCACCCGGGCCGAACGCTGGACCGGGCGCAGGTCGCCGGCATCGTGCATCTCGTCGCGAGCAGCGTGCCGCAGCTCGCGCCCGACAACGTCAACGTCATCGACCAGAACGGCGCGCTGCTGTCGCAGAAGCGCGACGGGGCCGAAGGGGCGCTCGACGCGAACGCGCTCAACTACGTGCGGCAGGTCGAGCAGGCGACGATCTCGCGCATCGTCGACATCCTCGAGCCGATCGTCGGGCGCGGCAACGCCCGCGTGCAGGTGACGGCGGACGTCGACTTCTCGCGCGTCGAGCAGGTGGCCGAGACGTACAAGCCGAACGCCGATCCGAAGGTGGCCGCGCGGCGCACGCAGCAGATGTCCGAAGCAACGAGCGGCGCGGCCGCGGGCGCGCAGGGCGTCCCCGGCGCGCTGTCGAACCAGCCGCCGCCCACGCCCACCGCGCCGATCGATCCGCGGAACCCGAACGCCCAGTCGACGGCCAGCGCGACGGCGGGTCCGACGAGCGTGCGCAAGGACGAAAGCGTCGCCTTCGAAGTCGACAAGACGATCCAGCACACGCGCGCCGCCACCGGCACGGTGAAGCGGCTCACGGCCGCGGTCGTCGTCAACCATCGTCGCACCGTCGGCGCCGACGGCAAGGCCACCTACGCGCCGCTGCCGCCGGCCGAGGTCGAGCAGATCAACGCGCTCGTGCGTGAAGCGATGGGCTACAGCAAGGAGCGCGGCGACTCGCTGAACGTCGTCAACACCGCCTTCAACGAACCGGAACGCGAGCCGCCCGCCGCCGAGCTGCCGCTGTGGAAGCAGCCCGACAACATCGCCATGGCGAAGGACGCGGGGCGCTACCTCTTGTTCGCGGGCCTCGTCGGCTATCTCGTGTTCGGGCTCCTGCGCCCGACGCTGAAGCGCGCCGCGGAGCGCATGCCGGCGCTGCCCGAGCCCGCCGCCGCGGTCGCCGGTCAGCACATCCCGGCGTCCGGCACGAACCCCTCGGCGGGCGACGATCCGCTCGCGCGCGCGCGCCGCATCGCGCGAGAGGACCCGAAGGTCGTCGCCAACGTCGTCAAGTCGTGGGTCGCGCGCGATGAATGAGGGACTGGCCAACAGCGCGATCCTCCTCATGTCGGTCGGCGAGGAGGAAGCGGCGCAGGTGATGAAGTACCTGACGCCGAAGGAAGTGCAGAAGATCGGCCAGGCGATGTCGCGGCTGTCGGGCATCACGCGCGACCGCATCGAGAAGGTGCTGGACACGTTCCACGACCAGGCCGATCGCCACACGTCGATCGGCGCCGACTCCGACGAATACATCCGCTCGGTGCTGACGCGCGCGCTCGGCGACGACAAGGCCGCGTACCTGCTCGACCAGATCCTGTCGGGCGGCGACTCGTCGGGCATCGAGAGCCTGCGCTGGATGGACCCGGCGAGCGTCACCGAGCTCATCAAGAGCGAGCATCCGCAGATCGTCGCCTCGATCCTCGTACACCTCGAGCGCGAGCACGCCTCGGCGGTGCTCGCGCTGCTGCCCGAGGCGATCCGGAACGACGTCGTGCTGCGCGTGGCGACGCTCGACGCGATCCAGCCGAACGCGCTGCGCGAGCTCAACGACGTGCTCGCGAAGCTGCTGTCCGGTGGCGAGCATTCGCGCAAGCGCGCGCTCGGTGGCATCCGTGCGGCCGCCGAGATGCTGAACCTCGTCGGCACGTCGGTGGAGACCGCGGTGCTCGATGCGGTCAAGGCGCACGACGCCGACCTCGCGCAGAAGATCCTCGACGAGATGTTCGTGTTCGAGGACCTGCTCGACCTCGACGATCGCGCGATCCAGTCGCTCTTGCGGGAAGTGCAGTCGGAATCGCTGATCGTCGCGCTGCGCGGCGCGCCCGAGGCGCTGCGCGAGAAGATCTTCAAGAACATGTCGCAGCGCGCGGCCGAGATGCTGCGCGACGACCTCGAGGCGAAGGGGCCGGTGCGCATCGTCGAGGTCGAGGCCGAGCAGAAGGCGATCCTGGTGATCGTCCGCCGGCTCGCCGAGGAAGGCACGATCGCCGTCGGCGGCAAGGCGGAAGACGCCTATGTGTGACGTCGACGCGGGTCGCGTGCGTTGAGCGAGATCCCGCTCTCCCGCCAGTCGGCGTGGCAACGCTGGGAGCTCGCTTCGCTCGAGCACGACAGCGTGCCGCGCGTCGATCCGGAAACCGCCGCGCGCCTCGAGTCGGAACGCGAAGCCGCGGCGATCGCCGCGCAGGTCCGCGCCGAAGCGCAGGCGCAGGGCTATGCGGCGGGGCTCGCTGCGGCGCGCGAAGAGAACGAGCGGCTGGCCGCGCTGATCGCCACGCTGTCCGGCGACGCCGCTCGATACGAGCAGCGCATCGCCGACGAGGTGCTCGATCTCGCGATCGCACTCGCGCGCCAGATCGCGGGCGACGCGCTGAACGTCCGCCGGGAGACGGTCCTGCCGATCGTCGTCGGCGCGTTGCGCCAGCTTCCGCACGGGACGCAGCGCGTCGAGCTTCGCCTGCATCCCACGGACATCGCGCTGGTGCGCGACCGCCTCACGCATGAAGCCGACGGGCCGCGCATCACGTTCGTCCCCGATGCATCGATCCTGCCGGGCGGATGCCTGATCGACTGCGCGCAGGCCAACCTCGACGCGACGCTGCCGACCCGCTGGCGCCGGCTGGTCGCGGCACTCGGGCGCACCGATGACTGGCTCGAGCCCGCCTGAGCCCGCCGAGCGCTGCGCGACGTTCCTGCGCAACGCGTCGCGCGCCGGCCAGGCCGCGGCGCTCGTCGAGACACGCGGCAAGCTGACGCGTGTCGCGGGCCTCGTGATGGAAGCGACCGGCTTGAAGCTGCCGCTCGGCAGCGTGTGCAGCGTCGAGCAACGCGAGGGCGGCGCCGTCGAGGCGGAGGTCGTCGGCTTCGCGGGCGAACGTCTGTTCCTGATGCCCGTCTCCGACATCGCCGGCGTGTCGCCCGGTGCGCTGGTGCGCCCGGTCGAGCCGCAGATCGCGCGACCGCGCGTGGGCGGCAGCTGGCATCCGCGCCGCCGGGCGACCGATCTCGCCAAGCACTTGCCGGTGGGCAACGCGCTGCTCGGACGCGTCGTCGATGGCGCCGGGCGCCCGCTCGATCGCCTGCCGCCGCTCGACTGGCACGAGCAGCGATCGCTCTCGTCGCGACCATTCAACCCGATCGACCGTGCGCCGATCGAAACGATGCTCGACGTGGGCGTTCGTGCGATCGACCAGCTGATCACCGTCGGACGCGGCCAGCGGCTGGGGCTCTTCGCCGGCAGCGGCGTCGGCAAGAGCGTGCTGCTCGGCATGATGGCGCGCTACACGAGCGCGGACGTCATCGTCGTCGGCCTGATCGGCGAGCGCGGCCGCGAAGTGAAGGAGTTCATCGAGCAGATCCTCGGCGCGTCGGGTCTTGCGCGATCGGTGGTCGTCGCCGCGCCCGCCGACACACCGGCGCTGCTGCGGCTGCAGGGCGCGGCCTACGCGACGACGATCGCCGAGCACTTCCGCGACCAGGGCAAGCACGTGCTGCTGCTCATGGACTCGCTGACGCGCTACGCGATGGCGCAGCGCGAGATCGCGCTCGCGATCGGCGAGCCGCCCGCGACCAAGGGCTATCCGCCGTCGGTGTTCGCCAAGCTGCCGCAACTGGTCGAGCGCACCGGCAACGGCCTCGTCGGCGGCGGCTCGATCACCGCGTTCTACACGGTGCTGACCGAAGGCGACGATCCGCAGGATCCGATCGCCGACGCGACGCGCGCGATCCTCGATGGTCACATCGTGCTGTCGCGCGAGCTCGCCGATGCCGGCCACTACCCGGCGATCGACGTCGAGACGTCGATCAGCCGCGCGATGCACGCGCTCGTCGACGAAGCGGCGCTCGGCCGCCTGCGTCGCTTCAAGCAGCTGTATTCGCGCTACCAGCGCAACCGCGACCTCGTCAACGTGGGCGCGTACGTCAAGGGTTCCGATCCGCTGCTCGACCAGGCGATCGCATTGCACCCGCGCATGGCCTCGTTCTTGCAACAGGATCCGGCGGAGCAGGCGGGGCGTGCCGACGGGGCGCGCCGGCTTGCCGAAATCGTCGAATCCGGAGCCCTTGCATGACCCACCCCACCGACTGGAGCCGCCTGCGCGAGATCGCGGAGGATCGCCGCGACGGCACCAGCGCCCGCCTCGCCGAAGCCGTGGCGCAGCGTGACACCGCGCGTCAGAAGCTCGAGATGCTCGTGGACTACAGAAGCGACTACGACAGCCGTCTCGCCCATTCGGCGACCGGCGGCATCGACGCCGAGAAGCTTCGCAGCTACCGCCAGTTCCTGGTCAACCTGCAGCGCGCGATCGACCAGCAGACCGAGGTGCTCGTGCAGGCGCAGCAGCGCGTCGCGCAGGCGCAGGTCCTCTGGCGCGCCGAGCAGCGGCAGGTCGACTCGTTTCGCATCCTCGACGAGCGCCGCGTCGCGACCGAGACGCGCGAAGCGAGCCGCCGCGAGCAGAAGCTGACCGACGAACTCGCAACGCGTGCCCCGGCGCCCGTCGCCGGCGGCGACGACTGAACGCTCCGGAGAACAACAACGATGAACGCCCCGCTGCCGCTGCCGCTCGCCGATCCACCCGCGCCGTCGCTGCCGTCGCCGGCCGGCATGCTGGCGGGCGCGGGCCATGCGGCGGTCGCCGGCCGCTTCGGTGCGTTGCTCGATCTCGCACGCCTGACGCTCGAGCCGGCGGCCGTGACGATCGACGCTCGCGCGCCCGGTCCACAGGAGCCCGTCGAGGAAACGGCCGACGCGCCACGTGCCGACGCGCTCGATTCGCTGCTGTTCCTCGCCAACGTCGCGGTTGCCGCGCCGCCGACCGGAGCGGAGCCCGAGGTCGCGCCGAAGCCCGACGCGCTGCACGACGTGGCGCCGGCCCAGACCGCCGTGGGCACGCCGGCACTCAATCTGCTGATCCCGAGTGCGAGCGGCGCAAGCGAAGCCGTCCCGCCCACCATCGGCGCGAGCGCGCCGGCCAGCCGGTCGACGTCGGTCGCGGTCGCCTCGTGGTCGCCGGCCGATGCCGGCACGAGCGTCGCGGCGAAAGGCGGCGAACGGCAACCCGTGACGTCGGACATCGCCGCCACGCCGCCACGCGATGAGGTTGTCGCCGACGTCGCAAGCAGGGCCGGCGCGCAGGAGTTGTCGAACGAAGCGCTGCGAAATGCTTCGATCGCAGCCGCGCCGCCCCCCGAATTGCCGCCCGCGCTCGCGCACGCCGCCCCGCACCCCACGGGGACGACGCACGCATCGTTGCAGGCGACGCCGATCCTGACGATCGCCGCGCCGCTGCAGCAGCCGCAGCGCTTCCACGAAGAAGCCGCGGCGGGCCTCGCCACGCTCGTCACGCGCGGCGTGGAGCGTGCCGAGCTGCGCGTCACGCCGCCGGACCTCGGTCCCGTCGAGGTGCGCATCGACGTGTCGAACGGCGAAGCGACGCTCGCCATCGTCGCGTCGCAGCCGGCGACGCGCGACGCGCTCGAGCAGGCGCTGCCGTTGCTGCGCGATCTCCTCGCAGCGCAAGGCCTGACGCTCGGCGAATCGAGCGTGCGTGACGAACGGGCAGATACCGGATCGGCCCCGGGCGGCGACGGCTCGTCCACGCCGCGCGAGGGCGCGAACGACGCGGGCGCCGCCGTCAGCGTCGGAGCCGGCTACCGGCCGCACCGCCTCGTCGACGTCTTCGCCTGAGCACCTCTCCCGGGGCGGCCGAATTGCCGCGCTTTCCCGCGACTGTTCATCCGATCGCGCGGCCGTTGCCGTCGCGATAATCCGATCGTTCCGTCCACTACAGGGTCGTTTCATACGTGGCCAAGCCCGAAGCCAAGACCGCCGGCAGCAAAGGCGCGGACAGCGACGCCAAGCCGGCGAAGAAGCGAGGCAAGCTCGTTCCGATCGTCGCCGTCGTGATCCTCCTCGGCGGCGGCGGGGGCGGCGCGTGGTGGTGGATGCACCGCGACGCGGCCGCGGCGCCTGCCGCCCCGGTCGCGAAGGCCCCGGTCTTCATGAACCTCGAGCCGTTCACCGTGAACCTGCTCGAGGAAGGCGGCGAGCACTACCTGCAGACGAGCCTCGTCTTCCAGGTCGCCGACGAGAAGGTCGTCGAGACGATGAAGCAGTACCTGCCGGTGATCCGCAACCGCATCCTGCTGCTGCTGTCGTCGAAGAAGCCGTCGGACATCGCCTCGCCCGACGGCAAGGCGAAGCTCGTCACCGAAGTGACGACGGCCGTGCGCGATTCGATCCCCGGCGCGACGCCCGAGCGCGGCATCGTGCAGGCGTACATCGGCGCGTTCGTCATCCAGTAGCGCAGGCACCGCCGCGCGCGCCATGGCCAACGAGTTCCTGTCGCAGGACGAAGTCGACGCGCTCTTGAAGGGCGTCGACGAGAGCGAGGCCACGGGCGCGGACGAGGCGCCCGGCGGCGTCAAGCCCTATCGGCTCGGCTCGCACGAGCGCATCGTGCGCGGCCGGATGCCGACGCTCGAGATCATCAACGACCGCTTCGCGCGGCTGCTGCGCATCGGCATGTTCAACTTCATGCGCCGCAGCCCCGAGATCGCCATCGCGCCGGTCCGGGTCGTCAAGTACAGCGAGTTCGTGCGCAACCTCGTCGTGCCGACGAACCTCAACATCGTGTCGGTCCGGCCGCTGCGCGGCAACGCGCTGTTCGTGTTCGAGCCCTCGCTCGTGTTCATGATCATCGACAACCTGTTCGGAGGCGACGGCCGCTTCCAGACGCGCGTCGAGGGTCGCGAGTTCACGCAGACCGAGCAGCGGATCATCCACCGGCTGCTGCACGTCGTCTTCGACGACTACCAGAAGGCGTGGCAACCGGTGCACGCGCTGTCGTTCGAGTACCTGCGCTCGGAGATGAACACGCAGTTCGCCAACATCGCCAACCCGATGGAGATCGTCGTCGTGTCGACGTTCTCGATCGAGATCGGCGGCCACGGCGGGTCGTTCCACATCTGCGTGCCGTACTCGATGCTGGAGCCGATCCGCGACCTGATCTACAGCTCGATGCAGGGCGACCAGGCCGAGCCCGACCGCCGCTGGCAGCAGATGCTGCAAAAGCAGGTGCAGGCGGCCGACGTCGAGATCGTCGCCAATCTCGCGACGATCCCGATGAAGATCGGCGGGCTGATGAACATGAAGGTCGGCGACGTCCTTCCGGTCGACCTGCCGGCCACGATCGAGGCCGCGGTCGACGGCGTGCCGGTGCTCGAATGCCGTTTCGGCGAGATCAACGGCCGCCATGCGCTCCGCGTCGAGCGCGTGCTGCGGCCCGACAACGATTCGACGCAGGGAGCGAGCCATGGCTGACAGCGCCACCACCGCCGCCGGGCCGACGCAATGGAGCGAGGCGCAGGCCGAGCAGCCGATCGAAGGCCGCAGCGGCGAGGTCAAGCCGGCACAGGTGTTCGGCAAGCTGACGCCGGGCAACGCGGCGAACGCGCCGGTGTCCGACATCGACCTGATCCTCGACATCCCGGTGCAGCTCACCGTCGAGCTCGGGCGGACCAAGATCCCGATCCGCCACATCCTGCAGCTCGCGCAGGGCTCGGTGGTCGAGCTCGACGGGCTCGCGGGCGAGCCGATGGACGTGCTCGTCAACGGCTGCCTGATCGCGCAGGGCGAGGTCGTCGTCGTCAACGACAAGTTCGGCATCCGTCTGACCGACATCATCACGCCGGCCGAGCGCATCCGGAAGCTCAACCGGTAGGTCGTCGTTCCGTGCGCCACGTCCATGCGCTCGCCGCGTCCGCCGTCGCCTGTCCGGCGATCGCCCGCGCCGCCGCGCCTGCTCCGGACGCCGCGAACGCGGGGTCGCTGCTGCAGGCGACGCTCGGGCTCGCGCTCGTCCTCGCCCTCATCATCGGCGTCGCCTGGCTCGCCAGGCGCTTCACGCCCGGCGCGATGCGCGGCGGCATGCCGCTGACCATCGTCGCATCGCAGGCAGTCGGCCAGCGCGAACGCGTCGTCGTCGTCGAGGTCGCCGACCAGTGGCTCGTGCTCGGCGTCGCGCCCGGCCAGGTGTCCTCGCTCGGCACGCTGCCGAAGGGGTCGCTGGCGGCGACGCCGGCAGCGACGCCGTTCTCCGCGGCCTTGTCGCGCGCGCTCGGGCGCCGCGGCTGAACGCCATGCTCGCGCTCGTCCGGTTCGCGCTCGTCGTCGGCGCAGCGTTCGCCGTGCCGGACGCGTTCGCGCAGGCGGGCGACCTGCCGCTGTTCAACAGCCGGCCCGCCGCCGGCGGCGGCCAGAGCTATTCGCTGCCGGTCGAGACGCTGCTCGTCCTCACCGCGCTCACGTTCCTGCCCGCGGTGCTGCTGCTGATGACGGCGTTCACGCGCATCGTCATCGTGCTCTCGCTGCTGCGTCACGCGCTCGGCACGCAGGCCTCGCCACCCAACCAGGTGATCATCGGTCTGTCGCTGTTCCTCACGCTGTTCGTGATGGGCCCGGTCGTCGACCAGATCCACGCGCAGGCGTACGTCCCCTATTCGGAGCAGAAGCTGCCGCTGTCCCAGGCGCTGGATCGCGCGCAGGCGCCGCTCAAGCAGTTCATGCTGAAGCAGACGCGCGAGCCCGACCTCGCGCTGTTCGTCAAGCTCGCGCGGGCCGAGCCGCCGAAGACGCGCGAGGACGTCCCGCTCCGCGTGCTGGTGCCGGCGTTCGTGACGAGCGAGCTCAAGACGGCGTTCCAGATCGGCTTCATGGTGTTCCTGCCGTTCCTCATCATCGACATCGTCGTGAGCAGCGTGCTCATGTCGATGGGCATGATGATGCTCTCGCCGATGCTGATCTCGCTCCCGTTCAAGCTGATGCTGTTCGTGCTCGTCGACGGCTGGACGCTCCTCGTCGGCTCGCTGGTGGCGAGCTTCGGGACCTAGGATGAAACTGCCCCCACGCTTGCAAGCTCGCTGCCCCCCGAGGGGGCGCAGCCAGGGGCTTGGGGCGGCGCTGCGCCCCTGACATGAACTCGCAAGCCGTCCTGACGCTCGTCCAGCAGGCGCTGTTCGTGACCGCGCTCGTGTCGGCGCCGCTGCTCCTCACCGCGCTGGTCGTCGGCCTCGTCGTGTCGATCTTCCAGGCGGCGACGCAGATCAACGAGATGACGCTCTCGTTCATCCCGAAGCTCCTCGCGATGTTCGCCGTGCTCGTGTTCGCGGGTCCGTGGATGCTCGCGACGCTGGTCGACTACGTGCAGCGGCTGTTCGGATCGATCCCGCAGCTCGTCGGCTGAGCGCGATGTTCGAGGTCACCGCGAGCCAGCTCGACGCATGGCTCGCCGCCTATTTCTATCCGTTCGTGCGCATCGCCGCGCTTGCCACGAGCGCGCCGATCTTCTCCCACCGGAGCGTCCCGCGCGCCGTGCGGCTCGCGCTCGCCCTCCTCGTCACGCTGATCGTCGCGCCGACGCTGCCGCCAGCCGCGCTGGTGTCGCCGTTCTCGGCGCCCGGCATCGTCCTTCTGCTGCAGCAGATCGTCATCGGCGTCGCGATCGGCTTCATGATGCAGATCGTGTTCGCCGCGGCGGACCTCGCCGGCGAGGTCATCGGCCTGCAGATGGGCCTGTCGTTCGGCACGTTCGTCGATCCGCGCACCGCCGACCCGGTGCCGATCGTCGGCAGCTTCCTGTCGCTGACGATGATGCTCGTGTTCCTCGCGCTGAACGGGCACCTGATGCTGCTGTCGGGCCTCGTCGGCACGTTCGACAGCTTCCCCGTCAGCGGCCTGAAAGCGGTGGGCGCGCTCGACGCCCGCCTGGTCGCGCTGGCCGGCCGCGAGCTCTTCTCGCTCGGCGTCTCGCTCGCGCTGCCGGTCATCGGCGCCATGCTGCTCGCGAACCTCGCGCTCGGCGTCCTCACGCGCACCGCGCCGCAGCTCAACCTGTTCGCCGTCGGCTTTCCCGTCACGCTCGCGACGGGGCTGGCGATGCTCGCGCTGGCGCTGCCCTTCATCGTTCCGGCGATGGAGAGCGCGTTGCTGCGTGCGCTCGGCACGATCGTGCGCTGACCACGGCGCGGTGCGGGCGTACGCGCGCGGCGACCCGCCGCCGCCGATGTGAAGCGCGACCGAGCGCCGCGGGCGTGCAACGTGCGCGCCTGCGCTATCCTTGCCACCGTCATGCTGACCCGGACCGCTCCCCGCGAACGATCGCTGCGCGGCCTCTCACCGCACGGCTTCCATCGGGTCGTCTGGTACGAATGGGGCGCGCCAGACAATCCGCGCGTCGTGATCTGCGTGCACGGCCTCACGCGCTCGGGCCGCGACTTCGACGTGCTCGGCGAAGCGCTCGCGGCCACGCACCGCGTGATGGCGGTCGACATGCCGGGGCGGGGGCGCAGCGACTGGCTCGCGGACAAGCACGACTACATCTTTCCGGTCTACCTCTCGACGCTCACGGCGCTCGTCGCCGCCAGCGGTGCGGACACGGTGGACTGGGTCGGCACGTCGATGGGCGGACTGCTCGGCATCGTCATGGCGGGCATGCCCGGGTCGCCGGTCGCGCGGCTGGTCGTCAACGACGTCGGGCCGACGATCGATCCCGCCGGGCTCGCGCGGATCGGCGGCTACCTCGGACGCGACCCGACGTTCGCGACGCGCGACGAGATCGCGGCGTTCATGCGCTCGATCTCGCCGTTCGGCCCGCTGTCCGACGCGCAATGGGACCATCTGCTCGACGGCGTCAGCGCGCGGCGCGCCGACGGCCGCTTCGGCTTCGTCTACGATCCCGGCATCGCGGTGCCGTTCGCGCAGGCGACCGGCGCCGTCGACCTGTGGCCGATGTGGGACGCCATCCGCTGCCCGACGCTGGTCGTGCGCGGCGCGCGCTCGGACTTGCTGTCACACGCAACGGCGAGCGAGATGGCGAGCCGCGGGCCGCGGCCGCGGCTCGTCGAGTTCGACGGCGTCGGCCATGCACCGATGCTGCTCGCACGCGACCAGGTCGACGCGGTCGTCGGCTTCCTGACCGAATAGCGCACGGCTGGCACGCGTATCGCTTCATCGATCCGACGCAGGCTGGTGGGATCGATGTCGCATACAATGCGGCACTCCCTGCATGTCGTCGCTCATGGCAACGTCGCTCGCGCTCAATCTTCCCCCGCTGACGTCCAAGCCCGCGCATCCGCCCGAGACGCGGCCGGCGCGCATCGTCGAATGGCTCGCCGAAACGGCGCGCAAGGACCCGGTCGAGGCGGCGCGCATCGTCGGCGACGCGCTGGCGGCGACCAATCGCGTCGCGATGGGTGACTCGCGACGGCTCGAGCTCGCCGAGATCTACTGGAACACGGCGATCGCGCTGTGGCCGCAGCTCGAGCGGCTGTACTCGCGCGCCACGCATCCGCTGACCGGTCATGCGCTCGAGGCGGCGAAGTCCGGCCTCACGCTCGCGCACGAGCTGTCGACCGCGTACAAGCACCTGCTCGCGCGCGAAGCCGACAAGCGCATCGCGCTCGGCGGCCAGCGCCTGATGGTCGCGCTGGTGCATCGCTGCCTGCAGTGCACGGCGCGCATCCTCGTCAACAGCTATCTCGCCTACGCGCCGGTGCCACCCAAGACCTGGCACGACGCGCATCTCGTCTACGCGTTCGCGCGGTCGCGCAAGCTGCACCAGATCGCCGTGGCGCCCGATCAGCCGGAAGCGACGGCCGAGCGCACCTACCTGCAGGCGCTGCTGCTCGCGCTCGCCAATCCCTACGGCTTTCATCCGGGACAGCTGAACCAGGTGCTGCGCTACCTGCAGGAGCACGCGCACTGGGCGAAGCTCACCGACGTCGCGCCCGTGCATCGCATGGCGAAGGCGGTGGCGATCGTGCCGGTCGGACACGACTTCCCGCCGTTCTCCGCCAACAAGGGCGGCACGATGGATGGCAGCAAGCTGTTCCTGCTGACGTTCGACCTCGCGTTCCAGCTGCAGGAGCAGCTGCGCGCGCTCGGCTCGGGCGGTGCGGCGCCCGACTATGCGCGCGAGCCCGGCGGTCGCGTGGCGTTCATCGCACTGCTCACGCGGCTGCTGCGCCAGTGGGCGATTCCTCCGGCGCGCCAGTTCAACCGGCTGCCGTCGCGCGCTCGCGTCGTGACCTGCGTCGGCCTGTCCGGCGTCTGGAAATACAGCCGCGGTGCTCACGCCGCCGTCGCGAACCCGCCGAGCGGATTGCCGCAGATGTCGAACTGCCAGGTCATCAACCACACGCCGGCGGGGTATGCGTTGCGCCAGTCCGATCCGTCGCCGCCGGCGCTTCGCATCGGCGAGCTGATCGCGCTCAAGATCGAGGGACGCGGCGGGCTGCAGGTCGCGATGGTGCGATGGTTTCGCAACACGCTGAAGGGCAGCGCGCTCGAGTTCGGCTGCGAGCTCGTGTCCGACTCGCCCGAGGCCGCCGCGGCGGCGCCGGATGGCAACACGGCGTCTCCACTCGTGCCGGTGGTCGTGGTTCCCGAGGATTCGGGCGCGACCGGCGGCGGCAGCGAACCCTCGCCGGTGCAGCTCATCGCCCCATCGGGGGCGTTCCAGCTCGAGCAGGCCGTCACGCTGAAACGCACCGGCAGCGAGACCTTCGCCGTGCTGACCAAGCTCGTCGAGCAGGGCCCGGGCTTCGACATCTTCGAGTACGTGCCGGTCGAATGACGACGGCGGCGTTCGCAGCGGCGCGGCGCCTGCGCCGGTGAACGTCGCAACGCCCGTCGTCGCACGGGGGGCGCGTGCCTGTGTCGTGACGCTGTTTCTCGTGCTCGTGCTCTGGGAGCTCGTACTCGCGCCGCTGCGCCCCGGCGGCTCGTGGCTCGTCGTGAAGGCGCTTCCGCTGGCACTTCTGCTTCCCGGCCTGCTGCGCGGCGAGCGTCGCGCGCTGCAGTGGCTCGCGCTCCTGCTGCCGTTCTACTGCGCCGAGGGCCTCGTGCGCGGCTGGTCGGAACACGGACGCCACGCGTTCGTCGCCTGGAGCGCTGCGCTGCTCGCCGCGTTGTCGTTCGCCGCGGTGCTGCGCTGGACGCGAGACGTGCAACGCGCGAACCAGGCCGATCGCACGACATGACGCAGGCGCGCGCTGCGCGTGCGCTCGGGCCAGTCCGGCCGCTCGCCTAGAATGCGCGACGAGGAGCCCCGACGATGACGACCTCCCTCGTGGTCACGGCCGTGGGGCCGGACCGCCCCGGCCTCGTGAGCCTGCTCGCCGAAACCGGGCAGCGCTTCGGCGCGAGCTGGTCGGGCAGCCGCATGGCGAGCCTCGCCGGGCAGTTCGCGGGCATGCTGCATTTCCAGGTCGACGACGCCCAGGCCGACGCCTTGGCGGCGGCGCTTCGCGCACTGGAAGCGAAGGGC
>Ga0307411_10000310_pt1 | contig 16315 bp, 16 predicted proteins | sample DK1Ometagenome_2_FD_203712 | JGI IMG/M metagenome (GOLD analysis project Ga0307411, IMG submission 203712) | Maize rhizosphere microbial communities from greenhouse at UC Davis, California, United States - DK15-O-1 | ecosystem: Host-associated > Plants > Roots > Rhizosphere > Soil | place: USA...
GTGTCCGATGCCCGCGTCTTCCTGATCATTGCCAGGAATGCGTCGTTGACGGCTCCTTCAGCATCGACACGGGCGTCGGAGACGTTCCACGCTCGCAGCAAGGACCGGACGTAGCGCACCAGGCCGGGAGCGAGTGCGCGGTACAACGCACCCGTGTCCCATGCGGTGGCCGCCGCGCCGCACTTCGGGCAGTGAACCTCGTGCGGGCCGGGGTCGTAGAGCTCGCGGCAGCGCCCACACCAGGCGGCGGTGTACAGGCCGTCCGTCGGGTCGTCGACCGACGGCGGAGTGTCGGGAGCACCGGTGTCGACCGGGTCGGATGGTTCGGTCAAGACTTCCTCCCGACCGCACGCCCGTCGATCACGAACCATCGCGTACGACCACGCGGGGTGATGTCGGAGAACTCCAGCACCGCCTCCGCCGACAGTGCGGTCCGAGCCAGCTCGATCTGGCCTCGCAGCACGATTCGTTGGGCCAGCGCATCAGTCAGGCGCAGCATGCAGTGCACTGCCGCGATCACCAGCGTGATCAGCTCCGGGTTGGTCACCGTCGTTCCCTTCGGCCAGCCATCGCCGTCCATCGGCGACCGTCTCACCGTGATGTGGCGCGCAGGTGCTGGAATCTTTACCACCAATCTTCGTAACTTTGTGTTACAGGGCAATCGCCTCCAGTTAGAACAGGATGCCGCGCACGCGGCGTGCCGGTATCCGGTGAGCCGAGCTGGGCAAGTTCGACCTCGGCTGCGCCCGACCGTGGACAGGAACCGGCGCCGCTCCGCGGTCAGCGCCGACAGGTCCGGGGTCGCGGCGAGGCCTCGACCGGGCCGGTGGCCAGCCACCACAAACCGGCTCGTGCGGACCTCCGGATCGGTGACCAGCAGCCCGTCCAGCACGGCGCAGCGCGCATCGGTGAACTCGTGCCCCAGCCTGTCGAAGGTCTCCCGCTGCGCCTCGGCGCGGGCGTGCGCGACCCGCTCGACCACGGTCACCGGGCAGGGCCGGGCGCGGGTCACCCGCGCCGAGATCAGGTACTCACACGCCAGCCGGAACAGCAATGTCGGCGAGTCGTGCTCAAGCGCCTGCGCCAGTGACCGCGGCCAGCAGGAACTCGTCCAGCTCCAGCATCGTCGGCAGCCGATGCACACCACCTCGTTGCGGTTGCGCCTGCGAAACGCCAGCCTGCCCAACGACGCCGCACGGATCGCCGCGCTGCGCGAGCTCGTGCTCCAGACCCGCCCTCTGTCGTGGCCAAGATGTTCGGCTACCACCCCGACACTGCCGAAACCCTCGCCACCGAGGTTGGGAACACCTGGCAGCACTACGGTTGGCGGCGACCACTCCCGAAGCCCAAGGAAGGGCCAAGGCCCCTAAGCTGAGCCCATGCTGGTTTAGGGACTACCGGGCCGGGAGACCTGTAGCGCGGCATACGCGTGGCACACCTTTCGCCAGCGGCTACGCCGCCGTTCGATGGCTTCTTCGACCACCTGGACGACGTCGCGCGCTTGGCGCATTTCGTCGTCAAGGAGCCTGGCCGGCGTCACGGAAAGTTCCGGTGGGTCTGGCACCAACGGCGTGTTGAAGTACTCGATCATCGCATTGGCGAGTGCCTCTTCTGTGGTGGTGAGTGCAGCCGAGGTGATTGCCTCGGCCACGACACGCACCCGCACTCGGACCGGCTCGTAGTTCAGCCGAAGCCTGTGCAACACGTCTCGTGCGGCGTTAAGCCGCTCGACGAACTCCGGGACCCCTGGCTTCCACCAGTTCGGCGCGGCGGGCCATTCTGCATCGAACATCGTCAAGTAGTCCCCGTGCACCGTGGTCACGACAGTCAACACTGCATCGAACATCGTCAGGTAGTCCCCGTGCACCGTGGTCAGGTCGGTCAACAGTCGCTCTAGGGCGTCCCCGGAGCTAAATGCCCTGGGCATCTCGTTGATGATGTGCAGTTCACCGTGCACGTTCCCGATCTGAACGCTGGTTCCCAGGACCGTGCCGGTGATGCTGTTGATGAACCCGGTGTCTCCCGCTTTGGCTGTGCTCGTGGCAGGACGACGCTCGCGCTCGCCTGTCGGCTCCTGGCCGGAATCGGAATTGGCCTCGGCCTGCTGGTCAGCATCCGTCATCGTCCTGCGGCCACCTCATCATCGACGTGGAGCATTCGACGGGTGCGAACGCGGCCCGGTCGGCTAAACCGATCATACGAGCAGTCGAGGTTCCTCCCCTTAAAGCCGGGGACTGGCACGTGGGAGGGTCGGATCTCCGCGCGCTGTCACCGTGGCGGACTAGGTGCCGTTGCTTCGAGCGGCACGAGGCGAATACGCGACACCAGAACATGCGGCTGTACCAGTCATCCCGACATGCAGGAGCAGCCCCTCCGCTGTCCGTACCGGTGGGCTGTGTCAGCGTCGGATCTCACCCGGACCGCTCTCGGTCCTGGTCGAGGTGTTCGCCGTCGAGCAGGCGCACGACGCCGTCGTCCGCGAGACCGGCCAGTCCGCGGTGCACCACGCCGAGCAGGTGCGGCACCCGGTGGTAGCCGAGGTAGTCCCGCCCGGTGTGCCCGAGGTCGTCGGCCAGCAGCACTCGCACGAGCTGGTCGACCCGGACCCGCGGCGTGTCCAGCAGGTTCAGCGCGAGCAGCGCGACCGAGCGTTCGGCCGCCGTGACGTGTTCGCGGTAGGCGCGGTGCTCGCCGCCGAGGAACACGTGCTCGGTGGACAGCGCGTTGAGGATCAACCGCAGCCGGAACCGCGGGGAGTTGAGGAATTCCACGGTCTCCTCGACCGGGACCACGACGAGCCGACCGGTCGACTCCAGATCGAACCCGTGCAAGCCGACCGCGCGTTCGACGTCGGTCGGGGTGGCGTGCAGCTTGACCTCGTAGTCGACCTCCTCGTCCAACTCCAGGCCGTGCCGGTGGTGCAGCGCCTTCACCGCGCTCACCAGACCGTCCAACGCCACGCGGGCCTGCTCGGCGTCGGAGGGTGCGGTGCCGACGAACAACAGGTCCAGGTCCGAGGTCGCGGCGGCGACGCCTTGGGCATGGGAGCCGTAGGCCAGCGCGTACCCGCCGTCGGTGTGCACGAGGTGGGCCAGGCGGGCGGCGTCGGTGAACGCGGCCAGGTTGGTCACCGCGCTCATCGCACCGCACCCGGCTCACACGACCTGTCACCGGCAACGGAGTCGACGGCCGCGCCGAGGGTGACCACGTGGGCGAGGACGTCGACCAGGTGCTGTTCGGTGATGCGGGTGTTGCAGCCGACGAACCGCAGCGGCCGCAGCACCGCCCCTGGCTGGATCCGGCCCTGCGCGTCGGGCAGCGTGAACTGGTGCAGGTACCAGGCGCCCTCGTCGAGCATCCGGGCGTGGATCGCGGCGTTGACCGCGTTGACCGCGTCGATGTCCGGGTGGGCCGGGTCGAACCCGGCGGGCAGGTACACGAACGCGATCGCGGTCATATCCGGGTCGTGCAGGCGCATCAGCCGCGGCTGTTCGTCGATCAGCTGCGCGCACCGGGCGGTCAGGTCCAGGCGCCGGTCGACCAGCGCGGCCAGCCCGGTGCGGCCGTGGGCGCGCATCGCCAGCCACAGCATGAGCGACGCCCAGCCCCGGCTGCCCACGAACGGTGTCGCCTGCCCGAACGCGTACTCCTCCTGCATGATCAGGTCGGAGTGGCTGGCGATCGCCCGCATGGAGTCGGGGTCGCGGACCAGCAGCGCGGACAGGCTGTAGGGGATGTCGAGGACCTTGTGCGGGTCCACGGTGATCGAGTCGTACCCGCAGATGCCGTCGAGGCGGTGGGCCAGGCGCGGGGTGAGCGCGGCCATCAGCCCCCAGCAGGCGTCGGCGTGCAGCCAGATCCGCTCGTCGTGCCCGCGGACCAGGTCGTGCACGCCGCGCAGGTCCTCCAGGGTCTGGGTCCGGCTGTCCCCGCAGTAGGCGACCACGGCCATCACCCGGCCACGGTGCTCGGTCAGCGCCGCGTGCAACGAGGGCAGGTCGTAGCGGAACCCGGCGGTGGCGACCGGGACGACCTGGGCGCCGCATCCGATCCAGGCCAGTGCGCTGGCCACGCTGTAGTGACCGATCCCCGCCGGGACCAGCACGGCGAACCGGCCGGGATCGCGGACACCGGAATGCATGGTGCCCGGTACCGCGTGCTCGCGCGCCAGCATCATCGCCGCGGCGTTGCTGGCGGTCCCGCCGTGGGTGACCACACCGCCGACGTGCCACACCGACTGCACCCGGTCCACCGGTGGGTTGAGGTAGCCGAACATCTCGCGCAGCCACCGCAACGCGGCGATCTCGCAGAACGTGGCGGACGGGCTGTCGAAGTCCTGGTTGATCAGGTTCTGCTGGGTGAGCAGGGCAAGGAGCCCGCCGGCGAGCGCGGCGAGGTCCGCGCCGGTGTCGCCGAAGCCGAGGAACTGCGGTGAGGCCTCGTTCTTGCAGTAGGGCAGCACCTCGCGTCCGAACTCGGCCAGCAGGTCGGTGAGGTCCACCGGGTTGTCGGCCAACGGCCGCACGAGCCGGTCGCGGAGCTCGTGGGCGTCCAGCCGGGCCGTGTAGACCGGTTGCCCCAGTTTGAAGTCCACCCCGGTCCGCAGGACGCCGTCGAGCAGGCGCAGCGCCGCGGCTCGGTTGTCCGGGGTCAGCAGGTGGTCCGGGGTAGCGGCGGCCAGTGGCGTCGAGGGCGTGGGTGAGGACAAGGCAGCCTCGGCTTTCGGGATGGCGGGAAGGTCGACGAGACCGGGTGGGGAGGTCGCGTCGTCGAGCACGACGCGGCGGCTGCGGCGTCGGGTTGATCGGCGGCACCGCCCACGAGGCGGGCGGCAACACCGCGTGAGCCCTGGCAGGAACGCGGGTGAGCCGACGTCGAGGTCGACGGCACCCGTATCCCCGCCGACCTGGTCACCGCCTTCGGGTGGTGCGTGGCGTCGTGCCTGCGGATGAACGAGCTGCGGACGCGGGTCGGCTCGACGTCGGCTCAGCGGTCCGGAGCGACGGGGTGGACCGGCGCGGCGTCGGCCCGCGGTGTGAGACCCGCGCACCGGTCTGCCCAGTAGTCGAGGCAGGACACCGCGTCCTGGGCGAACGAGGGCAGGGAGAGCACGAGGAACGCGCCGATCGCGACGTACCCCATTACCGTGCCCGTCGTGGTCGGACCACTTGATTCACGGCGGCCAGCACCTGGGAGAGTCCCGCGATGGGCCTCGACGGATCCGGCGCGTTGACCCACCGCACGTAGTCGCCGTCGAGGTCCGTGGGAGGCAGCGGGATCCGGTGCGCTCGCCCTGCCAGCAGATCGACCCCGAACGGGATGCTCCCGGGCGTGCAGTCATCGTCGTCGGTGAGGAATGTCCACCGCGTCGGTGTGCCGGGCACCGAGATCACCGGTGAGTGGTGCCCGAACCGCTCGATGACGGTGTTCACCTCGCCCCCCACGCCCGCGCGCAACGAGAGCCCGACGATGCCCAGATGCGCAGGCAGCATCACCGCCGAACCTTTGATGATCAGCGGCCAGCCCAGCAGGCGCGTGTAGGCGGACATCAGGTTGTGCCGCGTACCCGTCTGCTCGACCAGTGCCGACCGATCGGGCGCCAGTACAGCGGTGGACATCGGTACCTCGCAGTACTCGGAGGGCCGCGCCGGTGCCGATGGGCACCACACCGCCCGCAATGTGGATGGGTGGCGACCCGGCGCCGGGGTTGCGCGGGCGCAACCAACCGGGGTGTGCATCGGATGTCGGTGCGTCTCGGGGTTCGCGTTCCGCCGACGTCGGGTCGCCTGATCAGCAGCGAAGCCCTCGAAGCGCCGAGCCACCAGGGCACCGACCGGGCACGGACCGGGCACGAACCGGGCATCGTGCGCTTGACCAGCAGGAATGCGGTTCGGCTACGGTAGTGCCGACAGCCTTGGAGGTCGTTCGATGGCAGCCAAACGTCCACGCCTGGTCGAGGCTCGTGAGGCGATGCGCTACACCCAGGAAGGGCTGGCGGACGAGCTCGGCATCAATCCCAGGACGGTCCGCCGCTGGGAGCTCGGAGAGGTCATCCCCCAGCCCTGGCTCCTGCCCAAGCTGGCCAGGATCCTGGGGAAGACGGACCCGGAACTGGCCTTGCTGCTCGACGAGCCGGAGTCCGCGGCGCCGGGCGTCGTGCTCGCTTCCGGCGCGGCGACGGTCGGTCCGCGCGTGGAGTTCACCGCGCAGACCGGTTCGCACGACGACGTCGAGCTGCTGACCCTGGTGGACCGGACACGCCTGCTGGTCGATCAGACCTTGTCCACCGGAGTGGGCTCCTCGGCGCGGCTGCGCTTCATCGAGGACCGGGCCGCCGCACACGTGCAGGCCTACACCAGGACTCCGCCGATGACCGTGCTGCGGTCGGTGGCGCCGGATCTGATCGAGATCCAGTCGCTGGCCGCGCAACGACAACCGGCCGCGGTGCAGTCCCGGCTGTCCGAGGCCACCTCGGTGCTGGGACTGCTTCTCGCCGACGCCCTGATGAAGCTGGGGCAGATCGGTCGGGCCCGATACTGGTACTGCTCGGCGCGACTGGCCGCCGACGACACCCCCAACCCGCGACTGCAAGCGCAGGCGCGGGCGCAGGAGGCGATGCTGCCGTACTACTACGGGCAGATCGAGCACACCGTGGCGCTGGCACGGGAAGCACGCAGCCTGGTACCCCACACCCCCTGCGCCGCCGCGGCCCTCGCCGCGGCGGCCGAAGGACGCGCGCTGGCACGCCTGGGCGACCGCGACGGCGCCGAACTGGCGATGGCCGACGCGAGGACCCTGGTCGACGGACTCGAGGAGAACAGCACCGACGCCGCGTTCCAGTTCGACCGCAAACGGCTGCTGCTCTACCTGTCTGGCACGCTGACCTACCTCGACGAGACCGCCCGCGCCGGGCGCGTGCAGGACGAGGCGTTGACGATGTACCGCGCCGATCCGAGGCTGGTCATCGACCCCGCGCTGATCATGCTCGACCGGGCCGTGGGCGAGGCACGCCGCGGTGACTCCGACCAGGCGAGCCAACGGGCCATCGCCACGCTCGTGCATCTGCCCGCCGAACACCGCACGCGCATCGTGCTGGCCCGCGCCGACGACGTCGTCGCGGCCATACCCGCTGCCCGGCGCTCGCGTCCCGCCGTGACCGAGCTGCGTGAACTGATGACGACACAGGGGCAGGAGCACACCACCTGATGCTGGCAGGCGACACCATGCCCGACCTGACCGAGGACACGTTCCTCCCCGACCGCACCCGCCTGGTGGCCCAGGCGGCGTGCGGGATCGCGGGGTTGGACGCGACCGGGGCGCTGCTGGTCCGACACCAGACCAACGCCGTGTACCGGCTGGTCACCGCACCGGTCATGGTCAAGGTGGTGCGACCGGGGATCAGCCACACCAAGAACGTGGTGGAGTTGGTGTCCTGGCTCGTCGATCAACGCGTGCCGACGGTGGAGTTGGTGGACGGGATCCGGCAACCGCTGGAGCTGGCGGGGTGTTCGGTGGCCCTGTGGCACTACCTTCCGCAGGACCGTCCGATCAGCGCGGGCGACATCGCCGCGCCGCTGCTGGCGTTGCACAGCGTCCCGTCCCCGCCGGTGGCCCTGCCCGAGCTCGATCCGCTCGGCGCGATCCACCGCTCGATCCTGGCCAGCCGCATCATCTCCGACTCCGAACGCGGCACGCTGCTGCGGCACTGGGCACGCCTGGTCGACCTGGTGCCGGGTCTGCGCTACGCCTCCGGTGCCCGGCTCATCCACGGGGATCCGCAGCACCGCAACACCCTGTGGGATCGGCGCACCGGTCTGCCGGTGCTGTGCGACTGGGAAAGCGCCGCGGTCGGGCACGTCGAGTGGGACCTGGTGACGATCGAGGTGCACTGCCGCAGGTTCGGATTCCCCGCCGCGGACTACGACGACTTCTGCCGCCGGTACGGGCGGGATGTCCGCGACTGGGAGGGTTATCCGGTGCTGCGCGACCTCCGCGAACTGCGGATGATCACGACCAACGCCCGGAAGTCGGCATCGGGGACACCGGCTGCGATCGAAGTGCGCCGACGGATCGCAGATCTCGACGCCGGGGGCGACGGGATGTGGTCCATCCTGTGACCGGTGACCGACCCACAGGTGTGCGGCGCGGAGTTCGACCGTGCCGCGGCTTGTCGGAGCGGAAGGGCGCGATCTCGGCGTTGCTCGACATGATCTCGCCGTAGCGCCGGACCTGTGGTTCCGGGCAGACAGCCAAGGCGCATCGGCGGGCACTGCCCGACAGCAGCGGCTTGGGCTTCTCCCCCCGACCGGACTTGCCTCGGGCCGGGGCTCAGTCGGACGGGAACGGCAGCCGCACCGTCGCCGTCGTCTTGGTGACGGCGCCGACCGTGGGGTTGTTGGGCGGGTCCGCATTGGCCCACCGCTCCAGCAGGGTGATTCCGTCCTCCGGATAAGCCGAAAGGGCGCTGACGTCGAGCACCTGAGGCGGGCATGCAGGTGGCGTCGGCTCGTGATCACGCGGTGGATCGGCCATCCTCCGGCATCGTGGCCGGCGGCGAACAACGGTCCGCGCGCCGGACGCCGCGGCCCCGGAGGGATCGGCGCTCAGGCGGTGGGCGAGATCGTCCGTGGCCCTACCGGGAGGTCGCGGCCTGCCGCTCGGCGTCGTCCAGTGCGCGGAGCTTCGTGAGCGCGCGATGTTGGGCTACCCGCACCGCTCCGGGTGTGGAGCCGATCGCCTTCGCGGTGTCTTCGGCGCTCAACCCGACCGCCACCCGAAGCACGACGATCTCCCGCTGCTTGTCCGGCAGTGCCCGGAACATGGTCAGGGCGAGTTCCGGCAGTTCCCCGCCGGCGAGGTCCGGGGCGGTGTCCCTCCGCTGCGAATCCGCGACCTTGTGCGCGGCGATCCCGTAGACGAAGGCCAGGAAGGGGCGCCCTTGGTCACGGTAGTTGGGCAGCGCGGTGATCACGCCGAGCAGGACCTCCTGGCAGACGTCGTCGGCTGTCGCGAACGACCGGCCGATCCGGCCGACGCGGGCGCGGCAGTACCGCAGCACCATCGGCCGGATGCGCTCGAGCAGACGTTCCACTGCCTGCCGGTCTCCGTGGACCGCGGCGGTGACCAACGGGTCGTCCTCGTGCTGCCCGTCGGTTCCGTCCGCTTCCCTGGGCCGTGCGGGGCGATCCGCCCGACGTCCGGTTCCCAGCCTGGCACTGAGTGCCAGCACGGTGCTGATCTCCTGCGCTGTGGACAGCAGGCGGAGGTACTGGGCTTTCGATCCGCCGAGGGACGAGCCTTCGATCAACCGCAGGTATTCGAGCAGTTCCGGGATCGACGCCTCGATCACGGAGCGGTCCTCGTCGCCGACCTCCGCGTGGACAAGCTTGTTGCGCATCGGCCGCAGCCTGCGCACGATCTCGGTCCGCTCGGGGTCGGGTTCCTCCGTGTCACGCATCTCCAGCACGCCGAACAACCGCAGGAACAACGTCTCGATCAGCGCTCCGCGGTCCTCCGGGCCTGCCGCGCGGGACCTGGTCCTGCTCATGACTTCCTCCGCTCGTCCCGACGACGCTGGACCTCTTTGCGATGCCGGTACAGACGGCCCTCGACCGACTTGGCTGTGATGCCGAGTTCGGCGGCGACCTCTACCTGAGACTTGTCCTCCCACACCAGCTTGGACAGGATCTCTTTCACGTCGTCGGGCGCGCGGCGCAGCCGACAACGGACGGTCTCGCGGCTGGCGACCTGGTCGGCAGGGTCCTCGCCGATGGCAGGGTGCAGCGCCGGGTGGTCGACCAACCGGCCACCGCCGCCCTCGGCGCCCATCGCGCTGCGCCAGTTCCTCCTGGCCGTCTGCCACCGGCGGAAGATTCCGGAGAACTGGCCCACGCAGGCACCCACGAAGTAGGTCGTGAGCGACGCGCCACCCGCGGCTGACCACCCTCCGCCGACCAAGGCCTTGTCGTGGAACAGGTTGAGCGCGGTCGCGACGGTTTCGTTGGCCAGGCTGATGCGCTCGGCGATGTCGTCGACCAGATCGCGCCTGTCGACCTCCGACGCGGTCACCGGGCGCCCTTTCTGCTGGCAGTAGGCGAAGATCAGGCCTCTGCGGATCCAGGACCGGATAACGGGCAGTGCGTAGGCGGCGAGCTCGGCGCGGAACATCTCGTACCTCGCTCCCCTGAAACCTTGTGCCGCCAGTTCGTCGTAGAGCGCACGGTCGTTGCGCAGGCGCAGCAGGTTCGAGGCCGACGCGGCCGCGTCGGCGTCCTGCCGTTCCTCGCCGTCGAAGTCGGGCTCGAGCTGCTCCTGCGCCAACTCGGCGAGGACGTCGGGCAGGACGTCGTCGAAGAAGTCGACCAGGTCGACATCTGTGTCCTCGTCGACCGGGTCGGCGTCGACCCGGTCCTCCTCCGGAGTCGATTCGGCGGCCGAGACCTCACGTTGTAGGCGCGTAACAGACCGCGGCGACCTGCCGCCGAGCTGCTCGCCACCGCCTGCCACGCCGTCTCCTTGGCTGTACGCACTCCCCTGGTTCCCAGGGGACGTCCTCATCTCCCCGTGCCCTTCCTCCGCCGGCGCTCCGGAAGAACACGCTTACGACCCCTTCTAGGCAGCCTCGGAGGGGGTACCCCTCGACTTTTTTCAAGATCCTTCGCGGTCGGTGCGCCGGACGGATTCTCGTGGGGTGACCTGGCCGGATCGTCCTACCACCCGGGCACGGCCGGGGTGGTCCGGGTTGGAACGGAAGAGACGAGAACGATCATGCTTGGCTGGCTCATCGGCGGGTACGCCGTCGTCTCCGCGGCGCTCGGCTGGCGGCTGGTCGGGGTGGTAGTGAACTGCGCCGACGCCGACCGGCGCAAGGACGCGATCACGATGTTCGGCTACACCTGGGGCGGCGGCACGGTCGGGACCGGCATCGTTGCCGGTACGGTCCGTCTCTACGAGCTCGGACTGCTCAACTGAGGCCGGCAGCGAGCCACGATCATCACGGCCGGCCCTGCCGAGGCCCCCGCCACCACGCAGGCAGCGCACGGCCTGGCCTGGCCGGCACGGCCGCCGTGTCGCGCGGCCTGCCGGAGGTGGTGCCGCTAGAGTGCAGGACGGCACTTGCGAGCCTCACCGAGTCGGATCGACGCCCACGCCGTCCCGAGTTCTCGGCCAAGGTCCCAGCGGATCCCGCAGCCCCACCACCGCAGTCGTCATCGTCGGCCCTCACCGCCGTGCGAGGCGTGGGATCGCGCGTCAAAGGATCCACCGATGACCCGCAACGCCGACCGCAAGGCTCGCATCCGCGCTGTCAAGGCCGCGCAGCCGAACCTGAACTTCTCCGAAGCGGCTCGCCGCGTCGACTTCACGGCCACCGCTGAGCTGCTCGCCACGCTCGCGCCGTCGCCGATGGCGGCGTTGGCCGGGGCGCTCGATACGGCGGGTTGGCACCGCGACGCGGCCCGGCTGGCCGACCGGCTCGCGTCGCGACCGGAACCCGACTCGGTAGCCGACCGGCCGCGCCCGGCTGCCGACGACGCCGCCACGACCGCGAACGACGCGCCGCCCGCCCTGACGCCGCACAGCCGAACGACCCTGGAACGGGCCGCCGTCGAGGCGTCCAACGCAGTGAGCGACCACCAGGACCCACGTGACGATCCCTACGACGACGAGATGTTCGTCGTGGAGGCGGCGGTCACCGGTCTGCGTTGCGCGGCCACCCTCGCCGACGGCACCGCGGTCGCGGCCGCTGCGGCCGATCTGCTGGACATGCTGTTCCTGGACTTCACCGCGGAGGCCATCCGGGGGCGCACGGGCATCGGTCCGGTCGCCAGGCCCGCGCGGACCGAGTCCGCGCGCCGCGCCAACGCCGCGTTGCACGCCCTGGCCGCGGCGGCCGCGACCGGGGTCGACCGTGACCGGGAATGGGCGCAGTGCGTGACCCACCTGACCAAGGCTCGCAGGCTGGCTCGCGCAGCGGGCGCCGTCGACCGGTCAGGGAACACCGGCGCACGCCCGCGCGAGCAGGTGGTCGCCCACCTGGGCCTCGTCGGCGTCGCCGACGCCGAGGAGCACGACGTCGGGGCCCAGGCGGGACCGCGGACCGATGAGCCGATCGACTACCAGGGGCCGCCGCTGAGCCCGTGGCGGGCCGCATGGCTCTACGCCGAGGTGATCTCGGACCTCTACCGGGGACACAAGGGGCCGCTCACCGACGACCACCGGGTGCTGATCGCCTGGACCATCGGCGCGGCGGCCCGCGGCGACGGTCTGGTACCCCGCGGACACGGTGCGACGGTCGCCGGCCCGCAGGCTCTCGCCGCGGTCTCGCTGGTCCAGGTGATCGACCCCTACCTGGACGACCTGAACGCCGCGGTCGTGTTCATCCGCCCTGACCTCGGTGTCGTGCCGGTCTCCGGCGATCCCGGGGTCGACGCCTACCGGGAGCTGTTCCGGGCCGTCACGACCGCCGGGCTCGCCGGCGACCGGGCGGATCTGCTGATCCGGGGCTCGGCCGCGCAGCACGACCTGAAGTCCGTGGCGCAACGCTGGCAGGACATCGTCGCGCTGGCCAAGGACGCTGCGGTGCAGGCACTGTTCACGGTGGCGGCGGGGGCCGACCTGCGCGCGGACATACTGCTGGCAGCGCTCGGCGGGCACCTCAACCGGTTCCTGGTCCACAGGCGGTGAGCTCGCCCGTGAGCCTGCGTCTACGCACGGGACGCACGGTGCCGTGCCTGTCGCACGAGTCCGGCGACTGGGCAGGGCTGCGCAACCTCGACGACGTCACGACGGCCATGCCGTCGTGGCCACCGTCTGCCATCTCGACGGGACTGCTCATCGTGTGACCAGGTCGCGTGACGAGCCGGGCGACCCCCAGGCATGGACGGGCTCCGCCTGCACCTCGTGGTGATCGGGCGGCGCGGCTGCGGCCAGCTCCTCGCAGGCAAGTGATCAACCCGGCTGCGCCGGGCCGCGTGGCGGCCGGATGATCCGCGGCGTCGTGGACGTGCCTCGGGCCGCCCGTCGCCGACCGTCTGACACCTGTGGCCGGCAGGAGCCGATCAGCCCGGCTGATCGGCTGATCAGGTGAACAACTCGGCCAGGTCACTCGGCATGGTCGACCAGTGGTTCGGCAGGCACGACGACGCGCCGCTTGTAGACCTGATCGAAGTTCAGCCCGTCGCTAGCGGTCACACCGGTCGGCGACCCAACGTGACCGGCCGGCGCGACGCTCCCGTGACCCACTCTGACGAGGGACGTCCCGCCCTAGGGTCAGCACCGCGTACAGCACGGATTCGACGGGCGGCCCCGCACGGCGGGGCCGCCCGTTCTCGGATCGAAGCCCGCTCCAACGGGCCCCGATCCACAGCGAACCGAGCCCGTACGCAGACACCGATCGGACCGGCCGCCTCGCTGATCACGGGTCTCGGCCGGTCCGGACATCCAGTACCAGTACCAGGAGGTTCGCAGCAGTGACGATAGGTAGACGGGACGTCGATCCGCCATCCCCGCCGGGGGGCGGCTGCGCCGACGCGCATCCGGGCTGCGCCGAAGTGCACTCCGACGGCCCCGAAACGATCTTGAATGGTGTCGTGGGGCCGCCGGTCAGCGCCGACACGACGTCCACGCACGACGACCGGCAGCCGGGTGTGATCGGCCTGACTGGTCGGATCCTGACCAGTTGGCCGAACACCGCGCGTACTTTGCTGACGCTGGTGGTGCTGATCGGTATGGTGGCGGCCGCGCTGTGGCTGGTGCCGATGGCGATCGAACTCGGCCCGCTGCGGATCACCCCGTACTGACCTCCCGGAGCCCTGGGCTCGCGGACGTCCTCGACGCTCGCGAGCCTAGGGCGGGCAGCAACGCCCGGCGATGTTGCGTCGGTGGGCCGGGTGTCGCGACACCCGGCCGCCCCCGACACGAGGCCGACACCGTGTGGGTCGGCAACCGGATGACCTCGTCGGACTCGCGCCGCGACGTCCCCAGGGCGATCACTGAGGAAGCGAGCCGTACCAGGCGTTGAGTTCCGCGGGGTCCAGCGCGAAGTAGCTCACGACCGCCATGGCTGCGCGGTAGAACATCAGCGCGGCAACGCGCAGAACCCTGGTCGTCTGCGGGATGTCGACCCGGTAGCCGACCTGCACGAAGCCCTCGTGCTGGACGGGCTCGAGGAGGCTCGCGACGACCACGTCCAGGTTCGGGTGGGACTGGAGCGAGAGCATGTCGTACATCCCGTGGCCCTGCTGGAAACCGTGGATCTTGATGAACCCGCGGACCATCTGGCCCAGGCCGGGGACGTGCTGCCCGGCGAGTGTCCAGGGTGGGCCCTGCGGATGGTTCTCCAGTTTCCAGTTCAGGTCTCCCGCGTCCGGGAACCGGCGGAGCAGGTCGTGCTCGGCCTGGGCGCGGAGGTTCCTCGCGATCTTGACCGTCGGTGTGGAGGCGTTTATGGACGCCACTGTCTGGCGGTAGCGGTGGACGTTGGTGAGCTTCATCAGCCAACGGCGTGCGACCCGCTGTTCCACCGTGATCTCCGGGTCGAGCAGCCAACCGGCCTGAGCGGCGTACTCCGCCACGTGCCGCGCCAGCGGCCACAGGGTCAACACCACGGCCCGGTCCCGGGTCAGCGACCGGAGACCGCGAAGGTGGCAGGCGGCGGCGTCGACCAGTGCGGCGGCGTCCCTGCCCGTGTTGGACGCGTCGTTGGTTTCCCAGCCGGGTCGGTGCGTGGCCACGAGGGCGTCCTCGCGGAAGGCCGCGCTGGTCGATGGAGGCAGGGTGCGCAGGTGCCCGGCGGTCGAGGTCCAGGCCAGGCAGAGCCGGTCCAGCAGGTCGCACCACCGGTCCAGTTCGGCGGCCTGCTCGTCGGTCAGGTCAACGTCAGTCACAACGGGTATTGAACCGGGTGCCTGTCGTTGGCTGCCCGTGATTTTCCAGGGGCGCGGCACGCCGACCTCCGGCCATGACTCGTGCCTGCTCGCGGGTCTCGGACCGGTCGCAGTGCTGCGGCGCATGGGGCACGGGCTCTCGTGCCGGGTCTGCATCGTGCGGTGACCTGCTCGACGTGACGCTGCCGCTGACATCGCCGACGACCTGCTTCTCGCGCTGCTGCGAGTCTCGATCGTGAGCGGCCACATCGTGCCGATGTCGGACGCGCCGGCCGGTCATGTCCGATGTGGCCGACGAGCATCGGTGCCGGTTGGACTGCGCCGACCTTGGTCGGCGCCGGGACTCGTCGCGCCCGTCCCTCTCGGTGTGCCGGTCGCGTGCCCGGAACGTCACCGACTTCATGGTCATGGGCTCAGACTGGCTCTCCCGCCCTCCTGTTCGCACCGCAACCGTGCCAGGCCGTACCGGTTGAGCACCTCGATGTGCTGGTCCTGGCCGGCCCCGCGGCGGGCGACCAGCCCGCGACGTTCCAGGCCGCGCAACGCCTGGTTGAACAGCTCCGCCTTCGGTGAACGCCTGGTCCTGCCGGGGGCGCGCGGACTGCTGTGGCGGTCCGGCGTCGGGGTCTGCGACGTCTTCCAGATGGCCAGTAGCGCAGCGCGGGCGATCGAGGTGGTGTCGGCAGGCAGATCGAGGATGATCCCGGCCAGGGCACGTTGCTCGTCGGTGGTTTCCGAGGCCGCGACATGCTGCTTGACCAGGTCGTCCAGCGGTGCCCTGGTACGGCCGTCAGCGGTGTCGGGCACCGTGAGTGCGGTCAGCCGTGCCCACAACGCCCGGTCGTTCTCGGTGGGTTCGAACTCGTCGAGCAGTACCGCAGCCCGGTGGGAGTGGATCGCGGTGCCCAGGGCGAGCACCAGGTCGAGCAGCTCGTCGCGCACGGTGTCGCCGCGCAGTTCGTGGACCTTGTGCTCCAGCAACCGGTAGCGCTCCAGCACGAGGGCTTCGAAGTGCGCGGTCTTCTTGGCCCGTTCACCGTCCTGGGCGACGTCGTGGGAGTACTCGGCTTGGGTGATCTCACCGGCGTGCAGGCGGGCGCGTGCGACGTCGCGTTCGATCAGGCGGTGCGTGCCTGACACCTTGATCCGGTCCAGCATCGCCAGCAGCACTCTCGCGGTCTGCTCCACGTACAGGTCGGAGGCCAGGTGTCGCCACGTGTCCGCAGTCGGGTTGCGCAGCGCGGTGTTGATGAACCGGTCCGCGGCCTGGTCGTCGTCGGGCTTGTAGGGCAACGTCATCGGGTCGGTCCTCGTTCGTGAGGTCGTGGTCGGCGAACCGGTCGTTCGAGGGGTTCTCGATCGTGTCGGCGGTCAGCGCGTGGGCGTCGCCACTGACCGGGACGCCTACAGCGGACGTCGTTGCCGTGCAG
>Ga0307411_10000311_pt1 | contig 16312 bp, 18 predicted proteins | sample DK1Ometagenome_2_FD_203712 | JGI IMG/M metagenome (GOLD analysis project Ga0307411, IMG submission 203712) | Maize rhizosphere microbial communities from greenhouse at UC Davis, California, United States - DK15-O-1 | ecosystem: Host-associated > Plants > Roots > Rhizosphere > Soil | place: USA...
GTAATCGAGATCGCAATCCGGGTCGGGGAACTCGTAATTGATCGTCGGCGGCAGCTTCTTCTCGGTCAGCGATTTGACCGAGATCACGGCTTCGATGCCACCGGCGGCGCCGAGGGCGTGCCCGGTCATCGACTTGGTCGAGCTAACGGCCAAGCCATTCTTCGCGTGTTCGCCGAATACCTCTTTGATCGCCAGCGTTTCGAATTTGTCGTTGTACGGCGTCGACGTGCCGTGGGCGTTTATGTAGCCGATCTGGTCCGGAGTTATCCCGGCGTCTCTGATCGCCCGCTGCATTACGCGTATGGCGCCCGAGCCGGTCTCATCCGGCATCGTAACGTGGAACGCGTCGCCGCTCATCCCGTAACCGACGATCTCGGCGAGAATGTTCGCACCGCGTGCCTTGGCGAATTCGAGCTCTTCCAGGATCAGAATTCCTGCACCCTCGCCGACCACGAACCCGTCCCTTTCGGCGTCGAACGGTCGCGATGCCCGTTTCGGATCGTCGTTGCGGGTCGACAGTGCCCGCATCGACGCGAATCCCGCCACCGACATTGGCGTGATCGCGCTCTCCGCTCCTCCGCATATCATCGCGTCGGCGTCGCCGCGTTCGATCAGCCGGAAGCTGTCCCCGATCGCGTGCGCGCCGGCCGAACAGGCAGTCGCCGTGGCCGAATTCGGCCCCTTCGCGCCGTGCCGGATCGAAACGTTCCCGGACGCCAGATTCACGATCGCCGAGACGATAAAGAACGGCGAAACGCGGTCCGGCCCCGAATTGACCAGCTTTTCGTGTTCCCGCTCGATCGCCCAGAAATCGCCGATCCCCGAGCTGATATAGGTGCCGACCATCTCGGCGTTCGAGTCGTCGATGACCAGCCCGCTGTTTCTCACGGCCTCATCCGAAGCCGCCAACGCGAAATGCGTAAAGGCACCCATCCGCCTTGCTTCCTTCTTATCAAGGAAGCTAAGTGGATCGAAATCCTTCACCTCGCACGCGAACTTTACGGAAAATTTCTCGGGGTCGAATTTCTTGATGTAGTCCGCCCCGTTGGCGCTCGACATCAGCCCGCTCCACGTTGACGGAACATCGTTGCCGATCGGCGTGACCAATCCGAGGCCTGTAACTACTACGCGTCTTTTCATAAGGAAAGGTGGTCGGCGGCGATGATCACGAACTGACCACGGACCACCGCCCACCGGCCACTACTTCTGCTGATGCTGCTCCACGTACGCGTACGCGTCGCGGACGCTTTGGATCTTCTCGGCGTCTTCGTCGGGGATCTCGATGTCGAATTCTTCCTCGAAACGCATCACGAGCTCGACGAGGTCGAGCGAATCGGCCCCGAGGTCTTCGATAAAGCGTGCGTTTTCGGTAACTTCCGCCTCGTCCACCCCGAGCTCGTCTACGATGATCTGTTTGATCTTATCCTGAACTTCTGACATAGGTTCTCCTTAAGTTTGAATCGTTTCTAAAGTATTGCGTAAACTCTGCGAATCTTCCACGTTCGTGCTGTTGACCCCGCGGTCGATCTGCCTGACAAGTCCGGAAAGCACCTTCCCGGTACCGACCTCGACGAACCGCGTCGCTCCGGCGGCGATCATGTTCTGCACGCTCTGGAGCCACAACACCGGCGACGATACCTGCCGCGTTAATTTGTCAGCGACTTCGGCCCCGTCGTTCGTTTCCGCGGCATCGACGTTCGCGATCACCGGAAAACGAAAACTGCCAAACGCGAGCCGATCAAGGTCGAGAGCAAGCCGTTCCTGGGCCGGCATCATCAAGCCGCAATGGAAGGGCGCCGAAACGTTCAGCCTTATAGCACGTTTTGCGCCTTTCGATTTGGCGATCTCGCAGGCCTTGTCGACCGCGTCGGCGTTGCCTGCGATCACCACCTGCGACGGCGAATTGATATTGGCCGGGCTGCATACGCCGCCGGCCGCCGCCTCGGTGCACGCGTCCTTCACGCCTTCAATATCCAGCCCGAGGATCGCCGCCATCGCTCCGACGCCGACCGGCACCGCCTCCTGCATATAGGTGCCGCGGCCCCGGACCGTCTTCACCGCGTCGGCGAAATCGAGCACCCCAGCCGCGACGAGGGCAGAATATTCGCCCAAACTGTGTCCGGCAGCGAGATCGGGCTCGGGAAGACCCTCGGCCGTCATCGCGCGGTACGCCGCCACCGACGTCGTCAATATCGCCGGCTGCGTGTTGGCCGTGAGTTGAAGATCGGATTCATTGCCCTCAAAGCACATCGCCGAAAGCTTCATACCCAACGCTTCGTCGGCCTTCTCAAAGACCTCGCGCGCGGACGCGAAATTATCAAACAAGTCCTTCCCCATCCCGACGGCCTGACTCCCTTGCCCCGGGAAGATGTACGCGATCTTAGACATCCTCAATGCATAAGCCCGCGCGTTAGCAAGGGCGATACACTCAACTTAAATATTACGCCCTTGCTAACGCGCGAGCTTCCGCGAAAAGGCTAAAACCTAATGATCGTCCCGCCCCACGTCACGCCGCCGCCGAACGCTGTCAACAGCACGAGGCTCCCCTCTTTGATCTTGCCCGACTGGATGCACTCGTCCATCGCGATCGGGATCGACGCCGAAGAGGTGTTGCCATGCTCGGCAATGTTCGAATAGACCTTTTCCTCCGGAACGCCCAGCCGCGAAGCGACCGCATCGGTTATGCGCTGGTTCGCCTGATGCGGGATGACGATGTCGACGTCGTCGACGGTGTAGCCCGCCTTCGCCAGCATTTCCGCCGAAATGTCCGCCATCGAGCGCACCGCGACTTTGAAAAGCTCGTTGCCTTTCATTTTGAAAAAGTGCAGGCGATCTTCGATGGTTTGGTGTGACGTGCCCAGCTTAGTGCCGCCGCCGGGGGCATAAAGCTGCTCCTCGTAGCGGCCGTCCGAGCGAATTTTGGTGGCGAGAATTCCCGTACCTTCGGGCACCGGCCCGACGACCGCGGCCCCGGCGCCGTCGCCGAAGATCACGCAAGTCGAACGGTCGGTATAATCGACATATTTGGTCAACACCTCGGCACCGATCACAAGGGCATACCTGATCTGCTCGGTCCGGATCATCGATTCGACCATCGTCAGCCCGTACAGAAAGCCCGAACACGCGGCGAAAACGTCCATCCCGGCGGCGTTGGTCGCGCCGATCTGTGCCTGTATCAGGGCACCGGTCGACGGCATGATCTGGTCGGGCGTCGTCGTCGCACAGACGATGATGTCTATGTCGGTCGGCTCGAGATCGGCGCGCTCGAGCGCCTGCCTTGCGGCCTTTACACCGAATTGTGATGTGTATTCGTTCTCGGCGGCCTTGTGGCGTTGCTTGATGCCGGTGCGCGAGGTGATCCACTCATCGGATGTTTCGACGATCTTTTCCAGGTCGGCATTCGTCAAAATGCCCTCCGGATAGGCGTGTCCCATCCCGATGATACCGGCGTTCTGCGATGTCATTGGTTGAAATTAGAACTCAAAATTTGATTTTAATCAAAAATCTATTCGCCTTCCGGAACGTCAATGATCTGCCGGCCTTTGTAGGTGCCGGTCTTCGCGTCGACGCGGTGCGGGACCTTTGCCTCGCCGGTGTCTTTGTCGATGTAAAACTGCGGCGTTTTCAGCGCATCGTGGGCACGACGCTGCCGCGTTCTCGATTTGGAATGTCTTCTTTTTGGATTAGGCATATTAAATTAAACCTCAAAATTCTCTCGCCGCTACTTCAGATCTTTCAACGCCGACCAACGCGGATCGATGTCATCGTCGCCGCAGTTGCAGTCTTCTATATTTCTATCGACTCCGCATTCCGGGCAGATGCCTTTGCATTCATCCTTGCACAGCGTCTGCTCGGGCAAATCCAACAGGATCTGCTCGCGAACGACGTCGTTCAAATCGATGCGCCCCGATTCGGAAACATCGGTCGCCAATTCGCTTTCAAGCAGCTCTTTTTCCCGTTCGCCCGAAAAATTCTCGGGCGTCACATAGCTCACTTCAAAATCGAACAGGAAAGAGCTCGGCACCGGCTTCAGGCAGCGCGTGCATTCGACGTCCGCCGCAAACGCGATCACGCCTTTAATGTCCGTTTGGGCGATGTGCCGCTCGGCCTCGCCGCGGAGCGAAATGTCGCCTTTGATCTCGACATCTTCCCGCTCCAGATCGACATCTTCCGGCTTGATCAGCAGGTCGAATTTCTCATTGCCCTTTTCGAGTCTATCCAGTTCGATGATCATATATTCACAGGATAAACTGTCGATCCGAACAGCTCAAAAAACAAACTATCTATTATAAAGGTCGGTGCCGGAGTGTCAAACTCGCGGCCGCCGACCGGAAATGCCTGAAACCGGTCGCAGACCGCTATCCAACGCCGCACCCGACGGCCGCATCGAGCGATGCAAACCCTTGCTTTTTAATAATTTCCGCCAGACCCAGGTTCAGGTCCCTTGCGAACGTCGGGCCTTTATAAATAAAGCCCGTGTAAGCCTGCAGCAGGCATGCCCCGGCCGCGATCTTTTCGAACGCGTCTTCGGCCGTGAAAACGCCGCCTACCCCAATGATCGGCAGCTCACCGCGTGAGATCTTATAAACGTCGGCGATCACCGCCGTCGCCCTTTGCCGCAGCGGCCGTCCGCTCAATCCGCCGGCACCCAGCGCGGCGTTCGCTGTTTTCAATCCTTCCCGGCCGACTGTCGTGTTGGTGGCGATGATCCCGTCGAGCTTGAATTTCACCGCCGTCCCGACGACCGCCTCGACGGCCGACTCGCTCAGGTCGGGAGAAATTTTTAGTAAAAGCGGCTTCGCGCCAATTTCGATGTTCTTCGCCTGCAACACGGAAAGCAGGCTTTCCAGATTCTCCGCCTCGTGGAGATCGCGCAAATTCGGTGTGTTGGGCGACGAGATGTTGATCGCGACGTAATCGGCGTGCGGCTGTAGCAACTCGAACGCCCGCAGGTAATTCTCCGCCGCCCGCTCGTTCGGCACATCCTTGTTCCGGCCGATGTTGACGCCGACCACGCATTTCCGCCGAAGGGTCCTCAATCGATCCGCCACGACCTCGGCACCGTCGTTGTTGAACCCGAGCCGGTTGATCAATGCGCCGTCGGCGGGCAGGCGAAACAGCCTCGGCTTCGGATTTCCCGGCTGGGGCTCGAATGTGACGGTGCCGACCTCGACGAACCCGAAACCTAGCGAAGCGAGCTGATCGATGACACGCCCGTTCTTATCGAACCCGGCCGCGACGCCCAATGGATTCCGAAACTTCAGCCCGAATCGCTCAAGCTCGCCGAACGGCTCGACCACATACCTTTTGGCAGCCCTCTCCTGCGAAGCCTCGGACCCATACCGCGTCCGCAACGCGTCCAGTCCGGCCTCATGAGCGGTCTCCGCCGGCAGCTTGAATGCCAAAGGCCGCAGGAATTTTTCGTAAAACGTCCCCATCTAAAACTTCGAAAATTCTAAGGCATCGGACCGGTTCCTGCGAGTTCGAGCTATTTTCTGCGAGTTCTTTCATGCTTTTTTCGTGTTTTTTCGTGCGATTCCGTGGTTCCACTTCCCAGGTGTTTTCTGAAACCACGAAAATCCACGAAATCACACGAACAACAGGCCGCAATTCCCCGCTTTCGTGGACCCGATCTTTGAACTTTCAACCGCCCTTTGTTACGATTTGCTGGAACCCAATGGCAGACGAGATCCACCTTGCCGAAAAATCCCGGATAATGGACAGCGCCCGTATGAAGCGGGCCGTTTCGCGTTTGGCCTCCGAGATCGTCGAGCACAACGGCGGTGCCGAAGACCTTTATATCGTCGGCATCCGGCGCCGAGGCGTGCCGCTCGCTGAACGCATCGTTGAGAAGATCGAGGCCCTGGAAGGCAAACGCCCGCTCGCCGGCATCATCGACATCACCCTTTACCGCGACGACCTTTCGACCGTCGGGGCCAAGCCGATCGTCAACCGGACCGAGCTCGCCGAAGACATCGACGGCAAGATCGTCGTGCTCGTCGACGACGTCCTTTACACCGGCCGCACCATCCGCGCGGCCATGGACCAGCTCATGGATTTCGGCCGCCCGCGAAAAGTGCAGCTAGCAGTGTTGATAGATCGCGGCCGCGAACACCGCGAGCTCCCCATCCAGGCCGACTTCATCGGCAAAGTCGTCCCGACGAAACAGACCGAGATCATTAAGGTGATGCTCAAAGATTACGACGACATCGAAGCGGTCGGCATTTTCGAACGGCCATGAGGTTTGAGATCGTTGGGACGGTCTCCGAAATCGAAAACATCGCGGCTGGCAGGTCCGTCAGAGTCTTGCCGCTGCTGAATAAAAGGTACGGGAAGGCAAGATGGCGTAAAATGAAGGGCGTGGCCACCGTGAAGCTGGAGGATGGCTCGTATCGTCTCGCGGAGGTTCATTGGTATGAGGCTCATGGTAAAGGAAAACGAGAGTTCAAAATAAAGTTCCCTTTCCTGGATTAAAACTATGAACGAGCCCGAATTTGTTGTTTGTTTGAATAATAACGGGTACACCGCTTCTCTTGAAGTTGGCAAGCTCTACCAGATCGTTCCAGATACCGATGCGGAGAAGCTTGGCGGGTTCCGGGTGATAGATGAGGACGGCGAAGACTACTTGTATTCCTCGTCCATGTTTTGCCGACTCCAGGTGCCGCCCATTGTGGCCCAAACATTGATCTCAGCTTCAAAGCAAGGTTAAGAGCCTTGCTTTTTTGAATGGAAAAGCCGTACCGACGTCGTGACCTCTTAGGAATCCGTGACCTCACTCCCGGAGAAATTAAGGGCATTTTGGATACGGCCGAAAACTTTCGCGAGATCAACGCTCGCGAAATAAAAAAAGTACCCACCCTCCGCGGCAAGACGGTCATAAATCTTTTCTTCGAGAATTCCACCAGAACCAGAACTTCCTTCGAGCTAGCCGCGAAACGTCTCTCCGCCGACGCCGTCAACATCAGCGTTTCATCATCGAGTGTGGCGAAAGGCGAGACGCTCATCGACACCGCCTTAAATCTCGACGCGATGGCCCCTGACGCCATCGTCGTCCGCCACGGCTCGGCGGGCGTGCCGCATCAGCTCGCCAAAGTCAGCAAGGCCGCCATCATCAACGCCGGCGACGGCGCCAACGAGCACCCGACGCAAGCCCTGCTCGACGCGATGACGATCCGCGAGCACAAAGGCCGCATCGAAAATCTCGAGGTCGCCATCGTCGGCGATATCCTCCACAGCCGCGTCGCCCGCTCAAACATTCATCTCCTCACAAAACTAGGCGCCAAAGTCCGCATTGCCGGCCCCGGACCTTTGGTTCCGAAAGACTTTAGTTTTCTTATCGATCAAAATATTGTCGCGAATGTAGGGCCGGTTCGGTCCGCAAGCTCCCCTCCTTACGAAGGAGGGGTGGCAGCCGCTTCGGCTGACGGGGTGGTTCTCTCTGCTCAGCAGTTGGAAGTTTGCGCCAACATCGAAGATGCTATTCGTGGCGCCGACGTCGTCATGATCCTCCGCATCCAACGCGAGCGTCAGGACTCCGCCTACTTCCCCACGCTCCGCGAATACTCGATACACTACGGCCTCACCAACGAACGGCTGGATCTCGCGAAAAAAGACGCCATCGTCCTTCACCCCGGTCCAATGAACCGCGGCATCGAGATCGCCTCCGACGTCGCCGACAGCTCCCGCTCGCTGATCCTCGACCAGGTAAAATACGGCGTCGACGTCCGCATGGCGGTGCTTTATCTTTCTACCGGTGGAAGCCCGCCCGAAAAATAGCTTCGTGAAAGCCTATATACATCTATCGCCATATATGTGTATACTATGAAATATGAGTGGGACCCCGAAAAAGCGGTATCGAATTTCGGAAAGCACGGCATTTCATTCGAACAAGCGACCGCCGTTTTCGAGGATCCGTTCGCTATCGAAGCGTTCGACGATCCACATTCCACGGCGGAAGAATATCGGTACGAAAGGATCGGCGTCGCTGATGGAGGGGTGATCGTCGTCATCTACACGGTTCGCGGTGTCACCGGCTCTGGCGAAGTCATACGTATCGTATCCGCGCGTGGGGCGATAAAGGTTGAGGAAACCGAATATCTGGAGCAGCGTTATGGCAAATAAGGATATCGTGATCGAGTATACGGAGGCGGACGTCGCCAAAATGCGAGCGGAAGGCATTGAAGAAGATGCGATACCCAGCGTGGGCAAACACGAATTCAAACGCGTAAGCCCTGACCGCGTTTTTTCCAGAAAAAACTCAAAGATGCGGATCAACATTTTTCTGGATTCCGACATTATTCATCATTTCCGCGAGCGCGCCGCCAAACCAAACGCCGCACCTTATCAAACACAAATAAATGCCGAATTGCGAGCAGTAATGGAACGCGATCTTGGCGTGAAAGATCCGTATGTCGGCGCGATCGGCGAGGAACTTCTCGAGAGCGAAGAGTTTATAAGTAAGTTGTCAAAAAAACTAAAGCAGAAGAAGCTTCAAAGAGCGTAGCTGGTGCCGATAGGTCTGGATAAACAAGAGTGAGATTGTTGATCAAAAATGGCCACTTGGTCGACCCGGCCGCGCCCGAAAATACCGGCATGAGCGTCCTCATCGAGGATGGACGCGTGTCGGCCTGGCTAAGGCACGACGATCCTGATCCCGATGGCGCTGAGATATTAGACGCCAGCGGCCTTGTTGTGGCGCCCGGCTTTATCGACATGCACGTGCATCTTCGCGAGCCGGGCCAGGAGCATAAGGAGACGATCGCGAGCGGTTGTGCGGCGGCGGTCGCGGGCGGGTGGGCGAGCGTTTGCCCAATGCCGAACACGAGCCCCGTCAACGACAACGCCGCGATCACGCGTTACATGATCGAACAGGCCGAGCACGCCGGGTTGGCGAACGTCTTCCCGATCGGAGCGATCACGAAATCGTCCGACGGCAGCGAGCTCGCCGAAATGGGCGAGATGAAGGCGGCCGGGGCCGTGGCGGTCTCGGACGACGGCAGGCCGGTCCCTAATGCGGGCATCATGCGCCGTGCGATGCAATACGCCCGCGACTTCGATCTGCCCGTCATCGACCACTGCGAGGACAAATCGCTTTCCTCAGGCGGCGTCATGCACGAGGGCCGCGTTTCCCTGCTGCTCGGTCTTAAAGGGATGCCCGCCCTCGCCGAAGAGATCGACGCCGTCCGCGACATTTTGCTCGCCAAAGAGACCGGAGCCCGCATCCACATCGCCCACGTCTCTACAAAAGGTGCCATCGAGGCCGTGAGACGAGCCAAGAACGAACACATCAACGTCACCTGCGAGGTTACGCCTCACCACTTTACCCTGACAGACAGAGCTGTCGACGGCCACTTCATGCACAAGCCCGCGCGTGAGCAAGGGCGATCTGCTGAAGATGATGACCTAGCCACCGCGCACAACGCCATCTCCGCCTACGACACCAACACCAAAATGGCGCCCCCGCTCAGAAGCGAACATCATTTAGAAGCCATCCTCGAAGGTCTCAGAGACGGGACCATCGACGCCATCGCCACCGACCACGCCCCGCACCACGCCGACGAAAAGGCGCTCGAATACGACCGCGCTCCGTTCGGCATAACTGGTTTGGAAACCGCCGTCGGCCTCGCCCTCACCGAGCTTGTCGGCAAAGGCATTATCGACCTTGCCCGCCTCGTCGAGCTTTGTTCCGTCAACCCGGCAAAGATCTTCAAGCTCAAAGACCGGGGCACACTGAAACCCGGCTCGATAGCCGACATCACCATCCTCGACCCCGACCTCGAATGGACCTTCAACGCCGCCGATTCCCGCTCGAAATCGCGCAACACGCCTTTCGACGGCCGCCAATTCACTGGCGCCGTCGTCGCCGCCATTGTGGGCGGCAGGGCCGTCTACCGACGTTAGCACTGGACATCTGCGACAAATTCGTCGCGGTTAAGTGTCCAATAATCAATAGTTTACAAGCTATTACCTATGGCTTGACCTCAAGGTATGTGGAACGTTCCACACATGAAACGTTGTTCCATAGTGGAGTGTCGTCGCCTTCGTGGTAAAATCCTTCAAATTTTTACCACGGAGAGATTAACCACTCAATGGATTGGATCGCCGACCCGCAGATCTGGATCGCTTTTTTGACCTTGACGGCTCTCGAGCTGGTGCTCGGGATCGACAACATCATTTTTATCTCGATCCTTTCGGGTAAACTGCCGCCCGACCAGCAGCCCCGCGCCCGGTTCATCGGGCTCGCGCTGGCCCTCGTGATGCGGGTGCTTCTTTTGCTTTCGCTTTCGTGGATCATTGGGCTGACCGAACCGCTCTTCTCCGTTTTCGGACAAAACGTATCGGGCCGCGACCTGGTGCTGCTGGTCGGCGGCCTTTTTTTGATCGGCAAGAGCACGCACGAGATACACGGCTCGCTCGAGGGCCTCGAGGGCGAGGGCTCGAAACGGGTCTATTCGTCGTTCGCCAGCGTGATCGTCCAGATCATGCTGCTCGACATCGTTTTTTCACTGGATTCGGTGATCACGGCCGTCGGAATGGTCAACAATTTGTGGATCATGATCTCGGCCGTCATCGTCTCGATCGTCGGGATGATGTTTTTCGCCGGACCGATCGGGGCCTTTGTCGAGCGTCACCCGACGATCAAGATGCTCGCCCTTTCGTTCTTGCTGCTGATCGGTACAACGCTCGTCGCCGAAGGTCTGGAATTCCACATCCCGAAGGGCTACATATATTTCGCGATGGCGTTCTCGGTCTTCGTGGAAGTGCTCAACATTCGCCTCCGCAAAAGATCGGAACGACCGGTCGACCTGCACGAAGCATACACCCCCGACGGTCCGGGAGCGGCGGAATAAAAGGCTTTCGTCCGGGCTCCGGCCGCGGCCTACGGGTATTAGCACCGCTGTAATAGTTATGAAATTTATTATTTTGATCGCCGTCACGACTTTGACCTTCGCAGCCGATGCCGCGGCTCAGGCGAACATACGCTCGGTCGATTTCAAGAACTTTACCTATCCGGCCTACTGCATTGGCGAAACGCCGGAAAAAGTTACCGTAAAAAACGGCGAATTTTATCGAGAAAAGCAGGAAGACGGTTACGTCGACCGCTTCTCGTTCAACGTCTTCGACATCGCCTACGGCGACGTCACCGGCGACGGTGTCGGTGACGCCGTCATCCTCACCGTCTGCAATACCGGCGGCACCGGCAATTTCAGCGAAGGTTATGTCTACTCGATGAAGGCCGGAAAACCGGCACTTGTCGCCCGTATTCCGGGCGGCGACCGCGCTTACGGCGGCCTTCGCTCCGCAAGCGTCGAGAAGGGCCTCTTGATCGTCGACAGCAACGACGTCGGAGAAGAGGGCGGCGCATGCTGTCCGCAATTCGTCATCACAACCCGGTACCGAGTAACCGGAGGCAAGCTCGCCGCGGTCGGCCAACCGATCAAAAAAGAACTCTACCCGAGCAGGCGAGTCAGGTTTGCACCCGGTACGACCGGCGCCACTCTGGACCTATCGCTGCCGGCGGGAGAGCTGCAGCGGTACGCCGTGGGCGCCCGGGCGGGGCAGGTGCTACGGGTGTCGACGGGATCGCCGGATGCGTCGGCGCGATTGCTGGAGGAAGCAGTGGTGACGGAGGGCGTCAACGGGTTCTCGGCAAAGCTGCCGAAGTCGGCCGACTACACGATCGAGATACAGAACAACTCTTCGGACCCGATCTCGGTGAAAGTGAATATCAAGATCCAATAAAATGTTTAAAACGGCATCGGCACTTTTGATCCTGCTACTGCTGGCACCCTCGGCCCGGCTTACCGCTCTGGAAGGCGAAATGCGCGATCTGGAAACGGAAAACTACGATCTGGTCATCACGAATGCACGGATAATCGACGGCACCGGCAATCCCTGGTTCCGCGGTTCGATCGCGATCAAAAACGGCCGCATCGCGAAAGTCGGTTTCGTCGATCCTTCGCGAGCGACGCAAATTATCGATGCCGGTAACAAGATCGTCGCTCCCGGCTTCATCGACGTGCACACCCACGTCGAGGACATTTACGGAAATCCCGCCGCGGAGAATTTCATCCGCATGGGCGTAACTTCGGTGGTAACAGGCAATTGCGGCGGCTCGGCGACCGACGTTGCGGCATTTCTCGGCCAAATAAAAGAGAAGCCGATCGCGGTCAACATTGCGACGCTGATTGCCCACGGTTCCGTCCGGGCCAAAGTGCTGGGCCTCGACGATCGCGACCCAACAGCGGAAGAGCAGCAAGAGATGAACGACCTCGTCGAGCAGGGCATGAAGGACGGCGCGGTCGGTCTTTCGACCGGTCTGATATACGTCCCAGGGACCTACGCAAAAACCCCGGAAGTCGTTGAACTGGCTAAAGTTGCGGCCCGGTACGGCGGGGTATACGCGAGTCACATTCGCGATGAAGGCAATCACGTTTCCGACGCGATAAAAGAGGCCATCAACATCGGTGAACAGGCCGGCATGCCGGTCGAGATATCGCACTTCAAGATCTCGTCGAAAACCCTCTGGGGCCAAAGCCCGGCCACCCTCGGGCTAGTGAAAGACGCTCGAAAAAGAGGGCTTACGGTCACGGTCGATCAATACGCGTACACCGCTTCTTCCACCTCGCTCAACGTTCGCCTGCCTAGCTGGGTGATCGCCGGGGGGCTCGCTGAAGGCAAGAAGCGGCTTGCCGATCCGGCCACGCGCGAACGGGTCGTCGCCGAGATGAAAAAGGATCTAAGGGATAAGAAATTCAAGGATTACAGCTTCGCCTATGTCGCCAGCTATCGTGCAAAACCCGAGTTCAACGGCAAGAACATTCTCGAGATAACTGAGCTGAATCGAAAGAGCAAGAAGATCGAGGAGCAGATCGCCCAGATCCTCGAAATGTACGAAAACGGCGGTGCCGCAATGGTTTACCGCGTCATGAGCGAGGACGACGTTCAGCGCATCATGCGCGAGCCTTTCACGATGATCGCGTCGGACAGCGGAGTTCGTGAATTCGGCGCGGGCGTTCCCCACCCCCGTGGCTACGGCAATAACGCACGTGTTTTGGGGCATTACGTTCGCGAACTGGGCGTTGTGACGCTTGAGGACGCGGTTCGCAAGATGACTTCGCTGCCGGCCCAAACCTTCGGTCTTCGCGATCGAGGACAGATAAGAGAAGGCTTTGCGGCGGACCTCGTGATATTCGATGAGAAAACGGTCACGGATAAGGCCACTTTCGACAACCCGCATCAGTACGCCGAAGGTTTTTCAGCGGTCATCGTCAACGGTCAGGTGGTTTACGACGGTTCAAGGATGACGGCCTCAATGCCCGGCCAGCCCCTGCGCGGCGGCGGATATCCAGCGAAATGATCGCTTCACGACGTTGCAATCGGTAAATGTTATCGACCGAAAAAATGTTGCTTTAGTCCCCGCCAGGGCGTATATTTGCTTTGCTCAAAACAATTAGTTCCGGGCCCGCTCGGTGAATCCCCTCAGGGAGGAGATAAAATGGCAAAACGCATCATACTCGCGTTCGTCCCGATCGTGGTGGTCGCGTCCGCGATCGCACTGGCGCAGAATCAACAGCGGATTCGTGAGTTTCTGACCGGTTACGAAGAGGTCCCGGCCGTGTCGACCTCGGCGAACGCCGAGTTTCACGCACGGATCGTCGGCGGCAATTCGATCCAATACGAGCTGAGGTATGCGGATCTGGAAGGATCCATCACTCAGTCTCACATCCATTTCGGGCAAAAAAGTGTTAACGGTTCCATCGAGGTCTGGCTCTGCGGCAACCCGGGACCGGGCGTTACGCCGCCGGCCGGCACTCAGGCTTGCCCGCCTTCGCCCGCCACGATCACGGGCACCATCACGGCTCCAGACGTAATAGGGCAGCCCGTCGCGGCGAACGGTTCGGCCGGCCAGGGAATTCAGGCGATGGAATTCGACGAGCTGCTGCGCGCGATCCGGGCCGGAAAGACCTACGTCAATATTCACTCGACCAAGTTTCCGGGCGGCGAGGTCCGCAGCCAGATCGAGAACGACAGCGGTCACGACGGTGACCACCACGGAACCGAGGACAAATAGCCTTTCGGTCCGTCGGAGTTCAACCTACGGCCCGTTGCCGAAATTATCGTTAACGGGCGAGTGAAGCTTTACCCACTCGCCTGTTTTTGGATGTCGAAATTCAATTCCGCTCGCGTGCAGGCATAAACGATCGAACGTAGGCCCGCCGCGTTCGACATCGCCGATTATCGGGTGCCCGATAAATGCACAGTGGATGCGAAGCTGATTGGTCCTTCCTGTGACGGGCTCCAACTCGATCAGCGTATTTTCTGCGGACCGTTCGACGACCCGGTAACGTGACATCGATTCTTTGCCGTCCTCTTTTATTCCCCAAAACTTTTTGTCCGCAAAGCGTCCGATCGGTGCGTCGATCACTCCCTCGTTCGCATCGATCGGACCTGTAACAAGTGCGGTATATCGCTTTCGGATCTGCCTTTTTTGGAATGCGCGGGCGATGATGCTGTGCGTTCGCACGTCCTTCGCGATCACGATCAGCCCTGAAGTTTTCTTGTCCAAACGATGCACCAGCCCCGGCCGAATCACCGGGTCGTCCGATCCCGCGGCCGAATTAAGGTGATGAACGACGCCGTTCAAAAGGGTTCCGTTCTTGTCGCGATGGGTCGGGTGGACGAGCATTCCGGCCGGCTTGTCGACCACCAGCAAAGATTCGTCTTCGAAAACGACCGTAAGCGGGATCGGCTCCGGACGCATCGCATTCTCGCGCGAGACGTCCACCTCGATCTCTATAAAATCGTCGGGCCGCAGCTTATATCCGACGTTCTCGAGCCGTCCGTTCACCTCGCATCGCTGATCGCGCACCACCTCTCGCAGGTACATCCGGCTCAAGGTCGGGAACCTCTCGAACAAGAGGTCCTCGAGCCGCTTTCGACGATCCGTTTCCAAGGCATTTAACAGTATTGGTCGCTTCAACATCTCGAAACTATTGCTTGTGTCCCACGATCCTTCCTTGGTTCGCCGACGACAATGCCCTACAATTTTGTAGCAGAAACCCGCACACTACAAATGCCCGACCACCTCGAGATCGTTTCCGACATGACCCGGATCCTGGCCCGTTCACGCGATCTTACGGCCAATTTTCGGGGGGCGCTCGACGCACTCCGCGATCATTTAGGGCTCGGCTGCGCATTTCTATTGATACACAACCCGGAAACCGACCGGCTTGTACTTACCGCCGCGAGCGGTCTCGATCTGGGTGAATTCCGGAAGCTCGATTCCCGCGTTGATCGCACCCGTTTACGCTCGGTATTCGATGAAGATGAGCCATTGCGTGCGTCAAACATTTCACAGATCGCCGGACTCGATTTTCTCGCGTCCGCCGGCGACAAAGCCGTGTCTCTCCCGGTAGAACTTGACGGAAAACCTCGCGGCACTATTACCGCCCTTTACTTGTCGGACGACGAACGCCGACCACTCGAGATCGAGCGGCTTTTGGCGATCGCCGCTTCCCTTTTTGCCCTTTCGCTACGGATCGAAAACGCGGTGCGCGGCGAGCGGGAGAAGCTGCTCGAGGAGAATGCCCACCTAAAAATCGAGCTTCGCGACAAGTATGACTTTTCGCACATCGTCGGGAATTCCGGTGCGATGAGGCAGGTCTACGACCAGGTGACGCAGGTAGCGCGCTCGAACGCCACGGTCCTGCTACGCGGCGAAAGCGGCACGGGAAAAGAGCTCGTCGCCGGAGCGATACACTACAACAGTCTGCGAGCTAAGGGCCCGTTCATCAAGGTGAATTGTGCGGCCCTCCCGGACACTTTGGTGGAATCGGAGCTTTTCGGGTACGAACGAGGTGCTTTCACGGGCGCCGACAAGCTCCGAAAGGGTCGTTTCGAGTTGGCCGACGGAGGCACGTTATTTCTTGACGAGATCGGCGATTTGCCGCCCCAAACACAGGTCAAGCTTCTGCGAGCCATTCAGGAACGCGAGGTCCAACGTTTGGGCGGTACGGAAACGGTAAAGACGAACATCCGTCTTGTCACCGCCACGAATAAGAATCTGGAAGCGCTGGTGGCGACGGGAGATTTTCGCGAGGACCTTTATTATCGCCTGAACGTCTTCACGATATATCTTCCGCCGCTGCGCGAGCGTAAATCCGACATACTGCTTTTGGCCGAGCATTTTCTCGAAAAATACGAGCGGGAGCACGAAAAACGCGTGCGACGAATTTCGACTCCCGCGATCGACATGCTGACCGCCTATCACTTTCCCGGAAACGTTCGCGAGCTCGAGAATGTTATCGAG
>Ga0307411_10000314_pt1 | contig 16195 bp, 16 predicted proteins | sample DK1Ometagenome_2_FD_203712 | JGI IMG/M metagenome (GOLD analysis project Ga0307411, IMG submission 203712) | Maize rhizosphere microbial communities from greenhouse at UC Davis, California, United States - DK15-O-1 | ecosystem: Host-associated > Plants > Roots > Rhizosphere > Soil | place: USA...
GCCTCGGACCCGATCCACAAGGCGACGATCATCCCGCGCGGCCGTGCGCTGGGCATGGTCATGCGCCTGCCGGAACGCGACAATTACAGCTACCACCGCGACAAGATGTACGCGAACCTGGCCGTATCCATGGGCGGCCGCGTCGCCGAGGAACTGATCTTCGGCTACGACAAGGTGAGCTCGGGCGCCTCGTCCGACATCAGCTACGCGACCGGTCTTGCTCGTGACATGGTCACCCGCTGGGGCATGTCGGATGCACTCGGTCCGCTGCAGTATGCGGAGGCCGACGAAGAGGTGTTCCTCGGCTATTCGGTCAATCGGCAGAAAAATATGTCGAACGAAACCGCTCAGGCGATCGACAAGGAAATCCGCCGCATCGTCGAGCAAGGCTATGACCGCGCCAAGAGCCTGCTTGAGGAGCATCGCGAGCAGCTCGAGACGCTCGCCAAGGCGCTGCTCGAATATGAGACGCTATCCGGCGACGAGATCCAGACCCTTCTGGCCGGCGGATCGATCGACCGCGGCGGTTCTAAGGGCCCAACGATCCCCGCCGCGGGCTCGTCGATCCCGAAGGCCAAGCGTCCGGCAGCCGGCATCGGCGGCCCGGCAGCCGCCGGCGCCTAGTTCAGCACGCATTCAAGACTTAAGGCCACTCTGGACACGGTTCCGGAGTGGCCTTCTTCATGCGTAAAGTCGTTCTCCTTGCAGCGGCCCTCTCGATATCGGCGCCACTGATCGCTGCCCCCGCCGGGTCGGCACAGAACTTCCTCGATCGGGCCAATCGGCTGAAGGGCAAGGGCCCGCTCGCCTTGTTCGATGCCGACTACAAAAGGCTGAAGGCCGAAGGCACCGCCGCCGGTAAGTCCATCGGAGCCGATCGGATCGCCGCCGAGAAGGCGGGCCGGCCCATTCTTTATTGCTCACCCAAGGCACGCGCCCAGCTCGGCGCGATGGAATTGATTGACGGGCTGGAGGCGATCCCGGCGGCTGAGCGCCAGTCCATGACCCTCAAACAGGCCATGCTCCGCATCCTGCAAAAGAAATATCCCTGCCGCCGCTAGTCAAAGAGACCCATGCCCACGAGCACGGTCATGAAAAGGGTCGCCGCAACGAACGCGAAGATCGTCAGCAGGATGGCCCGCCAGATCGCGCCCCCACGAGTGAGCGCGTAGGTGCCGCGCAGCTGGCGATACATGTGGATCGGTGGAATGAACCAGCCGAATTGCGCAATTGCCGGAGCCACCAGCCCGACCAAGGTGCCGGCCATCAGCAGCAGCATCATGAAGCAGAGCGAATAGGTCACGAACACCGTGTGATCGTACAGGTGGAAGCGTCTGCTGAACGGAAACAGCAGCCACACGAACGGCACGGAAATCGGGATGAGCGCCCAGCTGAATTTGTAGGTGTTGGTCTTGAGCTTGTAGAGGAGCAGCTCGGGATTTCTCGCGGCGTGTCCGATGCTGTCCCCAAGCCAGTCCGGCAGATCGTCGGACACTTGCACGGCGCTGCCTTCGATCCCCTTTTCCCGGAGCTGCTTTAGGCCCTTCAACTCGCGCTGCGTCTGCGCAATTTCGGCGTCAATCCCTACCGTCGATCGATCCGCCTTCAGGCGCTCGGAACGATCGGCCTCCTGCTGCCTGAGCGTTGTTTCCCGCTCCTTGACCTGCTCGGCGACGTCGGCCTTTATCTGCTTCGTGGGGATCTTGGTAAGCCCGGTCAGGCTGGCGACTGCGAACATCAGGAATACGCAGAAGAGGAACAGTGCGATCGGCGACACGTAGCTCATGCGTTTTCCGTCAATGTAGCTTCGCGTCAGCTCGCCCGGCCTCCAGGCAAGCATCGGGAGCGTCCGCCAGATCTTGCCTTCGAAGTGGAATACGCCGTGCACCAGGTCGTGGAAGAAGGCCGCGAGCGACCTGTGGACATGGGCCTTCTGCCCGCAAGCGTGACAATAATCCCCGGTCAGCGCAGTGCCGCAGTTCAGGCAGCTCTTTTCATGAGTGTGGGTATCGTCAGTCGCTATGCCACGCTCCAGAGCACTGGCGAGGACTCCGCCAGTCGCCGCGTCACCGATCGCTTCAAGATCCGGCATCCAACTTCCCCCTGCGGTCACATTATGCGCGCTTCAGCGCTCATGCTAGCTGCCGTTCCATGAAGCGGATCGGGCTCCTCGGAGGGTCATTCAACCCCGCCCACGTGGGCCACAGGCGCATCAGCCTTGCGGCGATGGAGGCGCTCGATCTCGACGAGGTCTGGTGGCTCGTATCGCCGGGCAACCCGCTGAAGGCGCACGCCAAGGACATGGCCTCGTTCGAAGACCGCTTCGCCTCGGCAAAGACCGTCGCCCGGCGCTCGCGCATCCGTGTCAGCGACTTCGAGCGGCGGGAGGGCACCCGCTACACCGTCGACACAGTGCGCAAACTGGGGCTGCGCTATCCGAACGTGCGTTTCATCTGGCTGATGGGCGCGGACACTGTGGCCGAATTTCATCAGTGGAAGCATTGGCGCAAGCTCGCGGAATCGCTTCCGATTGCGGTGATTCATCGGCCCGGTTATGATCGGCAGGCCCACGCGGCGCGCGCGATGGGCTGGCTGAGACGGTTCGTCCGACCGTCCAGCCAGGCGAAGAACTGGACGGATTGGAGTGCACCGGCGATCTTTTTCCTTCGCCTGCCGCCCGACCCAACCTCCGCCACCGGCTTACGCGCGCACGATCCCAACTGGCACGAACGGTTTGCGGACCCTGAAGGGGGTTCCAAACGTTTCGCATTGCCAACTTCTGTCAGGAGAGCACTTGCCCGACCCCACTGAGACCGCCGAAAACGGCCGTCCCGAGATCGACGTCGAAGACCTCCATCGCCTCGTCCTTCAATCTCTAGACGATGACCAGGCGGTCGAAGTCGTATCCATCCCGCTCGCAGGCAAATCGAACATCGCCGACCATATGGTGATCGCGTCCGGCCGCTCCACCCGGCAGGTGGCGTCCATGGCGACGAAGCTTGCGAACCGGATCAAGGAGCAGTTCGGGCGAATCGCCCGGATTGAGGGTTTACCTGCAGCCGACTGGGTATTGATCGACGCTGATGATGTGATTGTTCACCTATTCCGTCCCGAAGTGAGAAATTTTTACAATTTGGAACGAATGTGGGCGTTCGGCGATGAAGCCGACAAGAGTGCAGCTGTTCGCGGGTAAGGGGCCGATGCGCTTCATTGCTGTCTTTCTCGGGCTGCTGGCCTTTGCCTTTCAGCCCGTGCACGCGGCGTCTTCGCCGAAGCTCACGAGCCTGGAGCAGCAGCTCAGGTCGCTCGTCGGCTCGCAGTCGAGCGACGTCGGCGTTGCCGCGCTCGACCTCACCACCGGCGAGACCGTCAGCATCAATGGCGACACGGCATTTCCCATGGCCAGCACGGTGAAAGTCGCAGTCGCCGCCGCTTATCTCAGCCAGGTCGACCACGGCCGCCGGACGCTCGAGGACCGCATCGCGGGTCAGTCGGCCTATCGCCTGATGGAACGGATGATGATCCACAGCGACAATCGCGCGACGGACCTGCTGATCAGGGATCTCGGCGGGCCGAAGAGCCTGCAGCGCTGGATCGAGTTCAACGGCCTGCACAACCTGCGCGTCGACCGCACGATCGCGCGCCTTCTGGCCGATCGGCGCGACCTTTGGGATTATCGCGATTCCAGCACCCCACTGGCGATGGTCGAACTGCTTCAAAGGCTGGACAAAGGCAATGTTCTGAAGCCGCAGAGCCGCTCACTGCTGCTCGACTTCATGGGCCGCTGCGCGACCGGCAAGAACCGCATTCGGGGCATGTTGCCCTGGGGGACACGGGTCGAGAACAAGACGGGCACGCTCAACGGCTACAGCAGCGACGTCGGGTACATCACGCTGAATAATGGGCGCCGAATCGCCGTCGCACTCTTCACGCGTGGCGGATCGAACCGTCCAAAGACGATCGCGGAGGCCGCGCGCGCCATCTACGACGGCTTCACCAACCTGTTCAGCTGGCCAGCGTTCGGGAGCGGATATCCGGTCACCGGCCGGAACTGAGCCTCATTGCTCCTCCATATCATCGCGCGCGGGAAGATCGGCCGATCGCCGGAGGCGGAGCTGGTCGACCGGTACCTGAAGCGAATCGCCTGGCCGGTGAAGCTAAGCGAACTGAGCGAGCGCGCTCCTGCGCCTCCGCAGCCGAGCGGAGCCGTCACCATCCTGCTTGACGAGAAAGGTGACGCCTTGTCCTCGATAGAGCTCGCGAAGAAGCTGGAGCAGTGGCGCGACCGCGGCACTCGTGTGGCTCGGTTCGTGATTGGAGCCGCCGACGGCCATTCGGCGGAGGAGCGCTCGGCGGCCGATCTCCTCATCTCCTTCGGTCCCGCAACCTGGCCGCACCTGCTCGTCCGCGCGATGCTCGCGGAGCAATTGTTCCGCGCAACATCAATCCTTGCGAACCACCCCTATCATCGCGAAGGTTGAGGGGTGCATGGCATTGCCCGCCTAATCCTTGCTCTTCCACTGCTCGTGCTGGTCACGGCAAGCGGACAAACGCAGGCTAGCGAACCGCTCGAGCTGAGTGCCAGGCGCGCTCTGGCGGAAGCCCGCGCCGCCGAATCCCAGGTCGCGAAGCTGCAGAAGGCGGCGGACCAGGCTCAGAATGAAGTCGAGCGCATCCGTGCGCAGCAGGCAGCGGCGGCGGAAGCCATTGCGGCCGCCGAAGCGCGCATCAGCGCCGCGGATGCGTCCGCTCGCGTCATTGCCGCCCAAATCGCCTCGCGCCGCGAGCGCCTGCGCCAGGAACAGGCGCCCGCGACAGCACTTCTCGGCGGCCTCGCCCTCATGGCCGAGCGCCCGCCACTCCTCGCCATCCTCGACCAGGGCTCCACCCGGGAATTCATCCGCGTGCGCCTGCTGCTCGATTCCACGCTGCCTGCCATTCGGGCCCGCACCGCATCGCTCAGAGCCGAGCTCGACCGTGGCCGCAAGCTTCAGCAGAAGGCCGAAGACGCCCGCGCCGATTTTGTCGGCAGCCGCAACTCGCTTGCTAAACGCAAGCAGGAATTCGCAGCCCTAGAGGCAAAGGCAGCGAAACTGGCGGAGATGCGCGGTGGCGAAGCGCTGGGCGCCGGGGACATTGCGCTCGCTCGCGGCGAAGATGCCGCGATGCTCGCAGGCGAAGTGCGGCGGAGCGGCGGAGCGCGGGCTATCGCGGCGGAACTTTCGCGCCTTCCGGCTCCCCCAGCGCGGCCCGGCACCGCGAGGGCGCGCCGGGACGCGCCGTTCGCCTATCAGCTCCCGGCTCCAGCACCCGTTTCCGAAGGATTGGGTGCAGTCGCTCCCAACGGCGTGCGATCGCGCGGGCTGACGCTCGCGACGGCTCGGGGAGTCGCGGTGACAGTGCCCGCGTCCGGCACGGTCCGCTTTTCAGGCCCCTTCAGAAGCTATGATGCGGTGGTCATCATCGACCATGGGGGCGGCTGGATGACCCTGCTTCTCAACGTCGCCTCTCGGTCTAAGCCAGGCGAGAAAGTCCAGGTCGGTCAGCTCCTTGGCCGTGCACTTGGTCGAATAGGCGTGGAATTGTCCCGAAATGGACACCATGTCTCTCCTGCTCTCATCGCAGGTTCATCTCAAAGCCTGTCAAACGGCCCCAAAGAGAGTTAGGAAGTACTCCGAACACCCGGGACATGAAGACCATGAAGCTGACTAGCAAATTGCTTCCGCCGCTCGCCCTCGCAGGAGCACTCGCGCTGGTGCCGGTGACTACGAGCTCGCTGGCCGCAGCGGACTCCGCCAACTACCAGGAGCTTGAGACGTTCATGAGCGTCTATGAGCGGGTGAAATCCCAATATGTCGACCAGGTCGACGACCATACGCTCATCAAGGGTGCGATCGACGGCATGCTCGCCTCGCTCGACCCGCATTCGAGCTTCGTCGAGGCGACCGATTTCGACGTTCTGAAGGCCACGACCGACGGCAATTACGGCGGGCTGGGGATCACGGTCGGCGTCGAGGATGGCGCAGTAAAAGTCGTCGCTCCGATGGAGGACACACCGGCGTGGCGCGCCGGAATCAAGTCCGGCGACTATATCACCCACATCAATGGTGAGCTGCTCTACGGCCTGTCTCTCGACGAGGCCGTCGAGAAGATGAAGGGCCCGCCCGGAAGCAACGTCAAGCTTAGCATCGTCCGCCCTGGGCGCGACAAGCCGTTCGACGTTGCAGTCGTGCGTGAGCGCATCGAGCTTCGCCCTGTGAAGTGGGAAATCAAGGACGGCATCGGCATCGTCAACATCAACTCGTTCGCCGGGAACACGGGCGACGCCACCAAGGCGGCGCTGCTTGCGATCGACAAGGCGACGGGCGGAAAGCCGCTCGGCTACGTGGTCGACCTGCGCTCCAACCCGGGCGGGCTGCTCGACCAAGCGATCGACGTGAGCGACGCCTTCCTCGAGCGCGGCGAGATCGTATCGCAGCGCGGCCGGGCGAAGGACGACATCGAGCGTTATTATGCAACGCCGGGCGACATGGCTCACGGGCTCCCGGTCGTCATCCTGATCGATCCGGGCAGCGCATCGGCGGCCGAGATCGTGGCGGGCGCGCTCCAGGACCACCACCGCGCGCTCGTTCTGGGCGAGCGCAGCTTCGGCAAGGGCTCGGTGCAGACGGTCCAGATCATGGGTCCGAAGTCGGCGCTCCGGCTGACGACCGCGCGTTACTACACGCCGTCGGGCCGCTCGGTTCAGGCCGGCGGCATCGATCCGGACATCACCGTTCCGCAGCTGACCGATCCGGACTTCAAGGACCGCAAGGTCGTCCGTGAGGCGGACCTTCGCCGCCACCTGCTGGGCCAGGCCAAGGTCGACGACAAGCTGCTCGAGGAAGACGATTTCTCGAAGGACCCGCGCTTCAACTTCACGGCCGCCGAGCTTGAGAAGAAGGGCGTCAAGGACTTCCAGCTGGACTATGCCCTTCGCACGCTGAAGCGGCTGGGAACGCGCGGGACGAATGTCGCCGCGGCGGGCACACCCAAGAAGTCCTAAGGTGAACGAAGCAGCGCTGGCGCCAAGGCGCGGAATGCTGAGGACCGGGAACGCCGAGGCTGCAAGGCTGCTCGCGCTCCTGCTGCCTTTGGGGCTGCTGGCAGGCGCACTTGGCTCGCAGTACATCGGCGGGCTTCATCCTTGCGAGATGTGCTACTGGCAGCGGTGGCCGCACGGTGCCGCGATCCTGCTCGCCGCTTTGGCCTTCAAGGCGCCCGCGAGCTCGCCGCGGTCGCGGTCGCTGACTTTGCTCGCCGCCGCCGGGATCGCCATCTCCGGCGCGATCGGCGTCTATCACGCGGGCGTCGAGGCGGGGATATTCGAGGGCTTCACGACCTGCACGACTACCCGTGGGATGACCTTGCAGGACATCGTCAATGCGCCGCTCGTGCGTTGTGACCAGGTGCAATGGTCGCTGTTCGGAATTTCAATGGCCGGGTGGAACGGCCTTCTCTCGCTGACAGGCGCGGCCCTTATCGCCGCCCTTCTGCTGAAGGCGCGCCGCGCATGAGCCCCTGGCGCCCAGGCCAGCGACGCGCGGACACGACCTCGATGGTCCGCGTCGACCAGGCCGGCGAGTTCGGCGCAACGCGCATCTATGCCGGGCAGCTCGCGGTTCTTCGCCGCAATTCTCCGGCGGCCAAGCTCGTGTCGCGCATGGCGGACCAGGAGCGGCGGCACCTCGACCGCTTCAACGCCGTCATGGCCGAACGGCTAGTGCGCCCCACCGCTTTGCAGCCGATCTGGAACGTGGCGGGATTCGCCCTAGGGGCAGCGACGGCGCTGATCTCGGAAGAGGCTGCAATGGCCTGCACCGAGGCGGTGGAGATCGAGATCGACCGTCACTACGGCAAGCAGCTGAACGAACTTGGCGAGGACGATCCCGAACTCGCCGCCGATATTACCGAATTTCGCGCCGACGAGGTGGAGCATCGCGACGTAGCGCGCGAAGCCGGCGCCGCGAGCGCGCCAGGCTACCCTCTATTGACCCTCGGCATCCGTGCGGCATGCCGTGTGGCAATCGGGTTGTCGAAACGCATTTGAGGAACCACGAGCGGTGGTCAGCCGCTGTTACGCTTGGAAGGACCAGTAATGACGAAGCTTGCAGCCCCTGTCGCAGTCGCTGCCATAGTCCTGGGCTTCGCCGCTGCCCCGGCGCTCGCTCAGACCGCCACGAACGATCGCGTCAATGAGATTATCGTGTACGGCACCGATCCCTGCCCGCGCTCCACCGACGATGAGGTCGTGGTCTGCAAGCGCGTTGGCGAAGAGGAGCGCTACCGCATTCCCGAGCGCCTGCGCGAAGGCGGAACGCTGCAGGAGCGCACCGCCTGGGCCAAGAAGGTGCGCAGCATCGAGCGCGTCGGCCGCACGGGTCCGCAGAGCTGCTCCCCCGTCGGGCCCGCCGGCTACACCGGCTGCATGGAGCAGATGATCCGCGACGCCCGCGAGGAGAGCGACGAGGCTCGCCAGCAGCAGACGGCTCCGCAGAACTAGGCCGCAATCAGCTCCTAGCCTTCTCGGAGGCGATCCAGGCATTGATCTGCGCGTCCAGCGCGTCCAGCGGTACGGCGCCCTGCCCAAGCACGGCGTCGTGGAACCGCCGGACGTCGAACTTCGGCCCGAGCTGCTGCTCCGCGCGGGTGCGCAGTTCCTCGATCTTGCGCTTGCCGATCATGTAGGCCGTCGCTTGGCCGGGCACGGAGATGTAGCGGTTCACCTCCGCATCGATGTTCGCGTCGGTCAGGGTCGTGTTGTCCTTCATGTAGGCGACGGCATGGGCCTTGTCCCAGCCCTTGGAATGGATGCCCGTGTCGACCACCAGACGGGTGGCGCGCCACATCTGATAGCCGAGGCGGCCCATGTCCTTCTGCGGCGTGTCGTACAGGCCCATGTCGACGCCCAGTCGCTCCGAGTAGAGGCCCCAGCCTTCGACGAAGGCGGTGAAGAAGGTCGTTGCCTTGCGCCAGGTCGGCATATCCAGCTCCTGCTGGATCGCGATCTGCTGATGGTGGCCGGGCACCGCTTCGTGGACGGAAAGGACCGGGATCTCCCATAGCGGTCGCTGGTCCAGCTTGGTCGTGTTGACGAGATAGTAGCCGGCGATCCCGCCCTCCGGACTGCCCGGCTGATAGCGTGCCGTGGTGTCGGTCGGGGCGGTGGCGGCGGTCATCGGACGGATGCCGTAAGGCAGGCGCGGAAGCCGGCCGAAATAGCCGGGCATCTTTCCATCGATGGTCTTGGTGACGATCGCCGTCTTCTGCATCAGCTCCTCGGGCGTGGTCACGTACCATTTCGGATTGGTCCGCATGTCGGCGATCATCGCCTCGCGGCTGGCGAATCCCGCTTTCTTCGCGACCTGCTCCATCTCCGCGCGGATTCGGGCCACCTCCTGCAGGCCGATCTGGTGGATTTGGTCCGGCGTGAGGTTGGTCGTCGTGTGCTGGCCGACCAGCGCTGCGTAGTAAGCACTGCCGCCTGGTTGCGCGGACACGGAGTCCACCTTGCGGCATTTCGGCACGAGCTGCTTCTCGGCGACACTGGAAAAGGCGCGGTAGGATGCTGCGATCGGCCCGCCGATCACCTCGCGCGCACGTGCCTGCAGGCTGGACCAATCGCCGTCGGAAATTTCCGGCGGCCGCGTCGCCGCGAACGGCCCGTAAAAGGGCGACTTGGTGACGTCCGCCGGGACCAGCCCGACAGTCGAGCCGGGCAAGGTCTTCATCCACTCGCAAGCCTGCGTGAAGCCCTCGTTCGCCGCCTTCACGCTCATGTCGCCGTAGGCCCGCATCCGCGCGGGCACGAGCGCCAGCCGAGCGAGATAATTGTCGTAATCCTCCTTGGTCCGCATGGGGATGTTCTCGCCCATGGTCGCCAGGAACTCGTGATAGCTGCCGAGCGAGGAGTAGAGCAGCTGACGCTGCCCAAACCGATTGAGCTGGACCTGGTCATTCAGCGTCCGCTCGAGCACTGCGCGGTTGCTCTGGTCCATTGGGCTCAGCGAGGCCGCCGGGATGGCGCGAAGGCGCGTCAGAAAGGCCTGGGCCTCCCCAGCTTGCCGATCGAACTCGGCGAGGCTCAACTCGCCCAGCATCCGGTCGTAGGTCTTCACTCCGACCGAGCTCGCCACGAGCGGATTGTCCTTAAGGTAGGCCGCCCAATAGTCGTCCATCAGGGCGTGAAAGTCCTCGCTCGGGCCCGCCACGGCAGGCGTGGCGGTTGCGATGGATGCAGCGGTCGCGAGCACGAACGACAGATAACGCATGATTGTCCCCCTTTTGGCCAAGCCTAGCCGGGCCGCACGGGGGCGCAACGGATGTTTCGACGGACGGCGGCCCAGCGGATTGCGCTCCGCCCTCGAGCCGCCTAGCCCTTCCATCAAGCACGAGGGGAGAGAAGTGCATGACCGTCGCCGACGCCCAGCCTGACCTGGAGCATATCGACCGCTCCGATCGCGCATTTATCGGTCATCCGAAGGGCCTAGGCTTCCTCGCATTCACCGAGGCCTGCGAGCGCTTCTCCTATTACTCCATGCAGACGCTGCTCGTGCTCTACATGGTCAATTACCTGCTTATGCCGGGCCGGATGGAGCAGGTCGTCGGACTCGATTGGTTGCGGGCGAATGTCTACCCCGGCCTGGAAGGTCAGCAGCTCGCCTCCGCCATTTTCGGCACTTACACCGCCCTTGTTTACGCGACGCCCATCCTCGGTGGAATCATCGCCGACCGCTGGCTCGGACGCACCCCGACGCTGATCATTGGCGGCGTGCTGATGGCCATCGGCCATTTCCTGATGGCATTCGAGCCTGCATTCCTGCTCGCTTTGTTCGCGCTCCTGCTCGGCGTCGGCGCATTCAAAGGGAATATCGCGAGCCAGGTCGGCGCGCTTTACCAGGCGAACGACCTGCGCCGAGCGATGGCGTTCCAGATCTTCTACATCGCCATCAACGTCAGCGTGATCGCGGCGCCCCTCGTCTCGGGCACGCTCGGCCAGAAGGTCGGCTGGCACTACGGCTTTGGTGCCGCCGGCGTGGTGATGGTCCTCGGCCTGCTCATCTATCTTGCCGGACGGCCGTTCCTGCCGTCCGACGAGCGCCCGACGCGGGCGGAGCGAGCGCAGCGGGAGAAGCTCTCGCGCGGCGACTGGGTCTGCGTGCTCTACCTCGTATTCCTGATCCCCGTGCTGGCGATCTCGCTGCTGACCAACCAGGAGATCTTCAACGCTTATCTCATCTGGGGTGACCAGCATTTCGACCTCCGGTTCATGGGCACCGATCTGCCGAGCAGCTGGCTGATCACTTTGGATGCGGCGCTCAGCTTCTCGATGCTGGTCGCGGTCGCGGCCTTCTGGAAATGGTGGGGCAATCGCCGTCGCGAGCCGGACGAGATCAGCAAGATGATCATCGGCAGCTTCTTCACCATCGGCGGCGGCCTGTGCCTGTTCATGGCTGCACTCACCCAGACCGAGGGTGGCAAGATCCCGCTGTTCTGGCCGGTCATGTTCCACCTGCTGAACAGCATCGGCTTCGCGCACATCCTGCCGGTCAGCCTCGCGCTATTCTCGAAGATCGCGCCGAGGCAGATCAACGCCACCGTGATCGGGCTCTACTACCTGGCTTTCTTCCTCGCGAACTACACCGTGGGGCAGATCGGCCAGCTCTATTCGACCCTGCCCACTCCGACTTTCTGGCTGATCCACGTCGCCAGCGCGGCCGTCGGCCTCGTGGCTTTCGTAATTTTCAAGCTGGCGATCGGAAAGAGGTTTGGGTCCGACACGGCCGCTCCGGCCGCCGCATAGTTGAGGCTCCGGAACGGAGCCGCCCCGACCGTCGTTTTGCCGTCGGTTCGGGAGAGTTGATATGTCGCAAGAACGAGGTCTCGTCTGGCTCACGCGTCTCGGCTTTGCCGCGCGGGGGTTCCTGTATCTGATCATCGCCTGGCTTGCGATCGGCACGGGCCGGGCGGAAGACCTGACCGGTGCGCTCGAACATCTGCGCGGCGAACGCGCATTGCTGATCCTCATACTGGCCGGCTTCCTTGCCTACGGGTTCTGGCGAGTGACCGATGCGCTGTTCGACAGCGAAGGGCATGGCGAGGGCAAGAAAGGCGCGCTGGGCCGCGCAGGCGCCGGCGCCAGCGGCATCATCTATCTCTTCTTGGCTTGGCAGGCCTGGCGCCTCCTCAAGGGCGATGGTGGCTCCGGCGGTGGGGCCCAAGAGCAGGCGGGCACGGTCATGAACCTGCCGGGCGGCACTCTGCTCATCGAGATCGCCGGCGTAATCCTTTTCCTCGCAGGCCTTTGGCAGCTCAAGCGCGCGATCAGCTGCGATTTCTGCAAGCATCTGCGTCCCGATATTCAGCATCAGGGCTGGGTGAAGTGGATGGGGCGCGGCGGCTATGGCGCTCGCGGCGTCATCTTCATCGTCACGGCCATCTTCCTGATCTCCGCCGGTCTGAGCGGGGACCCCGGCGAGGCGGGCGGAATGCAGGACGCGCTGCGCTGGATGGACAGCCCGGTCAATCTGATCGTCGCCGCCGGTCTCGCACTGTTTGGCGCCTTCAGCCTGGTCGAGGCGCGCTTCCGCCAGATCAACCCGCCGCCGGTGGATCGCGTGGCAGCCTCCCTCACCTGACCCAATCCGCTTTTTTTGACGCATACGGCTAAACGTCTGTATGGACAGGAGAAGTCATAGAACATATTGAGAACGCATGCCTCAGCTGGACCTGCAGTCGAAGCTGGCGATTCTCGCCGACGCGGCCAAATATGACGCCTCCTGCGCGTCGTCCGGCACGTCGAAGCGCGACAGCCGTGGCGGCAAGGGCGTGGGCTCCACCGAAGGCATGGGGATCTGCCACGCTTACGCTCCCGATGGGCGCTGCATCTCGCTGCTGAAGATCCTGCTGACGAACAGCTGCATCTTCGATTGCGCCTATTGCATCAACCGCAAGAGCTCGAACGTGCGTCGAGCCCGCTTCACCGTGGACGAGGTCGTCCGGCTGACGCTCGAATTCTACAAGCGCAATTATATCGAGGGCCTGTTCCTCTCGTCGGGCATCATCCGCTCATCCAACTACACGATGGAGCAACTCGTCGGCGTCGCGCGGAAGCTGCGCGAGGAGCATGAGTTCCGTGGTTACATTCACCTGAAGACCATTCCTGACGCCGACCGGGAGCTGATCCGACAGGCGGGCCTCCACGCCGACCGCGTTTCGATCAACGTCGAGCTTCCAACCGACAGCGGGCTCGAGCGCCTCGCGCCGGAGAAGGACGCCGCGCGCATCGAGGGCGCCATGCAGGACACTCGCGCGTCGATCGACGATGGCGAGGACGCAGCGAAGAAGTTCAAGTCGGCTCCGCGCTACGCCCCCGCCGGCCAATCGACCCAGATGATCGTCGGTGCGGACGCGGCTAGCGACGGTGACATCATTGTACGCGCAAGCACGCTCTACGACCGCTTCCGCCTCCGCCGCGTCTATTACTCGGCCTTCTCCCCGATTCCGGATGCCAGCGCGGTGCTGCCGCTCCAGCGCCCGCCGCTGATGCGCGAGCACCGGCTCTACCAGTCCGACTGGCTCATGCGGTTCTACGGCTTCAAGCCGGCGGAAGTCGTCAGCGCAGCCGACAAGGACGGCATGCTCCCGCTCGACATGGACCCGAAGCTCGCCTGGGCGCTCAAGTTCCGCGAGAGCTTCCCGGTGGACGTGAACCGAGCGCCCAAGGAGCAGCTTCTGCGAGTGCCTGGTCTTGGCACGAAAGCCGTCGATCGAATTCTCTCGTCCCGCCGTTGGCGCAAGCTGCGGCTGCACGATGTCGCCCGCCTGACGCTCTCGTTCGCCAAGGTACGCCCGTTCATCACTACTCTGGACTGGCGTCCGACCTTGCTCACCGACCGCGCCGACCTTCGCTTGCTGGTCGCTCCGAAGCAGAAGCAGCTGGAGCTGTTCGCGGCCTGATCATGCTTCGCGAAGGCCCGATGATCGACGCTCATCGCGTCACCTTGGCGTCCGAGGACGATTTCGAAGGCTGGCGCGACGCCGCCCGCGACCTCGCCGAGGCCGGCGTGCCGCCGGAAGCGGTGGTCTGGCGCGTCGATGGCGCCGAGGACGATTTATTCGCCACCGAGGCACCTCAGCCGAAGGGGGCCAGCTTTGCCGTCCCCCGGCCATTCATCGATCTCGCGAAGAGCGTCGTCTGCCACTCCGACCCCGAGCGATTCGGCCTGCTCTACGCGGTGTTGTGGAAGCTGCGCTCGAAACGTAGCGCGATGGAAGACCGCGCCGACCCATTGCTCGATCGGCTGGAACGGCTCGCCAAGGAAGTCCGCCGTGACGTGCACAAGATGCACGCGTTCGTCCGCTTCCGCGAGGTGGAGGAGCCGGACGGCACGACCCGCTTTGTCGCCTTCTTCGAGCCCGAGCATCATATCGTCCGCCACACCGCCGGCTTCTTCGTGCGCCGTTTCGCCAACATGCTCTGGTCGATCCTTACGCCCGAGCTTTCGATCCACTGGGACGGCGAGACGCTGAGCGAAGGTCCGGGCGCGACCCATGCCGACGCGCCCGGCGGCGACCAGCTCGAGGCGATGTGGAAGACCTATTACGCGTCCATCTTCAATCCGGCGCGCCTGAAAGTCGGCGCGATGCTGAAGGAGATGCCCAAGAAGTATTGGCGCAACATGCCGGAGACTTCGCTCGTTCAGCCGCTGATTGCCGGCGCCCGCGCGAGGGAGATCGAGATGATCGCAAGGTCGAGGAGCGATGCCGCGGCTGCTGCCGAGGGGCTCAAATACGCGCTCGCCGCCGAGCGGAAGATCGCACCGGGTGGAAACCTCCGCGCATTCTGGGAGGCCCTGTTCAAGGAAGCGCGCGGCTGCACGCGCTGCGACCTTTACAGGAATGCGACGCAGACGGTGTTCGGGGAAGGCCCGCTCGACGCCTCCATCATGTTCGTGGGGGAACAACCCGGCGACCAGGAGGACCTTGCCGGCCGGCCGTTCGTCGGGCCTGCTGGACAGGTGTTCGACGAGGCGCTGGAGAAAGCGGGGATCCCGCGATCGGAGGTCTACGTCACCAATGCGGTCAAGCACTTCAAGTTCGAGCAACGCGGCAAGAAGCGCATCCATTCCAAGCCCAATGCCGGCGAGATCGAGGCCTGCCGCTGGTGGATTGAGCAGGAACGCTCATTGATCCGCCCGCCCGTGACCGTCGCGCTAGGAGCGACGGCGGCGCGGTCGGTCCTCGACAAGGTCGTCACGATCAGCCGGGTCCGCGGGGCACCCATCGCGCTTCCCGAAGGCGGAGAATGCTGGGTGACGGTTCACCCAAGCTTCCTGCTGCGGATCCCTGAGCCAGACCGTCGCGCCGAGGAGCGCGGCAAGTTCGTCGATGACCTCAAGCGCATCCGCGACCGCGCCGCGAAGCTGGCAGCCTAGCAGTCGGCCCAGCGCCTAAGCAGGTTGTGATAGGTCCCGGTCAAAGCGACGATCGATGGATCCTTGTCGCCAACACCGCCGGCAAGCGTGCGGATTGCGGCGTCCATGTTCAGCAGCAAAGTGCGCTGCGCATCGTCGCGGACCATGGACTGGATCCAGAAGAATGAGGCGATGCGCGAGCCGCGCGTGACGGCCTCGACGCGATGCAGGGAGGTCGACGGATAGAGGACCATATCCCCCGCCGAAAGCTTCACCGCATGCTCGCCGTACGTGTCCTCCACGATCAGCTCGCCGCCGTCGTAATCTTCGGGATCTGACAGAAACAAGGTCGCCGACAGGTCCGTGCGAATGCGGCCGGACCGGTCCGGGAGGTAGCGGATCGCATTGTCGACATGATTGCCGAAGCCATGGCCGGCGGACGCATCGTAGCGATTGAAAAGCGGCGGGAAGACGCGATGGGGAAGGGCCGCGGACATGAAGAGGCCGTTCGCCGAAAGGGCCGAAAGGACGAGCTCGCCCGCCGCAGCCGCATTCGGGCAGGATGATGGAAGCTGGAGGTTACGCTTGGTCAGCTCCGACTGCTGGCCCGCGGTCTTCCTCCCATCCTCCCAGTCGCCCGCCTCCACCAGCCGGCGCACTTCGGCCAGCTGATCTGGTGACAGGACGGCGGGGATGGCGACCAGCATCGCGGCCCGGCTTACATCCCGAAGGTCAGCGTG
>Ga0307411_10000315_pt1 | contig 16190 bp, 9 predicted proteins | sample DK1Ometagenome_2_FD_203712 | JGI IMG/M metagenome (GOLD analysis project Ga0307411, IMG submission 203712) | Maize rhizosphere microbial communities from greenhouse at UC Davis, California, United States - DK15-O-1 | ecosystem: Host-associated > Plants > Roots > Rhizosphere > Soil | place: USA...
GTGGGCGGTGGTGGTGATACTTGGACGCGAGTTCATCGTGACCGGACTGCGTTCGGTCGCCGCTTCCGAAGGCATCGTCATCCAGGCCCGCAACGCCGGCAAGCTCAAAATGTGGGCGCAGTGCGTCACCATCGTCGCGTTGCTCATCGCCGCGGCCAACGGCAACCCGCCTGTGTCCAATTTCGGTCTCGACTATCCCGCCTTCCGGTTTTGGGAAGTGGCTGAAGTGCGAACGGCGTTCAGCGACCTCACCCGCCTCGCTATTACCAGCAACGACTGGAAGGTGTTCGGCTATCTCGTCGGACGCGGCGCCCTGTGGGTATCGGTCTTAACGGCGATTTGGTCGATGTACGATTACTTCGCGTTTTTCTTTCGGGAAAAGAATCGGCCGCCCGACGCCGCCCGCGTGAACCTGGCCGAGGGCAACACGGTCCGGTAACCCTGAGAAACATTAAATAAGAAAGGCGGAGCTGTGACGGCCCCGCCTTTTCGGTTTTCGAGCTTGCCTCGATCTACTGTACTTCTACCCAGTCGCCGGTATGGATCTCCTGTGCGTTGCGGGTCAAAAGCACCGTCGCCGTGCGTTCCCTAACGTTGAGCACGACACCCTCGCCGACAACCTTGCGGATAAACAGGCGGTCTTCTTTTGCCTTCTCGGTCGTCACGACGCGGCCGCCGGCATGGTCGCCGGATTTCCGCGGAGCCTGGTTCGAAAAGAGGGTTCCGCGGTATTCGCTGGAGCCAAAATCCTTGTTGCGGGCCTCGATCGACTCGTCCTCGTCGCTGATGAACGGATTACCCTTGCCGAGGGGCCGGAACACCGTCAGATAATCGCCGATCTGCACGTTGTCTTCGGCACCGAGATCGACGTACACGATCTGATGGGCGGCCAGAGCCTCGCGGCCCTCGCGGGACATGAAAAGACGCCCGGTCGCCTTGCCGTTCGGGTCGCCAAAGCGATCGAGCGGCGGGCGATTGGCGTCGGCCGGGGCGACGCGGGGCTGCATCGGCTGAACGAGGTCGCCGAGAAGAAAATTGTCGCACGACGACCTGACGCGGGCTACCGAATGGTCGCCTTTCACACGGATCACCTCGACGGCACCCACCTCTTGAACGTAGAAACCAAGGCTGCCTTTCTTCGTCCAGCGGGTGCTGACGCGGCCGCGGGGACGCACGACGCTCATTACGTCGCCGACCCGCACGCCCTTGCTGGCGCCGAGGTTTATATAGACCTCGTTATTCTGCGAATACATGAACTTGTCCTGTTCGTTGTAGGCGCCCATGATGCGGTTGCTCGTATCGATCGCCGACGTCTGCACGTAGCCGGCACAATAAAGGTCGTTCCCGCGAGCGATGGTCGCCGAGGGCCGATCAATAACGAGCGCCGGGCGCTGCTGGGCGACGACGCCGCCTGCGAATGCGAGCACTCCGGCGAACGCCGGAACGGCGACGCGCTTGAAAGATAATTGAACGTTCACGAATTTTCTCCTTTTGGAAAACTGGAAAATGGCCTAAATAAGAAACTTTGACGGACAAGGCGACCTTTGAGGGCAGAGAAACTGTGAGGCCCTTGGGGCAATATCTATGGTATCTTTTGGCAAACATCGGCGTCAACAATTTTTTTCAATGTTTAACACAAGAAATATGCCGTTTCCGTTACCCGCAGTGCATCCTTGTTAGTCCCCGTTGAACTTCCCGACTCCTAAACTCTCTCAACGAACGGGCAAGTTAGATGAATGCCGAGCTTTCGCTCGGATTTTTCTCCTATTTCTGTCGAGTGTTTTTGATCGGCTTGAACTATCATTTGAGAACCCTGAATGACGAACACGAATCGCATAGTAACTTTTTGGGACGCATTTCGCTTTTGGTTCAAACTTGGCTTTATTTCGTTCGGTGGGCCAGCAGGCCAAATCGCCATAATGCACAAGGAACTCGTCGATCAGAGGCGGTGGCTAGGCGAGGAAAGATTCTTGCACGCATTAAATTATTGTATGTTGCTTCCAGGCCCTGAAGCCCACCAGCTCGCGATTTACATCGGTTGGTTGATGCACAGGGCCCGGGGCGGGATAGTGGCGGGTTTGTTTTTCGTCCTGCCGTCCATATTCGTTCTGCTCGCCCTTTCTTACATATATGCCGCTTACGGGAATGTCCCTGCGGTCGCAGGGGTAGTTGAAGGTTTCAAGCCTATGGTCGTTGCGGTTGTTGTCGAGGCATTAATGAAAATAGGTAAGCGAGCCTTGAAACGCGGTGTGCATTATTTAATCGCCGCATTAGCGTTCGTTGCGATTTATGTCTTGCATATTCCATTCCCGCTAATAGTCTTAGGTGCGGGGATTGTAGGACTTGCGGGAACGAGATACTTGCCCACAACATTTTCGCCGCCTGCCGAAAAGCAAAAGGAAACAAAAGATGCTCAAGGCAACGATTTGCTCCCACTGGTAATTCAAGACGAGGGTGAACCGCCGCCGCACACCGGACCGTCAAGGGGACACTTGCTTCGTGTGCTTTCGGTCGGCTTGGTTTTGTGGCTACTGCCTTTCGTCGGGTTGATTGCTTGGCAAGGGTGGAATAGCTTGCACGTGCAGGAATACCGATTCTTCACGCAAGCCGCACTTGTGACATTCGGCGGTGCTTATGCGGTTCTTGCTTACGTCACGCAAGCCGTAACCAACGCTCCCTATAATTGGTTGACGCCGCCGCAAGCGGTCGACGGACTGGCGTTGGCTGAAACCACGCCCGGGCCGCTAATTATGGTTTTGCAGTTCGTGGGATTCATGGCAGGCTGGAACAATCCCGTCGACGGGATGAGTCCCACAACAAGTGCGATTGTTGGTGGGCTTGTAACAACCTACGTGACATTTTTGCCGTCTTTCCTTTTCATCTTTTTGGGTGCTCCCTATATCGAATATCTGCGGGGAAACAAATTGCTAACAGGAGCGTTGTCGGGGATAACGTCAGCGGTCGTCGGGGTAATCCTGAATCTTGCACTCGTGTTCGGCCTGGCGGTCATCGCTCCTAACGGGTTGAATGGCGGTGTAAACTGGTTTCTAGCCGTACTAAGTGTTCTTGCGTTCATCACCCTATACCGCTTCAAGATAGATGTCCTTTGGGTCGTGTTAGCGGGCGGCGTTGTAGGGCTGATTAGAACGTTTTTGCTTCAGTGAATTAGGAGGTAACTATGAAGAAGATTTCCCGTAGGCAAGCACTAGCTGGCATCGGGCGACCAATGCGAAAACATTTGACCTGCCGCGAGTTTGAAGATGAGCATCGGCGTTAGAAGCTCGTTCGAATCGACAAAATCCAAAATCGAATTGCCTTTGATAAGGAACTTGCGGCTTCCCGCTGGTCGGCTCGTTTTCAATTTCCGCGATTTAATCCATTTCAAGACGATCTTGTAACTGTAGTTCAAACCGTCAGCCGCTTCCTTCGCGGTGTAGAACTTATTTGGGTCAAACTCTATCCTTTCTTGCGAATCGTTCATTACTTTTGAGATAATACCGTTTTCGATTCGGGCATTGCCAGTCGGAAGCTTGCCAGTTGTAAATCGGCAAGTTTTTTGGTTAAAAGTGAAAATACCGCCATTTACTCCTTCCGCAAAACCACTTAGTTCCGCTAAGAATTGCATCTAAAAAGGTTCGCCGGTGTAGCTCAGTTGGTAGAGCAGTTGATTTGTAATCATCAGGTCGGGGGTTCAAGTCCCTTCACCGGCTCCAACTAAACTCCTCTGATCACAAGGTTTATCGAAACGTTACGAATCAGCGGTTTTTATGAATAGGAATTAAATTAAAACTGCAGCGTTTTCGTTGCCGCGGTTTTTACCAAGATTTAACACGACCCTGCCCCCCCCCCTCAGCGACTACGGCTCGACTTAAGAATCGAACGCCGATACAATTAGGCGGCGCTGACCCTTCCGAAGGTCAGCGGCTAGATCATTCGGCCGTATTTACGTCGGTGTCGTTTTGCAGTCCCCTGAAGAAAAACCCATCTTTCTCGATATTGCCGAGGCTCCGGAACAGACGGAGCCGTCACCGGCGAAGTCTGTGCGCCCGTCGGGTATGGTCGAAGTACTCAAACCTCTTGCACGCGGAGAGGATTCGGCGAAGCCGTTAGAACGGTCGGAAGAAACGACGAGACCGGATACGGCCGTCGGCGGCAGCAACTCTTCACCGGACGAGCACGGCTTTTCATGGTTTCGCGGCTTATTCGTAGTAGTCGGGGCCTTGGGGATAATCGCGGCCATCGTCGCCGGCGGCATTTATCTTGAAGGCTATCGTCCCGCATTGGAACCCGCGGGGAATACCGCCGGCATCGGCCCCGTTGAGGCGAGCGTGGATCAAGAATCAGAAAGCGCCCTGACGTTTCCGGATGATTCGGCAGCAGCGGATCTTGATCGGGATCGCGAAACGACGCGCGTGTTCGAGGTCCGATCGGCGGTCCGGCCCGTCGCAAGACGCACACACGCCGGGCAGCGCCGATCCGCAACCGCTTATCGCCGTCCGCATGCCCTTTTCGCCGCTCGTCGCCCGCCGCCGCGGCGCCTGCTCGGCTCAACGTTGTGGGTATCGGATTTTGTCCCGACCACGCTTGTCATTTACATCGAGAATGGTGAGATAAAAACTCGCATCGTTCCGCAGCTCAACGCGGGCTACAAAAAATCGACCTCCTCATACTAGCGGCCCCCATGCGCCCGAGGTCATTTCTTCGCGAACCGCCCGTCCTTCCATTCAAGATCGTAAAGCTTCGCGCCTTTTTCGCTCACTTCGTAATCGTCGCCCTTCTCGGTGATGTTTTTCGCAAAGACCTGCACGGTCGTCCCGTATCGCGGCAGCTCGTAGATGTTTTTCCGGCTGAATTCCGGTACGACCCGTGACGAAACGTCGGTCCATTTTCCGTTGGAATGATCCAGAAAATAATAGTCGTTCATCATCTCGGCGGACGTCGCCAGCCCGACCAGGTATGTCCCGTCGGGACGCTTAAACAGCGCCATCTCCATGCAGCTCTGGGCGCCGTCACAACCGCCTTTGAGATAACCGTTGCCCGTGTCCTCGACCTCGGCGAAGGTCTTCAGATAATCGAGCCTCGCCTTCCGGCAATCCTTGTCCTTCGATTTGTCGCAGCCCTCCAGGACGAAATATTTTTCGGGCAGCAGCATAAAGAAATCCCGCACGGTGCGCGGCTGCGTGTCGCGCGAACCGCCGGAAACCGGTGTCGGCTCGGGGTCGGGCACCGTGCCGCGGGCCTGTTCGCCCGCGGAGACCGCGGAATTTGATGGTGCGGAAGCGTTTCCATTCGGGTTGTCGCACGCCGCAACAATAACCACAAACACGGCAAGGCAAATGAAACTGAAATGCATGGATCTTTGAAAGTTGTTGAGTTTGTTCGACATGTTTACGTGACCTCGAATTCGAAGACCTACTGTCGGGCGATACCAGGTGCCACCCGTTTGGTCGCTTAATTTAACTCGATCGGTCCGAATTCCTTCCGTAGGTTTCGGTCAGCGAGCCCAGACGCGAGGCCAATGCCTCGGTGATGTCGCCGTCTTTGTATCGCCATTGCCAATTGCCGGAGCTCGACGCCGGGACGTTCATTCGAGCCTCGCTGCCGAGTCCGAGCAGATCCTGCATCGGCGCCACGGCCGTGTCCGCCACTGAGGCCCAAGCGGCACGAATTAGATCCCAATTGATCTCATCGCCGGTCGCATTCAGGTACCGCAAACAGAAATCGTGCACATCGGCCTCGCCCGCCGACTCCGTATCGGCCTGCGAACTCAACCACCCGACGGTTGTGTCGTTGTCGTGAGTGCCAGTGTACGCGACGCAGTTGTTGACGTAGTTGTGCGGCAGATCGAGATTCCTGGCGTCGCCGCCGAATGCGTATTGCAAAATGTGCATCCCCGGCAGACCGAACTCATCACGAAGCTCCACGACGTCCGGGGTTACGACGCCCAGATCCTCGGCCCAAAACGGTAAGGTCCCGAGTTCGTCTTTTAGAGCCGAAAAAAGCTCTTTGCCGGGCACGTTGACCCAACTGCCGTTTTCGGCCGTTTCGTCACCACCGGGCACCTCCCATGCCGCCGCAAACCCGCGAAAATGGTCGATGCGGAGAACATCGACGATCTTGAGCGAGTGTTTGACCCGCTCGACCCACCAGCGAAAGCCGTCGGTTCCCATCGCTTTCCAGTCGTAGATCGGATTTCCCCAAAGCTGTCCCGTTTTGCTGAAGTAGTCGGGCGGCACGCCGGCCACGACCTTTGGTAAACCGTCAGCGTCGAGCTTGAACTTGTCCTGGTTGCACCATACGTCCGCGGAGTCCAACGCGACGAATATCGGCACGTCGCCGACGATCTTGACGCCACCTTTCTCCGCGTACTCCTTAAGCTCCATCCACTGTCTAAAAAATAAAAACTGGTAGAACCTTTCGGCCTCGATCTGCTCTTGCAACTTTTCGCGGGCGGCCGAGATCACTCCGGCATCGTGTAACTTTAGCGACGATTCCCACTCATACCAGGGCCTTTGGCCTTGCGATGCCTTGGCCGCACGGTAAAGGGCGTAATCATCGAGCCATGATGCATTATCCCGCGAGAACTCCCCAAAGTCGTCTCGCGCGCCAGCCCCGTTGCGAAAATTACTAAAGGCAGTGGCGAGGATCTTGTTTTTCCAGGTATAAACGCCGCCGTAATCGACACGGCCGGGTTCGAACGTCTGTTTCGACACAAGATCCTTCCGCGAAAGAAGCCCATCCTCGACCAGTTTTTCAGGAGATATGAGCAGCGTGTTGCCGGCAAAGGCCGAAAAGGATTGATACGGCGAATCGCCGTAGCCGGTCGGCCCGAGGGGCAGGACCTGCCAGTATGTTTGCCGGGCCTCGACGAGAAAATCGACAAACTCGTATGCGGCGGGGCCGAAGTCGCCGATGCCAAAAGCGCAGGGGAGCGAGCTCGGATGCAGCAGAACGCCGGATGCTCGAGGAAATCTCATAAGGTGATGTTTCGTCTTTCCGCTTGTTCCAGATGTTTCACTCGTTTCGTTACCCGGCTGATCGTCTCAACTATACGGCGAGGGGCGATCTTGTGCTTCCGCGATTGATCAATATGACAAGAAGAACGGCCGCCGCAGTGACGGCGATCAGGCCCATGAAAGCCGTTGAGTAGTCGCCGCCGTTGGCGTCGGCGATCCGGGCGGTGATAATGGTTCCGGCCGCACCTCCGATCGTTTCGATCACAGTGACGGCGCCGATGATCTTGCCATATTCCCGCAGGCCAAATTGATCGGCGACGATCAGCTGCAGCAGAACGAACGTGCCGCCGTAATTGAGGCCGAATAAGAAAACGAATACGTATACAGTTCGCGCATCGAGATGCAGGAAGGCCAGTGTCGACAAGAACATCGTCACCGCGGAGAAGAGCATCACCCGCCGCGACAGGAAATGATCGGCAAGGAACCCGTATATAAATTTGCCCGCGATGCTCAAAACGAACAGCAGCGATTGGACATTTGCTGCACTCTCGGCCGTGAACCCGATCTTCGGGCCCTGAAGATAAAGATTAAGCTGCTGGCTGACCACGAAGATGGCGTAGAAGATAAGGGCCGCCAGCAGTGAGAATATCCAAAACGCCCCCGACCTAATGGCCTTGCCCAGGGTCATACCTTCCTTTACAACTTCTTCGTCATCACCATCGTCCGCGCCGTCGAAACCGTCAACGTTCTGCCCTACGTCCCTCGGCCGGTCTCTTACCAGGAGCACCACCGCCGGCAGCAGTATCAGCCATACCGTCAGGCTCACGATCAACATCGCCGTACGCCACCCGTACGACCGTATCAACGGCGTGGAAATCTGGGGGATGATGACGCCGCCGATGCTGGTGCCTGTCAGCACGATACCCATCGCGCGTCCCCGATATTTATCGAACCAGTTCGCGATAAGCACGACGCAGACGAGCACGCCCACGAAGCCGAGCGAGACGCCCAGCACGGCGTGAGCCAAATAGACGGTCGCGGCCGACGCCGCGCTCGAGTAGATAAGCAGCCCGCTGCCCAAAATGAAACAGCCGAAGATCATCATGTTCTTCGGCCGAAATCGCTCGAGCAGATACGCGCCGACCGGGGCGATCAACCCGGCAAGGAAAAATGTGAGCCCCGGCCCGTAACCATATACCGATTGAATGTTCTCCGCGGGAACCGCCCCCAACGCCACGAGGTCCGTCTGCACGAATTTGTAAAAGATCGGGATCCCGTTGATCGACAAACCATTGCTGACCACCAAAGCCAGCGTCGCGACCGCGACGATCACCCAACCGTAATAGGTCCGCCTTTCCGTTGAAGCGTTCGTACTCATTGCGAAATCCCGACAAGAATGGCCGCGCACAGCAAGCCGCGGCCTTCGTCGTTATTTTATCCGTTATGTGGCCGAGTAGCCGAATCGGAGCGGGCGATCGAAAAAAAATGAAGGGCCCGGTTGCCCGGACCCTTCAAGTCAATTACAACTACGCGTACCCCGTTATGGTATCGGCACACACGAGGCGCTCAACTCATTGTTGTTGTATGCGTCGAATATAGCCCCAAGCTCATTCAACCTTTGGGCCTGGGTCGCATTGATGTTGCCGGTCATGAATCCATCGTACCCGACGGATATCAGCAGCGCATCGGCCTCCGCGATCAGGGTCGTCAAGCATGCCGGACTGCCGGCCCCGGCCTGTATGTTCAGCTTCACGGCCAGTAGCTGCGCGGCCATATTCGTGGCCTCGTTGCCGGCACTGTTCCTTCGCCCGTTCCTTGAGTTTCCGACCGGGTAGAACTGCTTACTCAAGACGTAGAAGCCTTCGAGACAAGTGTTCACGTTGTAGCTGCCCACATTGACGCCGACCGTGATCGGCGGCAGCGGGTTCGGCAGCGGCAATTGTACCAGTGCCGGGGAATTCGGGAAGGTCGCCAGGACGTAATCAAGTACGGACGCCTGATTACCGCCAGTACACGAAGACCAGTTCTTCCAGAAGCCGATCGTATGGGCGAATCCCGGCGGGGTGTTTTCCACCGAGAACGCCGCGGTCGCACCGGCGCCGATCGTAAAGTTGACACAGACCGTGCTGTTATCCGCCAGCGGATCGTTTCCGTTGGGCACGAAGTACGGCAGGATCATACCGTTGAGCGTGAACGTCGGGGTAACACCCGGCATAATGTTCAGCTCGCAGAATTGATACATCCCCGGGACGTACTTGAAGTTGAACATCACGTTGGTATCGTTCCCGGCCGTCGTCGTGGCGGTCGGACCGACATTTGACCCAACATGATCCAGATCGGCGCCCTCCCTCACCTGGAAGGTGAACGACTGCACGCCAGTCAACGGAGCTCCCTGGAACGTCTTCGACACCTGCACCATGGCGCGCTTGGTGTTCTCGAACGTACAGGTCACGTTTCCGCCCGCCGGAACGACGATGTTGGCGGTGTTCGAGCTTCGCGTCCCACCGGCCGAGCATGTCAGATTCGTCAGATCCCAGCCGGTTACGGCGGGTTCGGTTACCGAATACCCCGCCCCCGGAATGAGATTATTGAACGTGATCATATTCAGGAAGGTCCCGTCCTCTCCGACCGCGCCCGCGTCGTCATCGAGTGTAAAGTTGCTCAACCCGCTTCCGACTGTCGTGAAGGCGAAGTCCTGAGCATCGTTCGGGATCGCGTCTTTGATGATCGTGATCGATCCACGCTTTGTGTTCACGAATGTACACGTAACCGTTTCTCCGGCGCTGACGACGATCGCACTGACGGGGGAGCCGTCCGAGCACGTAGCACTGGTCAGATCCCATCCCATTATCGAGCCTTCGGAAACCGCAAACGTTCCGGGAAGCACTTCCGAGTCACGGGTGTTCAACAGTGTCCCGTCCGCATCGTCATCGAGCGAGAACATCGCCGGATTCCCGTTTCCGAAGTTGTTCGTGAACACGAAATCCTGAGCGTCATTCGGGACGGCGTCCTTTACCACGATGATGTGCCCACGTTTCGTATTCACGAATGTGCACGTCACCGACTCTCCGGCACTGAGCTGGATGTTTGTGACGGGGCTGCCGTCTGTACACGTCGCCGATGTTAGATCCCATCCAGCGATTGGGGTTTCCGCCACCGAATAGCCCCCGGGGGCAATGTTGGTGTATGCACGCGTGTTCGAGAGTGTCCCGTCCGCGTCGTCGTCGAGGGAAAACGTCGCCGGAACGAGACCTCCGGTTGTCGTAAACGCGAAGTCCTGCGCGTCGTTTGGTTGCGCGTCCTTCACGATCGTCAAACTAGCTTGCTTCGTATTGACGAAGGTGCAAGTAACCGTTTCGCCAGGACTGACGACGATTGCCGTGATCGGACTTCCATCCGAGCACGTCGCACTGGTCGGGACCCAGCCTGTGACCGCACCCTCCGAAACCGAGAAAGTTCCCGGAAGGACCTCAGAGTCGCGGGTGTTGGAGAGCGTACCATCGGCGTCATCGTCCAACGGGAACGATGCGGGATTTCCGTTACCAAAGTTATTGGTGAACGTAAAGTCTTGAGCATCGTTCGGAACGGCGTCTTTAACCACGATAATGTGACCGCGTTTCGTATTCACGAAGGTACAGGTAACGGTTTCGCCAGCACTTACAACGATCGCACTTACCGGGGAACCATCCGAGCACGTCGCACTAGTCAGATCCCAACCACCCACGGCCCCTTCCGAGACCGCGAAGGTTCCTGGCAGGACTTCTGAATCGCGGGTGTTCGACAACGTCCCGTCCGCATCGTCGTCGAGAGCGAACGATGCCGGGTTCCCGTTACCAAAGTTGTTGGTAAAGGTGAAATCTTGCGCGTCGTTCGGGACGGCGTCCTTAACGATGATGATGTGTCCGCGTTTCGTGTTAACGAACGTACATGTAACTGATTCACCAGCAGAAAGTTGAATATTGTTGACGGGCGACCCATCCGAGCAGGTTGCACTTGTCAAATCCCAGCCGCTAACTGGTGTTTCGGCGACGGTGTAGGTGCCCGGGGCAATGTTCGTATATGCCCTCGTATTTGAAAGGGTACCGTCTGCGTCGTCATCCAAGGAGAACGTCGCAGGAACCAACCCGCCCGTCGTAGTGAAGGCAAAATCCTGTCCATCGTTCGGGATCGCGTCCTTAACGATCGTCAGATTAGCTTGTTTCGTGTTGACGAACGTACACGTCACGGTTTCGCCGGCGCTAACGACGATCGCACTTACGGGCGAACCGTCCGAACACGTAGCCGACGTTTGCGTCCAGCCCGTAACCGCACCTTCCGATACCGCGAACGTGCCCGGCAGGACTTCCGAATCCCTGCTGCTCGCCAAGGTCCCGTCGGAATCGTCGTCCAACGGGAAAGAAGCCGGATTTCCGTTCCCGAAGTTGTTCGTGAACGTAAAGTCCTGAGCATCATTCGGAACCGCATCCTTAACTACGATGATGTGCCCACGTTTTGTGTTCACGAATGTACACGTGACGGACTCACCGGCTGTAAGCACAATGTTGTTGATCGGAGAACCGTCGGAACAGGTCGCACTGGTTAGATCCCAGCCACTGACCGGTGTTTCCGCGACCGTATAGGTTCCGGTCGGGATGTTCGAATACGTCCTTGTATTAGACAGCGTTCCGTCCGAGTCGTCGTCCAAAGAGAACGCCGAAGGTACGAGACCGCCCGTGGTCGTGAACGCGAAGTCCTGTCCGTCATTTGGAACGGCGTCCTTCACGATCGTCAGATTGGCCTGCGCGGTGTTCACAAACGTACAGGTCACCGTTTCACCAGCACTCACGACGATCGCACTTATGGGTGACCCGTCGGAACAAGTGGCGGAGGTCTGCGCCCATCCCGTGACCGCACCTTCCGATACCGCAAATGTTCCCGGCCGAACTTCTGAATCGCGAGTGTTCGATAGCGTTCCGTCCGCGTCGTCGTCCAACGAGAAAGAAGCCGGATTTCCATTTCCGAAGTTGTTCGTGAACACGAAATCCTGAGCGTCATTAGGGACGGCGTCCTTAACGACGATGATGTGTCCGCGTTTGGTGTTCGTGTAGGTACACGAAATGACTTCGCCCGCTCCAAGGTTTATGGAAGCTATACCTGTAGCGGTACTAAAGGTTGTACCGCCGTTTGGATCGGTACATGTCAAGTCGGTGAGGTCCCAACCTGCCACGCCGGTCTCGGTAACGGTGTAAGAACCATTAGCCAGTCCGGAAAATGTGCGCGAGTCGAGACAGTTGCCGCCGGTACACGCCTGGTCGCCGCCGGCGATGCCGTCATCGTCGAGCGTGAATGCTGAGAGCCCAGTGCCGGTGGTTGTAAACCCGAAGTCTTGCGGAGCTTGGGGAATCGCAATCTTCGAGATCGTGATCGACCCCTGCGGAAGCAGAATATCGGCGCCCTTGATCTGGTTGTCCTGCGAACCGAGCGACTCTCCCGTGGTGCCGGTCGGATTCGCATTGAAAAGCTTCAAGTTGAAGTGGTAAGGTCCGCCGCTGATCTGCGAAGACCCTTGCCCAGGACCCCAGTTAACGCCATTGGCATTAGTGCCGGTGACGGAAAGATGCCCGGCAACCTCAACCAGGATAGTAGTCGCGGTACCCGTATATTGGAGAATATAGTTAACGTCGGAATCACCCGTATCGGGCCCGCTGTGGCTGAGGACCGTCATCGTCGCGCCCGTGATCGCGGCGTCCGCGTAAATGCGTAGATAACGATTGCCATAGACGGCCTCATACGCCTGAATGCGCTGGAGGGTCGATCCGTCCTGCGAGTCGGCGTAATTGTCATCCGGCAGGGCAACATTGGCTCGTACACCAAGATTTCTGATCGTTGAACATGTTGCACCCAGTGTGTTGGGCGGTCCGATCTCGTCGCCACAGGCACGGGCGGTAGACAAAGTCAGGTTTACGCTCGGCGACTCGTCGCCAAGAGGAGTGTAGGTCGCGGTGTCCAAGAACGGGACGCCCGCGTCGGCACCGGCCTTTATCGCCTGCTCGTACGAAGTAAGGAAGTCGTAAGCATGGATGCCGCCCTTGGTCGATTGATGAGAAAGGGTGAGTCGATGGATATTTCCATCAGTGGGTGTCTGGGTGATATCCGTCAGAACTATCCGCTGCATGTTAGACATGCCTTCGAAATACCGTGCATTCGACGACTGCACTATCGAATTGATCCAGTGGCACTGTCCAAGCGGGAGGGGGTTGTCCTTATTGGCACATTGGCGGAAATCGACGCCGGTGCCGTCGCGGAAGGTCACCTCGGCGTGGGCCATCGATATCAAGCCGTTCGCGGTGGCCATCAAGGTTTGCCCTTGAGCATCCTCGTCGACGAGCCACGATGTTGAGATGTTCCCGTTTTCGTCGGCGGTAATGTTCCAAGGGGTATGACCCTGATGGTCGGCTTCAAACGCGCCCCCTTTGGCCGCTGTCGAGTCGACGTGTACGACCTGCATCGTCACGGTCTCGCGAGCCGCGAAGCCTGACCCAGTTATGTAAACCGTCTCGCCTGGATGGTAGTTTTCCTTGTCCGTGGACAGGCTCGCCGTAAAAGACGCGAAAAAGACCGGCAAGTTAAAAGCTCTGCCATAGGTCGCAGAAAAAGAGCCTTCGACAGATTTGCTCGAAGGCTGTGTTTTCGAATCTGCGAATATTGTCGCCGAAATGGTCAGGCCGCCTACAAACAACAACGCGGCGGCTACCAGGAGAGTCGATCTCCGGGACAATTTACTGTTCATAACTATTCTCACTCCTATCAAATAAATGAAAACGTGGCGCGGACCCTGTCGCCGGATGACGGAGGGGTCGCGAAACCGTAGTAGCAAAGGCGCCATCGGCACGCGGCCGTATACAATCGGCCCAGAGCGAGCTTTTGGCAACCACAAAATTTAGATTTCTGGTGAACGGCGCAAAAACTATTAAACGTGTCTTGCGTACATCCTTTCCCGCGCCTGTTTCCAGGTGCCGGATCCGTGGGAGAGTGGCGTTGATAGACGCACAAATGTCGTGCGTGTTCAACTCCGTTTTACAACAATCGTGTTCCGAGTAACGTGACGCTAGTCCTATTCTTCGGAATTGTCAAGAACTTTTTTTTCCGCTATGTAGGGTTTCCATCATATAGAAAAACACGTTGTCTGAGTTGAATGGGAGGCATTTAAGATGATCCCAAATAAAAAGGCCCGCTCGACACGCGAGCGGGCCCGTCAAACAATTGTTTCGCGATCTAAGGCGTGACCGAACAGAGCGAGTATTCGCCGCCGCCGTTGATCGACGTGATCAGCCAGCGGTAAGTTCCGCTCTTTCCCCGGAACGAAAGCGTCTCCGAGCTCGAGCCGCCGGGCGAGGTCGCGGCGTTCCCCCAGCGGCCTCCTTTCTTGATCTGAAGTCCCAATCGAAACTGCGATCCTTCCGGCACATTTAGTGTTCCCGAATAAATACCCGTCCGGCCGGCAAAACCGGCGAGGCTGGATTGGTAATCGACGCCGCCGGTGCCGGAGACGGTGCCGCTGAGCATGCTGCACGCCGGCGTTGCGATCGTAAACATCGTGTACGCTAAAAGGTTCGGCGACCCAGCTCCGGCATTGTAAACGGCCTCAGTTGTGGCGTTGTTTGTGATCGCCCGGGCTACGTCGGCCGGCGAGGCGGCACGGTTATTCTCGAGGTAAAGTGCGGCGATGCCGGCTACGTGCGGCGCCGATGCTGACGTGCCGGACATGACAAACGTCGGATACGGGCCGGGGTATTGATTCCAAGTCGATTCGATGGCGACCCCCGGGGCGAACACGTCGATACAGCGGCCGTAGTTCGTAGTTTCGTCACGGGAGTCCGACCTCCCGGTGGCACCCACCGTTATCGCTTCGGCAACGTCGGCGGGCGAATGGTTACACGCGTCGTCCGATTGGTTGCCGGCCGCGACCACGTAAGTAAACCCACGCCCCACAGAATTCTTTACCGCGCGGTCCAGCGTGCTCGAAATTCCTCCGCCGAGACTCATATTGACCACCGCGGGCGATATGCCATTTTGATTTATCCAGTCGATCCCGGCGATCGCGCTTGAGGAGCTCGTCCCGCCGTAGCATGGAAAGACCTTGACCGAATGAATGGTCACGCCCTTTGCGACACCAAAGGTATTGCTGCCGATCGTGCCGGCGACGTGCGTACCATGCCCGTTGCAGAGGGAGATGTCGACGCTTTCATTATAAGAATCGAAATCCGCGAAAGCGCGGCCGCCAAAGTCGGGGTGCGACACGAGCACACCCGTGTCCACGACATATACGTTCACGCCTGACCCGGTCGCCTGATAGTTGTACTGATCGTCCATCGGCGAGGCGAACGGTCTTTGATCGATCCGGGCGATCCCCCAGGTCGCGCCCGACTGGGTCGTCTGCGCCTCGATCAGGGTATCCTGCTCGACATACTTGACCCGCGGATCTTGGCTGAGGGCGACGGCTTCCTTTTCCGACAACTCCGCCGAAAAACCGGCGATCGCGCTCGTGAAGAGATGATCGACTTTTGCACCGTGGTTGTCGGCGGTCTCAGCAGCCAGGACCGAAACGTCGGCCGATGCATTTGCCGGTGCTTCGTCATTTAAAACGACGATGTATCGACCCGGGATTCCATTTATCGAAACTCGGAATTTGTCGCTTTTCTGCTCGGCGTGGGACGACGCAATGAAGGACAATGCCGCGACGGCAATAAATACCACCGCGATCGGGCTGTACTTTCGCATATGGAGGGCTCCTTGATTAGATCTGGTTAGCGTGGGAATGCGCTTGGACGTGGAAGGGGGGAAAGATGAGCAGAGGTATCACCCCGTGGGAACTTGGTGCTGCAATTAATATAAATCACCAATCCAAATCGATTTCCCGACTTGGCGGAGCGAATTTCACTGAATATCTGCGAAATTTCGGGGCCCGGTTGATTGATTGTCAAAGCCGATCAATACCCAGGCAAACAATTAAGCGCGAGCGGAAGAATTTGTATGCCAGATTACCGAATTTAAGCGCATCGGAAGCGTCTAATTAGTCGCTGAAGGTCTTTCCAAACATGTGGGACGGTTCAATTTCATGGGGGCAGGTTCATTCAAGGTTTCACCGATTCTTTGGGCAAAGGCGCCGTTCTGTACCGCGATCCTGACCGGCGTTTTGGTCGGGGGCATCCTTCAATTTTCGTGTTCCAAAAAAGATAACTATTCCGCGTCGGC
>Ga0307411_10000316_pt1 | contig 16086 bp, 9 predicted proteins | sample DK1Ometagenome_2_FD_203712 | JGI IMG/M metagenome (GOLD analysis project Ga0307411, IMG submission 203712) | Maize rhizosphere microbial communities from greenhouse at UC Davis, California, United States - DK15-O-1 | ecosystem: Host-associated > Plants > Roots > Rhizosphere > Soil | place: USA...
GAACCCTTGAACAGCAGTCCGACTAGGCTGTCGATGAAAGCCTTCATGCCCTTGACCAGGGAATTCTTCTTGGTCTTGGACTGCATCGTGATCTTGTTGAGCACGTTGCGCTGGAATTCCTGGTTCGTCATGCCCCAGGTGATGAACTCATGCACGTTCGACAGTGCAGCACCGAACTGGTCGAGCTTTTCCTTCTTCGTGTGCTCCAGAGCCTTGGCACGCAGAGCTTCCAGGTCATTGATCAGGTCCAGTGCTTCGCTGGTGTACTTCGGATCAACCTTCTTGGCTTGGAGCTCTTGTTCCACAGTACGGGCCAGCGCGCTGTGCGTCAGTTCGTGCAGCAGCGTCTCCACGGTCAGGCCGGAATGGACGAACTCATTGCTGAGGACGTAAATTTCTTCGGCTGTCCCCTTGGCGACATACCAGCCACGTGCCTTCGAGGCGGGCTTCTCCAGCACCATCTCGGGTGCCGTGGCTTGGGTCACGTAGCGGATCTGCAGGCTCGGGCTGACCGTCTTGCTGAGGATCTTGATCAGCTGGATGTTGAAAGCCTTGGTGCGAGTCTCAGGACCAGCGTTCAGACGGCTGTAGAGGTTCTGCAGGACTTGGCCTGCGGTCACCGAACTACCAGCCTCAAACAGTGCCACGAGCTCGGGATCGCTGCTCATGGTCGACGTTCCGAGATCGCCCCAGGCATCCGAAGGGATGGCCTTGAAGCGCTTGGCCAGGAGGGAAACCATCCCAGCAGACTTGATGCCACGTTCACCCAGCGTTCCGAGGACTGCATCCTTGAGGTTCTGGCCACCCACCATGGCAGCAAGCACCTGACGCATCTCTTCACGAATGGTGTCGGTCAGCGAGGTGTCCTGGATACCGTGCTCGAGCAACTGCATGGCGTGCACTGCAGGGAAGCGCAGCACATCGGTCTTGGCGAGCGGCAGATCTTCTTCAGGATCCACTGCTTGTGGCTTGGCTTCTTCCTTCACTGCTTCACTGAGGAGGGATTCGATGCGCGTGAGTGCTTCTGTTTCCTTTTCAGAAACAGAATTCGACAGGGCTTCCCGGAGGGAAGCTGCCTTCTGGCGGTCTGCATCGGTCACTGCGTAGTTGCCGCCTTCGAGGGCATATTGGTCGATGGAAGTCATCAAGCCCAGGGCTTGGAGCTTCATGTCGTCGGCATGGTACGCCATGTCCTTGGTGTCCTGGAACACCAGGCTCAGGGCCGTGGCTGGTTCCATGTCGTGCTTCTTGGCGAAGGTGTTGATTGCCTTCGACAGGTTCTCGATCACCGCGGGAGGAAGGTTCGATTCTTGAACCAACGATGCCAGGCCAAGCACGGTACGCGACAGTGCAGCCATCATCTCGGCAGCAGGCGAGTAACCGAGCATGGCATCCCAGGTTGCCTTGTTCAGGTTGCGTGCGGTCTGCTCGAAGGTTCCCAAGCCAGCACCATGAGCATCGTGCACGTTCAGGACTTCGTTGCCATCGGCTGCGTTGTGCGAGATCGCACTGTCCGTCGAGTGCACAGACATTGGAGCCATGGCCACACCAGGTGCTGCTTCGACGGTCTCGAAACCAGAGGTACTGGTTGAGGCTGCACCGGTATCGGAGAATTTGGTGCCGAACTTGATCTCACCCTTGAAGGCAGGATTCGTGCTCAGCTTGCGCGTGGTCTTGGAGATCCTCAAGCCAGCGTTCAAAGAGCCGCTGTCCTTGGACATGGCCGTGTGCATCACGGGCTCGATAGCACGCAGACGCTTGTTGAGCTCGGCCACTTGCTTGGCGTTCAGGTCATGCAGTGGCTTCTTCGTGGTTTCGTTCACCGCGATCTCACCGGCCTTCACGAGCTCGGCCACGTAGGCTTCACGCATGCCGGTCTGGGCTGCGTTGTAGAGCTCGAAGGTCATCTGCGCAGCCAGGTTGAACTGCTTGCGCTGGGTGATGAAGTCGGCGAAGTCCTCTTCCATCGTCCACTTCACAGCCTTGCCCATCGTGCTCTTGAAGCTCTTCTTGAGAGCGTCCAGGTCAGCACCAGCAAATTCCGTCTTCAGCAGCTGCTCGACGGTGGCCTTGGGGTTGACGTTCACACCGAGCTTGCGCAGGTTGCCGATCACCTCAGCACGGTCACCCTTGCCAGCAGCCAGGTCTTCGATCTTGGCGTAGACCGATTCGACGAACTTGTCAGCCATGCTGTCGATCGCCTTGCCCACCGAGGAGCCGAAGACCATGGCGGTCAGAGGCGTCTTGATGATGTTGCGACCGTCTTTCTTGATGTCACCCTGGTCGGTCTCGAGCTCACCTGTGAAGGCGTAGACCGAAGCCAACACGCTCAGATCGACGTGGAGCTTGTCCTTGGCCGGGAGCTTGCCCATTTCCTTGACGCTCGAGAGCACGTTCTTGATCGTGGTTTCGTACAGGTCCAGGTGGCCTGCAGCTTCACGCCAGAGGTTGTACTGGTTGTGTTCGTTGCCTTCTTCGAAGAAACCACCACGATTCAGCAGACCGAACAGATCCTGCACCGTCTTGGCTGCACCCATCAGCAGGTGGCTCAGCATGGGGCCGTTGGTCACACCATCGACCTCGCCCATCAGCTGGACATTGAAGTCCTTGTCGCCTGCTTCGGCTTCCTGAGCCAATGCCATCAGGGCATCGAGCGAATGGAAGTTCTGGCCACCGGCTTTCACGCCAGCGAGAAGGGTTTGCTGCTCTGCCGCGGTGATCCCACCTTGGAAGACTGCCTTGCGCAGCACCTTCACAGCATCCTGAATGACAGGCGTGTTGACCTTCTCTTCCCATTGGGAAAGAGACTTCTCGTTCGATTGTTTGTCGGTCTTGACTCCCAGTCCCTCCAGGACACGGAGGCGGAAGTTGTCCATTTGGGCAGCGTCATTCCGTGCGACCTTGGTATCCCAAGTCTTTCGGAAAAGCATGTGCCGGTGAATCTTGCTGGTCTGGGGGTTGATCGCGTTGGTAGCGATACCCACTCGCTGCTGCTTCCAGACCGAGTGCTCGAAGTATACGGGCGTTTCGAGGTCATCCGGCTGGACGCTCAGGAAACCACCCACGTAATCCTTGAAGCGGGTGAGCTCACGGAGGAGCCCATCGTTCTTGGCCTGGCGGCTTGGGATGTTGGCTGCGTGCACCTGGTCGGCAGAGACGCTCTCAGCACCAGCCATCTCCAGAGCGACGTTCTCGTCGAGCTGGGTGATCAGCTGCCACATATCCTGACGCACATAGCTGGGCACCGAGTTCTCGTGCTCGATGATCTTGGCCAGCTTCTCCGGGACGTTCTGGTTCGTGTTGCGGGTCTTGGCCTGCGTGAAGGGAACCGGCGTGAGGCTCGGCTCCTTGAGACCGGACTCCACCGAGAAGAGCCTGTCGAGCACGCCTTGCGTACCCTTGCTGGCTTCGAAGATCTCCGCGGCCTGCGGGCTGAGCTTGCCATCGGCATCCCGATCCAGCTTGATGAACTGGTGCACGGCATTGCTGTCGGTGGCCTCGTTCTGGGTCATGAGAGCCATGTCCGCACCGGAGACGGTCGAGCGAACCAGGATGCCCTGGTCCATGAGCATCTTCAGGATGTGGGCACCGAGTGCACTTTCCAGCTTCGGCATCAGGTTGACCGGAGCATTCTTCGAGGCTTTGAGGCCTAGCGCCTGGGCAGCACGCTGCCCGAGCGCGTTGGCCACAAGGTTTTGACGGGTGCCGGCATTCAGGAGGACGTTGCGTTCCTCTTGAGACACCTGGGCATCTTCTTCCCGACCGAGGATCAGGTTGATTTCTTCGTCGGTGTTGTAGGCCGAGCGTGCTGCGTTCTCAGCAATCCAGCTGAATGCCGCGTAGCTCATGGCCGTCTTGACGTTCTCCTCCAGGTCAATGGTGTTCCCCTCGCCTTGAAGGAGGAACTGCACCATGTCATCCGAATAGAACTTTGGGTTTGCCTTGCGCAGCAGGTTCTTCTGGATGTTTCCAGCCCACAAAGACGCCTTTGCCTGGAACGTGCGGATCACTTGGTTCTGGTTGTCCGACAGTTCGTCGATCTGCAGGTAGTCCAGCGCGTTCGTGAGCGCTTGTGCGAGGAAGTTCTTCGCAGACACCAGCGGGCGCTTCGTTGCGTCACCTTCGCGGCTTGCAGTCTGACTGAAGAAGTCTGCAATAAGGTTGCGAAGAGCGTACTCAGTACCTTCTGCAGACTTCTGCGCGAAGATATCGAGCTTTCCAGCGTCAGCCACTGGGGTTTGATCGTTTTCCTGAGCTACTTCCGAAGTCTGCTCCGCAGACTCTTGTTGAGCCTGCTTATCAGCTGCTACTTCATGATTTGTGATAGATTCGGTAGACTGGTTAGAGGCTACAGAGCCCTCTTCATCTGATTCAGTGGCGCGAGCCACCTGATCTACTGAAGAAACTGCAGTAGATGCAGTCTTCTCTACCCGAGCGGCTTCCACATCAGGTTTTCCTCCCTTTGCGGATACAGGCTGCTCGACCTTTGCATCGCTTCCCACAGCTTTCGACGTTTTGTCAGCTGCGGAGGTACTCGCCGGGGTTCCGGGCCGTGTCTGCGGTACGTTCTTGACATCGTTGGTCACCTTCGAGGTTGAGGAAGACTTCACTGCAATGGCCGACTGAAGCTCAGCGACGGCCTTGGTGAGGGCGTTGGCTTCGATGCGGATGTTCGACACGAGGGCTTCGGCGTTGACCGTCAAACCACCGTTCTGGCGAAGTGCTTCCGGAGAAAGGCGTTCCGTGGCGATCTGCCAGGTCCGATCCTTGGCACGCACGATCTGCGTCCCCTTGCCCTGGGCCCATGCCTGTTCCGCGATCTCGGCCTTGGCCTTGTGGTCGGCCTCGAAACGCACCAGGTCAGCCAGGTGGCGTTCGGCCTGGGGCTTGTTGTTCGCAGCCAACGCTTCAGCCACACGGCTGCGGTACTGCGTGATCCCCACATCCCGGTCCTTGCCGGTGAAGACCCGTTGCGAGACCGCACCCATGGTCATCAGCTGGTTCTCGGCGATCCGTGCTGCGGAGAACGCACGCAAGTAGCTGCGCTGGGTGTCCGAGAGACCGTTCGACGTGTTCTCTGCGAGATCGCTGGCCACCTTGGGATCCAGGCGCTCCGGCACAGCCATCGAGAGATTGATGAGGGTGTCCGCTGCAGCACGTGGTGCTGCGACAGCCACAGGATCCAGGGCATCCACCTTGGCATTGATGGCCGCAATCTGCGCGTCCACATCCACGCTCTTGGCCTGAACCTCTTCGTTGAAGTTGGTCAGGTTCTTCCGTGCTTCGGTCAGCTGGCGATCGAGCTTGCTGAGCTTGGTTTCCAGACGGGTTGCCGCCTTGGGATCCTTGGCGATGCTGTCCAGCTGTTCCTGCACCAGGGTTGCCGTCTCGGTGTCGTTGGACGCCTTGGCCTTCTCCAGCTGCTCCTTGTAGCCCTGGATGCTTTCCGGGGACACCGCGGCATAGGCATCCTTGGCCTTGGTCTGCTGCTCCTCGAGCTCGGCAACGATCTCGCTGGCCTTCTCGAGGTTGGCCTGCTTGGTTTCAGGCGTAGCCGTCTCGAGCTTGCTGTTGCCATACAGCGCAGCAACGGCCTTTTCCGGGGCGTAGTCGACGTTCTTCGGATCGGTGAGGGCCGTGACATCACCCGACGCAATCGCTGCGTCCAGGGCTTGGCGATCCTCCACCACCTTCTTACGTGCTTCGGCCTTCTCGGGAGTCGCTCCCATGACTTCTGCCGCGGTACGCAAACCACCAGACAAAGCGGCTCCGGAGAGAGCTCCGATGACGCCACCGGCAAAGATCTTCTCGCCCGTGGCCGGGTCGAGCCCCGCTTCACCTTCAGCGAAGGTCTGGAAGGCTTCCGTGGTTCCTTCGGTGGCGAGGCTCTCGACTGCAGCCTTGGCGATGTTGTCGAGCGAGGCGTTCACCCCGGTCTTCTTGGCGGTTTCTTTGGCTGCACCCTTCACGGCGTCCTTGACCTTGGATGCACCGAGGATGGCCTTGTCGCCCAGCTGCTCAGCTGCGACTGCTGCTGCGGCATACCCGGCCATGCGACGTTGGGTGGCTTCATCAGGAAGCTGGCCACCATTCTCCTTGGCGAACTTTTCGATGCCCTTCTCGAAGGCGTCGAAGCCGTAGCTGGCGTTGTCGGCACCCATGGCAGTGCGACCCACGACACCACCTGCACCCAGAAGGAGTTGCGGCGCGTTCTCGGCTGCGAAACCAGCCACAGCCATGGGGTTGTTCCGAGCGGCTTCGGTCGCTGCCTGGTCGAGGCGTGCGACACCCTTGAGCACCTTGCCCACGTTGGACAGGGATACGTCGCCGTCGAGAATGCTGCCACCTGCTTCCTTGATCTCCTGCAGAGGCGAGGTCGCTGCCTTCTCCAGGCTCTGGGAAAGTTCGTTCTTCCCTTCGGAATGCACGACATCCGACCGGTCGAAGGCTTCACGGAATGCCGTCGAGTCCTTGCGGTTGGCCGAGGAACGTTCGAAGCGCTGCAACGGTGTCGGAGCATTGGTCTGCTCGGCATGCAGGCGTGCTGCAGCCCAGGCTTCAGGGGAATCCTCCACCGGAGGACGGGTGATCATCGGAGAGGTGATCAGGTCCACGTCTTCCTGCGTGGCCGTACCTGCCTGGTAGCGGTTGATCGCCTGGATTTCCTTGTCGCCCAGTGCAGCCAGGTCGGCCACACCCATAATCGATTCAGGGAGAGCACCGATGGCTCCCATGGCACGATTCACGCCAGAATAGACATTGGCACCGAGATTGGCGACCTGGCCGACAACACCTTCGGGGTCCAAGCCAGCCTGACCGACCCAGGATTTCTTATTGAGTTCTTCTTGTTTTACTCGAGCCGCGGTCTCGACATTGAATTTCTTGAGTTCAATGGCCGACTCGGTTTGAACATCTGCCAAACGAGCTTGTGCTGTGCTTTCAGCCTGCAAAGCCTGCTGTTGACGCTTAGCAAAATAGTCGGTCGCATTGATTTCAGCCATATTGAATCCCGGAATTTACAAAGATTCTAATTGCCAAACGAGGAAACGAATGAACTTAAAGACTATTACTGAATGGCTTACCACGCTCTACAAATTTGGATGGGCTATGTGGGCCTTGATTTACGCAAGCCAACTGCTCAATGTGGATCTCATGGCCTATTCCGTGAATGACCGGAATATCCTGCTCGGATCCATGGCGCTGCTATGGATTGGCAAGGGAATTCTGCTGCCCCTGGCCATATTGATCGTGGCTCGCTGGCTTTTGAAGAAGGCCTGGCCTGCAGCTGAAACCAACTAAAGAAAAAGGGGCCGAAGCCCCTTTCTTTTATTTGTCGGTCGGTTTGACCGCTTTTTGCAGGTTCTTTCGATTAAACGCTGCCACCGCATTCGAGGCTCCCTGTCGGTTGGCCGCTGCCTTGGTCCACTTGTCGAACACATCGGACAGGTCGTTGTCATGGCCGCTGTTCGAACCAGGAAGCCACTGGGTGACCATGTTGTCCCGCTCGATTTGACGCATGAGACCACGGAGTGCAGCTTCGCTCGGAAGCACCCGTTGCTTCGTGCCGTCTTCCTGCGGAACCTCGATGCCACCGGTCTCTATGAACTTGGCCAACTGAGCCAGGTAGCTCCGGTGCCGTGCGGAACCCTTGTCGGCATAGCTGTCGACGATGGGTTCCAGGTTCTTGAGGAGCGAATCTCGCGTTTCAGGCGTGGCCACTTCCCCGTTCTGCATCTTCTGACGCTCTTCGAGGGCATCCTGTGCTGCACGGCTGGCAGCACGGGTTTCCTTGTCGATACCGATCGATGCAGGTGAGGTGCTGTCGAAGGCCTTGTCTGCGCTGGCTTCCACGGCCTGGATCTGTGCAGGCGTGTAGGCACCACTCTTGCGAAGACCTTCCATGTACGCTGCCTTGGCCGCGGTGTCACCGCGTTCCATCACCTGCAGTGCAGGCAAACCCTTGGCCTTGAGCGAGTCTTCCAGACGAGTGCGCTGCTTGCTGTCGAGGGCCGACATATTCAGCGTGCCGTCCGAGTTCACAGCCAGGCCCAGGGAACGGGCTTCAGCCGAGATCACTGCACGTGCATCCGCTGTCGAAGCCTGATGAGCCGCGGAGAGTTGACCCAGATTGGTCTGCAGCGTGCGAGAGGTCTCAGCGTCCTTGGCTTTCTGCTGAGCTTCGGTCAATGCCAGCTGCTGGGTCTGCATCGAAAGGTTGTGACTGGCCGTGGCACGAGTGTCTGCGCTGCTGGCCCGTGCATCGGCATTGACCGCAAAGCCTGCTCGCTGACCTTCCCATCCGAAACGGGTGAAGTCCCGCTCGCCATTCAACACAGCCTTGTGGAGCTCGGCTGCATTGCGCAGGTTCGGGTTGGCTTGGATCATTGCAAGAGCTTCCGGGCCCTTGTTCTGCGTAGCCAAACTGATGATGGCGTCCTTGATGGGACGCTGTTCACGTTCCAGCGCCTGGTCGTTGAACTGGTCACCAGCAATAGTCTGCTGACGAAGCGACGTGAGCCGAGCTTCATCCGCATTGCGGGTCGCTGCTCGAGCTTGAGGACTCAGATTCGCACGCAGTTCATCCACCAGACCCGAGCGCTGCATCGCAGCCAGCTCCTCCGGTGTCTTGGCCGTGGCCAGCTGGTCGAGGAAGGCCTGCTTGCCGTTCTCCGACATCGTGGCCACGTTGGCTGCATCGACAGCTTCACGCTGACGGATGATGTTGCCAAAGGCATCGAACGCCCCGTTGAGGGTGTTCTGTGCTCCGGCCATTGCACGGAAGGCTTCCGCGCCAGAGGGGGCGTCGACATTGCGCCAGGTGATCGGGCCAGCCATTACTTGATCCCGTTCTGTGCCATGTAGGCACCGACCGACTGGTACGCACCCGGATTCGAAGCCACACGAGCTCGCTGACGGTCTTCGAGGGCCGTGTTGGTCGTGCTCTGCTGGGCGGCGTAGTTCTTCTCGAATTGACGCTTGCCTTCAGCCAGCTGGTCCTTGGCGAGACCGTACTGCTTCATGCCCATATAGGCATTGGCGATCCCTTGGCCCAGGCCCAGAGCCGCACCACCCCAGCCTTCGGTCTTGATGCCATCGGCACCGGTCGAGCCGAGGAAACCGCTGTCCGAGAGGATGCCCTTCAGGCCACCGAAGATGCCACCACCACCTGCGGATTCACCGATCGACGGGGCCATGACAGAGGTGATTCCCCTGCCACCGCCAGAGAGCACATCGGTGATGCCGCCAGCACCAGGCATCTGGAAACCGGATAGTGCAGCATTGGGATCGCCCAGATCGGGCATTCCGAACGCAGGCTGGTTCCCGTAATTGAGAAGCGAAGAGTACGGGGCGGCAGCACCGCCGTATTGGGGAATGTAGGGGCTAATGGTTGCCATAAGGCGAATCTCCTAACGTGTCATTCAGCTTGGGCAGGGTGAGGGCTACATCCACGTATGAAGCAATAGCGTCAATCCCCATAATTCCGATATTACCGGAATGAATTGTCCTATTGTAGAAGTCATTCGGGGTTTCACCGAATACTGTAAAGGGACTGAGCCAGCTTTTACCTTCCAACAGGTCATTTGCCTTTTCCAGTTCGGCTTCTTTCTGCTCGACCATGGAATTGAATTGGCTGGCTTCGTTTTGAAGGCCAGTAAATGCGTCTTGCAGGGTTTGGCTGATTTCCTTGGCCAATCCTGAAGCCAAGTGGACCAATTCATCGGCCCAAGGCGCACCTGGCACACTGCTGCCACCGATTTCCATGGTGACACCAGCCACCGCGGCAACGATCACCACCAGGAAGGCGATATCCACGCCGACCAATTTGACGAACAGCTTCAGCACCACCTGGAAAACAAGTGCTTCAAGAAATGTCGTCAGCAAAGAGATCACCGCCTGAGTGATGGCCACGGAATTTCCAGCAACCACGGCTGAAAGCAGCGAGCCTCCATCACTGCCGAACGAGAACACCGTGACCACGATCGCCACGATGATCATCAAGTCGCCAAACCACTCCTGCTGATACCAATCGAGCTCGGTCTCGTTCCGACTGTTGAAGATGAAATGCAGCGAGCGTGCGTACAACGTCTCCTTCTCCGATGCGGTGTAGTTGTCTGTGATCGATCGGTCGATCGGAATCAGCAGGTGCTCGCTGTCACCCCGTGTCGGGGCATAGAGGTTCTCGAAGACGTTGTAGTACAGGCCCAGATCCATGATCTGGAGCTCTTCATAGAAGGCATGGCTCACCTGCTTCTGGTAGTAGTGGATCCGATGGCGATGGTCGACCGGATAGTTCTCCCCTGTGCCGGTGTCCACATAGTCGAACTCCTGCGCGATGATCCGGGTGCCACTCGAGTACGAACCAATGGGACCAATGCTCCCAGGGATCCGCTTCTTGAACATGCCACCGTTGCTCAGGATCATGTTGAAGCGACGGTCTGCGATCTGCAGATTGGTCTTCGAACTGTCCGGCTCCACACCGGCCACATCCCGCAACTGGCGGTCATGCGGCAGGATGAACTGGTCCGGTGCAGCGAAGTAGAGGTTGTCGAAGAACTTGAACAGGTAGCGGCGTTCCAGCGGATCTTCGGTCAGTGCAGGCACAGCCATCATCAGCATGGCTTGCTCCACCTCACCCACATCGGGGTTCTCCGAGATGGCATCGGCCACCATGTCGAAGTCCAGGCCCATGTACTTCACGAGCTTCTTGGTGCTCTTGTACTCCGCGGACTCCGGAAACAGATTGGTCGGCAGCTTGTTGAAGCGGAAGTAGCCCCATGGGAAGAACTGCCCGCTCAATTCCTCTGGGAATTGGAAAGCGGTGTCCAGTGTCGGGTAGGTGCCTGCACCGAGCTTGTAGATCCAGTACTTGGTGGTGTCACCGATGGTGTACTTCGCATGGAAGTAGTCGGCATCGTCGTCGTAGCCCGTCAAGGGGATGTTCACCGTCTCGATGGTGATCTCTTGCGGATTCCGGCCATAGTTCTCAGGAATCCATGGCACATCGTAGATCCAGATGTACTCGAGCTTGAGATAGGTCTCGGTGGCTTCAGGATCCGAATAGACCGGTGTGTGGGCCAGCAGCTTTCCGATCACGTCTGACGTGGCCGAGCGCTGGGGTGTGTAGCCCGCGGTCGCAGGGATGCCCCATTGCTCCAGGGCTTCCCGTTCCAACGTCTCTCGCAGATCTTCCGGAACCACCACCTTCAGGTCATTGAGGTAGACCGGCTTGCCCTTGGCCGCGGAGAGCACAGGCAGCTGATTGGTGGTGGGGTTGTAGCCGTACTGCTCCACCACCTTCATCCAGCCGATGTGCAGGTTGTTCGGGGGACCGAAGCGCATGTAGTCCACGAAGACCTCGCCACCCTCCAGGGTCTCGAGCACCGTCTTCACCTTGGCATTGGCCTGGTTCGCGGAATTGAACTGCCCTGCAGGCACACCGTGGACATAGTGGTCACGCCCGTAGTCGTACATCCGATCGGCCTTCAAGCCAACGCTGTGAACGAGCTCCTCCATCACGTAGTCCGTGATGTCGCCACCTTCGAAGATCGACTTGATGACGCCCGACTTCACGGAGTTGGGCAGCAGTTCGTCCTTGATCACCCGGTTCACCTGGGTGGCCACCGTGGTGATGATCTTGCTTTGGAACAGAGGCACTGCAGTCTCCCACTGGGTCAAAAAAAGAGGGAGCCGCAGCCCCCTCGTTCGTTCTGCTTGATCACGAGATCAGGCGTTCACGCCTGCCAGCAACGTGGTCACCGCACGACCCACTGCCGGGTCATTGAGCTTGTTCGTCTCGTCGGCCACAGTGCCTTCATCGGTGGTTCGACGCACGTTCCACGAGTCCACCATGATCTTGGCAACCTTCTGCTCCGCATCACGTTTGAAGCCATCGGCTTGAGCCTGGTAAAGGATCTTCTGCTTGCCGACCACACTGTCTGCATCCACTCCGAGGGCCGTGGTTTGCGCCTTCTCGGTGTTGACCTTCTGAGCCAACAACACCGTTTCCTGGTTCGTCTTCGTGATGTTGGCCAGGATCAGGTCGTACTCAGCACGCAGCTTGCACTCCTGAGCCACCAGCACCGTACCTTCGAGGACTGCATTGGCGGTCTGGACTGTGACCAGGCCAACCTGCTTCTCGAGCAGCTGGGCCTCGAGGTCGTTCTTGCGCTTCTGCAGCAGGAACGCCAGCGAGGTCTGCAGGACAGCTTCGAGCGAACCCAGATAGACCGTGGCGTACTCCGAATTCTTGATTCGGCCACTGGTGAACTCCAGGTCTAGATGCGCCTTGTTGGCACGCATAAGGACATCGAAGACACCTGTGCCTGCAACCGTGGTTTCGGTGAGTTCGGGGATTGCAAGTGCGGTCATGGTCTATCCAGGTCAGGTTCAGTCGATCGAGTGCGCAGCAGCCTGGCGACGGGCGAGTTCTTCGAGCTCATCCTTCGTCAACGAAGGCATCACTTCGATGGCGAACTCACGGATCAGCTTGCCCTTGCGGACGTTGATGCCGTTCTTCGAACGCTCGGTGTAGAACACCTGGCACTGACGTTGCACCAGCTGTTCATAGATGATCTTTGGCACATGCCAGCCTTCGTCGGCATTGAAGGGCACGTACTTCGTGACCGAACCGACAGCGGAGTTGCCCACCGTGAAGATCTCGCCTTCCCATTCCTTCTTGGCCGGGTTCATGCAGGTCACACGAATGCGGACCAGCGCCAGGGCTTCGAGCTTGAGGCGACGGCGACGTTGGCCCAGGGTCTCGACTTCGGCTTCTACAACCGGTTCGGGGGCCTTCTTAGCATCCGGCTCTTTGGATGCAGGTTCTTTGGCCAGAGCTTCTGCGACCTTCTCGCGCAGCTTCTCCAGGCCGATGGACGGGTGATAGGTGACGCCTAGCATGTCGGCACGTGCCTTCAGCGATGCCAGTTCGTCTTGGGTCAGGGTGGTTTCGGTGTCATCGGACATTGCGGATCCTTGGAATTCTGAAGAGAAAAGAGGGAGGGGCCGGAGCCCACTCCCTCAGCCCATTACAGGCGGGCGACCGTCTTGATCAGGCCCATGCGTTCCGAGCGGAGCAGCATGAAGCCGTAGTACCACTTGATCGACATGAAGCCGGTCTCACCGTAGGGGTCGGTGCGGTCCGCGGTCTTCTCGCCGGGAGCCTTGTGGGTGATCTTGAACTTCACCGTCTTGCCATCGGTCTGGAAGCCGATGGTCGTGAACGACTCGTCACCGATCACGAGGATCGGGAACACGTCGAAGCGACCGTTCGTCTCGTAGCTGTTGGTCGAAGCCGAAGCATCGGCACCAGCGCCAGCCCACTTCATCATTTCGGGAACCACGACGATGCGGAACTGGTCGACGGCACCGACTTCACCGGTCACGGTCGTACCGCCAGCGGCGTACTTCTCGATCGAGATGAAGGCAGGGTTGTCGTGCAGATCCTTCATGGCCTTGAAGGTCGGCAGGAGTTCCGAGCCGATGTACGCCACGCGACCGCCTTGCAGCGTCTTCGTGTCGACCAGGCGGGTGCCCGTGATGATCTTCGTGCTCTTCGGAGTGCGGTTGTTGTCGAGGTCGATCGACAGGCGCATCAGGTCACCGTAGGTCACCAGGTCGTTCTCGCCCATGGAGGCGTTCGACGTGGCATCACCGGCGTACTTGATCACGCCAGCCGAGCTCAGCAGGTCGATCTGCAGAGCGTCTTCGGTGATCTCGTTCGCGCCCATGATCATTTCACGGTTGATGTGCTGCTCGAGCTCGGCATCCGTGTCGAAGTCCAGGGATTCCTGGGTGTACTCGTCGAAGAAGCCGAACTTCTCGAAGGTGCCTTCGATTTCCTTGCGCTTGAAGCCAACACGGTTCACGCGGCCACCAGCTTCCGACAGCGCAGGGAGCTTGCCGCTGATGGTGCCGATGTCCTTGCTGGAACCGTACAGGTTGCCCGAGCCTTGCAGCACGGTCACACCCAGGTTCAGAGCAACCACAGCGTCCTTCTTGGTGGCATCGGCGTACTTGGCTTGCACACCCGACAGCGTGAGCGTGGCCAGGCCCGTACCACCCGAACCATCAGCACCGGCAACCGCGGTCACACCGCTGGTGTTGTCGGCGATCGCGGTAGCAGCTGCAGCTTTGCCAGCGTTGGCGATGGCGAGCACGAGAGCCGGATAGGTCACCGTGTAGGTGGAAGTCGAGATGGTCGCACCGGCAGCGTCGATGCCCTGGTCGTTCAGGTTGGCGTCGTCGAGCAGCGGCAGGTAGTGGTAGCGCTTGATCGTCTTGCCCATGTTCTTGGGCATGGAGGTCACGTCAGCCAGCTGCGAGAAGTACTGTTCCTTCTGCGCTTCGATGAGCGCCTTCTTCTGGTAGTACTCGGTGACGATCTGGGGACCGACAGTGGAGGGGGTGCCGGGAGGGGCGTTGTAAGCACGGGTCATTTGGAATACCTTTTATTGAAACTTGTTGGCAGCGACCTTGCTGAATTCCTCATCCGACATGGAAAGGGGGTTGAATTCCTTTGCAGCAGATGCGGGTGCAGCAGGCTTCGTGGAGCTTGCAGCTCGCCTTTTGTCCTTCAGCTTGTCCTCTTCTTCCTTCGTCGGTTTCGGAGTCACGACCACAGCCGCTGGCTTTGGTTTCCCTTGGTTCGATTCCAAGTGGTTAAACCCACCACGCGCCTGGATTGCGTCACCGACTTGCCGATAGGCTTCGATATCCGACAAACCACTCAAGCGACCAAACATGCGCTCGCTCTCGATCTCTTTACTGATCTGGTCATAAATCCCACTTGCAATGTGGGTGTTGATGACCTTCAAAAGTTGAGGTGTCGAAACAAGAACCTGTTTGCTTGCAGCGTCCCACTTATTGCTAACCTCGAGCGTCCGGTTGTACGTAGGTGTGCTTTGGAGTTCATCCAGCACCGTATCCAGTTCAATCTCCCGATCGTCAACAGCGTAAGCAGTCTGCTTGTACGTTTTCGCTTTCTCAGCGTCCAGATCCATCGGATCCAAACCGCTATCCTTGATCAGCTTGCTGATTGCGGCTGGGTCTTTCTTACCCAGGTCAATCAGAAAGCCGATCTTCTCTTCGCTCATGAAGCCACTGTTCTCCAGCTGCTTCATGATCTTCAGATTTGGCTTCAGGGCCGCCATCTTCTTGTTGTAATTGGCACCCATCTGCATGAGGGAAATTGCGTCGTCGATCGACTTGATTGCAACTTCCCGACCATTGGCTTTGAACGGAGCCAAGAGGCGCTCGTATTCAGCCTTGTAGTCGATGGACACCGGATCCTTGGTCTCTTCGACCTTGGGATCCTTTTCCACCTTCGCTTCTTTTTCACCAGGAGCCGGATCCACTGGATCTTTTGCTTCGGGCTTCTTTTCCGGGTCTGCTGCTGCCGGATCCTTCTCGACCGGCTTGGTGCCGGTCTCGTCGTCACCGTCATCTGCATCCCCTGCAGGATCTTTCTCGGGGTCAGTATTGGTTTCCAGGTCTTCGACCACTGGATCGACCAAAGCTGGCGTTTGCACTTCTTCTTCAACAGCTGCTGCTGCAACCGGTGCACCAGCGGCCATGATTTCTTCGTCCGACATGCCCAGGTAGGAGGGCTGGTCGACGGTCTCGGTGTTTTGATCAGCCATTGTTCAGTTCCTCTTCGGCCAGGTGGACGAGTTCTTCTTGATCCGAATCCAGCTGCTTGGAGGCCATGGCAGAGAAGCTGATCAGGTTGTTGAGATATCCGGAGAGGGCACCGATCGAATCGATGTCCCGCATCACGGCGGCTTGCCGCTCGGGGCTTTGGAATTCCGGTGCTGCTTTCACATGCACCAGGCGGATGGCTTCCTGTTCCAGATAACCATCCAAGATCACAGCCTTGAAATCCCGGTTATTGCGGAGACGTTCCACAGCAGCACCGATATCGATCGCCTTCTTGGCATTCCGAATACTTTTCTCGATTGCCTGAACCTGTTCATTGCTCATGGGTTCTACCAGTGCTTTAAAAGTTAATAGAGTGGTGATCAATTACTCAACCACCGCCCGACTATAAAACAAATTAGGCCGCTTTTCTTTTAATGTATTCCTTCA
>Ga0307411_10000317_pt1 | contig 16064 bp, 14 predicted proteins | sample DK1Ometagenome_2_FD_203712 | JGI IMG/M metagenome (GOLD analysis project Ga0307411, IMG submission 203712) | Maize rhizosphere microbial communities from greenhouse at UC Davis, California, United States - DK15-O-1 | ecosystem: Host-associated > Plants > Roots > Rhizosphere > Soil | place: USA...
CGAGCTCACCAAACGCTTCGAGGCGCTCACCGTCCAACGCTTCGGGCGCTATCACCAGGTCCGCCCGGAGGTCGTTCTCGAGGTGACGTTCGACATCGTGCAGCCATCTGCGCGCCACAAAGCCGGCTATGCCTTGCGCTTTCCGCGCATCGTGCGCGTCCGCGACGACAAGCCCGTCTCCGAAATCGATACGCTCGCCCGCGTTCGGCAGCTCGCAGGGGACGCCGAGCAGTGAACTGCCGGCGATTGACCCCACCGGGCTCGCCCGTAACTTGTGCCCAAGCCCCTCTTCGGCGGCATGACGATGGACGACCCCGCTCGGCGCGTACCCGCACCATCCAGATCGCCCGCACAGCCGGGGGCGCTCGCCGTGCCGACCGCGAACGACCGCGAGCGCGTCGTCCAGGCGCTCAGCACCCTCTTCGCGAACGACGGGCTGTCGATGGACGAGTTCGAGAGCCGGCTCGAACGGGCCTATAAAGCCGTCTCCGTCGAGCAGCTCACGGCGCTCTTGGCCGACCTTCCTGCGGTCGGCGCGACCGGCGTCGCCCAGGGTGCCGCCACGCGCCTGGCGCCGGCCGGCGAGGTCCCGGCACGCGGGGTCGTCATCGCCGTGATGGGCGCAAGCGGACGCCGGGGGAGCTGGCTCGTACCCAGGCACCTCAAGGTGTTCGCCGTGATGGGAGGGGCAGAGATCGACCTGCGGGAGGCGCGCTTCGCGGCCGGCGTCACCGAGATCGAAGCCTACGCGGTCATGGGCGCTGTGAAGATCCTGGTGCCCCCGGAGGTGCGCGTCGAGACGGTCGGCCTGGCGATCATGGGCGGCTTCGAGGGGCACGCGGGCGACGCGACGGCCCTCTCCCCGTTGCATCCGATCATACGGCTCAGCGGGCTCGCGGTGATGGGTGGCGTCGAAGCGAAGACGAAGCTGCTTGGTCAGAAGGGGGCGGGGAGGAAGAAGCGCGGTGAGTCGTCGAGAACGGACCAGGATCTCTGACCAGCACGACGACCAGCAGGACGACCAGCACGACCGCGCCCTTCGACTCCTCGCGCTTCCAGTCCGGGACCGGGTGAGCGCCACCTGGCCGGCCGCTTCGTGGCCACGGGCGTCGACGATCTCCTCGAGTGCGCCCTGGGCGCCGAACGGTGCCGGGCGGGGCAGCTCGATCCCGCGGGGGTCCCGGCGGCCCCGCTCGACGTGCTCGCCCAACAGCTCGTGGCGTTAGGCACCGAGGGCGATTGGCGAGACGACGATGCATACCGGCTCGTGCGCCGAGCCGCTCCCTACGCCGAGTTACCGCGCGCCGACTTCGACGCGGTGCTCGACGACCTGTCGGAGAGCGACGAGTCGCCGGAGGAGCGACGGGTCCCCTTGCTCTTCCGCCTGCTCGCCGCAGGCACTACGGATTCCATGCTGCTCGAGGAGCGAGACGCGTTCCTGCGACGATTGTGGGAGCAGGCAGTGGAGCGATCAGCGATCAGCGATCAGCGATCAGCCGGCTCTGCTCTTCTGATCGCTGATCGCTGATCGCTGATCGCTGATCGCTGCCACCACACTCCGCCGCCCCGTCCACCACTCACCGCGCGAGTACGACGTGACCACCGCATCGCCCACTCTCTCGATCGCCGCGCTCGCCGCCCTCGTTCTTGCGACGGGGGTGCGGGGCAAGCACGATCGTGACGAAGCATTCAGCTCCACCGACCGCTGGTCGCTGCGCGCAGATCGCTCCGGAGACGTGACCGGAGACGTGAGCGGGGACGTGAGCGGCGTCGTGTTCGAGGACGCCAATGGCAACGGCACCCGCGACCGCGGGGAGCGCGGCGTACCCGGCGTGGCGGTCTCGGACCAAGTACAGGTCGTGGTCACCACGGCCGACGGCGCGTTTCTCCTCCGCGACTCGCACCGCTACGGCGTCGTGTTCGTGAGTGTGCCCGACGGGCGCGCGAGCGTGGGCCCGTTCTGGCGGGCCGTGCGCGGGGGCTCGGCGGCGCCCGTCGCCTTCGCGCTCACGAGGGAGGAGGCGCCCGGCGACTTCACGTTCGTCCACAGCTCGGACACGCACGTGAGCGAGCGGAGCCTGCCTCGCCTGCGGCGCCTGCGCGCGCTCGTCGATTCGCTCGGCCCCGCGTTCGTGCTCGTCACCGGCGACTTGGTGCGCGACGCGCTGCGGGTGCCGGAGGCGGAGGCGACGGAGTACTACCGGTTGTTCCAGACCGAAGCCAGGCGCTTCCGCGTGCCGGTGTGGACAGTGCCCGGCAACCACGAGATCTTCGGCATCGAGCGCCAGCAGTCGGGCGTTCGGCGGGACCACCCGCTGTACGGGAGGGCGATGTACCGGCGCTTCTTCGGACCCGACTACTACTCGTTCACGTACGGCGGCGTGCACTTCGTCGGGCTCAACACCGTAGACTACGACGACCAGTGGTACTACGGCCACGTCGACAGCACGCAGCGCGCGTGGCTCGAGCGCGACCTCGCGCTCGTCCCGGCGGGAACGGCAGTCGTGACGTTCAACCACATTCCGTTCGTCAGCGCGGCCGAGGAGCTGAACGGCTACACGGACGCGCCGCCGGCACCCTCCCTCATCACCGTCGGTGGGCGCACGATGTTCCGCCACACGGTCTCGAACGCCGGCGAGGTGCTCGCGCAGCTCCGCGCACACCACCACGTGCTCGCGCTCGGCGGGCACATGCACATGCGGGAGACGCTCGTATATCAGACGACGTCCGGCCCCACCCGCTTCCACCAGGCCGCCGCCATCGTCAGTGACAGTAAAGCGGCGGGCATGGAGATGGCGTCGGGTCTCACGCTGTACCGTGTCCGGTCGGGCGTGGTGGATGAGGGAACGTTCGTCCCGCTCGGCGCTCTGCCCGCGGAGCCGCGGTAGCGGGCCGGCGTCCGCTACCCGTGCGCCCTCGTCGGGCCGCCAACCCTAGTGCTTCCAGCGTTCACCGAGTGGGCCGGCGGCGCCGGGGGATCCGTCTTCGAGGTCCCCGGACCGCGGGCGGAGTGACGCGGGCGTGACGTCGCCGGGTTGACTATACGGCGACGCCGTCGCGACGGGCGCGTCCGTCCGCACTGGCGCCTCCGCCCGCTGCGCCGTAGATCAACGTCAGTCGTCGCGAGCGACCGCTCTGCACGACCGCCCCTCACAGCGTGCCGGGAGGGCACGCACCACCATGACGCATGTGGCATCACCCGTCGCACTGCTGCCCGCGCAGCAGCGCGCGTTCGACGCGCTGCTCCTCGCCGCGAGGCCGGGCGCGGTCACCGCCCTCGGTGGGTGGGTCGGCCGAGGGAAGACCACCGTGCTCCGCGAGCTGCAGCGCGCGCTCGGCGGCAACCTGCTCGACGCTCGGGACTTCGTCGAGGCGACCGGCAGTCGGCACCCGCTCGCCGTAGAGGAGGCGTTCTACCAGCTCGTCCGCGGCGCGCTCGCCACGTCCGACGTCGTGCTCGTGGACGACGTCGACCTGATCGCGACCCTGCTGTGCTGCTCCCCGAACTACCCGCGGATGAACTACGTCCGCGTGGTGTTCTCGGCGCTCGCGTCGGACGTCGCCGATGGCGAGAAGCAGTTGATCTTCGGCACCAACCGCCACTCGATGGCGTGAGTCGTCGCGCGTGACGGGCACGCCGAGATCGCCGACTTCACGCCGGCCGACTACGCGCAGCTCTGTGGCACGTACCTGGGGCCTGAGGGCCTGGCCCGGCTGGACGTCACGAAGATCCACCGCTTCGCCCCGAAGCTGAGCGCCACGCAACTGAGGAGCACGTGCGAGGCGTTGAGGCGGGGCGCACCGCCCGACACCGATGCCTTCATCGAGTACCTGCGCGCCAATCACATGGCGAGCAACGTCGATCTCGGCGAGGTGCAGGCGGTGGACCTGAGGGACCTCAAGGGTGTGGACGACGTGATCCGCATGCTGGAGGCGAACGTCGTGCTGCCGCTCGAGAATGCCGAGCTGGCGGCGGAGTTCGGCCTCAAGCCCAAGCGCGGCGTCCTGCTCGCCGGCCCGCCCGGCACCGGGAAGACCACCGTCGGCCGCGCCCTCGCCCACCGGCTGAAGAGCAAGTTCTTTCTCGTGGACGGTACGCTCATCGCCGGCACCGCCAGCTTTTACGGCCGCCTGCACCAGATCTTCGAGGCCGCCAAGGAGAACGCGCCGTCGATCATCTTCATCGACGACAGCGACGTCATCTTCGAGCAGGGCGGCGAGCTCGGGCTGTATCGGTACCTGCTCACGATCCTCGACGGCATCGAGAGCGCGAGCGCGGGGCGGGTGTGCCTGATCCTGACGGCGATGGACGTCGGCAGTCTCCCGCCGGCGCTCGTGCGCTCCGGGCGCATCGAGCTGTGGCTCGACATGCGCCTGCCTGACGAGCCGGCGCGCGCCGCGATCCTGGCCGACCGGTGCGCCGAGCTCCCGCCGGCCATGCGCATGGCCGAGGACGGCGTGGCGCAGGTAGCGGCGGCGACCGACGGGCTCTCCGGGGCCGACCTCAAGCGGCTCGTCGAGGACGGCAAGATCCTGCTCGCCTATGACACGGCGCACGGGCACCCGCTGCGTTCGACAGTCGAGTACTTCTTGACCGCCGTTCAGACGGTGCGCGCCAACAAGGAGTGCTACGCCGAGGCGGAGGCGCGCGCCCGCGCGCGGCGTCCACAGCGGCCGGCGTACTTCGACGTCGCTGGAGGAGGGGAGGAGACGCTCTTCGTCACCGGGCAAGCGACCGCGTTCGGGAGCGGAGCGATGATGGGCTTCTCGCTGGACCAATTGGCCGGGGACGACGGGGAGGGTTGAGCGGAGCGGGGGGCGCCGCTCAGCGATCCGCGCCGCTCAGCGATCCGCGCCGCGCTCCGCTGCGCGACTCTGCGATCACGCCCGTGCGCTCTCTCGCGGGGAGCTCCTCGCGCGCCGGGAGTTGCGGTGGGTCGGCATCCCAGACGACCACGCCCAGCACTCGCTCGCCCGACGCGCACAGCCGCTCCACGGCATCGACCAGGCGAAGCAGCGGCGTCTCGGCGACGCGCGCGCAGACGATCACGTCGGGGCACGGGAGGATACTGCTCGAGCCGTGCTCCACGTGAATGGGCGGCGCGACGAGGACGGTCACATCGTAGCGCGCGGCGAGGCGGCCGAGACCGTGGCGCACCTTCTCGAGGAGCTCGGGTGTCGGCGCCCGGTCGGGCCAAGTCCCATTGGGGATCACGTCGAGGAATTCCTCGCGACCCACGCGCGTCGTCACGACAGTCTCGGACCACTCGGCCGTGCCCTCGAAGATCCCGGCGAGACCCGGCTCCGGCCCGATCTGCAACACGCGATTCACCGCTCCCTCTCGCAGGTCGCCGTCGACGAGGAGCGTGCTCCGGCCCTCGAGCGCCGAGGCGACCGCCAAGTTCGTGGCCACCGTCGCCACGACCTCCGGCTCGTCGCCCGTGACGGTGAGGAGCGGGACGGCGGCGCCGGCGGCGGCAAACCGGTAGTAGAGCAGCCGGTACGTGTCGGTCGAGACGTCGATGGTGCTGGGGAGCTGCGCGTCCGAGCGCCGGCGCGATCGTTCGGCGTTCGGCAGATGAGGGCGGATGACGGCGAGCACTCGCCTTCCGGTCACGCGCTCCGCCTCCTTCGGGTCGGCGAGGCGCGGCCGCTCCAGCTCCACCAGGAGCGCCACGCCGAAGCCGGCCGCGGCACCGAGCACGAGCGCGGCGGCGAGGAGCGCAATCGGCGGGGCCATGACGTTGGCGAGCTCGCGCGCCCGGGCGAGTCGGCGGTCGACCTCCGCGTTGCGCGCGTGGGCACCACGGAGCCGGGCCAGCGCCTGGCCGTACGCACGCCTGGCGTCGCGCAGCCGCGCCGCAGTGCCAACGGTGTCGCCCTCCGCCACCCCGCCGGCTGGCGCGGGCGGTGGACGCGGCGGCTGAAGCACCGCCAGCTCGCGGCGGAGCTGCGTACGTCGCGCTTCGGCGATCCCCTCGATGGCGCGGCCGACCGCGGTGACCTGCGCGGTGAGGGCGATGTAGATCGGGTCCACGCCGCCGAGATTGTCGAAGGCGTCACGCTCACGCTCGATGTCGGCCAGCGAGTCAAGCAACGCCTTCACGCGCGGCTCGTTGCGCAACTCGGGCGACTGGCCGAGGGCGCGATACGAGGCGGGGAGCGGCGCGTTCTCGGCCCGAGAGATGAGCCGCCCCAGAGCCGCGATTGCCAGGGCGAGGGTGTCGCGCCGCGCGACGAGCGCCGGGGGGAAGGTGTCGACAGGCACTGTGGGCGTCGCGCCCGCCGCGGCACGGGCGCGTACGAACGCGGACTCGGCCGTAGCCACCTCGCGGTAGGCTCGCGCCGCGTCCGCGGCCAGCGGTAGGGTGTCCACCCGCTCCGACGCCGACGGTACCGCCGTGCGCGCTTCCCGGCGCGCCTCGCGCGGAACGAGCACCAACGCGATCAGGGCGGCGACGAACACCGCCCCGCCCACCGTCGCGAGCAGGGTCGTGTGGCGTACGGCGTTCCGTGCTCGTGCGGCCAACCAGGCGGGTCCACGCTCCACGGCGCGCAAGTGGCTACTGTGCCGCTGGGTCACCCCTCTCCTCGTTTTCGGCAGGGCGCGTCGGCCGCAGCGCGCCGGTCGCGTCGGCCCCGGCGGCCGGCCGATCAGCGAGATCTCGCATCAGTCGCACCATCGCACGCTCCTTGTCTTTCGCCTCCACGTCCACCGTGATCCGTCGGTCGAGCCACGTCTGCGGCACGTCCGCGGGATCGACGAACGCCGCGTGAGGGCGCGGGTTCGCCGAGCCCCAGCCGTCGCGGGGAGAGGAAAGGTGCATGTATGGCTCCCGCCCGTACCAGGTGGCGGCCGCCCGCTCGGTCGCTTCCTCCACGGAGAGCCCGTCCGGGTGGCAGCGGTGATGGTGTACATCATAGACGAGCGGGACGCCGCTGCGTTCACAGACTGGGAGGAGATCGCGGACGGCGAACAAGCGGTCGTCGTTTTCGAGGACGAGCCGCGCCCGCGCCCGCCCGCTCAGACGGTCGATGCCGCGGGCGAGCCGGTCACTGGCGGCGTCGACGCCACCCGCCGCCCCGCCAGCGTGCAGGCAGAGGACATCGGCCCCGACTAGCTCCGCGAGCTCAGCGTGGAACTCGAGCTCGGCTACGGACGCGTGCACCACGTCGTCCCGCTCCGAGTTCAGGACGACGAACTGATCGGGGTGGAAGCTGAGGCGCACGTCGCGCAGGCGCGCCAGCTCTCCGGCGGCCTCGAACGCGCGCGTGATCACGTCCCCCTGATCCAGCTCGCCGAGCGCATACCCGCTCTCTGGATGCGTAGCGAGCGGCACGATCTGGCTGGTGATCCGGAACGCGCCGATCCTGAGCTCGGCGCAACGCTCCACCGCGTGGGTGAGGGCGACGGCGTTCGCCCGCACGATCGCCGATAGGTAGTCGCGCCGTGCGGCGGGCCCGAGGGATGAGACGTAGCGGTGCGTCGCCGTTCGGAAGCGGATCGGGGCGTCGACGAACTGGCAGCAGAGGCCCCAGCGGATGGCGGTCATGCGGGAAGGGGGAGAGGAGGCGTTGTCATCGAAGAGCAACCCGTCTCGGCAGGCGTGGTTCCTGGTCGTCACCCTGACCCTCACCCTCGCCCTTCAAAGGGCACTTACCATCGAAGCTGTCCGCCGCGCATGGCGTCCAGCCCGAGCACCCGTTGGAGGGCCAGGGTGAGGGCCAGGGTCGGGGAACTGCAATAAGAAAGCGGGGGCGCGTACGCGCCCCCGCCCTTCACATGCTTCGCGATTCAGTGCTACTGCACCGTGATCACGCCCTTCATGCCCATCGCGAGGTGCGGCGTGCAGTGATAGTCGTACTTGCCCGGCTTGACGTTCGCGAACGACATCGTGTACGTCTCGTTCGGGTTCACGAGCAGCTTGCCCGTGAGCGGCGACATCTGCTCGGGCATGTTGGCCGAGAGCTGCGGCTCGACGTCGTCCGGGATGTTGGCCGGGTCGAAGGCGACGTTGTGCGGGCCGCCCGACACCATGACGAACTTGATGCCGTCGCCCTGCTTGACGGTGATGTTGGCTGGCTCGTAGCGATAGCCCTTGTCGTCGCCCACCATGTTCACCGTGTGCGTGGTGCCGGTGATCGGCGCCGCTGCGCCAGCCGGGGCCGCACCCGTGGCACCCGTGGCACCCGTCGCCGCCGCGGTGTCCGTCGTCGCGCCAGCGGCCGTGTCGTCGCCCTTCTTGTCGCCGCCGCCGCACGCGCCGAGCACGATTGCGCTCGCCGCGAGCGCCAGTCCGTAGAAACGCATTCTCAGAGGCCTCCCAGCCGTACTGAAGAACCGCAGTAGAACGTCGAAAAGAGGATTTCCGTGTCCCGCCACTGCCGCGGGAGCCGGGAACATATTCACCGAGCAGACCTAATGCCAAGGGGCCCAAACCGGCAGGTGTTCCGGTACACCGCCGCACCGCGCTCGGCCGTCGCGGGCCCGGTGGGGCGTGTCAGGGTCCACGACCGGCCGCGGCGGGGCGGCACGGGCGGGCAGCGCGGTTCAGGGCACCACGGTGATCGTGCCGACCATGCCGGACGTGAAGTCCGTGCTGTGCGCGTCGCAGCGGAAGCGGAACGTGCCGGTCGTGGCGAAGGTGCGGCTCTCGTTCGCGCCGAAGGCGATGTCCGCGATGCTCTCGTCCTCGAAGTCCGCGTTGTGGGCGGCGGGGAGCTCCCACGTCACCGTGCCGCCGACCTTGATCCTGACGGCGGCGGGGGTGAAGGCGTTGCCCGAGCCAGTCCGCACGGTCGCGGTGAGTGGGGGCGCGTCGGAGCTCACGGTGACCAGTCGCGAGCCGCTCTTCGCACCGTCGGTCGGCGACGTCACCGTCGCGGTGATCGTCGCCTGCCCGACGGCCACCCCGGTCACGAGTCCGGTGGCCGGATCGACCGAGGCACGGGTCGCGTCGCTGCTCTCGCAGGTTGCCGGCGGCAGGTTCGGGATCGCGTTGCCGCGCGCGTCGTGCGGCGAGGCCGTCATCTGCAGCGCCGCGCCCACCAGGACACTCGTCGACGGCGAGGTCACCGCCACGTTGTCCAGCTTCTGCCGCACGCGGATCGGCAGGGGCGCCGAGCTCACGGCCTGCGCGGCGGCCGTGACCGCCGTGGCGCCGACACCCGCTGCCGTGACGACGCCGGCATTAGTGACGGTCGCGATCGCGTCGTTCGCCGACGCAAAGGTGACCGTCGCACCTTGCACCTCGTTCCCGGCACCGTCGCGCGGGGCGGCGGCGAGCGCCAGTTGTTGGCCGAGCGAGAAGAGCGTGTCCGGCTCCGGCGGCGAGATCGTGACGCTCGCGACGACCGCCGGGGGCGGGCCGCCCCCGCCGTCCCCGCCGCCACCGCGCCAGCGCAGAGCGCGACCGCGAAGGACCGCATAGGTCCTCCATGTGGTGGAGACACGGCCTGCTGCCCCCAGTCTATTGACCGGCCCCGACGGGCGCGATACCTTCCGCGCCATGCTGCTCGGCGCTACCCGCCCTCGTCACGCGCATCACCACGGTCGCGGCCCCTCGGGCCGGGACGGCGTGCGCGCGCGAGGTTAACGGGCCGGCAACTTCGGCAGCGGCCCGCCACGTGCCCGGCCCGTCCTGAACGGACGGGCTTTTTTGTCTTCCGTACGTGCTCGTGTTCTTCGGCAACGGTGACCCGTGGTCGGTCACCGGCCAACGGTCGCCGGCAACCATCTTCTGATGTTACGCATCGCCCTCCCCAACAAGGGACGCCTCGCCGAGGACACGCGCGAGCTGTTCGACGACGCCGGCCTCGAGGTTCGGGTGCGCGGCGACCGCGCGCTCACGGCGTCGCTGGGCGGAGAGTTCGAGGCGATCTTCGTCCGCGCGCAGGACATTCCGGAGTTCGTTGCCGACGGGGCGGCGGACGCCGGCGTCACGGGATGGGACCTCGTCAGCGAAGCGGAGCGGCCGCTCGATGTAGTGCTCGACCTCGAGTTCGGCCGCTGCCGCCTCGTGGTCGCGGCGCGCGAGGAGAGCGGGGTCGCGTCGCTCGACGACGTCGCCGCCGGTGCGCGGGTCGCGACCGTGTTCCCGCGCGTGGCGCGCCGATTCTTCGACCGCGCGGACCGCCGGGTGGAGATCGTACCGATGTCGGGGGCCGCGGAGATCGCCCCGCACCTCGGTATCGCCGACATCGTCGTGGACCTGACGTCGACGGGCTCCACGCTCAGGGTGAACGGACTGCGCGAGGTGGCCACGGTGCTGGAGAGCTCGGCGCGGCTCATCACGGCCCAAGGGGCGCTCGCGCCCGCCTCCAGTGCGAAGGGGCGGGCGATCGGCGAGTTGGTGGACGCGCTCGCCTCCGTGCTGCGGGCGCGGGGCAAGCGGTACCTCATGGCCAATGTGCCGCGCGCCGCCCTCGACCGCGTCAAGGCTGTCATTCCGGGCCTCAACGGGCCGACCGTGATCGACATCCTCGACGGCGGCTCGTACGTGGCTGTGCACGCCGTGGTGCCTGCGCAGACGATCTACCGCACCATCTCCGCGCTGAAGGGACTCGGGGCCGAAGGCATTCTCGTGACGCGCATCGAGAGGCTGACGCCGTGACGGCGAGGAACCGGCGATCGGCGATCGGCGGTCAGCGATCAGGGCCGGCCGACGTGCGGCGGGCGACGCCGCTTCCGGCGGACGCACTCCCGGACCGGCCGTTCCGGTTCTCGGGCGCGGTGCGCGACCTGAGCGACGCGGACCGCCGTGCCCTGCTCGAGCGCACGACGTCCGCAGACCCGGAGGTGCGCGAGCAGACGCGGGAGGCCATCGCGCGCGTCCGGCGGGACGGCGACGCGGCGCTGCGCGCGATGGCCGAGGAGTTCGACGGCGTCGCGCTGGAGACGCTGGAGGTGCCACGGGAACGGTGGGCGCACGCGCTGGCGGAGCTCCCCGCGGAACTGCGCCAGGCGCTCGAGCGGGCGCGGGCGAACATCGCCCGCGCCCACACCGCCTTCCGCCCCGCGGCGGTCGAAGTGGAGACCGAGCCGGGCGTCGTCGTCGGGCGGCGGGCCGACCCGCTGGAGCGCGTCGGGGTGTACGTGCCGGGCGGGCGGGCCGCTTACCCGAGCAGCCTGCTCATGGGGGCGGTGCCCGCGCGCGTCGCCGGGGTCGGTGAGGTGATCGTCTGCAGCCCGCCCGGTCGCGCGGGCCTGCCCGCCTCGGTGGTGCTCGCGGCCGCGGCGCTGGCCGAAGTGGACCGCATGTTCGCGGTCGGTGGGGCCGGTGCCGTCGCCGCGATGGCGTACGGCACGGCGAGCGTGCCACGCGTGGACCGGATCGTCGGACCGGGGAACGCGTACGTGGTCGAGGCAAAGCTGCAGCTGTCGGGGGTAGTCGGCATCGACGGGCCGGCCGGCCCGAGCGAGCTGCTGGTCATCGCCGACCACACCGCGGACCCCGCCACCGTGGCCCGCGAGCTCCTCGCGCAAGCAGAGCACGACCCTCGCGCCGCGGTGGTGGCCGTTGCCGTCGGCGACGAGGTCGCCGAGCAGGTGGAGGCCGCGGTACTGCGACTGCTGCCCGAGCAGGAGCGGTCGGACGTCATCGCGCAGGCGCTCGTGGGGCAGGGCGGCGTCCTGGTGGCGCAGACGTACAACGAGGCGGTCGCGTTCGCGAACGCGTACGCCCCGGAGCACCTGTCGCTCGTGCTCGCCGACGCGGCGCTCGACACCGTACTCGCGCTCGTGCGGAACGCGGGCACGGTGTTCCTCGGGGAGACGGCCTCCGTCGCGTTCGGCGACTACATGACCGGCGCCAACCACGTGCTCCCCACCGGCGGGCTGGCCCGGTCGTACTCGGGGCTCTCGACGCTCGACTTCGTGCGGTGGACGACGTACCAGCGCGTGACGGCCGAGGCGGCGGCGCGGCTGGCCGCCGACGTGGGCCGCGTCGCGGACAGTGAGCGCCTGCCCGGCCACGCCGCGGCGGCCCGATACTGGGCGCGCGAATGAGCCCCGAGCCAGCCGCCGCTGAACGGCAACGGCAGCCGCGGATCGCGCGGCTGCTTCTGCAGTTGACCCTCGAGGTGCCTGACGAATGACTGTACCTGCCACCGAGCTGCGGCGTGCGACGTATGGGGAGATCTCGCTGTACGCCCCGAATCGGGAGCCGTGCGCAGTGGACCTGTCGGACAACACGAACCTGTGGGGGGTCCCGCCGGCGGCGGAGCGGGCCGTCCGCCAGGCCGCCGGCGCGGCGGTGACGCGCTACCCGGCGCTCTACGCCGGGGAGCTCAAGCAGGCGCTCGCCGCGTACGTGGGTGGGGGCGCCGCGAACATCGTCACCGGGTGCGGCTCGGACGACGTGCTCGACTCGGCCATCCGGGCGTTCGCCGAGCCCGGTGAGGCGATCGCGTTCCCGGACCCGTCGTTCGCGATGATCCCGATCTTCGCGCGGATGAATGGCGTCGTACCGGTGGCGGTGCCGCTCGCGGCCGACCACGGCGTGGACGCCGACTCGCTGCTCGCGACCGGGGCGAAGCTGACGTACGTCTGCTCCCCGAACAACCCGACCGGCACCGCGGCCGCGCGCGCGGCCGTCGAGCGAGTAGTGGAGCGCGCCGCGGGCGTCGTGTTGATCGACGAGGCGTACGCCGAGTTCGCGCGCGCGTCGCTGGCCGATCTCGCTCTATCGACCGACCGGGTGCTCGTCGTGCGCACGATGTCGAAGGCGTTCGGGCTCGCCGGACTGCGTGTGGGGTACGCGGTCGGGGCGCCGGCGCTGGTCGCCGAGGTGGAGAAGTCCCGAGGGCCGTACAAGGTGAGCGCGATCGCCGAGCGCGCGGCCGTGGCGGCGCTCACGGAGGACCTGGCCTGGGTCCGCGAGCACGTCGACCTGGCCATCGCGTTCCGTGAGCGGCTCACGAACGAGCTGCGCCGGCTGGGGCTCGCGCCACTCCCGTCGGCGGCCAACTTCGTGCTCCTGCCCGTGCCGAGCGCGCCGACGGTGGCGCGGGCGATGCGTGCCGCAGGTGTAGCCGTGCGCCCGTTCGCGGCGCTGCCCGGAATCGGCGACGCGCTCCGGATCTCGGTCGGGCCGTGGGAGATGATGGAGAGATGCTTGGTAGCGCTGAGAGAGGCGATCTAGAAAGTGTTGCGTGTTGCGTATTGCGTGCTCGGAGCCGCTCGGGACGCGCGAGCGCACCTGAGCTAACCGGGCGGCCGTGACACGCGACACGCGACACGCAACGCGCAACATCTTTACTCATGCTCATCACCATCTTCGACTACGGCGCCGGGAACCTGCATTCGCTCGCGAAGGCGCTCGAGACGCCTGGCGCGTCGGTGCGCGTCGAGCCGGACCCGGTGCGGGCCGCCGAGACTGACGCGCTCGTGCTGCCTGGCGTGGGCGCGTTCGCGCAGGCGGCGGAGCGGCTCGCCCCCGGGCGGGACGTCGTGCGCGCCGCCATCGCGGGCGGACTGCCGACGCTCGGCATCTGCCTCGGGATGCAGCTCCTCTTCGACGAGAGCGAGGAAGGACCGGGCGCAGGGCTCGGCGTCATTCCCGGCGCGGTGACGCGGCTGAAGGCGCGGCGCGTCCCGCAGATCGGGTGGAACGAGATCGAGGACGTGTCCGTCGCGGAGCCGCTCTTCGCGCGGGCGCCGCTCGAGGTCGCGTATTTCGCCAACAGCTATGCTTGTCGTCCCGCCCCCGGATTGGGCGACGAGGCCGTGACCGCGTGGGCGGCGCACGAGGAGGATCGCTTCCCGGCCGCGGTGCGCCGGGGTGGGGCCGTCGGCGTGCAGTTCCACCCGGAGAAGAGCTCGCGCGCGGGCGTCGAGTTCGTGCAGGCGTTCGTCGCCGAGGCCCGCAGCAATCGGAGCGCGGGCTACGGTGTGCGTCGGGAGCGGTTCGGCGTGGGTCCGCGCGGATGATCGCCTTGCCCGCGGTGGACCTGCGCGGCGGCGCGTGCGTGCAACTCGTCGGCGGCTCGTACGACGCCGAGCGGGTGCGCCTGGAGGACCCGGTGGGGGTTGCGCAGGCCTGGGAGCAGCTCGGCTTCGCGCAGCTCCACGTCGTGGACCTCGACGCGGCGACGAGCCGCGGGTCGAACGCGGAGGTGGTCCGCGCGATCCTCGCCGAGACGCGGCTCGACGTGCAGGTGGGAGGCGGAGTGCGCGACGCCGAGGCCGTGGAGCGGCTCCTCGACGACGGCGCGCGCCGCGTGGTGGTGGGGACGAGGGCGATCGAGGACTTGCACTGGCTCGACGAGGTCAGCCACCAGTTCGCCGGCGAGCTGATGGTCGCCGCCGACGTGCGCGAGCGGCGCGTAGTGACGCACGGGTGGCAGCGGACACTGCCGCGCAACGTGCTCGACCTGATCGAGGAGCTGAACGCGTTCCCACTGGCCGGCATCCTCGTGACGGCGGTACACCGGGAAGGGCAGTTGCAGGGGACCGACCTCCCCCTCATGGAGGACGCCGCGGAGACGTCGGCCGTGCCGCTCTACGCGTCCGGGGGGGTCGCGACGATGAACGATCTGCGCGCGCTGGCCGACCGGGGTGTGGCGGGCGCCGTGGTCGGCATGGCGCTGTACACCGGAGCGTTGGATCCCAGACAGGTGGCCGAGGAGTTCGGGGCATGAGCATCATCACGCGGGAGACCCGGGAGACGACCGTCCGCGTCGAGCTGGCCGAGGGAACCGGCGTCGCACAGGTGGAGACGGGGGTCCCCTTCCTCGATCACATGCTCGTCACCTTCGCCCGCTACTCGGGGCTCGACGTCACCGTCCAGGCCCGCGGGGACCTGCGCCACCACACGATCGAGGACGTGGCGATCGCCGTGGGCAGCGCGCTCGCCGCGCACCTGCCCGACACGACGGCGCGCTACGGCGACCGCACGGTGCCGATGGACGACGCGCTCGTGCACTGCGCGATCGACCTGGGGGGTCGTCCCTACTACCGCGGGCCGCTGCCCAGCGGACTGTACGAGCACTGGATGCGGTCGTTCGCCGACAACGCGCGGGCGACGCTCCACTTGCGCGTGTTGCGCGGGCTGGATCGGCACCACGTGGTCGAGGCGGCGTTCAAGGCGCTCGGGCTCGCGGTGCGAGACGCGCTCGTCGAGACGGGGGCGGTGTTCTCGACCAAGGGGAGCGTCGCGCTGAGCACGGAGCGTGGGCCGTCGGCCACGGCATCTGGTGGGAGGGAGCGTGGCGAGGGGCCCGCGGTGCGAGACGTTCGAGGTGACCGGGGGGCGCGGGATGCGGGCTGAGGGGGAGTGCGCACCGCGCCGCGCCGAGACGGGACAGAACGGTGCCGCGCAATGGTCGCGGCGGCCGGAAGTTAGATGTTGGGGGGGGCCCCCCGCGCGCCAAAGCTCCGCGCGGCCCCTGCACCCGACGCCGAGCGCGAGCCGCGCGGCCGGCACGACCTGCGCGACCCCGGGTGTGTCCGGCTGGCCTGTGCCGCCCGTGCCGCCCGTGCGGATCGCACGCTGGATGGTATGCTGACCCGCCGCATCATCGTGTGCCTGGACGTGAAGGGCGGCCGCGTCGTCAAGGGCGTGCAGTTCGTTCAGCTTCGCGACGTCGGCGACCCCGTGGAGCTCGCCGCCCGGTACGAGGCGGAGGGGGCCGATGAGATCGTATTCCTCGACATCTCGGCCAGTGCCGAGGAGCGCGGGACGCTGCTCGATGTCGCGCGGCGGACCGCGGAGCGGCTCTTCATTCCCCTCACCATCGGCGGTGGCGTGCGGACCACCGGTGACGTGGAGCGTGCGCTGCGGGCCGGCGCGGACAAGGTGAGCATCAACTCCGCGGCCGTGGAGCGCCCCGCGATCCTTGCCGAGAGCGCCAGCCGGTTCGGGAGTCAATGCGTAGTCGCCAGCATCGACGCGAAGGGCCGGGAGTGGAACGGCCGGGAGTCGGGAGTCGGGAGTCGGGAGTCGAGCCTGCCTCGGGATGCCGCCGACTCCCGGCCGGTGAGTCCGTTCGGCACTGGAGCGGGCGCGAACGGCGGCGCGAGCGGTCCAGGATGCAAACCCGACTCCCGACCCCCGACTCCCGAC
>Ga0307411_10000318_pt1 | contig 16061 bp, 13 predicted proteins | sample DK1Ometagenome_2_FD_203712 | JGI IMG/M metagenome (GOLD analysis project Ga0307411, IMG submission 203712) | Maize rhizosphere microbial communities from greenhouse at UC Davis, California, United States - DK15-O-1 | ecosystem: Host-associated > Plants > Roots > Rhizosphere > Soil | place: USA...
ATGAACCGCCGCGAGGGGCTGGACGCCATCCTCGACCGCGTCGAGGCGCTGGCGCCGGACGGCTTCGCGCGGCTGGCGGATGTCATCGACCCGGCCGAGGTGGCAGCCGAGATCAACAGCTACAAGACCGCCGCGGGGCACCGGACGCAGGGCAATCGATAAGCAGGCCCGGCGGCCCTGCACTGCCAGCGTCACTCCGGCGTGCTGGGGTCGCCGTCTGCGCCCGGGTGCTCCAAGGCCTGCCGCGCCAGCTCCTCATCCGACAGCGGCGGCGCCTGCTTGAGGGCTTCGAGTTCCTCCATCAGTTCCTCGGTGGGCTCTTCGCCGTCGACGATCACGTCATCGAGCGTCTGGCGCTTCGTGTCGCGGTCCGATTCATCGGGCGCTGCCGGTGCAGCAGCCGTGGCTTCGAGCGTCGGCACACCGGCGCTCTTGCGCTCCAGGAACGCAGCGAAGTCGCCGTCTTTCGGGGTGTCAGAGTTTGTCATGCTGATGTAGAGGTTAGCGAGCGTGAGCGCCGCCGGATGATCCCTCAAGGCGCCTCCCAGCAACCGCCGACCCGCGTTGATATTGACGTCGCCGCCCAGGCGACGATCATCGCGACCCATGTCACGCCCCAAGCTCGGCCGCTCCGTCCCGCCGCACGAACGCCATCCCGTCGCCTGGTACCAGCCCGACGTGCTGTGGACGGCCGCGCGCCAGGTGCTGTCGTCGCTCGACCAGCTGCGCAACCGCGACGGCCGCGAGAGCCAGCCGCTGCCGATGAAGGTCATCGACCGCAGCCAGCCCGAGGCCGACGGCGCCTGCGCGAGCGAGTGCTGGTTCGACTTCATCGCCGACACCGGCGACGGCGGCAACGCCTGCTACGCCGTCGCGAGCGCGGCACTGGCCGACGAATTGCAACTGGGCGGCGAGCGCCTGCCGCGCGGTTCGCTGCTGCTGTTCGGCGGCGACCTGGCCTACCCGGCCGCCAGCACGCACGACTACCGCTACCGCTTCGTCGAGATGTTCGAGGCGGTGCGCAACAGCCACGAACCGACGTTCGTGCGCGGCCGGCGGCTGACGCTCGCTGCCATCCCGCAGAACCACGACTGGATGGACTCGGCCTCCACCTTCAGCCGCTACTTCACGCGCCGCAACGACTCGGCCCCGCTGCTGGGCGCCAAGATCCCGCAGCGGCAGACCTACTTCTGCGTCAAGCTGCCCGGCGGCTGGTGGGCGCTGGGGCTGGACTTCGCGCTGGACCACGACATCGACCGCGACCAGTACGAGCAGTTCGAGGCGCTGCTCAGCGAGCGCGGCCTCGTCACCGAGGACGGCCACGAATATCACATCGCACCGGACGACCGCGTGCTGATGATCTACCCCGAGCCCTACTGGACACGGCCCATCGGCGACGGCGCCGACGAGAGCCACCCGAAGCGCTACCAGAAGCTCGAGGGCCTGCTGCGCAGCCGCGTGAAGCTGCGGCTGGCCGGCGACCTGCACCACTACATGCGCTGGGAGTCGGCGTCATGGGGGCGGCTGGTCACCTGCGGCACCGGCGGCGCTTTCACGCACCCAACGCACACCAAGACGACGACGCGGCCGGTGCGGCTGCGCGAGTTCGACACCCGCGACTGCATCCCGCCCGAACCGATCACCTCGCCCCCGGCGCTGGCCATCGGCCTGACGGAGGACGAGCACCCCGGCGGCGAGTTCGAGCGCCAGGAGGACACGGTCTACCCCAGCGCACGGGCGTCAAAGTCCGGCTGCGTGAGCAACCTGTGGGCGCTGTTCCGGCGCGACCCGAGCGGCTGGCGCGGCAACTACGGCTTCGCGCTGCTGCTCGGCGCGCTGTACTGCTTCAACGCCTACCTGAACTCCACGCCGTTCACGCGGTCCTTCGTGCCCGACCTGTTCCGGCCGCTGTGGGAGTTCGACCTGCACGAGTTCGGCCTGGCCGCGGCGCTGTGGCTCAAGGCCATGGTGTTCAGCCCGCTGGGCCTGCTGATCAACGCGCTGATGGCCTTCGGCTGCATGGTCATGGGCCGCGAGGCCGTGGACGAGCTGCCGCCCGATGCCGGCAAGGCCTGGCGCTGGGGCGCCACCTGGGGCATCGGCTTCCTCCACGCGGTCGTGCACGTGGCGGCCATCTTCAGCCTGACCTTCGGGTTGCACCAGCTGGTTGGGGACTGGGACTGGATCCGCAACCGCGACAGCCTGCGCGGCCTCGTGACCCACGCCAGCCTCGTCGGCCTCGGTGTGTTCCTGTGCGGCGCGCCGTTGGGCGCGCTGATCTTCGGCGGCTACCTGGCGCTGATGTCACGCCTGGGCCTGTTGACGAACAACGGCTACGCGGCGCTGGACGGGCAGGACCACAAGGGGTTCATGCGGTTTCGGATCGACGCGGCGGGACAGCTGACCGCCTGGTTCATTGCCATCGACCGCGTGCCACGGCGCTGGCGGCGCCACGATGGCGCCGGGCCGGTCTGGGTGGCGGACGACGCCCAGGCCACGCCGCCCCGCGTGCACGACACCTTCAGGCTTTGAGCATCTCGCCGGCAATCCATCTGACCGGCGCACTGCCGTAGCTGAGGAACTGCTCGTGGAACGCCTTCAGGCTGAAGGCTGCACCCAGCCGCGCCTTCAGCTGCTCCCGCAGCGCAAAGATCTCGCTGTAGCCGCTGAAATAGCTCGTCAGCTGCACCGAGGTCAGCTGCACGCGACGCCATTTCTCCTGCGCTTCGCGCTCGGTCTGGAAGGCCTGGCGCACCAGCAGGTCCAGCGCATCCTTCTCGCCCATGCCGAGCACGTGCACGCTGTAGTCGAGGATGGTGTTGGTGACCGAACGCAGGTGCCACTTGCCGTACATCAGCGTCATCTCGGGCGAGGCCTCGTAGCCGCTCTCGATCATCACGCGTTCGCCGTAGACGGCCCAGCCTTCCACCATCGAGCCGCTGCCGAACAGCGCCTTGACCTTGCTCGGCGCGCGGTTGGCGTAGACCAGCTGGGTGTAGTGGCCCGGGATGGCCTCGTGGATGTTGAGGATCTGCAGGATCCAGTGGTTGTATTCGCGCAGCGTGCTCTCGGCCTGCTCGGGCGTCAGGTCGTCCAGCGGCGTGACGTTGTAGAACGTGCGGTCCTGCGGGCGGTAGGGGCCGGGCGCCTCGATGCTCGCGCCGGCCACACCGCGCTGGTAGACGGGCGTCTCGCGCACGGTCAGCGGCTTGGCGGGGTCCTGCGTCAGCAGGTCCTTGTCCCGCACCCAGGCCTCGAGCTGCGGGATCTGCGCACGGATCTCGTCGACGAAGCGCTCACGGGCGACGTGGCGCTCGCCGAGTTTGGCGATGACGCGGCCGATCAGGGCAAAGCGGTCGGCCGGCGGCGCCTCGGTGCCGATGACGCGCGGCCACAGCGCGGCCGCCTGCGTCTGCATGCTGTCCAGCACCTCCTCGCGGCGCTGGAGTGCCAGTTCGTACGTCTGGCGGCCGGTGGCCGCGGACTGGATGTCATGCGCGAACTTGGGTTCGTACAGCGCAGCACCCAGGCGCCACGGCCGCCTGGCCGTGGGCAGCAGCCGCTTCAGGTGCGCCTGGTAGCCGGCCACCGCCTGGCGCGCGGCGCGCAGCGCCGGCTCCATCAGCGCGCCCATGCCGACCTGTTGCGCGTGCGACTCGACGTCGTCCAGCACCGCCAGCACGCCGGGCGCCTGCTGCAGCGCCAGTTCGGTGTGCTCGCGCGTCACGCCCGCGAGGCTCTTGCGCGCCTCGGCGTAGAAGGCGGGCAGCTGCTTGACGCGCGCATGCAGCACCTTGACCCGCTCCTGCAGCGGTGCCCAGTCGGTGTTGAGGACGAGGTCGATGCTGCCCGCGGGGTTGTACTCGGACGGGTTCCAGGCCCATTCGCGCAGCGTGTCCAGGCGCCAGAGGTCGCTCTTGATCTTGGCCGTCAGCATGGCGCGGTCCATGCGCTGCGCCGCCGACAGCGCATCCGCCGCCACCGCTTCCAGGCGCGACAGCCAGCGGCCGAGGAAAGCACGGCGCTGCGCGCGCTGGGCCGCACCGGGCAGGCTCATCCGGCCTGCGAACTCGAAGCGCCCGGCCGCGACCGCGGCGTCCGGGTCGACCTTCCAGAGCGCCTCGAGGAAGCTTTCCGCCAGCGCGTCGAACCCGGGGCCCTGCGCCTGCGCTAACGGGGGCGCCAGCGCGACGGCGGCGAGGGCAAGACTGACTTGTCGGCGGTTGAACGTCATGGCGGACCGGGAAGCGTCTGGAAGCCCGGATCGTCGCTCAGGACGGCGGCGATGCCAAAGGAAGCGCAGGTCAGCGACCGTCAGCGCAACGCGAGGACCAGCTCATTCCCCGCACGCCATACCGGTCACGCCAGGGCCGCTTCCAGCGCATCGACGAACATCTTCGCCACGTCGAAGCCGCTCTGGTCGGTGATCTCCTGAAAGCAGGTCGGGCTGGTGACGTTGATCTCGGTGACGTGCTCGCCGATGACGTCGACGCCCACCAGCAGCAGGCCGCGCGCGGCGAGGATGGGGCCGAGGTACTCGCCGATCTCGCGGTCGCGGACGCTCAGCTCGCGGGCCACGCCCTTGCCACCGACGGCCAGGTTGCCGCGCACCTCGTTGCCCTGCGGGATGCGCGCCAGGCAATACGGCACCGGCTGGCCGCCGATGATGAGGATGCGCTTGTCCCCCTCGGTGATGGCGGGGATGAAGCGCTGCACCATCACGGTCTGCGTGCCGTCCTTGTTGAGCGTCTCGATGATGCTGCCGAGGTTGAGGCCGTCTTCCTTGACCCGGAAGATGCCCATGCCGCCCATGCCGTCCAGGGGTTTCAGGATGATGTCGCGCTGCTCGGCATGGAAGGCACGGATCTCGGCCGGGTCGCGCGTGACCAGCGTGGGCGAGATGAACTGCGGGAACTCCAGGATGGCGAGCTTTTCGGGATGCTCGCGCAGCGCCTGGGGCTTGTTGAGGACGCGGGCGCCTTCGCGCTCGGCCTGGCTGAGCAGGTGCGTGGCGTAGAAGAACTCGCTGTCGAAGGGCGGGTCCTTGCGCATCAGCACGGCATCGACATCGGCCAGCGCGACATCGGCGGTCGAGGTCACCGTGTACCAGTCATCGGCATCGCCCGTCAGTGCGATCTCGACGGCAGCACGCGCGGTGACGCGGCCGCCGCGCTGCCAGACGAGCTGTTGCGGCTCGCAGGCCAGGATGCGGTGGCCGCGCCTGGCGGCCTCGCGCATCATCGCGAAGGTCGAGTCCTTGTAGGTCTTGAAGGTGGCGAGGGGATCGGCAACGAAGAGCAGCTTCATGGTCAGGCGCGCTAGGAAATTCGGCGTCGGCCAGTGTTGCACAGCATGGATCGCCGCGCGCCGCTAGGGCTGCCGGCGCCGCCAGCTCGCCACGAGGGTCGCGATGCCGCCGGCCACCACGCCCCAGAAGGCTGCGCCGATGCCGAAGGCGCTGATGCCCGACAGGCAGACGAGGAAGGTCAGGATGGCCGCGTCGCGGTGGCCTTCGTCCTTCAGCGCCGCGGCCATCGCGCCACCGATGGTGCCGAGCAGCGCCAGGCCGGCGATGGCCGCGACCAGCTCGCGCGGGAATGCCGCCAGCAGCATCGCGACGGCACCGCCGGCCAGGCCGATCAGCACATAGAACAGGCCCGCGGCGACGCTGGCCGTGTAGCGGCGCGCCGGGTCCTCGTGCGCCTCGCGGCCCATGCAGATGGCGGCGGTGATGGCGGCGAGGTTGAACGCATAGCCGCCGAAGGGGGCGAGCAGCGTCGTCGCCGCGCCGGTCACGGCGATGGAGGCGGACACCGGTGTCTGGTAGCCGCTGGCCCGCTGGGCCGCCACACCGGGCAGGTTCTGCGAGGCCATGGTGACGATGAACAGCGGCAGCGCCACGCCGATGGCCGCATGCCAGCTGAACGCGGGCGTCGTCCAGACTGGCAGCGCGAAGACATGCGCGGTGTCGACCGCGTCGAAGCTGAGCCGGCCCTGGGCCAGCGCGACCGCGATGCCGGCCAGCAGCACGCCGGGCACGGCATAGCGCGGCCACCAACGCCGCCCGGCGATGAAGGCAGCCGCCATGGCCAGCACCAGCTCCGGCGCGGTGCGCACGCTGAACACGGCGTCCAGCCCGAACTTGGCCAGCACGCCGGCGAGCAGCGCCGACGCTATTGATACGGGGATGCGGTCCATCAGCTTCTCGAACCAGCCGCTGGCGCCGGCCCACACCATCAACAGGCCGCAGACGATGAACGCCCCGATGGCCTCCGGCATGGCCACGCCGGAGCTGGACGCGAGCAGCGCCGCGCCGGGCGTGGACCATGCCGTCAGCACCGGCTGGCGGGTCCACAGGCTGAGCAGCAGGGTGGTGACGCCCATGCCCAGGCCCAGCGCCCACAGCCAGGAGGCGGTCTGCGCCGGAGTGGCGCCCAGGGCGACCGTGGCCTGGAAGATGATGGCGACCGAGCTGGTGTAGCCGACCAGCACCGCGACGAAGCCGGCCACGACGGTGGACGGCGAAAAATCTTGCAGCAGACGACGCATGCGGCCAGCATAGCCGCGGGGTTTGGACGAATGAGGGGACGAAACGGATGTGCCGCTTCCTGGCCTATTCGGGCGATGCGATCTTTCTGGAGGACCTGGTCTGCAAGCCGCGCCATTCGCTGGTGCGACAGAGCCTGCAGGCTTCCGAGGCCAAGACGGTCACCAACGGCGACGGCTTCGGCATCGGTTGGTACGGCGAGCGCGACACGCCGGGCGTGTACCGCGAGGTCATGCCGGCCTGGAGCGACGAGAACCTGCTCGCGCTGTGCGCCAATGTCAGGTCCCGCCTCTTCATGGCCCATGTGCGCGCGGCGACGGGCGGCGGCGTGTCGCGGCTGAACTGCCACCCCTTCCACCTCGGGCCCTATCTGTTCATCCACAACGGCCAGGTGGGCGACTTCCCGCGCCTGCGCCGCAGCATGGAGGCGCGGCTGCCCGACGCGCTCTACGACCTGCGCCGCGGCGCGACGGATTCGGAACTGCTGTTCCTGCTGCTGATGGCGCGCATGCAGGCGGGCACCGGTGTCGAGGCGGCCTTCCAGGCGGTGCTGCAGGAGACGGCAGCCGAGATGCTGGCGCGCGGCATCGACACGCCGCTGCGTTTCTCGGCCGCGCTGTCCGACGGCGAACGGCTCTGGGCCGTGCGCTGGGCCAGCGACGACAAGCCGCCCAGCCTCTACCTGAAGCCGCAGCGCGGCGGCTGGGCCATCGCCTCGGAGCCGCTGGGCGATGACGCCGAGGCCTGGCAGCCGCTCGGCAAGAACGAGGTCGCGCTGGTGCACGAGGGGCGCATCGCGCGCCGGCCGCTGGGCTGACTCAAGGCCGTGCGTGCCGGCCCTGCAAGGCCAGCAGCAGCGCACCCGCAGCCAGCACCGCCAGGCCGACCACCGCACCGGCCTTGACGTAGACCACGCTGGACCACAGCAGGTAGGCACTGCAGGCGCAGAACAGCAGCGGGAGCCACGGGTACAGCGGCACGCGAAAGGGCCGCGGTGCCGTGGGTTCGCGCCGGCGCAGCACGATGACGGCCGCGCCGCTGAGGGTCAGGAACGCCCAGTAGACCGGCGACAGATAGTCCACCATCGTCGAGAAGCCGCCGCGCGTCAGGTCGCCCAGTGCCACCAGCAGCAGCGCCACGGCCGCCGTGGCGACGACGGCGGCGCTGGGCGTGCCGCGGCGCGCGTTCCAGTGCGCCAGGCGCGAGTGCGCGGCGAGGTCGCGCGCAGCGGCATAGGTGGTGCGCGGACCGGCGATCAGGATGGCGTTCATCACCGACAGCGCCGTCAGCGTGACGACGCCCACCATCAGCAGCTCGCCGCCCCGGCCGAAGGCCAGGCGCATCAGCTCGGCGGCCGGCGCCTCGCTGCGCGCCAGGCCGGGCAGGCCGAGCACGCGCACGTAGGCCCAGTTGGCCAGCAGGTAGAGCGCCATCACCACGCCCAGCCCGATCAGCAGCGCGCGCACGATGCCGCGGCGCGGGTCGCGCATCTCGGCCGACAGCGTCGCCGCATCGCTCCAGCCGCCATAGGCCAGGAAGACGAAGACCATGGCAGTGCCCCAGTCCGCCATCGCCGTGGCCGCGCCCACGGTGAGCGCCGGCCGCGCGCCGAGTTGCTGGGCGGCAGCACCCGCGCCGAGCAGCAGCAGGCCGGCGAGCACCAGGCCTGTCAGCCCCAGCTGCGTGCCCAGGCCGACGCGCACGCCCAGCAGGTTGAGGCCGGTCAACAGCACGACCAGCCCGGCCGCCAGCAGCGCGCTCGCATGCGCGCCCAGCCAGGGGCTGAGGTCGACGGCCTGGGCGAGATAGTCGCCGAAGACGAAGCCGAGCAGGGCCATCGAGCCGGTGTGGATGACGGCGAAGCGCGACCACGCGAACAGAAACCCCAGCCGCCGGCCGTAGGCGCGGCGCAGGAAGTGATAGTCGCCGCCGGCATCCGGGAAGGCGGCGGCCAGCTCGGCAAAGCACAGCGCGCCGATGAAGGACAGCAGCCCGCCCAGCGCCCACGCGAGGTAGAGCTGCCCGGCATCGGGCAGGGACTGCGCCACCATCGGCGAGGTCTTGAAGATGCCCGCGCCGATGACCATGCCGATGCACAGCGCGCCGGCGTGCCGGGCACCCAGGCGCCGCTCCGGCAGCGCGGCCGGGTTCAAGTCAGATCTCGACCTTCGAGCCCAGCTCGACGATGCGGTTGGTCGGCAGGTGCAGGAAGTCGGCCGCCGCGGACGCGTTGCGGTGCATGCTGGCGAAGAGCTTCTCGCGCCACAGCGACATGCCGGAGCCGATGGTCGGAATGACGATGTCGCGGCTGAGGAAGTAGCTGGTCTCCATGTCCTCGAGCTGCACGCCCTGCTTCTTCAGCAGCTCCAGCGCCTCGGGCACATCGGGTTCGTTCTTGAAGCCGAAGTGCAGCGCCACCTGCCAGCAGTGGTTGCCCAGCGCCTCCACCTCGCAACGCTGGTCGTGGCTGACCCAGGGCACCTCGTGGTGCTTCACGGTGACGAAGATGTTCTGCTCGTGCAGCACCTTGTTGTGCTTGAGGTTGTGCAGCAGCGCGTTCGGCGTGGAGCCCTTCTCGGCCGACAGGAAGACCGCCGTGCCGGCCACGCGCGTCGGCGGATTGATGAAGACGGCCTCCAGGAAGGCCGGCAGCTCGATGGCGTCCTGGCGCAGCTTGTCGGACAGCAGCCGGCGGCCCTGCTTCCAGGTCAGCATCAGCGTGAACATCGCGCCGCCGATCAGCAGGGGGAACCAGCCGCCGGCCATCACCTTCAGCAGGTTGGACGCGAGGAAGGTCACGTCGATGACGAAGAAGATGCCGGTGGCGGCGATGCACAGCGCCAGCGGGTACTTCCAGCCGTAGCGGATGACGAAGAAGGTCATCACGGTGGTGATGGTCATGTCGATGGTGACCGCCACCCCATATGCGCCGGCCAGCTTGCTGGACGAGCCGAAGAAGACGACGGCGACGACGACCAGCGCGAACAGGCTCCAATTGACGAAGGGCACGTAGATCTGGCCGATGTCGCGCACGCTGGTGTGCAGCACGCGCAGGCGCGGCAGGATGCCGAGCTGGATGGCCTGCTTGGTGACCGAGAAGGCGGCCGTGATCAGCGCCTGCGAGGCGACCGTGGCGGCCGCGGTGGCGAGCAGGAAGAGCGGGATCTCAGCCCAAGCCGGTGCCAGCAGGAAGAAGGGGTTCTTCACAGCGCTGGGGTTGCCCAGCAGCATGGCACCCTGGCCGAAGTAGTTGACGACCAGCGACGGCATGACGACGCCGTACCAGGCGATGCGGATGGGCTTCTTGCCGAAGTGGCCCAGGTCGGCGTAGAGCGCCTCGCCGCCGGTGACGACGAGGACGACCGCGCCCAGCGCCACGAAGGCGACCCAGCGGTACTCCAGGCAGAAGTTCAGCGCGAAGACCGGGTTGATGGCGGCCAGCACGCGCGGGTTCTCGATGATGTGTGGCACGCCGAGCGCCACGAGGCTGGCGAACCAGGCCAGCATGACGGGCCCGAAGGCCTTGCCGATGCCGCCGGTGCCGAAGCGCTGCACGGCGAACAGGCCGGCCAGCACGACCAGCGTGATCGGCAGCACCGCGCCGTGGTACTCGGGCTTGTAGACCTCGATACCTTCGATGGCGCCCAGCACGGTCATGGCCGGTGTGATGACGGCGTCGCCAAAGAAGATGGCGGTGCCGAACAGGCCGACCAGCATCAGCACGCGGCGCAGCGGCGGCTTGTCGTTCACGGCGTTGGTGGCCAGCGCCAGCATGGCAATGAGGCCGCCCTCGCCGTTGTTGTCGGCGCGCAGGATCAGCAGCACGTACTTGATCGAGACGATGACGGTCATCGTCCAGAACAGCAGCGACAGCACGCCGAGGATGTTGTCCGGCGTCGTGGCGACATGGCCGCCGTGGAAAACCTCTTTCAGCGCATACAAGGGGCTGGTGCCGATGTCGCCATAGACGACCCCGAGGGCACCAAGGGTCAGGCCCGCCGTTGCCGTGGGGCTGCGAGCCGCGTGGGAAGAACTCACTTCAAGAGGACCACAGACTTGAGCAGTGGCCATTGTTCGAAAGTGCGGATTCTGCGCCCGGTTTTGGGGTTTTGTGCAGTGCAGCAAACCCGCAACTCGAAGCTTGACGCCCGCCAAAGGCCGGCGTATCCCCATGGCTGCGGCCGCGCAGCCGCTGCCTCACCGGCTAGGCGGCTTCTGCCTCGGCCTGCGGATCGGTCGCCTCAAGCTCGTAGCTTGCCGCCAGCATCGCCAGCCGGCCGATGACGCCGTACATGTAGAAGCGGTTGGGCGCGCTGGCACCCGGTTTCTCGCCGGGGCGCGGCAGGTGCGGTGACTCGGCGAAGGCCAGCGGGACGAAGCTGGCGCCGGGGGCGTTGAGGTTCTCGTCGATGCCGCGGTGGGCATGCACACGGTAGAAGCCGCCGACGACATAGCGGTCCATCATGTAGACGACCGGCTCGGCCACGGCCTCGTGCACGCGCTCGTGCGTCGGCACGCCTTCCTGCACGATGACTTCCTGGCCCAGGCTGTCGGGCAGGCGCTCGGACAGCGCCTCGATGTCCTTGGCGTCGCGCACCGTCAGCACCGCCTTGCCGTAGCTGCCGACGTCGCTCTTGATGATGACGAAGGGCTTCTCGTTGATGCCGTATTCCTTGTACTTGCGGCGCACCTTGGTCAGCTGCGCGTCGGCCGCCGTCTGCAGCGCCTCCAGGCCTTTTTTGCCATGCAGGTCGACGTTCTGGAACATCGGCGTGATCAGCCAAGGGTCCATGCCCAGCAGCTTGCCGAAGCGCTTGGCCACTTCCTCGTAGGCGCGGAAGTGCTGGCTCTTGCGGCGCACGCTCCAGCCCGCGTGCAGCGGCGGCAGCAGGTATTGCTCGTGCAGGCCCATCAGCTGGGGCGGCGTGCCCTCGGCGAGGTCGCTGTTGAGCAGGATGGTGCAGGGGTCAAAGCCCTTGAGCATCAGCCGGCCGCGCTTGCGCACCAGCGGCTCGACGACGACGCCATCGCCGTTGGCCATGCGCAGTTCGGTGGGCTCGGTGATGCTGGTGTCCAGCGTGCCGAAGCGAACGTTGAGGCCAGCCTGCGTGAAGATGCGGGCCAGCGTCGCCAGGCTTTCCAGATAGAAGCTGCAGCGCGCGCCGGTCTCGGGGATGAGCAGCAGGTTGCGCGCTTCGGGGCAGATCTTCTCGATCGCCGCCATGGCCGCCTGCACGGCCTGGGGCAGCATCTGCGGCGTCAGGTGGTTGAAGCCGCTGGGAAAGAGGTTGGTGTCCACCGGCGCCAGCTTGAAGCCGGCATTGCGCAGGTCGACCGATGCGTAGAAGGTGGGCGTGTGCTCCATCCATTCCAGCCTGAACCAGCGTTCCGTCGCCGGCATGGACTCCAGGATGCGGGCCTCCAGCTCGTTGATGGGGCCGTTCAGGGCGGTGATCAGATGGGGAACCATGGCCGAATGATGTCAGATCGAGGAGCGAAGGCGGCCCCACGTGAGGGCGCGGCGCCGGATCACAAGACGCCGGCGGCGCACTCCGTGCGGCCGCGGCCGGCGTGCTTGGCGCGGTAGAGCTGGTCGTCGGCGCGTGCGATGGCAGCCGCCAGCGTCTCGCCCGCCTGCACGCGCACCGCGCCGGCGCTGAAGGCGACATCAAAGCCCAGCGCCTCGTGGCAGCGCCGCGCCAGCGCCTCGTGCAACCGTGCGTCCAGCCGCTCGAAAGCCTCCGGCTCGCAGTGCCGCAGCAGCACGCAGAACTCCTCGCCGCCATAGCGGCCGACCAGGTCGCTGGAGCGCAGCACGGCGCGCAGCGTCTCGCCGGTCAGCTTCAGCACCTCGTCGCCGACCGGATGGCCGCGCTTGTCGTTGATCTGCTTGAAATGGTCCAGGTCCAGCATCATCAGCACGCCAGGCTCACCGGCGGTCTTCAGGGCCTGGTCGGCGCGGCCCATCCATTCGCGGCGGTTGAGCAGGCCGGTCAGCGTGTCCAGCGAGGCCAGCCGCACCAGCGCCTGCTCCGCGACGTCGCGGTGGGCCAGCAGGAAACCCATGGTGCCCAGCACCAGGCTGGCGTTGAGCATCATCAGGTGCGCAAAATTGAGGGGATGCGGCGCGATGAAGCGCGGATAGAGCTCCGGCCAGCCCAGCACCAGCACGACACGGGACAGCGTCAGCAGCGCATTGGCCAGGGCCGCCACACCGCACAGCCAGCGCCAGCGCACGCGGCCGGCGCCTTGCAGCAGCAGCCAGCCGGCCCACAAGGTCTGCACGCCGATGGTCAAGTTGGTCAGCCCGGTGGCCAGCGCCTGGTCGCGAAAGACGATGGCATGCACGCCGCCCAGCATCAGCGGTGCCGCCACCAGCCAGCGGCGCGGCGCCTGGCGGCCGAGGAAGCGGCAGGCCGTCAGCACCATCGCGGAGCAGGACGCGCTCAACGCCATCACGCCCAACGTGGCCAGCAGCCGCGGCATCGCTAGCGTCGCCGAGATCAGCAGCCCGAAGCCGACGGCCTGGCCGAGCAGCATCAGCTGCCAGGCCTGCAGGCCGCTGCGGGCGCGAACGCCCACGCTGACGACCAGGGCCACACTCATCAGCAACGCGTTCACCAGCACCGCGATGAGCAGGGTGATCACATCCATGCAAGCCAGCATAGCGGCCGGTCCGCAGCGGACATGAAAAAGCCGCCCCATGGGGCGGCTCGGCGTGAAGAAGGACCGGCTCGGTGCCGGCCCGTCCCATCACTTGTGATACGCGGTCTCGCCGTGCGACGAGATGTCCAGGCCTTCGCGCTCTTCCTCTTCCGTCACGCGCAGGCCGATGGTCAGGTCCACCAGCTTGTAGGCGATGACCGAGACGATGCCCGACCAGAGGATGGTCACGCCGACGGCCTTGGCCTGCGTCAGGAACTGGCCACCGATGGAGAAGGCGTCCGGCGCGATCATGGTCGCCGTGACCCAGTCGCCCATGGCGCTGGGGCCGCCGAGGTTGGGCGAAGCGAACACACCGGTGAGCAGCGCACCGACGATGCCGCCAACACCGTGGACGCCGAAGACGTCCAGCGAGTCGTCCGCACCCAGCATGCGCTTCAGGCCGGTCACGCCCCACAGGCAGGCAAAGCCCGCGACCAGGCCGATCACCAGGCCACCGCCGACACCGACGTTGCCGGCGGCGGGCGTGATGGCGACCAGGCCTGCGACGGCGCCGGAAGCGGCACCCAGCATCGAGGCCTTGCCCTTGAGCAGCGCTTCACCCACGCACCAGGCCAGCACGGCGGCAGCCGTGGCGGCCAGCGTGTTGATGAAGGCCAGCGCGGCGAAGCCGTTGGCTTCCAGCGCGGAGCCGGCGTTGAAGCCGAACCAGCCCACCCATAGCAGCGAGGCACCGACCATCGTCAGCGTCAGGCTGTGCGGCGTGAACTGCTCGCGGCCGTAGCCGACGCGCTTGCCCACCATGTAGGCGCCCACCAGGCCGGCGACTGCAGCATTGATGTGCACCACCGTACCGCCGGCGAAGTCCAGCGCGCCCCACTGCCAGAGCATGCCCGCCTTGCTGTTCATCTCGTCGGCGACGGCGGCACTGGCGTAGGCGTCAGGGCCCATCCAGAACCAGACCATGTGGGCGATCGGCAGGTAGCTGAAGGTGAACCACAGCACCAGGAAGGCCAGCACGGCCGAGAACTTCATGCGCTCGGCGAAGGCGCCGATGATCAGGCAGGCGGTGATGCCAGCGAAGGTCGCCTGGAAGGCCGCGAAGACGATCTCGGGGATGTAGACCCCCTTGCTGAAGGTGGCCGCGTTCGCGAAGGTGCCGGCGACGTTGTCCCAGACACCCTTCATGAACAGCCGGTCCGTGCCGCCAATGAACTTGTTGCCCTCGGTGAACGCGAAGCTGTAGCCGTACAGCACCCACAGCACGACAATCAGCGAGAAGCCGACCATCACCTGCATCAGCACGGACAGCATGTTCTTGCTGCGCACCAGGCCGCCGTAGAACAGCGCCAGGCCCGGCACCGTCATCATGATGACGAGCAGCGTGGACAACATCATCCAGGCGGTGTCGCCCTTGTTGGGCACCGGTGCAGGTGCGGGTGCAGCGGATGCGGCTTCGGCCGGCGCGGCGGCGGGGGCAGCGGCAGGAGCCGAGGCCGCATCGACCGCAACAGCAGCGGTGGCGGCCGGCGCGGAGGCCGCATCCTGGGCCCAGGCGGCCGGCGCGAGCAGACCCGCCGCGAGGGCGAGGCCGGCAAGGAGTTTCTTCATTTGAGGGTTCTCCAAACGGTTGTTATAGACGCGCGCTTCAGAGCGCGTCGTTGCCGGTTTCGCCGGTGCGGATGCGAACGACCTGATCCAGCGGCGACACAAAAATCTTGCCGTCGCCGATCTTCCCGGTACGGGCTGAGGACTCGATGGCCTCGATGACGCGCTCGACGACGTCGTCGTTCACCGCCGCCTCGATCTTGACCTTGGGCAGAAAGTCCACGACGTACTCGGCGCCACGGTACAGCTCGGTGTGGCCCTTCTGGCGGCCGAAGCCCTTGACCTCGGTGACGGTCAGCCCCTGCACGCCAATGGCGCTCAGGGCCTCACGCACTTCGTCGAGCTTGAAAGGCTTGATGACGGCGGTGATCAGTTTCATGCGGTTCTCCTGGCGCGATGGATCAGAAGGCGTACTTGAGCCCGACGACAACCGACGTCTTGCCCAGGAACTTGTCCTTCACGGTGTAGAAGCCCTTGTCGGCATCCGTGCCGACGACGGCGATGCTCGGCGTGACGGGGCCGAAGGCCTTGGACAGCGTCAGCGAATAGTCGGTGTAGCTGCCCACGGACTCGACCGGGCCGTCGATCTTCTGGTGGCCGATATGAGGCGCCAGCATCCAGCCATCGGCGATCTCGAAGCTGGCCGAGACGTCCAGATAACCACTGCCCTTGCTGTCCGGGTTGGCGAAGGTGTTGGTCAGCGCATGCGAGTACTTGACCGTGACGGGGCCGTAGCTCAGCGCGCCGTAGATCTCGAAGGTGTTGGCGCTGGGGTTGAGCTTGTTGCTCGGGTAGTAGTACTGCAGGCCGCCGACGTCCAGCGTCAGGCCCGTGGCGACTTCGCCCTTCCAGCCGCCGTAGACGTCGATCTCGACGTCGGAATCGCCGTTGACGTCCTTGATCCACTTGATCGTCGACGCCCAGGCGCCGATGTAGAAGCCGCCCGGCGCGGCGTAGTCAAGACCGCCCTGCACGGCGGGCTTCAGGCGCGTCTGGGAGATGCCGCGATAGCGGTAGTCGCTCACCGCACCGACGTTGAACGTCAGCGGGCTCGGCTCGTCGGCGGCGAAGGCCGGCATGGCGGCGGACAGCGCCAGGACGAGCAGCGTGGGGGACAACTTCATGGCGGAGGCTCCTGATTGAGAGTTAGGGGTGATCCGGCGGGTCATTGCAGCTTCCGTGCCAAGCGTCACACCTCGGACCCGTTGCACAAATCTGGGATGCGCGCGCCCGGGACCGAGGC
>Ga0307411_10000319_pt1 | contig 15986 bp, 17 predicted proteins | sample DK1Ometagenome_2_FD_203712 | JGI IMG/M metagenome (GOLD analysis project Ga0307411, IMG submission 203712) | Maize rhizosphere microbial communities from greenhouse at UC Davis, California, United States - DK15-O-1 | ecosystem: Host-associated > Plants > Roots > Rhizosphere > Soil | place: USA...
GACAGCCTGAAGCACGGCATCGGCGCCAGCCGCGTGCGCCTGATGTCGGTGCTGCGGGTCGGCGGCGCGACCGGCAACCCCGAGCTCAATTCGGGCGCGCTGCACCGCTATCTGGCGGAAGCGGTCTGGTACCCGGCAGCGCTGTTGCCGAGCGAGCGCCTGAGCTGGTCGGCGATCGACGAGTTCACCGCGCTCGCGACCCTGAAGGAAGGCACGACCGAGGTCGCGCTCGAGTTCCGGTTCGCCGACGACGGCGAGGTCGAGAGCGTGTTCTCGCCGGGCCGCTGGGGCATCTTCGACGGCGAGTACCGGCAGAAGCCCTGGGAAGGCCACTTCAGCAACTACCGCCGCATCGACGGCGTGCTGATCCCGATGCGCGGCGAGGTCGGCTGGTACACCGAAGCCCGCCTCGACATCGTCTGGCGCGGCGAGGTCGAGTCGGTCGAGTTCGCGTCCAACCCGGCTTGAGTCGCTAGCGGCCGGCCACGCGTGCCGCATCGATCGCACCGTGCAGGGTGCGATGGAAATGGACGATCGCGCTCTCGAAAAGGCCGAACTGGAACGACTCGTTGGCGCCCGACGCGAGGCCGCGCTGGATCGCGACGGCGGCCTCGCGGTCCTGCACGGTGCCGGCGTCGATGAAGTGCAGATCGCGTTCGAGCGCTTCCGCGTCGGCACCCTTCGACGGGTCGCGGTGGGTCAGCGTGTAGTTGACGAGCCGGCAGCGGTCGACCCCAGTCGGCTCGACGACCACCATCGTCGTGTTCTTCGAGAATGTGATCAGCATCGCGTTCGGAAACAGGTGGTAGACGTACGTCAGCACGCCGTCGGCCGAGCGTTCGCCGGGCTCGACGTCACGCAGCTTGTTGACCCGGCGGTACGGAAACGTCACCCGGCTGTTCGGCCCGAACTGTTCGATGACGTTGAGGTTGTCGAACTGGATCGGGAAGAAGGTGTCGGCGTGCAGCGACTGCAGGTGATAGCCCTCGAGGAAGCCTTCGGTGACGATCTTCCAGTTCGCCGCGACGTCCGTCTCCGACATCCCGGCGAGCCGCTGCGCCGAGGTGACCAGGCCGTCCAGCTCGGCCCATGGCGACTTCGCCGGCGCCGGCCCCTCCTGCGTGACCCAGACCAGCCCCTGGTCCTCGAACGAAGGCACCGGGACCAGTCCGTGGCTGCGCTTGTCGAGACCGGGGAAGCCGTCTTCGTGCGGCACGCCGCGCAGGCGCCCGTCGAGCTCGTAGGTCCAGGCGTGGTACGGGCAGACCAGCACGCGCTTGCAGCCGGTGCCGTCGGCGAGCGACATGCCGCGGTGCCGGCACGCATTGCGGAAGACGCGCGCGACGCCGTCCTTGTCGCGCACCGCGATCAGCGGCACGCCGGCCGCCGTGCGCGCGACATACGAGCCGGCGTCGGGCAGCGCCGCGGACGGGCAGAACGGCGTCGGGGTGCGGCGCAGCACCTGCATCAGCTCGATTCCGAGGCGGGCTTCGCTGCGATAGTTCTCGACCGGCTCGTGCCAGACCTCGGCGCCGCGATCGGTGCTGCGGTTGTCGATGTGATCCAGGATCCGTGCCACCACGGACGGATCGTCGGCCAGCGTTCGCATCGGGTCGTCTCCCTCGGTGTGCGCATGGAAGTTTGCACCATCGCGGCGACCTAAGACGTCGGTCTTGGCCGCTGTCTCGGCAGAGTGCGCTAACCTTCGGCCTGCCCGCCGCGGCGCCCTCCTCCCTCTCCCAGGTGCGTCCCGCATGGCCGATGCGCTTCCGACGTTGACATCGATTTCCGAGGCTCTCGACAGTCTCGGGCTCGCGATGTGCGTGTTCGACGATGCCGATGAGCACCTCGGGCAGGCGGTGCAGGAGTACCGCGTGAACCGCACGGTGCATGCGGTCAGCCTCGCGGAACGCATCCTGGAAAGCATCCGCGCCGAGATGGACGTCGAGTCGCAGCGGGTGCGGGTCGGCGCCTCGATCGGCATCGCGATGTGCTGCAGCCCCGACCTCGATCCCGACACGTTGATGCGCCACGCCGACGTCGCCATGTACGAGGCGAAGGCGAGCCGCCGCAATCGCGTGAAGGTGTCGACGACCTGCTGCTGAGCCGGGAGGCCGGCCATGCAGCGAAGCCACGCTCGGCTCCTGGCATCGACCGAAGACGGAGCATGGCGTGTCCGCTGAGCTGATCCGCCTCGCGCCGACCGAGTGGCCCGGCTTGGCCGCCACCATCGTCGACTGGAACCGGCGCCCCGACGGTGGCGTGCACTGCCTGCACGCGCAACAGGGCGACGACGTCGCGTCGCATGCGACCGAGCTGCGCACCTTGTCACCCGATGAAGCCGCGTTCTGGGTCTTGCAGGACGACGGCCGGACGACCGCGCTGGTCGGCTGCGAGTTCGATCCGGCACTGCAGCGCGCCTGGGTGCGCGGGCCGTTGTGGAAGGATCCGCGCGCGGTGCACGAGCTGCTCGCGACGGTCGGTCCGACGCTCGAGACCGCGCTGCCCGCCATCCGCCATTTCGACGCCTTCCCCACCCTCGCCAGCGAGCCGCTGAATGGGTGGCTGGCAGCCGCCGGCTATGCGCCGCAGCAGGTGCACACGCTGCTGCGCGCGCCGATCGAGGCGGAGCGGCGCGACGACGCCGGGATGGTCCGGCGCGCGACGCCGGCAGAAATCGCCACCGTGTCGACGCTGCATCGCACGCTGTTCGAAGCGACCTACATCACCGACGCGGACCTGATCCGCGCCGTCGATGCGGTCGACCGCGCCCTCTTCGTGGCGGCCGGTGCCAACGGCAGGATCGCCGGCTATCTCTACGTGCAGGACGCCCCGCTCGACGAGGAGGCCTACATCGACTACCTCGGCGTCGACCCTGACCAGCGCGGCCGCGGAGTCGGCAGCGCGCTGCTCGATGCGGCAGCACGCTGGGGCGCAGACCACGGTCGCGCGCACCTCGCGCTGACGGTACGCGCCGACCGGCGCAGCGCGCACGCGCTGTATCGGCGCCGGGGCTTCGTCGAGATCTCCGCGGCTCGCCACTGGCGCAAGACGGTGGCCGAAGCGGCCGGCTGATGCGCGGCGAGCGCCCGCCAAGCGGCGGCCTGAAACCGCCCCCTCACGCCATCGCGCCGTAGGCCTGCAACGCCCGCTCGGCGAGGCGCGGCGCTTCCAGCCGCTCGGTCCACGGCGCGAACGCCGGCGTCGTCCCACCCCAGCGCAACGCCGACGGTGCCTCGAACAGCTTCGCATCGGTCCGCAACGTGGCGAGGCGCTTGAACAGCAGCGCCTGCTCGCGCTGGTCGGCGAGCACGGTCGGCGGAAAGCGTTCGATCGGACCGTGCCGGTTCAGCAGGCCGGCGGCGCCAACCGGGCCGATGCCCGAGATCCCCGGGTAGCCATCGGCCGCATCGCCGACCAGCGCGAGCCAGTCCGGGATCAACGCCGGCTCGACCCCGAACTTCGCGCGCACGCCGGCGGCGTCGCGGATCTGCTTGCTGCGCCGGTCGATCTGCACCACGCGGTCGGTCGAGACGCATTGCGCCAAGTCCTTGTCGGGCGTCCAGATGCAGACCTTCCCGACCGACCGATCGGCGGCCGCGAGGCGGGCCGCCGAGGCGAGCGCGTCGTCGGCCTCGAGATCGACCATCGGCCACACCGCGATGCCCATCGCGCGCAACGCATCCTCGAGCGGATGGAACTGCGCGTGCAGCGCCGGCTCGATGCCGGCCGAGGTCTTGTAGCCCGGCCACAGGTCGTTGCGAAACGACTCGATCACATGATCGGTCGCGACGCCGATGTGGGTCGCGCCCTGCTCGACCATCTGCAGCACTGTCTGCAGCACGCCGAGCACCGCGCCGAGCGGGCGGTCCTTGCCCTTGTTGAAGCGGCGCGCGCCGTAGAAGTGGCGGAACAGCTCGTAGGTGCCGTCGACGAGGTGGACGATCATCGGATCCGGAAAGCGTGCGAAGCACCAGTGTCCCGCAGAACCGCACGGGAACTGCGCTTGCCCTCCAATCCGGTCGTGGCCGCGCGTGCGCACGGTCGTCATGAGGAAATCAGCGATGGGCTTTTCGAGAATTGCGTTGACCGCGATGGGCCTGCTCGCGGCGCTGCCGATCGGTGTCGCGGCACAGCCCGCGACCGCAGCAGCCACGGCCACCGGAGCAACGTGCACGCCGCTCGAGACGCGCTCGCCGAATGCCGACGGCCAGCAGCCGGCGTTCGCCGGCCAGACGCGCGCGTGCGCAACGCAACCGGCTTCGACCGGGTTCGAGGTCAGCGTCGTCGCGAGGGGCCTCGCCTACCCTTGGGCGGTCGAACCGCTGCCGAACGGCGATTTCCTCGTCACCGAGAAGCCGGGACGTCTGCGCATCGTCTCGGCCGCCGGCCAGGTCGGCGCGCCGATCGGCGGCGTGCCGGCGGTCGACGCACGCGGCCAGGGCGGGCTGCTCGACGTCGCGCTGAGTCCTGCGTTCGCGACCGACCGGACGATCTTCTGGAGCTACACCGAGCCGCGCGACGGCGGCAACGGCACCAGCGTCGCGCGCGGCGTGCTGTCGGCGGACCGAAAACTGCTCGAGCAGGTCAGCGTGATCTTCCGCGTGCTGCCGACCTTCGACGGCACGATGCACTACGGCTCGCGCCTCGCCTTCGGTGCCGACGGCATGCTCTACGTGACGACCGGCGAACGCTCCGACATCCGGATGCGGCCTTATGCGCAGCGCCTCGACAGCCACCTCGGCAAGACCGTGCGGATCGTGCCCGACGGCTCGGTGCCACGCGACAACCCGTTCATCGGTCGTGCCGATGCGCGGCCCGAGATCTGGACGATCGGCCAGCGCAACGTGCAGGCGCTCGCGTTCGACGCCCAGGGCCGGCTCTGGTCGGTCGACCACGGCGCGCGCGGCGGCGACGAGCTGAACCTGCTCGAGAAGGGCAGGAACTACGGCTGGCCGCTGCAGAGCTACGGCCAGGAGTACTCGGGCCGGCCGATCCAGGGCGGCGCGACCGCGCGCGAAGGCATGGAGCAGCCGGTCTACTACTGGGACCCGGTGATCGCGCCGTCGGGCGCGCAGTGGTACTCGGGCAGCGCGTTCCCGGCGTGGCGCGGCAGCCTCTTCATCGGCAGCCTGAAGGACCGGCGCCTGGTGCGGCTCGTCGTGCAGGACGGCAAGGTCACCGGCGAGGAACACCTGCTCGCCGACCGCGGCCAGCGCATCCGCGACGTGCGCCAGGGATCGGACGGCGCGCTGTACATCGTCACCGACCAGGCCGACGGCGAGCTCTGGAAGATCGCGCCGCGCCGTTGAAACGGCGTCAGTCGGCCTTCGACGAAGCCGATGCGATCGGCGCGGTCGCCGACGACGCTCGCGTCGCCGCACCGCGCCGCAGGTTCAGCAGGTTGCCGGCGAGGATCAGCAGCGCGCCGCCGACCGTCCACAGGTCCATCCGCTCGGCATAGACCAGCCAGCCGGCGATGGCGCTCAACGGCACGCGCAGGAAGTCCATCGGCACGACCACGGTCGCATCGGCATGGCGCAGCGCATTCGCCATGCAGTAGTGCGAGTAGGTGCCGCAGAACGCGACCACCAGAACCCAGCCCCAGACGCCGGCCGACGGCCAGCGCCACTGCACGAGCGCCGGCACCAGCCCGAACAGCGACTGCACGATCAGCATCCAGAACCCGATCACGACCGCGCTGTCGTCGCGCGTCAGCGACTTCACCATCGTCAGCGAGACCGCGAAGCCGAGCGCGGCGGCCAGCGCGACCAGCTGCCCGAGATTCAGTCCGTGCGCGCTCGGCCGCACGATCAGGCCGACGCCGAGCAGGCCGAGCGCGACCGCGAGCACCTTCCAGACGTTCAGCCGCTCGCCGAGAAAGGCCGCGGCGAGCAGCGCGGTCCAGATCGGCATCGTGAACTCGATCGCGACGACCTGGCCGAGCGGAATCAAGGTCAGCGCGAAGAACCAGCCGAACTGCGCGCCGTAGTGCACCGCGTTGCGCGCGACGTGGCCGCGCAGGCGCGCCGTGCGCATCGCGCGCAGGCCGCCGGCGGCGCGGACCAGCGGCGCGAACAGCACGATGCCGATGAGCGAGCGCATCTCCATCAGCTGGAACACCGCGAGCTCGCGCATCGCCTCGCGACCGGCGACCGCGATCACCACCATCAGCGAGAGCCAGCCGGCCATCCAGGCCGCCGCTTTGGGAGTCGATCGGAAGTCGGTCATCGCGCGCCGATCAACGGGCCGGCAGCGTCGGCGTGACGCCGAGCGCCGCATCGGTCGCGGCCTGCCACCAGTCGGGTCCGACCCGGTCGAACCAATCGCTGTGATCGCTCCCCGCGAGCACGATCAGCGGCGGTCGGTCGGCGCGCGCCGCGTGCAGCGCCGTGCCGAGGCGCGCCGGCACGACCGAATCGTGCTCGGCGACGACGATCGCGACCGGCCGGTCGAGGTCCTGGAGGTGGGCGACGCTGTCGTAGCGGTCGCGCAGCATCCAGCGCACCGGCAGCCACGGATAGTGGTGCGCCGCGACGTGGACCAGACGGTCCCACGGCGTGATCAGCAGCAGGCCGGCGACCGCCGCAGGCTGGCGCGGCGCGGCCGCCGAGGCGACACCGGCGCCGAGCGATTCGCCGATCACGAGCAGCGGCGCACCGTATTGCCGGTGCGCGCGCGCCAGCGTCTCGGCGGCGTCGGCGACCAGGCTGGCCTCGCCGGTCGCACCGGCGCGCGGACCGTAGCCGGGGTACTCGGCGAGGATCACGCGAAAGCCGAGCGCGCCGAGCGCCTGCGCGTAGTAGGTCCGCTCCGCCGCATGACCGCCGTTGCCGTGGAACAGCACCGCGGTGCGCCGCGCGCCGGCGGCCGGCTCGGCGACCCAGCCGCGGAAGTCGTCGGTCGACGGCCACGGTCGAAGGCCGGCGACCGGCGGGTCCTGCAGCGTCGAGCGGGCCGGCTGATAGAGCAGCCGATCCTGCAGCGCGTAGATCAGCAGCAGGAAGACGGCCGCAGTGCCGACGATCCACAGCGCGGCCGCCATCGCCCGCGATCGGCTCACGCAGCCGCCGGCAGGCGATCGCGATGAACGTCGATCACCGCGCGACCGCCGGTGCGGCGCTGCGCGCGACCACGGGCCGGCTCACGGCGCCGAGGGCTTGCGCAACACGGAGAGCGCGTCGCGCAGCTGCTCGACCAGGTCGCGCGCCTGCGCGACGGTCAGCAGGTAGTCCGGCGCATGCACCGGCTCACCCTTCCCGTCGTCGGCGTTCGGCAGATCGAAGCCGACGAAGACGAGCCGGTGATCGACGGCCGGTCCGGCCCGCACCGCGCTCGCGACGTGGACCGTGGTGCCGGCCTTCTCGGTCGGCAGCATGCTTTCGTCGAAGGAGGGTCCGCCACGTGCGCGCCGGGATGGCGCCGTGTTTCGAGTGTTGGCGTTCGACATCGCGGCTACTTCGGGTAGTGGGCGTAGACCGTCGAGCGGCCGTTGCGCTCGACCAGCAGCACGTCGTACGGATCGCGCCGCGTGCCGACTTCCATGCCGGGCGAGCCGACCGGCATGCCCGGCACCGCGAGGCCGATCGCCTTCGGCTTCGCGCCGAGCAGGCGCTTCACCTCTTGCGCCGGCACGTGCCCTTCGAGCACATAGCCGCCGACCGACGCGGTGTGGCAGGAGCCGAACGCATCCGGCATGCCGAGGCGCTTGCGCGCCGCGGTCGTGTCGTCGACCTCGTTGACGCGGACGTCGAAACCAGCCGCCTTCAGGTGCTCGACCCACGCACCGCAGCAGCCGCAGGTCGGGCTCTTGAACACGTCGACCGCGGGCCATGCGGCCGCGGCATGGGCCCGCACACCGGCCAACACGGAAAGGCCGGCAGCGGCCGAAAGGAACGTTCTTCGCTTCATCGAGGGTCCATGCCGGAACGGCCGGCGTCAGGGTGCGCCGCGATCGGGTCGGAATCCGGCGCGGCGTCGCCCGGACTCTAATCCTTCCCACCGTGACAACGTCAACCGCAGGGCCGGCAACGTCCATGCCCGACGTTCCTCGCCTTCGGGACCGCGGATCCGGCTCGAATTCGAGCGCAAGAGTCGGGGTGCCGGGTCGGCTGCCGAAACCTACAGTGACGGCACCCTCACGAAAAGGACAGCATATGAACATGACCACGAAATCCGAGCAGCTCGCGCTGTCGACCGTCGCCGACCCGCGCTGGGCAGAGGTCGTCGGCCGCGATCCCGAGGCCGACGGCCGCTTTTTCTATTCGGTTCGCACGACCGGCGTCTACTGCCGGCCGAGCTGCTCGGCACGCACGCCGCGGCCCGAGAACGTCGCGTTCCATGCCAGCGCAGACGAGGCGCGCCAGGCCGGCTTCCGCCCCTGCCTGCGCTGCCGCCCGGACGAGCCGCCGCTCGCCGCGCGCCACGCCGCGCTGGTCGCCGACCTGTGCCGGCGCCTCGAAGCCGCCGAGACGCCGCCGCGCCTCGAGGAGCTGGCACGCGCCGCGAACGTCAGCGCCTACCACCTGCACCGCGTCTTCAAGGCGGTGACCGGGCTGACGCCGAAGGCCTACGCGGCCGCGCACCGCGGCCAGCGCGTTCGCGCCGGCCTCCAAAGCGGCAGCACGGTGACCGCAGCGCTCTACGACGCCGGCTACGGCTCGGGCGGCCGCTTCTACGCCGAAGCCGACAAGGTGCTCGGGATGACGCCGACGCGCTTCAAGGCCGGCGGCGCCGGCACCGAGATCCGCTTCGCGGTCGGCCAGTGCGCACTCGGCGCGATCCTCGTCGCCTGCAGCGAACGCGGCGTCTGCGCGATCGAGCTCGGCGACGATCCGGAGGCACTCGCGCGCGGCCTGCAGGACCGCTTTCCCCAAGCGACGTGGGTCGGCGGCGATGCCGACTTCGAGCGCTGGGTCGCGACCGTGATCGGCTTCGTCGAAGCGCCGCGGATCGGCCTCGCGCTGCCGCTCGACGTCCGCGGCAGCGCGTTCCAGCAGCGCGTCTGGCAGGCCCTGCAGGCGATCCCGCCCGGCCAGACCGCGAGCTACGCGGAAGTCGCCGCGCGCCTCGGGACGCCGAGCGCGGTGCGCGCGGTCGCCCAGGCGTGTGCGGCGAACCCGCTCGCCGTCGCGATCCCGTGCCACCGCGTGGTCCGCAGCGACGGCGCGCTGTCGGGCTACCGCTGGGGGGTCGAGCGCAAGCGCGCGCTGCTCGCGCGCGAGGCGGGCGCATGAACGCGCGCGACGCGGCCCGGATCGCGACGCCGGTCGAGACCGTGGCGCAGCGCGTCGCGGCGATCGACTGGCATGCGATCGGCGGCGAGCTCGATGCGCAAGGCGCGGCGCCGATCGAGCGCCTGCTGACGGCGGACGAGTGCCGCGGGCTCGCGGCGCTCTATCCGCGCGACGAACTGTTCCGCAGCACCGTGTCGATGGCACGGCACGGCTTCGGGCGCGGCGAATACCGCTACTTCGACGCGCCGCTGCCGCCGCTCGTCGGGCAGTTGCGCGAAGCGCTCTATGCGCGCCTCGCGCCGCTCGCGAATCGCTGGCACGACGCGATGGGCATCGAGGCGCGCTTCCCGGACCGGCTCACCGACTTCACGGCGCGCTGCCATGCCGCCGGCCAGCGCCGGCCGACGCCGCTGCTGCTGCGCTACGGCGAAGGCGACTACAACTGCCTGCACCAGGACCTGTACGGCGACCATGTGTTCCCGCTGCAGGTCGTCGTGCTGCTGTCGAAACCGGGAAGCGACTTCACCGGCGGCGAATTCGTGATGACCGAGCAGCGCCCGCGCATGCAGTCGCGTCCGCTGGTCGTGCCGCTCGACCTCGGCGATGCCGCGGTGATCGCGGTCCACCATCGTCCGGTGCAGGGCACGCGCGGCAGCTACCGCGTCAACCTGCGGCACGGCGTCAGCCGAATCCGCAGCGGCCGCCGCATGACCGCCGGGATCATCTTCCACGATGCCGCGTGAGCGGCGCGTCCGGCCTCAGCGCTGCAGGATCGGCGTCGTCTTCGCGCCGTCGATCGGCGCCGACGTGTGCTCGTGGAGGATCGTCCACGCGCCGTCGCGCCGCCTGAGCACCATCGAGATCCGGTTGTCGAGCGCGCGCAAAGGCACGCCGCCCGGATCGATCGCCCGATAGCGGACGAAGGCGTGGAGCGCCGCGAGGTCCGGCGCGACGGCGGTCTCGACGTCGCTGAACGCGACCTCGACGCGCTCTGCGCCGAGCGAGCCGAACCATTCGTCGACGACGCGCCGCCACGCGTCGATGCCGCGGTGCGACCACGCACCCCAGGTGTCGAAGACGCGCACCTCGGCGTCGTAGAGCGCGACGAACGCGTCGACGTCCTTCGCGAGCACCGCGCGCCGGTAGCGATCCAGCACCGCGCGCACCGCCTGTTCTTCGTTCATCGCTGCATCCTTGCTCGAGACTCGTCCCGCACCCGCACGACGAGCGGGACGGGTCAGAATCGACATCGTCTCCGCACCACGTCCGACGATGCAACCCTTCAAGTCGATTTCCTACCGCAGCACGCAGCCGGGTCCGCGCGTCATCGCGCTCGGCGCGGTGCACGGCAACGAGACCTGCGGTACGCGCGCGATCGAACGGCTGGTCGGCGAGCTCGATGCCGGGACGCTGAGGCTGACCGCCGGCAGCCTGACGCTGGTGCCGATCGCAAACCCGCTCGCGTACGCGAACGGTCTGCGCATCGGCGACCGCAACCTGAACCGCAAGCTGACGCCGACCGATCGACCCGTGCAGTACGAGGACCACGTCGCGAACTGGCTCTGCCCGCTGCTCGCCGCGCACGACGTGCTGCTCGACCTGCACTCGTTCCAGTCGCCCGGCATTCCGTTCGTGCTGATCGGCCCGAAGGACAACGACGGCGCGCTCGAGCCGTTCCGGCAGGCCGCGCGCGAGGAGGCGCTGGCGCGCCGCCTCGGCGTCGCGCGTGCGGTCGACGGCTGGCTCGCGACTTATGCGACCGGCGTCGCGCGGCGCCGCGAGATCGCCGCGACGATGCCGGACGCCGCGCTCGACCTCGATCCGCGCTACGGCATCGGCACCACCGAGTACATGCGCTCGACCGGCGGCTGCGCGTTGACCCTGGAATGCGGTCAGCACGCCGATCCGCACGCCCCCGAGGTCGGTCACCACGCGATCCTCGCGGTGCTGGCGCACCTCGGCCTGACCGATGCGCCCGATCCGGCGCCAGCCGACGACGTCGAATGCCTCAGCCTGTGCGAGGTGGTCGACCGCCATCACGGCGACGACTCGTTCACGCGGAGCTGGAAGAGCTTCGACCCGGTCCGGCGCGGCCAGGCGATCGGAACCCGCCACGACGGCAGCGTGCTGGCGGCGCCGTTCGACGGCTTCGTCGTCTTTCCGAACCCGTTGGCCGAGGTCGGCCACGAATGGTTCTATCTGGCCGCGGCGAGCACGCGGCTGGCCGGCGCCCCATCCTGAGGCCGCGCCGGCAACGGCCGGCAGCGCGCTCTTGACCCTGCTGCGCGAACGGCGCAGAGTCGGTGCCCCGGCGCGATCGACGCCGGCGATCCGGAGGGTGCCATGAAGTCTCGCCTGCTCACGCTCCCGTTCCTGCTGTCGTGCACGCTGTTCGGCACCGCACAGGCCCACGACACCGATTCGCAGACCGGCCCGCTCGGCAAGGTCTCGTTCCCGTCCAGCTGCGATCCGAAGGTGCAGCCGGCGTTCGAGCGCGCCGTCGCGATGCTGCATTCGTTCTGGTATTCGGCCGGCGAGAAGGCGTTTCGGGACGTGCTGAAGGAAGACCCGCAGTGCGCGATCGCGACCTGGGGCATCGCCTCGATCCTGATGTCGAATCCGCTCGCCGGCCAGGGCGCGTCGCCGAAGGCCGCCGAAACCGCTCAGGCAGCGATCGACGAAGGCCGCAGGATCGGCGCGAAGACCGAGCGCGAGCGCGGCTACATAGAGGCCGTCGCGGCCTATTACGCCGACTTCGCGAACCGCTCGGAGCGCGATCGGCAGGCCGCGCGCGCGAAGGCCTACGAAGCGCTGGCGCAGCGCTTCCCGGACGACGACGAAGCGCAGATCTTCGCGGCGCTCTACATCGCCGGCACGCAGTCGCAGGCCGACCAGACCTATGCGGCCTACCTGAAGGCAGCCGCGACGCTCGAGGACAAGTTCGCGAAGTACCCCGGCCATCCCGGTGTCGCGCACTACCTGATCCACAGCTACGACGCGCCGCCGATCGCCTCGAAGGGCCTGGTCGCGGCGCGCCGCTATGCCGACATCGCGCCGGCGGCGCCGCATGCGCTGCACATGCCGTCGCACATCTTCACGCGGGTCGGTGCCTGGCAGGAGTCGGCGGCGACCAACAAGCGCTCGATGGAAGTCGCGAAGGCCGGCAACGAGCCGGACGAGGCCTATCACGCGATCGACTACATGGTCTACGCGTACCTGCAGATGGGCCGCGACGCCGAGGCGCGCCGCACCATCGACGACGCGATGAAGATCGGCGGCATCAGCCCGCGCTTCGTCGCCTACTACGCGATCGCCGCGATGCCGGCGCGCTACGCGTTCGAGCGCGGCGCGTGGCAGGAAGGCGCGGGCTTGCAGCCGCCCGGCAGCGCCTATCCGTTCGTCGAGGCGATCACCTATTTCTCGCGCAGCATCGGTGCCGCGCGCAGCGGCGATCTCGTGGCGGCCCGCCGCGATGCCGATCAGCTCGAGACGCAGCACAAGGCGCTGCTCGCCGCGAAGAACAACTACTGGGCCACCGAGGTCGAGATCCAGCGCCTCGCCGCGGCCGGATGGATAGCGGTCGGCGATGGCAAGTCCGAAGAGGCGCTGAAGCTGATGCGCGCGGCCGCCGACCTCGAGGACAAGAACGAGAAGCACATCGTCACGCCGGGCCGCGTCGTCCCGGCGCGCGAGCTGCTCGGCGAGATGCTGCTCGAGCTGAAGCAGCCCGACCTCGCGCTGCGCGAGTTCGAAGCCTCGCAGGCGCGCGAGCCGAACCGCTTCCGCAACTACCTCGGCGCCGCCCGCTCGGCCGAGATGGCCGGCGACACGACCAAGGCGGCCGGCTACTACCAGAAGCTCGTCGCGCTCGCGAAGGACGCCGACACGATGCGGCCCGAGCTCGTGAAGGCGAAGACGATCGCCCAGCGGTGAGCGGCGCCGGCGCGCTGCTGCGTGCGCTGCTGGTCGGTGCCGCGCTGGCGGCGGCGGGCAGTGCGGCGCGCACCGAGCCGTACGAGGTCGATCCCGATCTCGCGGCCCGCGACGAGGACTACGCGGCCGGCAAGCGCGCCGTCGACCGCAAGGACTGGGGCGAGGCGGTGCGGCGCTTCAAGCTCGCCGAGCGGCGCCATCCGGAGCAGGCCGACCTGCAGAACATCCTCGGCTTCGCGCACCGCAACCTGAAGCAGTACGACCTCGCCTTCGTCCACTACAAGCGCGCGATCGAGCTCGAGCCGCGCCATCGCGGCGCGCACGAGTACATCGGCGAGACCTACCTGCTGACCGGCGACCTGGCCGGCGCCGAGAAGCACCTCGAGGCATTGCGCCAGATCTGCCTGTTGCCGTGCGACGAGCTGAACGACCTCGAGCGCGCGGTGCAGCGCTATCGCGCCAGCCGGTAGTCAAACACGCGCCAAATCCGGGGAGATGCGGCTCAGGACGTACCGCACCTCGGGCCGGCTTCCGGAGGCCGGCTTCTCGCCTATCACGCCGTCGCCTTCGGCGGCGCTTCGGGCTCCTGTTGATCGACCGGCACGTTGACAGCGGTCTGCCGCGCGGTGGCCGGCGTGGCCGGCGCATCCTGGCGGTCGCGACGCGCGTTCGCGAACATCTCGCCGAGCCATTGGACGAGCAGTGCGGTGTAGACGCGCTGGCTGGTCTCGTCGCCCAAGCCGTGGTCCGCGTCGGCCATGCAGCGGTAGGTCAGCGACCGCGTCTGCACGCAGGCCTCGCGGTAGCTGCGGATCACCTCGGGCGGAACGATGTCGTCGTGCGCCGACTCGACCAGCAGGACATCGCCGCGAAACTCGGCGCAGGCGCGCAGGGCGCGGTTGGTCTGCGCGGCGACGAAGCTGCGCCGGTAGCTGCGCAGGTCCTGCTCCTTGTGCAGCTGCAGCTTCGGCAGCTCCCAGCCGGTGTCGATGTAGAGCGCCGGCACGCGCAACGTCAGCCAGGCGACCGGCCGCAGCGTCGTTAGGATCGTCGCGAGATAGCCGCCGTAGCTGCTGCCGACGACCGCGATCGCGGCCGGGTCGACGTACGGGTGCGCGGCGAGCGTGTCGTAGGCGGCGAGCAGGTCGCGCAGGTTGCTCTCGCGCGAGACCGTCTCGCGCAGCGGCTGGGTGCCGGCATGACCGCCGAGGTCGAAGGTCAGGCAGACGCTGCCGAGCGCGGCGACCTCGCGCGCCCGCGCCAGGTACTGCTGCTGGCTGCCGCCCCAGCCGTGCACGAACAGCACGCCGGGGATCAGAACCCCGGGCATCACGAGCGTGCCGTCGAGCCGGCCATCGCCGACCGCGATCTCGATCTTGCGTTCATGCGCGGGCATCGGCGTGGACCTCCGCGTACTTGACGATCGGTCCGAGGTGCGGATCGGTGCCGGCGTAGTAGACGGTGGCACCGTCGGGCACCGTGACGTCGGCGCGATGCAGCTCGGTGGTCGACGTGCGGACCGCGGTCCGCGCCGGATCGCGATGCAGCACCTCGAGTGCCGCGATCTCGGCGCCGCTCGCACCCCCGAGCCGCCACGATTGTTCGAGCACGCCCGAATACGTCGTGCCGGCGGCGTCGCGGCCCTCGGCGACGTCGTAGTTGCAGCGCGACGCGAAGAAGCCTGCGAACGATGCGAGCGCGGCCGCGTGATAGGTCGCCGCCTGTGCAAGCGCACGATGGACGCCGGGGTCGTCGGTCAGCCGCTCGAGGGCGTCGAGACCGCCGCGCGCGACGGTCAGCGATGAGCCGCCGTAGACCTCGGCGCCGTGCCGGTTGGGCGTGGTGCGCTGGGTGCCGAAGTAGCTGGTCTGCAGCCCACCGACCTGCAGCAGGCCGACGCTGTGGGTCCGCAATGCGGCGAGATTGCGCTCGAGCACGACGCCGTGGCGGGCGATCTCGGCGTCGCCGAGCGCGGCGAGTTGGGCCTCGAGCTCGCTCTCGTCCCTCGCGACCGATTGGCCGGCACCGCCGATGCCGCTCGCGAGCTTCACGCGCACGTCGCCTGCCGCCAGCAGCAGACGCCCCGCCTCGCGCGCATCCTCGATCGAGAACGCGCTGAAACCGGGCAGCACGACCTCCCGGACGCGCTCGGCGAAGGCCGGCTGCCAGCCGTCGGGGGCCGCCGCAGCGGGCCCGATGAGCGGGTGCGTGATCGCCTTCGTCGCGACAAACGGGAACGGCACGACGCCGCCGTACAGGTCATGCGCGCTGCGGATGCCGAGCGCGTGCGCCCGCTCGACGGAATCGAGCGTGTCGTTCGGCACCACGTAGCCGAGCGGGCCGCGCAGCGATCCGGTCTCGTCGTGCGCTTCCGCGAACGCGCAGCCGAGCAGAGCGGAGAGCCGCTCGGCGACGTGGCGCTGCGACGCGATCTCGTGCTCGCGGGCGCCCGACCGGCAGGCGAGGAAGGTCACCTGCGTGTGAGGGGCCGACGATGCAGGAGACAAGACCATGTCGAGCGCGAAGTGCAAAAGACGTGCCCGAACCGAACGTTGCCTTGGCGCGATCGTTCGCGAGCCTCGACTTCGATCCTCGCGATGCAGGGCTGGCAGGCTGCTAGAAGCTGCTCTTCGCCTGAACGTTGATCTGCACCTTGCGCATCGAGCCCTCGCGGTCGATCGGGTACGCGACGTCGATGTGGATGACGCTGCCGACCGCGGACCGGCTGTTGCCCAGCCGCAGGCCGACACCGATGTCGCGCAGCACGCCGTTCCGGCGCACGCCGGCCGGGATGGCCGTCACCGGCACGAGGTTGTC
>Ga0307411_10000321_pt1 | contig 15968 bp, 17 predicted proteins | sample DK1Ometagenome_2_FD_203712 | JGI IMG/M metagenome (GOLD analysis project Ga0307411, IMG submission 203712) | Maize rhizosphere microbial communities from greenhouse at UC Davis, California, United States - DK15-O-1 | ecosystem: Host-associated > Plants > Roots > Rhizosphere > Soil | place: USA...
GATCCAGCGGCTCAAGCGTCAGAGCGTTGACCAGGGCGATGTAATCCACGCGAGAGAAGCCCGAGGCCTTTAGCCGAGCTTCCGCATCGGAAAGTGCCTCGGCCACCGGGGTGCCTGAGTGGATCCGCTTCGCAGTCACGTCGAGCGTACGAGGAAGCTCGACCGCATGGCGCCGTTCGTCGGGCGAGAGGTACGCGTTGCGCGAAGAGAGCGCGAGGCCATCCTCATCGCGAACCGTCCCGACGCCGAGAATTTCCACTCCGAGCTGCAGGTCCTGCGTCATGCGGCGGATTACGGCGAGCTGCTGGAAATCCTTCTCGCCGAAGAAAGAGAGGTCGGGCCGGACCGCGCAAAGCAGCTTGGCGACGACCGTGGCGACGCCGTCGAAATGGCCGGGACGCACCTCCCCTTCCCAGCCGTCGCTCAGTCCCTTGACCCTCACTGTGGTCGCGAAGCCCGGCGGGTACATTTCCTCGGCGGCCGGCAGCCACAGCAGGTCGCATCCCGCATCCGCGAGCATCGCTGCATCCCGCTCCTCCTGCCGCGGGTAGCGGTCCAGGTCTTCGTTCACGCCGAACTGAAGCGGGTTGACGAAGATGGTGGCTGCGACCCTGTCCGCCTTCCTCCGCGCCTCCTCGATCAGCGCCATATGGCCAGCGTGGAGCGCGCCCATCGTGGGGACGAGCGCCAGGCTCTTGCCGCCTGCACGCAAGGCTATAAGCGCTGCGGTGAGCTGACGCGCCTCACGGATCGTTTGCAAGGATTCAGCCCCTTCGGTAAACGGTTAACCGGGGCGCGGTTCTTGGAGCCGCGTGGGAAAAGTGCAAGGGGGGTGGGGATCATGACCCAACCGCATTTCATCGTCTACGCCAATGAAAAGGGCGGGACCGGAAAATCCACGACTGCAGTGCACACCGCGATCGCGCTCGCCGCGACCGGCCACAGCGTCGCCGCGCTCGACCTCGACAGCCGGCAGCGCACCATGACGCGCTATCTCGAAAATCGCGCCGCGACAATGCGCCGCCTGGACGCGCAGCTTCCACAAGCCCGCTACAAGGTGCTCGAAGATCAAACGCTAGAGGCGCTGGACACGGCGCTGCGGGAGCTGAGCGAAAGCGCCGAGGTTATCGTCATCGACACGCCCGGCCGCGATGACCCGATCGCCCGCGCCGCGATCCTCAAGGCCGACACTTTGGTGACGCCGATGAACGACAGCTTCGTCGACCTAGACCTCATCGGCCAGGTCCACCCGGAAAACTACAAGATCACCAAACCGAGCTTCTACGCCGAGCTGATCTGGAACAGCCGGACCCAGCGCGCAAAGAACACCGGCAAGAGCGTCGACTGGGTCGTGCTCCGAAACCGCCTCCAGCATATCGAAAGCCACAACCTCCGCCGCGTCGGCGCCGCGCTCGACGAGCTTGCGCGTCGTGTCGGCTTCCGGGTGATCCCGGGCCTCGGCGAGCGCGTCATCTACCGCGAACTGTTCCCCAAGGGCCTCACCCTGCTCGACATCAAGCAGATCGGCGAAGTCGGCCTCGGGCACATCACCGCCCGGCAGGAGCTTCGCGAGATGATCGCCGGCCTCGGCATCCCCGAACCGGGGGTTGAGGAGCCTATTGCCGCGGCGGGCTGAACAAAGCCGCAGTTTCCACGTTCGCGAGTTCAATGACCCACATCTTCGATCGCACCATCCTCCGCGAATACGACATCCGCGGAACAGTCGGAAAAACGCTCAACGAGGAGGACGCCTACGCGCTTGGGCGAACCTTCGCGTCCCTGGCCTCGGATGAGGGCGTGAGGACCCTTGCCGTAGGTCGAGACGGTCGCACCCACTCGCCCGACATGGAAGCGGAGTTGATACGCGGCCTGATGGAAGGCGGAATCAACGTGCTGCGCATCGGCGTGGGACCCAGTCCGATGCTCTATTTCGCCGTTGCGACTCTTGGCGTGCAGGGCGGCATCCAGGTCACCGGCAGCCACAACCCGCCCGAATATAATGGCTTCAAGATGCTGCTGAACGGCCGCTCGGTCTTTGGGCAGGAGATCCAGAACCTCGGGCGCAGGGCTGCCGACGGCGACTGGTCCCAAGGTCAGGGCCATGTCGAGGAAGTCGACATCCTGGACGCTTACGTCGACCGGCTGGTGCAGGACTTTCAGGGCGGAGAGTTTCGTGTCGGATGGGATGCGGGCAACGGCGCCGGCGGCCTGGCGCTCGAGAAGCTCATCGCCAAGCTGCCGGGCGAGCATCATGCGATCCATACCCGCATCGACGGTACGTTCCCAAGCCATCATCCGGATCCTACGGTCGAGGCCAATCTCGCGGACCTCAAGGCGCTCGTCGCCGAGAAGAAGCTCGAATTCGGCATTGCGTTCGACGGCGACGCCGACCGCATCGGCGCCGTCGACGCGAAGGGCCGCGTCGTCTGGGGCGACCAGCTGCTGATGATCCTCGCTGAGCCGGTTCTGAAGGAGCAGCCGGGCGCGACGATCATCGCCGACGTGAAGGCCAGCCAGATCCTGTTCGATCACATTGCCAAGGTCGGCGGCACGCCTCTGATGTGGAAGACGGGCCACAGCCTTATCAAGTCGAAGATGAAGGAAACGGGTGCTCCACTGGCGGGCGAAATGAGCGGGCACATCTTCTTCAAGCATCGCTGGTACGGCTTCGACGACGCACTGTACGCCGCCGTCCGGCTGATCGAAGCGGTCGCCCAGTCGGGCAAGTCGTTGACCGAGATCATGGACGAAATGCCCAAGTCGACGGCAACGCCCGAAATGCGCTTCCCCGTCGACGAGAGCCGCAAGCTCGCCGTCGTCGCCGAGGTACTTCACCGGTTGTCGAGCAACGGCGCCCGCGTCGATTCGACAGACGGCGCTCGGGTGATGACTGACGACGGATGGTGGCTGTTGCGGGCATCGAACACGCAGGACGTGCTCGTCGCCCGCGCCGAGGCTCGTGACGAGGATGGCCTCAATCGCCTGATGGCGCAGATCGACGAGCAGCTCGCTCTATCGGGCGTCGAGCGGATTGAGAGCGCTGGCCACTAGGACCGGGTTGGGACCCGCCAACCCTGAGGTGTCGTCAAAGGACAGCGGGTCCCATGGGGCACTGGCCGCAGCGCATCGAAGCCCAGCGGCCAGTCCTCAACTTTCAAGAGACGTACGTCGGTTCGCTTACGCCAATTGCGCCAGCGCCGGCGTCCGCCGACGGCGCATCGCGAAGCCCACTGCTCCGAAACCGAGCAGCATCATCGCCCAGGTGCTGGGTTCCGGAACTGCTGCAGTCAGATAAGTGAAGGTGCCGCTCACGCGTGCAGATCCGGGCGTTGCGAATGTGGCGTCACCCAGAAGCAGCGAGAAGGACCCGCCGGTGCCGAAATTGAAGATGGTTGGCGTGTTGGACCAGTCGACCGCACCGCAGCCGCCCGCCACAACACCGCAGCTGCCGAAAAGGGTCGGTGCAAAAAAGCCGACGGTGGACCCGGTCACGAGCCCGCCGGCCGCGTCCAGAGGATTGAGGAACGCAAAGTCGACGGAAACTTGGCGTGGCGTCGTGTCTTCGAACAGGTTGACCGAGCCCTCGGGCGTTCCGATCGTCAGCACGCTGGTCGTAAATGTGTCGCCGATATTGGTGAGCGTAAACGGCCCGAACGAGAGTCCCGATCCCGAGATCAAGAGTCCGTTGGATCCCGAAAACCCAGTGACCGTAGTGTTGGCTGGATCTCCCTCAATGGTCACGCTGGCCATCGCAGGCGAGGAGATGACGGCAGTCGCAGCGAGTGCCGCGGCTAGAAGATACCGCTTCATGAAATTCCCCCTTGGCTTCGACTGGACCTGACGGTCCGAAAAATTGTGTCAATTCACAACAGGAGCTGTTGCCCCGACGGCTATTCAGCCATCTCCCTTGCTGAGCATGGAAATGTCCTCCCTTGGCTTATTCGCGCGAACAAACTTCGCGTCGACTCGACGATGGTTAATGTAAAGTAAACAGAACAGCAGGAAAAGCCTCTGCCGTTACTTGGTAGAATCCCATTCTGGGACAGTGGGGCGCATTGGTATCGGGCTCGTCGCCCGCGAGGAAGCTCGCGACGAGGATGGTCTCAATCGCCTGATGACGCCGATCGACGAGCAACTCGCCCTATTCCGGCGTCGAGCGTACGGAGAACGCCGGACATTAGCCGCCGGTGACGGAAGTACGCCGTTCAGCTATAAAGGTCCGATGCTGGATCAGGCCTCGCCAGACAGCGCGAACGCCGCTTTGGACGCCGGGCACGACGGAATCCGTGAGGCGCATTGCGCCGTGCTGGAGATGGCCGTCGTCAACAGCCCGCTCGAGAAGACGCTCGGAGCGCTGATCGAGATCGTCGAGTCGACGTCGAAGACGGGCGTACTCGGCTCTATCCTCCTCCTGGATGCAGATGGGCGGCACTTGCGGCACGGCGCGGCGCCCAGCCTGCCGGCGGCCTATAGTGCAGCGATCGACGGCGCCGAGATCGGTCCTTGCGCCGGCTCCTGCGGAACGGCCGCGTTCAGCGGAAAGCCCGTTTTCGTAAGCGACATAGCGACCGACCCGCTGTGGGCCGAGTACAAGGCGATCGCCCTCCCGCACGGGCTGCACGCCTGTTGGTCGACGCCCATCATCACGTCGGGCCGGAGGGTTCTTGGCACCTTCGCCATGTACCATCGCGAACCGAGGGAGCCGACGGTTCGGGACCTCGCGCTCGTCGACCTGGTCACGCAGACGGCGGCTTTGGTCATAGATCGTGCGAGCGTCCGCACAGCACTTAACGAAATCGAGGCGATCGCTGCACGCTCCGCTCCCGCCGCACTCTCCTAAGCCGGCGCTGACCGAACGGCCGTCGGAACACGCGGCAATAGAGCGAGTTGGCCCTCAAGGAGGCCGACATGATCGAGGACGAGAAGGAACGCGGCCGCAAGCTGCTCGCCAGGATCCGCGACGGGATGGAAGTGGTCGATCCCGACGGAACGCGCGTCGGAACGGTGTCTCGCGTAGAGGGCGGACATTTGAAAATCGTTCGCGCCGACCAGAAGGCGCGCAATGCACACCAATTCGTCAGTCCCGACCTCATTGAATCGGTGGACGAACGCGTCCGGCTGGACCGCAGCTGGGACGAGCTTCGGCGGCTTTGGCACGCGGAGGACGAGTTCGCAGACCATCACAACATCGAACGGCCGATCTGAACGCACCTCGATGCTCGCAGCCCATGGAGAGAAACTTCAGTCGTCCTCATCCTCGTAGCCGACGAGGTTCAGTTCGCGTGCCTTGATCTGATGCAGCATGCACCAATGCTTCAGTGCTTCCTCACGCCCGTGCGTGATCCACACCTCGCGAGGCGCAAGCTCGCGGATCGTGCAGGTCAGCTCGTCCCAGTCCGCGTGGTCGGAGATCACCAGCGGCAACTCAATGTTCGATTGTCTGGCGCGCTGGCGGATGCGCATCCAGCCGGACGCCATCGCCGTGACCGGATCGGGCAGCCGCCGGGACCAGCGGTCGTTGAGCGCTGAGGGAGGCGCAATGACGATATGACCCGCCATTTCCTCTTTCTTGACCCCTGCAGCATGCCGCATCTCGCCAAGCGGAACGCCGAGCTCCTCGTAGAGCCGGCACAGGCGCTCCACGGCGCCATGATAATAGATCGGCTGCTCGTGCCCGCGGCGCCGAAGCTCGGTGATCACGCGCTGCGCCTTTCCCAACGCATAGGCGCCGACCAGCACGCAGCGTGACGGATCGGAGTGCAATCGGTGCAGAAGCCGGTCGATCTCGCTGCCCGTGTCCGGATGGCGGAAGACAGGGAGGCCGAAGGTCGCCTCAGTGATGAAGATGTCGCACGGCACGGGCTCGAACGGCGCGCAGGTCGGGTCCGCCCGGCGCTTGTAATCGCCGGAAACCACGACCCGCTCCCCTGCATGCTCAAGGACGATCTGAGCCGACCCAAGGACGTGGCCGGCAGGAACGAAGCTGACGTCCACCTCGCCGATCCGCATGGCTTCGCCATAAGCGACGGGATTGCCGTTCTGATCTCCGTAGCGGGTCGCCATGATCGCCAGCGTTTCCGGCGTCGCCCAGACCTCCGAGTGCCCGCCGCGCGCGTGATCGGAATGGCCGTGCGTGACGAGGGCCTTGGCCTTCGGCTGCGAGGGATCGATCCACGCGTCGGCAGGGCGCACGTAGATGCCTTCGGGAAAAGGCTCTATCCAGGAACCGAGGCGGGCCATCGGGAGCTATATAGTCAAAACAATCGACGGTTCCCCAAGAACCGAGCAGGTGGAGAGAGCTTCAATGGACGAAACCTGGTGGACGCTGATGGACATTGTCGGTCCGGCGATCCTTTTGATCCTCTTGATCTGGGTCGTGGTCCGCGCACGCCGGCGCAAGGACGAGCCGCCGCAGGACGTCACCGAGCGGGCCACGCACGACGTCTATGCGGAGGAGGAGAAGATGCGCCGCGAGGGGACTGACGACCGCTGAACGACGACCCGGAACTCCCACTCGTAATCCGGAACTGGTTTGCCGGCCGCGGATGGGAGCCGCGGCGACACCAGCTCGACATGCTGCGCCTGGCGCGCGCCGGGAAGAGCGCTCTGCTGGTCGCGGCGACCGGCTCCGGCAAGACGCTTGCAGGCTTCCTTCCGACCATTTCTGAATTGGTCGAGCAGCCGACCGAGGGGCTGCACACGCTCTACATCTCGCCGCTGAAGGCTCTCGCCGTCGACGTGCAGCGCAATCTCATCGGCCCGATCGAGGAGATGGGCCTCCCCATCCGCGTCGAGACGCGCACCGGCGACACGCCGTCCGACAGGAAGGCCCGGCAACGGGTCCGGCCGCCGCAGATCCTGCTGACAACACCCGAGTCCCTCAGCCTGCTGCTGAGCTATCCCGACAGCTTCGCGTTGTTCGAGAATCTCAGGACGATCATCGTCGACGAGCTGCACGGCTTCGCGAAGGAGAAGCGCGGCGACCTGCTGTCCCTGGCCATGGGCAGGTTGCAAAAGATCGCGCCGAGCCTTCGTCGCGTCGGGCTGTCCGCGACGATCAGCGACCCGGATGCCTACCGCAGCTGGCTTGCTCCCGATGCGGAAATGGACACCGTAGAAGTCGTCACCGGCGATCCCGGCGCCGAGCCGCACCTGGGCATATTGATCCCGGAGAACCGCATTCCCTGGGGCGGCCACTCCGGCCGCCATGCCGCGCGCGAGGTGATGGACCTCATTGAGCGGCACAAGACCACCCTCGTATTCTGCAATACGCGCAGCCTTGCCGAGCTGATCTTCCAGGACCTCTGGGCAGTGAACGACAAGGCGCTGCCGATAGGCATCCATCACGGCAGCCTCGCGCAGGAGGCTCGGCGGAAGGTCGAAGCGGCCATGGCGGCGGGCAAGCTTCGCGGCCTCGTCGCGACCGCCAGCCTCGATCTGGGCATCGACTGGGGCGACGTGGATCTCGTCGTGCAGATGGGCGCGCCCAAGGGATCCTCCCGCCTGCTGCAGCGCATCGGCCGCGCCAACCATCGCCTCGATGAGCCCAGCGAAGGCACGGTCGTGCCCGGCAACCGCTTCGAATATCTTGAGGCCCGCGCGGCGCTCGACGCCATCGATGACGGCGAGCTCGATCCCGAGAATTTCCGCCCGGGCGCGCTCGACGTGCTCGCCCAGCACATCCTCGCCGTCGCCTGCGCGGCTCCGTTCGAGGAACAGGAGCTGCTCGCCGAGCTCCGATCCTCGGCACCATACGCCGGCTTGAAGGACGAGGTCTTCACCGAGGTCCTCAACTTCATCGCCACCGGCGGTTATGCGCTCAAGGCCTACGACCGCTTCCGCCGCCTGGTGCCTGAAGGCGACGGCCGCTGGCGGATCGCCAGGCCGCAGATCGCCGCCCAGCACCGTTTGAATGCGGGTGTGATCGTCGAGCAGCCGCTTCTCACCGTCCGTTTCCGCAACGGCCGAAAGCTCGGCACGATCGAGGAAGGCTACGCCTCGACGCTCGCCCCGGGCGATCATTTCTACTTCTCCGGCCTGAGCCTTGAGGTCGAGCAGTTCAAGGACACGGACATCATCGTTCGCGCTTCGTCAAAGGCGGCGCGGATCGTCACCTACGGGGGGCAGCGCATGTCCATGTCGACCCACCTCGCCAATCGCGTCCGCCACATGCTGGCCGATCGGAACGACTGGCACCGCTTTCCCGACGACGTTCGCGAATGGCTCGAGGTTCAGGACCGGCGCTCGGTGATCCCCGAGCCGCAGCAGCTCCTGGTCGAGACGTTCGAGCATGAGAAGCTGCATTACATGGTCGCCTACAGCTTCGAGGGCTGGAACGCGCACCAGTCGCTCGGCATGCTCATCACGCGCCGCATGGAGAATGCGGGCCTCAAGCCGCTCGGCTTCGTTGCGAACGACTATGGCCTCGCCTGCTACGGGCTCGAGCCGATCCGGGACCCAAAGGCCCTCTTCTCGCCCGACATCCTGGAGCAGGAGTTCGTCGACTGGGTCGAGCAGAGCCTACTGCTGAAGACCGCCTTCCGCGAGGTCGCCGTGATCGGCGGGCTCGTGGAACGCCACCACCCGGGCAAGAAGAAGTCCGGGCGCCAGGTCAGCTTCTCGACGGACCTCATCTACGACGTGCTCCGGCGTTACGAGCCCGGGCACCTGCTCCTCCGGGCAGCCTGGGACGACGCGCGCGCTCGGATGACCGAGCTGGGGCGCCTCGTCCGGCTGGTCGACCGAGCGTCGGCGACCATGTTGCACGTCGAAACCGACCGGATCACGCCGATGGCCGTGCCGTTAATGGTAATCGTCGGGCGCGAGGCCCTTCCGCCGGGCGCGGAGGCTGATTCGAGCCTGCTCATCGAAGCTGAGGCACTGGCTGACGAGGCCATGCGCATCTGACATTGCCGGTTCATCCCGCTTCTGCGAGGCTGAACATTATGAAGGCATTTCTTGGTCTTGCAGGCGCGTTCCTGCTCTCCGGCTGCGTCGTCGGTCAGGTCGTCGACACCGCTGTCGACGTCGTCACGCTTCCGGTGAAGGTCGCCTCGGCCGGGGTCGATGCCGCCACCACCAGCCAGTCGGAAGCCGACGAGAAGCGCGGCCGCGAGCTTCGCAAGCAGGACGAGGAACGTGGGCGGCAGGCCCGCGCGATGGCGGAACGCTGCCGCAAGGGACGTCCGCTTGCGACGGACGTCTGCTCCCCCAGTTCGAACTAGCGGCTGGCCTTCGCAGTCTCCGCAAGCTCGTACAGATAGTCGACATAGAACATGGTCGCCTCGTCAAGGCCGCCGATTTTCTTCGGGTCCTTGCTATCGATCAGGTACCACTCGTTCGGCGCATGTGCCGCGCCGCCCGTGCCGATGCCGAAGCCCACGGCGGGCTTCTTCAGCGGCGGGCCGGTGAAGACGACACCCGGCCATGAGCCCGCCGTGCGCGGGTTCAGCGAATATTCGATGCCCGCCTGCTTCAGCGTGTTGATCTGCGATTTCACAAGCAAGGTATTCTCGTCCGTCTCCGTCGGGCCATAGCCGCCGCTCACGTTGACGATGATGTCGCTGAAGCCGCGCTTGGCCAGGTGCGCCTTCAGCTTCGACACCATCTCGTCCTTGGTCATGTTGGGCACGAGCCTGAGGTCGAGCTTCGCCTCGGCCCGGCCGGGGAGCACGGTCTTGCCGCCGGGGCCGGTGTACCCGCCGACCAAGCCTTGGATGTTGATCGTCGGCTGCTGGGCAAGCCGATAGGAGGCGGTCAGGAAATCCTCGTTATCGATCCACTGCTTCACGCCGAGCTGCGACTTGATCTCGGCCTCGTTGCTCTTCTTCACACCCTCGGCGATCAGCTCCTTCTGGCGCGCAGTCAGGGGCTTCACATTGTCGAACCAGCCTTCGACGGCCGGCGTGTGGCCGTCCTCCTTCACCAGCGTGTCCAACGCCTTGACGAGCCGCCAGGCGGGGCTGTCGACGATCGCGTGCAGGCTCGAGTGGATGTCCTTCGTGGGGCCGCGGCCCCAATTCTCGCCGCTCGAAATGAGCTGGATCTCGACCGCACCCTTGGCGCCGAGGTCGATCGATGTTGCGCCGGTCGATTCCTGTCCAGCGCCCGGAATGAACACTCCCACCGCCTTCTCCATCGCCGCGCGTACTTCCGGCGTCGCGATGATCTGGTGGAAGTTAGGCGAGGCGATCTCCTCTTCGCCCTCGGCGACTAGGACGATGTTGACGGGCAGCTTGCGGCCGGTCGCCTTGAATGCGTGGAGCGCCGACAGGAAGGCGTTCTCGGGCCCCTTCTGGTTGACCGCTCCGCGGCCCATGATCGCCTTGCCCTCTGGTCGGTCGACAAGGCGGCCTTCAAGCGGCGGCGACGACCATTCGGCGGGATCGTACTGCTTCACGTCGTACATGAAGTAGATGCCGAGCGTGGTCGGGGCGCCGGCATCGAGCGTCGCGAAGACCCCCGGAACGCCGGCGGTCGGGACAAGCTTGGCCTGCTGGAAGCCCGCGTCGAGCAGAAGCTGGCGCATGTGCTCCGCGCCTTGCGGCGTGCCGCGCTTTTCGGCGGCAATCGTCGGCAGTGCGATCCAATCCTGAAGGCGCTTGAGATTGGTTGCGTGATTGGATTTCACCGACGAAACAAGCTCCGCCCGGTTGGGCGTTTCGGCTGATATTGGCGTGGCAACGGTAGCAAGAAGACCGGCAATGAGAACGGCACAGGCATTACGCATCGAGCGACTCCCCCTTGAACGGTCGTGAACAAAGCGCCGCGCATCGTCTCTGTCCAGCATTTGCCAAATCCGGCCATCGCGCTAACCGCTTCGGGTGCGCTATTTCCTCGATACGGAGTTCAACGGTTTCGGCGGCGGGCTTTTGAGCCTGGCGCTCGTTCCCGAGGACGGGACCGAGTTCTACGCGACGCTCGCCTGTGACGAGGACATGCTTCCCTGGGTCGAACGCAACGTCGTCCCCTATCTGGACCACGTTCCCGTCGGCCTTGTCGCGCCGAGGATCAGCCGGCGCGACGCCGCAGCCGAGCTCTCGCATTATCTCGCTGTCGATCCTGCGCCGGTGATCGTCGCCGACTGGCCGGAGGACATCGCGCAATTCTGCAGCCTGCTGATGACGGGCCCGGGGGAGATGGTCCCTGTTCCGCGCCTCACGTTCGAGCTCGTGCCGCTCGGCGGATTCAGCACCGCCGCGAACAGCGCGGTCCCGCACAATGCGCTACACGATGCGCGCGCGCTGAAAGAGCATGTGTTAGGACTTGAGCCCTGAAACGGCTCGGCTAAACCGGGGTCATGGTTCCCTTTTCGTTCGCAGGCGAAACGTTCGTCGCATCGGCCGACGGCGCGCTTCACTGGCCGGCGCAGCAGGCGCTGCTGGTGGCGGACCTGCATCTTGAGAAGGCGAGTTGGTTCGCGCGCCTGGGCCAGTTCCTTCCGCCCTACGATTCGGTCGCGACGCTCACCGCCCTGCGCGCGGTGGTGGATTCGACCGGCGTCAGGAAGCTCTATTGCCTTGGCGACAGCTTCCACGACCGCTTCGGCTGCGACCGGCTGCCTGAGCAGGCGAGATCCATCCTCACCGAAATGACGAATCGGCTGGAATGGACGTGGATCCTCGGCAACCACGATCCCGGTTTCGCGGACCATTGCGGCGGGAGGCTCGTCGAAGAGATGGAGGTCGCCGGGATCGTGCTTCGCCACGAAGCTCACCGCGACGACCCGCGTCCGGAAATGTCGGGCCATTTCCACCCTAAGTACCGAGTTAACATGCGCGGCCGGCACGTTTCGCGGCGCTGCTTCGTCGCATCGGACACGAAGCTCATCCTTCCCGCTTTCGGCTCGCTCACCGGTGGACTGGACGCGTCGCATCCGGAAATCATGCGGCAGGTCGGCCCGTCGGCGTCCGCTCTCGTCCCTCTTTCCGACCGGATTCTGCGCTTCCCGATAGCCGCCTGACGGGCCTTAACATTGGTAAGTGCCGTCCCGGAGAATCGGCGTAAACTCGCGACCATGGAATCGCAGCGGCATTACCTGGAGCGGCGGGCTCTCGAAGAAGAAGCGGCGGCGCAGCGCGCTTCGACCGACAAGGCGCGCGAAATCCATATCGAGCTGGCATCCCGCTATCGCGTGGCTGCGGATACGGATGCGCCTACTCGGCCCGAACCGCCTGCCAGGACGATCCTGCCAAACGAGTTCCGCATCCTGGATTAAGCCGACAGCCGAGCCGTCGCGCGGAAGCGCCAAATGGCCGTCCGCGGCGCATTACTTAGCGCCCGGAATGGGTGGGAAGCGGACATTGGAGTTCGCCGACGGCGCGCGTTGACACCTTTCGCCGACGATGGAACCGGGCTGATACCTGCCTCCATGCGGCGAGCGCCTGATGAGGTCGCGGAATGGGGAAGTAGCGTAAACCGCCGATAGCGTTGGTGGTTGCATTGCTGCTGGTCTCGGCGAGTCATGGCAGGGCCGCCAATGTCTGCTTGGGGTGGAAAGCGGACATTAACGAAACCGTTGAAGCACGCCGGCCGGAAGTAATTGGTTGCGCGTTACATGGCCAACTCCAGCCCTCCCGCGCAGGGTCTAAGTCTCACTCGTCGCGGGCCGCATCAAGGGTTCGCCTGATACAACTCTGACAGCTAACCCCGATTCCTCCTCCAGACTCCCTGACGCATTGGATTGGTGGGAATGATGAAGGACTGTCCACATGCTTCCTAGGAAGGACCCGCGCGCACTTACTGATGCTGAGTTACACGCCCTGAATGCTTCGGCCTTCGCTGCAGAAGATTTCGAACCTTTCGTAGGGCGAATCATCGACACGGACGTCTTGGATCGAGTCATTGAAAAGGGCTTGGTCGAGGCAGGGCCGAGCTGCCGGCCCACGGTCGGAAAGATCGGCTATCGGCTGACGGCCGACGGTTGGGTCAAATTCAATCGAAGTCAGAACGGGTCAAAGGCGGTCAATTCAAACAACCAGGAGGCATGAGTCGTGGGAAAGCTGAGCCGGGAAGAGTACGACCAGCACCTGCGCAGCATGCAGGAAGAACTCAATCGCATAGCGCGATGGGTGAATGAAACCGGCCAGCGTATTCTCATCATTTTCGAGGGACGGGATACGGCCGGTAAAGGCGGCGCCATCCGGACGATCTCGGACCGGCTGAACCCGCGCATGTGCCGCGTAGTCGCGCTTGCCAAGCCGAGCGAGATCGAAGCCACCCAAATGTACATCCAGCGCTACATTGCCCATCTTCCTTCGGGCGGTGAAATCGTGCTGTTCGACCGGAGTTGGTACAATCGCCCCGGGGTCGAACGTGTCATGGGCTACTGCCCCGAAAAGGACGTAAAGGCCTTTCTCGAGCGAATACCGCGGTTCGAGCGCGCCCTGACTGACGACGGCATCCTGTTGTTCAAATATTACCTCACCTGCGACCAGAAGGAGCAAGAGAAGAGGTTCGAGGAGCGCCTGAGCGATCCTGTGAAGCAATGGAAACTCTCGCCGATCGATCTGGAGGCAAGAAACAAATACGACGAATACACGAGAGCCCGCGAAGCGATGCTGAAGGCGACTCACACGGCGAATGCGCCGTGGAGGCTAGTAGACTTCAACGATCAGAAGCTTGGCCGGTTGACGCTGCTGCGAGACTTCCTCGACCGCGTGCCGCACAAGCGCCCATCGAAGGTCAATATCCAGATGCCGCCTCTCAAGGGAAAGCTCAAGCGGGAGCGGTTCGGAAAACTCAAGCCGATCCCAGCGTTCCACGGTTGAGCTGGCCGTGACCAGGCAAGCGATTCATAGAAAAAGGATCCAGCCACGAGCCAGGCGCTAACGCTGAACGGAAGAAACTGGCTCGACTGGCTGCCGGGCCTCCAGACCTTGCGCCGGTACAGTCCCTCTTGGCTTCGGGACGACATCACCGCCGGAATTGTCCTTTCGACAATGCTCGTGCCGGTCGGGATCGCGTATGCCGTGGCGTCCGGGGTCCCTGCTATCTACGGGCTATACGCGACCATCGTCCCACTGCTCGCCTACGCGGTGTTCGGCCCAAGCCGAATTCTCGTTTTGGGGCCCGACTCTTCGCTCGCAGCAGTCATTCTCGGTGTCGTGCTTCCGCTGTCCGGCGGCGATCCGATGCGTGCGATTGCGATCGCGAGCGCCATGGCAATCGTGTCCGGGGCGGTCTGTATCGCCGCGGGAATTGCGCGGCTCGGCTTCATCACCGAGCTACTCTCGAAGCCGATCCGCTACGGCTACATGAACGGGATCGCGCTGGCGGTTCTGATCAGCCAACTGCCGAAGCTCTTCGACATCAAGATCGAGAACGCAGGTCCGCTTCGCGATTTATGGGCGGTCGGCGAGAGCTTGCTTGCGGGAAAGGCTAACTGGACCGCGGCCGCGCTTGGGACGGGAGTTCTCGCCCTCATCCTTCTGCTCAAGGGGAACAAGCGCATCCCGACGATCCTAATTGCCGTCGTCGGAGCCACGATCATCGCCGGACAACTCGGTCTCCCGGAGCGGGCCGGCGTCAAAGTGTTAGGCCCGGTTCCGCAGGGCCTGCCGAGCTTCACGATCCCTTGGCTTCAAATGAGCGATGTCGTCCCAATTCTTCTCGGGGGCTTTGCTGTCGCGATCGTGTCGTTTGCGGACACCAGCGTCCTCTCTCGCACCTATGCCATCCGCACGGGCACGCGCGTCGACCCCAACCAGGAGATGGTCGGGCTCGGCGCGGCAAATCTTGCCGCCGGCTTCTTTCAGGGCTTTCCAGTTAGCAGCAGCTCGTCGCGCACGCCCGTCGCAGAGGCAGCAGGCGCGCGCACGCAACTGACGGGAGTCGTCGGGGCGATAGTGGTCGCCATGGTGCTGGTCGCCGCGCCTATGCTGTTCCAGAACCTTCCCTACGCGGCGCTCGCGGCGGTGGTCATCGCAGCGGCGATCGGCCTTTTCGAATTTACCGATCTCGGCCGCATCTACCGTATCCAGCAGTGGGAGTTCTGGCTTTCGATTCTGTGCACCGTCGGCGTCGCCGTTTTCGGAGCGATCCCGGGGATCGGACTTGCGATCGTATTCGCGATCATCGAGTTCCTATGGGACGGTTGGCGTCCCCACTCGGCGGTTCTCGGCAATCCCGAAGGCGTCGAAGGCTATCATGATACCGCCCGCTATCCGAATGCCCCTCGTGTGCCCAACCTCGTCTTGTTCCGATGGGACGCGCCCTTGTTCTTTGCCAATGCTGAGCTCTTCAACCAGCGCGTACTGGAGGCGATCGCGGAATCTCCGACCCGGGTACAAAGGGTAATCGTGTCGGCAGCGCCAATCACCAGCGTGGACGTGACCGCGGCCGACGCTTTAGCCGAGCTCGCGGCAACGCTGAAGAAGGACGGCATTCAATTGAGCTTTGCCGAGCTCAAGGATCCTGTGAAGGACAAATTGAAGCGGTTCGGTCTCTTCTCAGAGTTCGGCGAGGAAAACTTCTTTCCCACGATCGATGCGGCGATCGCAAGGTTCGGGCGCGTAGTGCCATAATCCACACGAGTGCCGGCAATGCTCAGACCTGGCGAATGTTGAAGAAGTCGCCGATCCCGGTGAGCAGGAACTGCATTCCAATGCAGATCAGCAGAAAGCCGAAAATCCTGGTCATCGCGTCAATGCCGCTTTGGCCGAGAAAACGAACCATCGAGCTCGACGCGCGAAGCACCAGAAAGCAAAAGATGAGGGTCAACACCATCCCGACCATAACCCCAACGTAGACAAGCCCGCGGTCGTCAGGATGGATACTGTTGATCTGGGGGGCGGCGGTCAGGACGACTGAAATCGATCCGGGACCTGCAAGACTTGGCATTGCCAGGGGTGTGAAGGCAATGTCCAGGTCCTGCTGGGAATGCGTCGAAGCACTCGGAGGCGCGGAAGGCGTCGGGAACAGCATCCGGAAGCCGATGGCCGACATGATCAGCCCTCCGGCAGTGCGAA
>Ga0307411_10000322_pt1 | contig 15956 bp, 14 predicted proteins | sample DK1Ometagenome_2_FD_203712 | JGI IMG/M metagenome (GOLD analysis project Ga0307411, IMG submission 203712) | Maize rhizosphere microbial communities from greenhouse at UC Davis, California, United States - DK15-O-1 | ecosystem: Host-associated > Plants > Roots > Rhizosphere > Soil | place: USA...
GAAGTAGGCAAAAAAGCCGCAACGACTCCGCCGCCCCCTCGGTGCGCGAGGGGGTTCCCTGCGGTTATCGGTCATTGAGGCCGCGTCGAACTCGCGCCGCTACGCTCTGCTCAAACAGTCGTCACGAGTCAGTTCTTGAAGCGAGCTGCGCTCGCGCCTCAATGTCCTGCGATGCTCGGCGGCTCCAAAGGGGTAAAGCGAAACAGCCAACAGCCAGCAACCCAATGCAGCAGCCGGCTGAAGCCGGCTGCTCGGTATTCGGTATTGGGTATTCGGGAGCTCCCCTTCTAAACCGCCGAGAAGCGCAGAAGCCCAGGGCGCGAGCGCAGCTCGCTTCAAGAACTGACTCGCGACGCTTGTTTGAGCGTAGTGAACGCAGTGAACGAAGCGAGTTCGGCGCGGCCCTGGGCTTTGAGCATCGCAGGGGAGCCCGCAGGGCCGGTTTTGCAGGGGCGCCTTCTTTGCCTACTTTCTTGTGCGCACAAGAAGGTAGGTCGCCCGCCCGGGCGAACTCCGGGCATGGGCCTGGCCAAACAACGACAGCTTCGACGGAGCCACCAACATGCCTCTGATCGAACTCAAGCAAGTCGCCCGCCACTACCAGCTCGGCGAAATCGACGTCCCCGCCCTCGACGGCATCAGCCTGTCCATCGAGGCCGGCGAATTCGTGGCCATCATGGGCCAGTCGGGCTCCGGCAAGAGCACGTTAATGAACGTGCTCGGCTGCCTGGACAACCCGACGCACGGCCAGTTCCTCATCGACGGCAAGGACGCCGGCGCGCTCGGCCCCGACCAGCTCGCCGCGCTGCGCCGAGAGCGCTTCGGCTTCATCTTCCAACGCTACCACCTGCTGCCTCACCTCGACGCCCGCGCCAACGCCGCGCTGCCCGCCGTCTACGCCGGCGTCGGCATGGCACCGCGCCTCGCCCGCGCGAAGGCGCTGCTGGACCGGCTGGGCCTGGGCGACCGCCTGCACCACCGGCCTAACGAGTTGTCCGGCGGACAGCAGCAACGCGTCTCCATCGCGCGGGCGCTGATGAACGGCGGCCAGATCATCCTGGCCGACGAGCCCACCGGCGCGCTGGACTCCGCCTCGGGCGCCGAGATGCTGCGGCTGCTCAAGGAGCTCAACGAGCGCGGCCACACCATCATCCTCGTCACGCACGACGCCGCCGTCGCGGCCCACGCGCGCCGCGTCATCGAGTTGCGCGACGGCAAGGTCGTGGCCGACAACGGCACGCCGGCCGGCCATGTGCCGCCCACCGATCTGCCCAGCGACGCGCCGCCCGTGCATGGCGGCGGCCGGCTGCGCCGGCTGCAGGTGCAGTGGCGCGAGGCCGTGGCGACGGCGCTGCTGGCACTCAAGGGCAACCGGCTGCGCACCGCGCTGTCCATGCTGGGCATCAGCATCGGCATCGCGTCGGTCGTCAGCATCGTGGCGCTGACGACGGCCGCGCGCGCCTCCATCGAGACCGACCTCAGCAGCCTGATGTCCGGCCGCATCCCGGTCTGGCGCGGCAACCCGGCGCTGCCGCCGGGCGTCGGGGCGCAGCCGTTCCGGCCGAACGAGATCGACTCGCTGCGTGCACTGGACGGCGTGCGCGGCGTCACGCTGAACCGCCAGATGCAGCTGACTGCCCGCCACCAGTCGCGCGACGCGATGCTGGAGGCCATCGGCGGCGACACCAACACGCTGAAGGCGCGCAAGCTCAAGCTCGTGCAGGGCCGCTACCTCAACGCGATGGACTTCGAGACGCGCAGCCAGGTCGCCGTCATCGACGAGAAATCGCGCGACGCGCTTTTCAAGAAGGGCGAGTCGCCGCTGGGCAAGCTGGTGTTCGTCAACCCCATGGGCGGCGCTCCGGCCGAGACGCAGCCGGGCGCGCCGCCCCCGCCCACGGCCGCCCTGCCCTTCACCGTCGTCGGCGTGGTAGCGCCCGAGGGCGGCGCCTTCAGCTTCGGCAGCTGGCTGGGGCAGCTCTACATCCCGCACACCACCTTCTCGCGCAAGCTGGATGCGCGCGCCGATGTCGACAACTTCGACGTGCTGCTGGACCTCACCGTGCCGCCGCAGCAGGTGCGCGCGCAGATCGTCCACCGCCTCAAGGCGCTGCATGGCCGCGAGGACTTCGGCACCTGGAACGGCGAGGAGGAGTTCCGCAAGTTCCAAAGCGTGACCGGCGCGATGGCCGCGGTGTTTGCCGGCGTGGCGGCCATCTCGCTGCTGGTGGGCGGCGTGGGCGTCATGAACATCATGCTGGTGTCGGTGTCGGAGCGCACCCGCGAGATCGGTATCCGCATGGCGGTCGGCGCGCGCCAGGGCGACGTGCGGCTGCAGTTCCTCATCGAGGCCGTCGTGCTGTGCTGCCTGGGCGGCCTGGTGGGCGTGTTCCTGAGCTGGCTGGCAGCGCAGGCGCTGAACGCGGCGCAGCAGCACCTGCATGTCGTCATCAGCTGGGCGGCGCTGGGCGTGGCCTTCGCGGTATCCAGCGGTGTGGGCCTGGTGTTCGGCACACTGCCGGCGCGGCGCGCGGCAGCGCTCAGCCCCGTTGATGCATTGGTCAGGGAATGAAGCCCATGAAGACAAGACTGACCTCGATCGCCCTGGCCGCGCTGCTGCTCGCGGGCTGCGCGCATGGCCCTGCTGTTCAGGCGCCCGACGTCGCCATGCCGACGGCCTGGAGCCTCGGCAGCGGCGACGTCACGCCCGACTGGGCCGGCCTGCTGGACCCGACGCTCGCCGCGCTGCAGGCGCGCGCGCTGGAGGCCAACCGCGACATCGCCCGCGCGGCGTTGAGCTGGCGCCAGGCCCAGCTGCTGGCGGCGCAGAGCACCCTGCGCTGGACGCCGAACGCCGGCGCGTCGCTGAACGCCAGCCGCCCCGTGGAGACGCAGAGCACGACGCGCAATGTCGACGTCGGCGGCGTCACCGTGCCGGTGACCACGTCCACCGGCTGGAGCCGCAGCTACGGCGCGTCGGTGGGCGTCGGCTACGAGCTGGACCTGTGGGACCGTCTGGCCCACGCGACGGCCGCCCAGCGTGCCAATGCCGAGGCCGCGCGCACCGACATCGAGGCCGCGCGGCTGTCCATCCGCAGCCAGGTGGCCGAGGCCTACTGGAACCTCGGCGCGATCCGCGCGCAGCAGCCGCTGGCCGAGGCCCAGCTGGCGCTGACCCGCGAGACGCTGGAGCTGACGCGCGCCCGTGTCCGCGAAGGCAAGCTGCTGCCCATCGAGGTCGACAAGATCGCCGTCAACGTGCAGGCCGCCGAGTCGCGCCTGGCGGACCTCGCGGCCGATGCGCAGCTGCAGCGCCAGATCCTTGCGCTGCTGCTGGACGAACCGCTGCCCGGCCCGTCGCCCGCGGCCGCCTTGCCCACCACGCCGCCGCCGCGCTGGCGCCTGGCCGAGCCGGCGGAGGTGCTCGGGCGCCGGCCCGACGTGCAGAAGGCCCGCCTTGGCGTGGACGCGTCGCTGGCGCGGCTGCGCGCCAGCGACGCGGCACGCTACCCCAGCCTGAGCTTCTCCGCCGGCCTCAGCACGGGCGGCAGCCACGTGCGCGACTGGCTGTCGCAGCCGCTGGCCTCGCTGGGCGCCAACCTTGTCGTGCCGATGATCGACTGGCAGCGCCTGGCCCTGCAGCGCGACGGCGCCCGCACCGAACTCGACGCCGCCGCACTCGCGCTGCGCGACACGCTGCAGCGCGCGCTGGCCGACATCGAGGCGCAGCGCATCGAGGCCGAGCGCGTGGCCCAGCAACTCGCCGCCAATGACGGCCGGCTGCGCGAGGCGACCGAGAACGAACGCCTGGCCGCGCTGCGCTACGAGGTCGGCGCCGTCGCCCGCGCCGACTGGCTGCAGACGCGCAGCGCCAAGCTCGACGCCGAGCAGAACCGCATCCGCCTGCATTTGCAGCAATGGGTCCGGCAGGCGGCGCTGTTCAGGGCACTGGGTGGGACATAGGCAGGCGTCTGAACGGCCAGCGCGCGCTGGCCCTGCCGCTCACGCGGCCTGCCGCCTGCAGGAGAAGAAGCCGTTCAGCGTGAGGCGGCCGCGCAGCGCATCGGTGCTCAGCAGCGCAGGCTGGTCCACGTCGGGCGCGTGGAACAGCGAACCGTCGTAGAAGATCGCGCGGTTCCACGCGGCGAGCACCTTGGCCACGCGCTCAAAATGCGCGTTGTCGCCGTTGATGTAGCCCGGCTCCACGCCATGACGACTGCTGAATGTCGCAGCGTCCATCCTGAAGCTGTCTTCCGCCATGCGGTCGATCTCCGCGGCATCCTGCAGCGTGCGATAAAAGCTGGTGCCGCCCAGCGCAGCCTCGTGAAACAGATAGAGCACGCTGGCGGCGCACAGCATGCGCTGGTCAGCGAGCACGACGTCTCGATGGCACTGCCAGAGCATAGGAGCGAGCGCGTCCGGCGGCGTGCACAGCAACGACAGTCGCACCTCGTGATGCAAGGTTCGGCGCCCCCCGAGCGGCGCACGCGCATGCTCGGCGAAGAAGTCGGCCATCCGCTCGCCCAGGGCCTTGGGCGCGTCGAAGATGAGGCCAGGATACGGGAAGCTTGTCGCCGGCCGGAAAGCCTGGGTGGCCGCCCATCGGCGCACGCCCTCGGCGTTGGCCAGCACATCGTCCACCACCACGCACCGGCCGCCGTGCGGCAACGGCACCACGCGCAGGCGCGGCTCGGGATGGAAAAAACGCCCCTCGGCGTCCAGCCACTCTGTCAACACGGCGCTCTCTCCCTGACCTGTCATCTGGCCAGAATCATAGAAGAGGTCAGACCAATTTCTGCCCAATCAGCGGCACACCTCCGAGCCCTGATCGAACACGATCTCCCAGCCGCCGGCCGGCTTGCGCCGCCACACCGACTGGAAGCGCGCCACCAGCTTGCCGTCGGGGCCGGTGACCGGCCCGCTGCTCTGGGCCAGGTCGCCGCTGGGCAACACCACGACGAGGTCGGGCGCCCAGGAGAACGGCGCTTGCGGCCCCTCGAAGAACTTGCCCCAGACGGCCATCACGCCGTCCGGGCCGTGCAGCGGCTGCTTGCCGTTCAGCCAGACCGTATCGGGCGCCAGGAAGCGGCGGAAGCCCGCCGCATCGCGCTGCGCCATGCGCGCGGCGAATGCGTTCTCGGTGGCCGTGACCTCGGAGACGCGGCGGTGGATCTCCTCGGGCGCCGGCCAGCCTTGAGGTGAGGCGGCGCCCGCCGCGGCGGGCAGCGCTGCGGCGGCAAGCAGGGCATGGCGGCGGGTGGTCATGGGCGCTCCTGGTCGGGTTGCAAACGGCGCGAGCATGCCGCGCAGCGGTGCGCCTGTCTCAAGTCACTACTTTGATGATCCGGGCGGGCCTGGCGGTTCAAGAAGCTTGCGCAGGTCGTCCAGCCAGGCGGCGTAGGCGGCGGTGCGATCGTCGTCTCGCAGGCGCAGCAGCGCGGACGGGTGCAGTGTGATCAGCACCGGGATGCCGTCCTCACGTGGGATCCACTGCCCGCGCTCGCGCGTGACGGCCACCGGCCGGCCCAGCAGCGCGCGGGCCGCCGTGGCGCCCAGCGCCGCGATGGCCCGCGGCCGGACCGCGGCGATCTCGCCCTCCAGCCACTGGTTGCAGACCTCCACCTCGCTCTGCGCCGGCGTCTTGTGCATGCGCCGCTTGCCGCGCAGCTCGTACTTGAAATGCTTGACCGCGTTGGTGACGTAGATCGCCGCGCGGTCCAGGCCCAGCGCCTGCAACGCCTGGTCCAGCAGGCGGCCCGCGGGGCCGACGAAGGGGTGGCCGGCCAGGTCTTCCTTGTCGCCGGGCTGCTCGCCGACCAGCATCAACGGCGCCTTGGGCGGCCCCTCGCCGAAGACGGTCTGCGTCGTGCCCTGCCACAGCGGGCAGTCGCGGCATCCGGCAGCGGCCTCGCGCAGTTGCTTGATCGTCGGGCGCATGCCGCCGGCGCGGCAAGCGATATGCCGGCCCGCTGGATCAGCTGAGCAAAGCCATCAGAACGCCGCGATCCCCGTCTGCGCGCGGCCCAGGATCAGCGCGTGGATGTCGTGCGTGCCCTCGTAGGTGTTGACCACTTCGAGATTCACCAGGTGGCGGGCGATGCCGAACTCGTCGGAGATGCCGTTGCCGCCCAGCATGTCGCGCGCCATGCGGGCGATGTCCAGGCTCTTGCCGCAACTGTTGCGCTTCATGATGGAGGTGATCTCCACCGCCGCCGTGCCGTCGTCCTTCATGCGGCCCAGGCGCAGGCAGCCCTGCAGGCCCAGCGTGATCTCGGTCTGCATGTCGGCCAGCTTCTTCTGGATCAGCTGGTTGGCGGCCAGCGGCTTGCCGAACTGCTGGCGGTCCAGCACGTATTGCCGGGCCGTTTGCCAGCAGTCCTCGGCGGCGCCGAGCGCGCCCCAGGCGATGCCGTAGCGCGCGCTGTTCAGGCAGGTGAACGGGCCCTTCAAGCCACGCACCTCGGGGAAGGCGTTCTCCTCGGGGCAGAACACACGGTCCATGACGATCTCGCCGGTGATGGAGGCGCGCAGGCCCACCTTGCCGTGGATGGCCGGCGCGCCCAGGCCCGGCGTGCCCTTGTCCAGCACGAAGCCGCGGATGGCGCCGTCATCGTCCTTGGCCCAGACGACGAACACGTCGGCGATGGGGCTGTTGGTGATCCACATCTTGCTGCCCGTCAGCTCGTAGCCGCCGGCCACCTTGCGGGCGCGCGTGACCATGGAGCCGGGGTCGGAGCCATGGTTGGGCTCGGTCAGGCCGAAGCAGCCGATCCACTCGCCGCTGGCCAGCTTGGGCAGGTACTTCTGCCGGGTCGCCTCGTTGCCGAACTCGTTGATGGGCACCATCACCAGCGACGACTGCACGCTCATCATCGAGCGGTAGCCCGAGTCCACGCGCTCCACCTCGCGGGCGATGAGGCCATAGCTCACGTAGTTCAGTCCCGCGCCGCCGTACTCGGTCGGGATGGTCGAGCCGAGCAGGCCCAGCTCGCCCATCTCGCGGAAGATCCCGACATCAGTCTTCTCGTTGCGGAAGGCGTCGACGACGCGCGGCTTGAGGCGGTCCTGGCAGTAGGCCGCGGCCGCGTCGCGCACCATGCGTTCGTCGTCGGTGAGCTGCTCGTTCAGCAGCAGCGGGTCGTCCCAGTGAAAGCTTGCCTTTTGGGCCATGGCGAATCTCCTCTTGAGTGCGGGCGCCGGTCGGGCGCGTACGGCGCCCAGTATTCCCCTGGCTGCGATTCGTGTCCAATTCAAGAAACGACTTCGACGATTCGCAATGCCTATCGCAAAAACAACGGCCATCGCCGCCAGCGCGCGCTCGCTCGAATTCCGCCACTTGCGCTACTTCCTCGCGCTCGCCGAGGAACTGCACTACGGCCGCGCCGCCCAGCGCCTGGCCATCTCGCAGCCGCCGCTGTCGGTCGCCATCCAGCAACTGGAGGCCAGCGTCGGCGCCCGGCTGTTCGACCGCGACAGCAAGGGCGTGCGCCTCACACCGGCGGGTGACGCCTTCCGCACCAGCGTACAGGCCCTGCTGGACCGCGCCGAGGACGCCTGCGCCCTGGCCCGCGAGGTGCAAGCCGGCGAGGTGGGGCGGCTGCGGCTGGGTTTCGTCGGCTCCACGCTGTTCAACGGCCTGTCGGCGTGGCTGCAGGCCTTCCAGGCCAGCCACCCCAAGGCGGAGGTCGTCGTCGTGGAGCTGAATTCGCAGGACCAGATCGACGCGCTGCTGCAGGAGGACCTGGACCTCGGTCTCGTCCACACCGACCGCCTGCCGCCCGCGCTGGCGTCCCAGCCGCTGTACAGCGAACCGTTCGTCGCCTGCCTGCCCGCCGGCCACGCGCTGGCGGCGCTGGCCGAGATCCCGCTGGCGGCCCTGAGCGACCAGCCCTTCATCCTGTTCTCCCGCAAAGGGTCGCCGGACTATCACGCCCGCATCGTGGAGATCTGCCGCCAGCAGGGCTTCTACCCGCGGCTGCAGCACGAGGGCCGGCATTGGCTGTCGGTGGTGTCGCTGGTGGCCCAGGGCATGGGCGTGTCCATCGTGCCGGCGGCGTTCGAGCGTGCCGGCGTGCAGGGTGCTGTGTTCCGCCCGCTGGCCGAACAGATTGAGGGCTCCGCCGTGTTCGCCGCCTGGCGCGCGAACGGCGTCGCCGTGTTGAGGGAGCGCTTCCTGCAGGCAAGGCCCGGCCGTTGAGCCAGTGGGCGGGCACCACGCAGTCTGTTACAGGGAAACGGGTAAGCCCGATGGTCGAACAAATTGTCCGAAGCTCGAATTAATTTGCCCAGCTGACAACGCTGCCGTGCGCCGCGGCGCTGGGTGGAACGCTTCCTTCAATCCAACGACATCAGGAGACCTATGAAATCACTTCCCCGCGCACTGAGCGCCGCCGCCGTCGTGGCCCTGGCCCTGGCTTCTTCCGGCGCCCAGGCCGCCACCTGGGGCGCGTCTTCGCCGGCCACGACGTCCTGTTCGGCGAGCAACCTGTTCGCCAGCTGGAACTACGGCAGCTACAAGTTCAATAACGACGTCTGGGGCCCGTGCAGCGGCGTGGCCGTCGGCCCGCAGACCATCTGGGCCAACTCGAATGCCGACTGGGGCGTCTGGTCCGATCAGCCCAACACCGGCGGCATCAAGTCGTATCCGCACATCGGCTACACGGTCAACCGCACGATCAGTTCGCTGTCCACGCTGTCGTCCACCATCTCCGCCACCACGCCGTCGGGCGGCGCCTGGGCGTCGACCTTCGACGTCTGGGTAGGCAACAACGCCCACGAGATCATGCTGTGGCTGAACTACACCGGCACGGCGGCGGGCTGCGGCAACGTCAAGCCCATCTCGTACAACTGGAACGCATCGGGCTGCGCGATCCCCGTCTACACCAACGTGAACGTGGGCGGCTCGACCTGGAACGTCTACCGCGGCCACAACGGCGCCAACATGGTCTATTCCTTCCTGCGCACCACGAAGACGAACAACACGACCATCGACGTGTTGGGCATCCTCAACTACCTGAGGAACCTGGGCTGGATGAGCGACCTCGTCGTGGGCGACGTGCAGTACGGCTTCGAGATCACCTCCTCGCCGGGCGGCATGAACTTCATGTCGAGGAACTACGCCGTCACGGTCAGGTAAGCCGGGCAGCTCGCGGGTTGGGGCCAGCGGCCCCGGCCTGCCGGCGGGTTGCTGAACGCCGGCGGGGCTGCCGCTGGTCGCCCCCGTCCGGCGATCCGTCGCAACGCGCGAGCGTTGGCCGGCCGGGGTGCGGAAGATGCCGGCTTATTCGATTCCAACGACAGCCCTTCCATGCTCTGCCTCCGCCGCCGCGCCGCCCCGCTCTCCCTCCTTCTCTCCCTCCTGCTCGCGCCGCTGTGCGCGCCTGCCGCGGCCGGCGGACCTGGCACCCGCGAATGGGCCGGCCTGGTCGAAGTGGAAGGCCGGCCGACCTTCTGGCGGCTGCGCGCGGAACAGGCCGACAACGGGCCGCGCCTGAGCTACTCGATGCCCGGCGGCGGCATCAACGCCGGCGGTGAATGGCGGCCGCTGGCCGGCGCGTCGGTCGGTGACGACGGCATCGGCTTCACGCTGCCGGCCGCCATGGGTGGCGGCCGCCGCGCCGCCCAGCGCGATGGCGGCGCGCTGCTGTCCGCCGCGGGCGCACCGTGCCGCCTGACCCTGGTGATCGTCGCGCCCGACGCGCCGGCCGCCGTCACGCCGGGCCTGTACCGCCTCGGCGACGGCCGGCTCGTGTCGGTCGGTTTCTTCACCGACTTCCCGCAGCCCACCGTGCTCGAGTTCGGCTCCGGCCGCTGGTCCTTCCTCTTCGCGCGCGGCGACGGCATCGCCACCACCGGGCCGTCGCTGCAATCGCCCTGGCCGGTGCGACTCTCGCTCCAGCAATTGCCGGCGCAGGGCCGGCGCGAACGGCTGCTCTGGGCCGAGGCCGGCCGCCAGCCGCTGGTGGGCGAGCGCGTCGCCATCGTCGAGCGCCCGCTGCGCTGGCACAACGGCGCGCTCGGTCTGGGCGGCACGCTGATGCTGCCGGCCACGCCGGGGCCGCATGCCGCCGTCGTGCTGGCGCCCATGTCCACCAATGCGCCGCGCGAGGCCTACCGCCAGCAGGCAGAGTTCTATGTCAGCCAGGGCCTGGCCGCTCTCATCTACGACAAGCGCGGCGTCGGCGAGTCCAAGGGCGACATCCGTGACACCGGCCTCAACGACCTGGCCGACGACGCCATCGCCGCCGTGCGTCTGCTGCAGCAACAGCCCGAAATCGACCCCAAGCGCATCGGCGTCTGGGGCCATTCCCAGGGCGGCTGGGTCGCACCGATCGCTGCGGCGCGCAGCAACGACGTCGCCTTCGTCATCGCCCAGTCGGGGCCGTCCGTCACGGCGGCCGAGCAGGAGATCTACCGGGTCGAGACCAGCGCCCGCAACGAAGGCCTGAGCGCCGAGGACGTGGCCGAGGCGGCCGACTACGAGCGCCGCCTGATGCACTGGGTGAAGACCGGCGAAGGCCGCGAATGGCTGGAAGCCGCCGCGCGCACCAAGGCCGACGCCCGCTGGGCCCACCTCGTGGAGTTCAACGAGAAGCTGCCCGACCTGCCCAGCAGGCGCGCCCAGACCTTCTGGTACTTCGACCCGCTGCCGTCCTATGCGAAGGTCAAGGTCCCCATGCTCGCCATCTTCGGCGACCGCGATGCCCTCGTGCCCGTGGAGCGCAGCGTGACGCTGCTGCGCCAGGCCCTGGCTCAGGCCGGCAACCGCGACCACCAGATCACCCTCCTCGACCATGCCGCCCACGGCCTGTGGGCGACCGACCTGGACAGCGGGCACAAGGCGGCCACGACGAGCGGCTTCCATGCGGAGTACTTTCCGACGTTGGTGCGGTGGATGAAGGCGCATGGGTTGACCGCGCCCAGGCGCGGCCAGCGCTGACCCCGGCGCGTCCATCACCGCCGTTGCTGCAAAAGAAAAGGCCTCCTGCCGGAGCAAGCTGCTCACGCCTGTGACCAACGCCACGCGTCGCCGATGTCCATCGCGCGGCAGTCATCTGCCTGCCCCTGGCGCATGCTTGAATGGCGTTCCCGCGAGCAGGTCGCGCCCAGCGCACAGAGCCCGCCGCAGTCAGGGGCAGCTTGGAGACCACGCATGACCACATTCCGGCAGCAGGCCCGCCGCCTGTTCGTCGCCGCGCTCGCGGCCACCGCCTTCGTCGGCACCACCACCGCCCACGCCGACATCACCATCGGCCAGACCGCCGGCCACACCGGCACCGTTGCGTCCAGCGTCAAGGAGGCGACCTCGGGCGCCAAGCTGTACTTCGACATCGTCAACGCCACTGGCGGCGTCAACGGCCAGAAGGTCACGCTGGTGTCACTGGACGACAAGTTCGACGCCAAGCTGGCCGTCACCAACGCCAAGGCGCTGATCGACCAGGGCGTCATCGCCCTCTTCCTGAACCGCGGCACGCCGCTGACGCAGGCCGTCATGCCGCTGCTGACGGAGCACAAGGTCCCGCTGGTGGGGCCGTCGACCGGCGCGATGGTGCTGCACAAGCCCGTGCACCCGTGGCTGTTCAACGTGCGCGCCACCTACCAACGCGAGGCCGAGCGGTCCATCGAGCACCTGAGCCTGATCGGCGTGGAGCGCATCGCCATCGTGCAGGTGGACGACTCCTTCGGCGAGGACGCCGTGCAGGGTGCCTTTGCCGGCCTGGCCAAGACGAACAAGACGGCCGTGGCGCACGAGAAGTACGACCGCGCCAAGCCCGACTTCGCGCCGCTCGTGCCCAAGTTGCTGGCCAAGCAGCCGCAGGCGGTGATCTTCATCGGCTCGGGCACGGCGGTCGTGCAGGGCATGAAGGCGGTGCGCGCGGCGGGCTCGACGGCGCAGCTGGTGACCTTGTCCAACAACGCGTCGGCCGGCTTCATCAAGGACCTGGGCGACATCGCCTACGGCGTCATCGTCAGCCAGGTGTTTCCGTACGAGCGCTCGATCGCCAAGCCCATCATCAAGGAAGCGCTGGAGGCCGCCCGCGGTGCCGGCATGGAGCTGACGCCGACGGTCGTCGAGGGCTATGTCTCGGCCAAGGTGCTGGTGGAAGGCCTGAAGCGCGCCGGCAAGCAGCCCACGCGCCAGAGCCTGCGCGATGCGCTGGAGAACATGGGCCGCTTCGACCTCGGCGGTATCGAGCTGGGCTACAACGCCAAGGACCACAGCGGCCTGGACTATGTGGACCTGGCCATCGTCGACCAGTCGGGCAAGTTCCGCCGCTGAGGCGACGACATGAGCCACCCCTTGCTGGACGTGCTGGCGCTGCTGCGCGCGGGGCACTGGGCGCAGGCGCACAACGAGGTGCAGCGGCACGACTCGCCCGAGGCGGCCTGGCTGCATGCGCTGGTGCACGTGCAGGAGGGCGACCTGGAGGACGCCGAATACTGGTACGGCAAGGCCGGTCGGGACTTCCGCCGCCGCCTCAGCCTCGGCGAGGAGCTGGACGCCTTGGCGCGGGTGCTGCGCGACGGCGACCCGCCCGCGCCGGATTGACAGGCAGTTGGAATTAACCGACACCATGACCGTCCAGGCAAAGCTATGGTGCCGCCGCCATGCCTACCCACGCCCCGCCCCGCACCCCGCCTCGGCTCTGGGACATCTCGCCCACCGTCGCACCTGACGCGCCCATCTTCCCGGGCGACGAACCCTTCAGCCTGCGCTGGACGGCCCGGCTGTCGCCCGGCTGCCCGGTCAACCTCAGCGCGATCACGATGTCGCCGCACGTGGGCGCGCATGCCGATGCGCCGCTGCACTACGCCAACGACGCGCCGGCCATCGACGAGGTGCCGCTGGACACCTACCTCGGCCGCTGCCGCGTCATCCACGCCATCGGCGCAGCGCCGCTGATCACGGTCGAGCACCTGCAGCACGCTGAAGCAAACCTGCCGCCGCGCGTGCTGGTGCGCTGCTGCGAGCGTGCCGACACGGTGTGGAACCCCGCCTTCACCGCCTACGCACCCGAGGCCATCGAATGGCTGGCCGCGCGCGGCGTGCGGCTGGTCGGCATCGACACGCCGAGCGTCGACCCGGCCGACTCCAAGGCGCTGAGCAGCCACCAGCAACTGCGCCGCCTGGACCTGCGCGTGCTGGAGAACCTGGTGCTCGACGACGTGCCCGAGGGCGACTACGAACTGATCGCCCTGCCCCTGAAACTCCAAGGCGCCTGTGCCAGCCCGGTGCGCGCCATCCTGAGGGAACTCCCATGACCACGAGAGAACAAGCCGCCGCGCTCGATGCGCGCGACCCGTTGGCGCCGCTGCGCGAGCTGTTCACGCTGCCGCCGGGCGTCATCTACCTGGACGGCAACTCGCTGGGTGCGCTGCCCAAGGCGACACCGGCGCGCATCGCCAAGGCGGTGGAGCAGGAGTGGGGCCAGGGCCTGATCGCGAGCTGGAACAACGCCGGCTGGATCGACCTGCCGCGCCGGCTGGGCGACCGGCTGGCGCCGTGGATCGGCGCGCGGGCCGGCGAGGTGCTGGTCGCGGACTCGACCTCCGTCAACCTCTACAAGGTGCTGCACGCGGCGCTGCAGCTGCAGCAGGGCAAGCGCAAGATCGTCGTCAGCGAGCGCAGCAATTTCCCGACCGACAACTACATCGCGCAGAGCGTGGTGCGCTCGCACGGCGGCGAGCTGATCCTGGCGGACTCGCCCGAGGACATCCCGCCGCTGCTGGACGAGCGCTGCGCCGTGCTGATGCTGACGCACGTGAACTACCGCAGCGGCCGCATGCACGACATGGCGCTGCTGACGCGCTGGGCCCACCAGGCCGGCGCGCTGGCCGTGTGGGACCTGGCACACAGCGCCGGCGCCGTGCCGCTGGACCTGCTCGGCTCGGCCGCGGACTTCGCCATCGGCTGCGGCTACAAGTACCTCAACGGCGGCCCCGGCGCCCCGTCCTTCGTGTGGATGCACCCGCGCCACCAGGGCCAGGTGTGGCAGCCGCTGACGGGCTGGCTGGGCCATGCGGCGCCGTTCGAGTTCTCGCCGGAGTACCGGCCCGCGGCGGGCATCCAGCAATACCAGTGCGGCACGCCGGCGGTGCTGGCCATGACCGGGCTGGACTCGGCGCTGGACGTGCTCGACGAAGCCCAGAAGCTCGGCGGCATGGGCGCGCTGCGCGCCAAGTCGCTGGCACTGACGGAGGCCTTCATCGCCGAGATCGACGCCCGCGTGCCGAACGCCTGGGTCGCGACGCCGCGCGAGCCGGCGCTGCGCGGCTCGCAGGTGTCCGTCGCGCTGCCCAGCGAGATCGACAGCTATGCCGTCATGCAGGCGCTGATCAGCCGCGGCGTCATCGGCGACTTCCGCGCCGGCGCACCGGCGCTGCTGCGCTTCGGCTTCACGCCGCTGTACACGCGCTTCGTCGACGTCGTGGACGCTGTCACCGTGCTGGTGGACGTGCTGGCCACCGAGGCCTGGCAGAAGCCCGAGTTCCAGACCCGAGGCGCAGTGACATGAGCACCACCGAACACCACGGCGCCCAGCTCGACTTCTCGAAGGACATGAGCTACGGCGACTACCTGCAGCTCGACGCCATCCTGAGCGCGCAGCAGCCGCTGTCGCCCGACCACAACGAGATGCTTTTCATCGTGCAGCACCAGACGTCGGAGCTGTGGATGAAGCTGATGCTGCACGAGCTGCACGCCGCCGTTGCCAATGTGGCCGAGGACCGGCTGCCCGAGGCCTTCAAGATGCTGGCCCGCGTGTCGCGAATCATGGAGCAGCTGGTCCACGCCTGGGACGTGCTGGCGACGATGACGCCGCCCGAGTACAGCGCCATCCGGCCGTACCTGGCCAAGAGCAGCGGCTTCCAGAGCGCGCAGTACCGTCGCATCGAGTTCATGCTGGGCAACAAGAACGCCGCGATGCTCAAGCCGCACGAGCACCGCGCCGACCTGCTGGCGCAAGTGCAGGCGGCGTATCAGTCGCCGTCGCTGTACGACGAGGTGCTCCAGCTGATGGCGCGCCGCGGCATCGACGTGCCGGCCTCGCACACCGCCCGCGACTGGACCCAGCCCTATGCCGCCGACGAGGGCGTGAAGCAGGCCTGGCTGACCGTCTACCGCGAGCCGCAGGCCCACTGGGACCTGTACCAGATGGGCGAGGAGCTGGTGGACCTGGAGGACGCCTTTCGCCTCTGGCGCTTCCGCCATGTGACGACGGTGGAGCGCGTCATCGGCTTCAAGCGCGGCACCGGCGGCACGGGCGGCGTGAGCTACCTGCGCAAGATGCTGGACGTGGTGCTGTTCCCCGAACTGTGGGCGCTGCGCACCGAGCTCTGAAGTCGCGCGGGAGATCGAAGGTCACATGACCTGGGTCAAGGCGGCACCGGTCGGGTGCCCGTAGCCTGCGGCGTTTCAGACCCGTCACGGCGGCCGCAATGAATCCCTTCCCGCACATCTCGCAAGACCTCGGCGCCCTGCTGGCGCGCAGCGGGCTCAAGCCGCTCCAGCTCGGCGGCCGCGAGCTGCTGCCCATCGTGCAGGGCGGCATGGGCGTGGGCGTCAGCGCCAAGCGGCTGGCCGGCTCGGTGGCCGCCGCGGGCGGCATGGGCACGCTCAGCTCGGTCGACCTGCGCCACCACCACCCCGACCTGATCGAGGCGACGCGCGACTGCCGCGCCGGCGATGAAGCCAAGCGGCGCATCGAGGCCGCCAACCTCGAAGCGCTGGAGCGCGAGATCGCCGGCGCCCGCGAGCGCTCGCAGGGCCGCGGCCTGGTGGCGCTGAACGTCATGCGCGCCGTCAGCGCCTATGCCGACTCCGTGAAGCGCGCACTCGCGGCGGGGGTGGACGCCATCGTCGTCGGTGCCGGGCTGCCGCTGGATCTGCCCGACCTGGCGCAGGATCACCCGAAGACCTTGCTCATCCCCATCCTCAGCGATGCGCGCGGCGTGCA
>Ga0307411_10000323_pt1 | contig 15952 bp, 15 predicted proteins | sample DK1Ometagenome_2_FD_203712 | JGI IMG/M metagenome (GOLD analysis project Ga0307411, IMG submission 203712) | Maize rhizosphere microbial communities from greenhouse at UC Davis, California, United States - DK15-O-1 | ecosystem: Host-associated > Plants > Roots > Rhizosphere > Soil | place: USA...
TTGCGGACAATCGCGGTGAGCCTCTACAAGATCTCGAATGATCTGCGCTGGATGGGCTCAGGCCCTCGGGCCGGGCTCGGCGAGATCTCACTTCCGGACCTGCAGCCGGGATCTTCGATCATGCCGGGCAAGGTCAATCCGGTGATCTGCGAGGCGACCATGATGGTTTGCGTCCAGGTGATCGGCAACGACGCCGCAGTTGCGTTTGCCGGTGCGAGCGGCAACTTCGAGCTCAACGTCATGCTTCCAGTGATGGCCCGCAACTTGCTGGAGTCGATCCAGCTGTTGGCCAGCGTAACCCGGCTGCTCGCCGATCGATGCGTGATGGGCATCCAGGCGAACATCGAGCACTGTAGGAAGCTCGCCGAATCCTCGCCGTCGATCGTCACACCACTGAACCGCTACATCGGTTACGAAAATGCCGCCGCGGTCGCAAAGCAAGCGCTGAAGGAGCAGAAGACCATCCGTGAGGTGGTCATCGAGAACGGCTTTGTCAACAACGGCGCGCTGACCGAGGATCAGCTGGACGCCGCGCTGGACGTTCTCGCCATGACTCGTCGGCCCGTCTGAACTCAGCAGTCGCCGTGCGCTATGTCCTCCCGCGGAGCGCAGGACACGTTCGCGGCCTAGTGCGAAGAGACGCAGCACCAAAGCGCCGAATCCCGCTGCATTCGTGGCCGAGTGCGGAGAGGCGCTGCAGTCAGTACCAGCCGTTCGCACTCTTGAAGCCCCAGGCGGAACATGGGCTGCCGTAACGGTCCTTCATGTACTTGATGCCCCAGATGATCTGGGTGGCGGGGTTGGTCCGCCAATCACTACCTTCGCTCGCCATCTTCGAGCCAGGCAACGCCTGAGGGATCCCGTACGCCCCGGAGCTCGGGTTGGTGGCGTTCACCCGCCACATGCTCTCCCGCATGATGATGTTATTGAAGCAGTCGAACTGGTTTGAGCCGTACCCAAACTTGTTCTTCAGGATCTGCCGAGCGATCTCCTTAGGATCGGTCACGCCGGGCTCGTAGCCACGGTTTCGCAGCGTCCGCTCCCGGGCAGCTTTCTCTTCGGCCGCCCTCTTGGCAGCGGCCGCTAGCTCGGCCTTGATCTTGGCCTGCTGGGCAGCAATCGCCTTGGTCTCCAAACCTAGAGATTTGGCACGCTTGGCCGCGTGCTTAGCAGCGATCAGTGCCGCCCGGGACGCGTCGCGATTGTCTCGTGTCTTGGCCACCGCACGTTCAGCGGCGCGTTCATCACCGGAGGCGCCTTCAGCGACGGGAGCAACTGAGGGTGTTGAAATGGAAACAATAGGGGCAGGCACTGCAATGGCTGCGGTCTGTTCGCCGGGGCTACTCAGTCCAGCGACCGCTGCTGTTGCGACAAACGCTGAGAAGCCAACCCCGACTATGGCATGCTGAGCGAGTCGACGCACGCGGAATACGATGCCACATGTCGTTATCCAAATGTCATCATCTTGAGATCTTTTCGATGTCTAATTCATCGAAACCGGCTCAGATCGCGACATCTTCTAACATCTCGGTCACGAGAGCGGCTATCGGCGACCGTTCGGAGCGCGTCAGCGTGACGTGAGCAAAGAGCGGATGGCCCTTCAGCTTCTCAACGACCGCAACTACCCCGTCGTGCCGTCCGACCCGAAGGTTGTCTCGTTGGGCAACATCATGAGTCAGCACCACGCGCGAGTCCTGGCCAATCCGGCTCAGCACCGTCAGCAGTACGTTGCGTTCCAACGACTGCGCCTCATCGACGATGACGAAGGCATCGTGCAGCGAGCGACCACGAATATGAGTGAGCGGCAGCACCTCGAGCAGGCCACGTGCCAAGACTTCCTCGATCACCGCCTTCGTAGTGAGCGCGCCGAGAGTATCGAAGACAGCTTGCGCCCAAGGCGCCATCTTCTCCCCTTCGGTACCTGGCAGGTATCCGAGTTCCTGACCCCCAACCGCGTACAGCGGACGGAAGACAACGACTTTGGAATGCTGGTGCCGTTCCAAAACGGCTTCCAGTCCGGCGCACAAGGCCACGGCCGACTTTCCGGTTCCTGCCCGGCCACCGAGGGAGATGATGCCGATCGATTGATCCTGTAGCAGCTCGAGGGCGACCCGCTGCTCTGCCGAGCGGCCGTGGATCCCGAAGACATCGCGGTCAGCCTTGATCAGCTTGACCTCTTTGCTCGGCATCACCCGACCAAGGGCAGATGCGCTCCCACTCAGCAGCACGACACCGGTGTGACAGAGAAGATCTCGAGCCTCATCCAACTCAAGCGACCCCTGCTCGTAGAGCTGGTCGATATCGTCACCACCGACGTCGATCTCGCTCATCCCGGTCCACTCGGTCTCGACCGCCAGCTCTGCGCGGTACTCCTCGGCGTTGAGACCCACGGCCGAGGCCTTGACTCGCATCGGCAGATCTTTCGAAACCAGCGTGACAGCGCATCCCTCGGCGGCGAGGTTCAGAGCGACCGCCAGAATGCGCGAGTCGTTGTCCCCCAGTCGGAAGCCGTCGGGCAGCGCTGCCGGATCGTTGTGGTTCAGCTCCACGCGAATGGTTCCGCCCAGATTGTTGACCGGAACAGGAGCATCAAGGCGACCGTGAATGATCCGCAGCTCATCAAGGTGACGGAGCGCCGTACGCGCGAAGTAGCCCAGCTCATTGTGATGGCGCTTGCCCTCAAGCTCTGTGATCACCACAACGGGTAGCACCACATCGTGCTCGTCGAAGCGCCGCATGGCGTGAGGATCGCTCAGCAGGACGGAGGTGTCGACGACGTAGGTGCGACGGCTTGATGAAGAAGACACAGGACTGCCCTTCTTGGGGGCCGTACGCGATCCGCGCCCGGCCCCACCGTTACGTGGTTGGCCGGGAGAGTTGACTGGCAGCGAGCTTGGCTGGTTCGCTACCCGTCGAGTGACGGTGCATGCATCGCCTCCCAGGCGGGGTCGCCTACTGCGTCCCGCATCTTGACGGTACGTCGGCAGGGGGGTCAAAGGCGAGTGCCACGCCGCGAATTTTCACGTGGTGGCACCCTTGGCGATCACATAAGAGCTAGCTCACCAGCGATCGTCAGATTGGCTCCCGGACGAGAACGATGCGAATCTGCTGGCCCGGGACTGTCTGTGCCGCCCGATCCACATCCTGGTCGAGGAGGCATGCAACGACTGGATATCCACCCGTCACGGGATGGTCGGGGAGAAAGATTACCGGCTCCCCTGCCGGTGGAACCTGGATTGCGCCGCGCACCACACCTTCGCTGGGCAACTCCTCCGCTGCGTGTGCCGCATGACGTTGCAGCGGCTCGCCGGTCAAGCGGATCCCGACGCGATCACTGTGGCTCGAAACGGTCCACATGGTCGCAGCTAGAACGCCAATATCGGCGAGCCAATCGTCACGCGGGCCAGCTAGTGCACGCAAAACGCAGGTTTCGCGCGACAGCGGTGGCATGGGGGCGAGGTCAACGTTGGGGTAGGCGGGCGGTACTGGACCGACCGGAAGAATGTCCCCGGTATTCAGCGGCGCCGGCCCTAAGCCCGAGAGCGTGTCGGTCGAGCGGGATCGGAGAACAGTCGGTACATCTATCCCGCCTCGAACGGACACATAGCTGCGAAGCCCAGCCTGAGGGACACCTAGCGTCAGGACCTGGCCGTCGCCTACGGTGAACGGGCCGAAATAGCCAACGTCGTGCCGATCTACGGCCGCCGGTGTTGGAGCGCCCGTCAGAGCCAGCTGAACTTCGCCGTGGGCACGGAGCGCCAGCCCGCCGAACGTGACCTCGAGCGCCGCGGCGGTGTACGGCTGGCCCAGCAGCCGGGCACCGAGCCGGAATGCTCCTCTGTCGGCGGCCCCCGACGGCCCGACGCCAATAGCGGCGTAGCCCACCCGCCCGAGATCTTGAACGAGGGCTAGCGGCCCGGTCTCCAGCACCTCGAGCGCTCGGTCACGAGCCATCGTTCGCTCCAGATAATTCGACGAAGCGCACCGCCACGCCCGGTTGCAGCAAGGCGGGTGGTTGTCTAGCGACCTCGAAGACAATGGTCTCGGTGTGGCCGATCAACTGCCAGCCGCCAGGTGAGGACCGCGGGTATACGGCAGTGAACTCACCGGCCAAGCCCACACTGCCGGCTGGAACTGAGGTACGAGGCTCGCGACGCCGGGCCACCGCGAGTCGCGGGTCGCCCCAACTCAGGTAGGCGAAGCCTGGTGCGAAGCCGCAGAAGGCTACACGCCACTGACTCCCGGTATGAGCGGCGATGATCTCGGGCACAGAGAGACCAGTGAGGCTGGCGACCTCGGCGAGGTCAGGGCCGTCGTAATGCACCGGAATGTCGATGACTTGCTCGATTGCGGGTACTTGTCCGGAAGTGGCGACCGACAAGGTGGCTAGAGCTTGCCGTACCGGAGCGATGGGAACCTCCTCATCGGCTATCACGAGCACGGTGGTGGCGGCCGGAACGACGTCAACGACGTGCGCCAATCCCGCGACTCCCCCTGCCACCGCCTTGTGGACCGCATCGGTGAAGGCCAGCACCTCGTCCAATCCGCCAACTTCGACCAGCACCGCATGCTCACCGCAACTCAACAGGGTGCGGTGCTCAGTCATGGCGCGAAGGCTTGGATTTCGACGCCCGCTTCAGCCAACGCCTTCCGCACCGCCACTGCCATGGCCACAGCACCCGGAGAGTCTCCGTGGACGCAGATGGACCGCGCTGATACGACAATCTCGACCCCATCGACTGATCGCATCCGGCCGGTGATCAACATGTCGACCATGCGCTGGGCCACCATGGCTGGGTCGTCTAGCAGCGCGCCAGGTTGCGATCGCGGAACCAGAGTGGCTTGGGCGGTGTATCCACGGTCAGCGAAGGCCTCGGTGACAGTCCGTAATCCCGATTGCTCAGCATGGCGAAGCAGTGCAGACCCCGGCAGGCCGAGCACTGGAAGCCTCAGGTCGTACGCAACTACCGCGGCCACCACGGCCGCCGCCTGATCTTCGTCGTGCACGGTCCGGTTGTAAAGGGCTCCATGCGGCTTGACATACCGCACCCGTGAGCCGGCGACGCGGGCGAACCCATCCAGCGCAGCAATTTGATAGATCACGTCGTTGATCAAGCTCGCCTGATCGACATCGATGCTGCGCCGGCCAAAACCGGCCAAGTCGCGATAGCTGACCTGAGCGCCGATGGAAACGCCCCGGCTGACAGCGGTGTCGCAAACTCGGCGCATGATGTTCGGGTCTCCAGCATGGAAGCCGCAGGCGATGTTGGCGCTAGTGATCACGTCCAAAAGCGCGTCGTCATCGCCCAGCGTCCAAATGCCGAAGCCCTCGCCGAGGTCGCTGTTGAGGTCGACGAAGGGTGCTGCGGACGGCAAGCTCACCGTGCGTCCGTCGGTTGAGTCACGGGGTCAGCGTGCAGGTCGATCTTCGATGTCTCCGGTGCCAGCAGCACACAGACGATGGTGATCAGAAGCATCGCTACCGCGTACAGGGACACGGCGACCGAGGTGTCGAATCGGTCGAGCAAGGCTACGGAGATGATCGGCGCGAGCGCCCCGCCGAAAATGCCGGCCAGCTGGTAGCCCATCGATGCGCCGGTGTATCGAACCTTGGTTGGAAACATCTCGGAGATAAAAGCCGCCTGCGGACCGTACATCGCCGCATGAAGGACTAGTGCAATTACCGCAGCAAGCACGATCAGCCAGAACTGACCTGTGTCAAGCAGGATGAAGAAGACGAAGACCCAGATTGCAGCGCCGATCGCCCCGGCCAGGTAAACAGGCCGGCGCGCGAACCGGTCGGACAGACTGCCGAAGAACGGGATCAACACGACCTGGACGGCAGCGGCGATGAGCACCGCGTTCAGAGCGTAGTTCCGGGGCAGTTTGAGATAGGTGGCGATGTAGGTGGTGATGAACAGCACGAAGGTGTAGAACGCGACATCGACGCCGACGCGGGCGCCGACCGCAAGCAGCACCTGCTTGGGGTAGCGTCGCAGCACCTCCAGGATCGGCGCACCGGCCTGGGTGTGTGATTCCTCTACTTCGCGGAACAGTGGGCTCTCGGCGATCGTCATCCGGATCCATAAGCCCACAAGCACCAGCAAGCCGCTGAGCAGGAACGGCACCCGCCAGCCCCAGCTCAAGAACGCGGGTTCGCTCGTCAGCGCGCCCATCAGCGATAGGACTCCGTTGGCCAGGAGCAGGCCGAGCGGAACACCGACCTGTGGCCAGCTGGCGTTAAGACCTCGCCGGTGCGAAGCGCCCGACTCCAACGTCATCAACACCGCACCGCCCCACTCGCCGCCCAGACCGAGACCCTGCACGAAGCGGAGCACTACCAGCAGGATCGGCGCCCAGACACCGATACTCGCGTACGTCGGCATCAGGCCAATGGCAAATGTTGCAACGCCCATCAACAGCAGGGTCACTACCAAGACGTTCTTACGGCCGATCCGATCGCCGTAGTGGCCGAAGATCAACCCACCGAGCGGCCGGGCAATGAAGCCGACGGCGTAGGTGGTGAAGGCAAGCAACGTGCCGACCAGCGGCTCGAAGCTTGGAAAGAAGATCTTGTTGAAGACCAAAGCTGCGGCGGTCCCGTAAATGAAGAAGTCGTACCACTCCAGTGACGTGCCGATCAGGCTTGCCACAATCACCTTGCGCACCGATGACGGCGCTGAGGCGGGGACGCGGTTGACGGTTGACATCTGTTGCCTCCCTCGACCGGGCGTGGGGCTCGTCCACGCCCACTGGCGGGAATCTACCCTCGGTGATATTGGCGAAACTCCGCGTCAGTGACCGAAGCGGCGCTCCCGCTGCCCGTACGAGCGCAGCGCCCGGATGAAGTCGACCTTCCGGAAGTCCGGCCACAGCGCCTCACAGAAGTAAAACTCGCTATGCGCCGATTGCCACATCAAAAAGCCGGACAGCCGCTGCTCTCCAGACGTCCTGATGATCAAATCGGGGTCGGGCTGGCCCTTGGTGTAGAGGTGTTCCGCGATGTGCTCGATGTCGAGGGTGTGGGCAAGGTCGTCGATGGACGTGCCGTTCTTGGCGTGCTCGGCAAGCAGGGACCGGACGGCGTCGCGCAACTCATGCCGCCCGCCGTAGGAGACGGCGATATTGACCAGCATCCCGTTGATGTCCGCGGTATCTCGATCAGCCATCTTGAGCCGCTTTGCCGATTGATCGGGTAACAGATCCAGCGCTCCCACCGGATGCACCCGCCAACGTCGGGTCGCAGCAAGATCGCTCACCATGTGCTCGATCACCCCGAGCAGTGGTTCGATCTCCTCTCGATGGCTGCGGGAAAGATTGTCGGTCGACAGTACCCAGAGCGTGACGACCGGGATCCCAATCTCGTCACACCACCCTACGAATTCCTTGAGCTTGTCTGCGCCAGCCTGATAGCCGGCGACCAGCGGCTGGCCAGGAGCATTGGTTCGCGCCCATCGGCGATTCCCATCGGCCAGTACGGCGACGTGGCGCGGCAGCCTATTAGGGTCGAGCTCAGCGATGAGCCGATGCTCATAGGTTGCATAGAGCAGTCCCGACGGGTGCAGCCGATCGACGAACTCGCGCATGCGGTCGAGACGTGCCACAACTGGCAGCGTATCCCGCCGTCACTATGACGGGCAGCCTGCTTCGCCGACTGGAGGAGCTCGCGGTTGTGCTACCTGGAGGCTGGGCTCTGTTCGCGAGCGACGAAGGAGGCGAATCTGCTGGCTGCCCGTCAGAGTGCCGCCTCGCGACAGCACTTAGTCTCCGCGACGTAGTCCCTTACCCTAGGGCTACCTAGCAGTAACGACGTCATCTCAGTCAAGGACAAGCGTGCCGACTCCTCATCTTGGCGAAGGCAGACTCCCGCAACCGAGTGAGGACCGCGACACCGATACGCCGCTCACCGAGGTGCTTGCGGTCGTCAAACCCCGGCTTCGTGGCTGGCTGCACGCTGGCATGGCTCCCCTAGCGCTCGCCGCAGGCATCGTGCTCATCAGCCTCGCCGCGACACCTGCTGGCGTAGCGGGCGGCGCCATCTTTGTTACTGCGTCAGTGCTGCTGTTTGGAACCAGTGGTCTCTACCATCGCGGAACTTGGAGTACGCGTAGCCAAGAGACCCTCCGCAGGATGGACCACTCCAACATCTATGTGTTCATCGCGGCAACCTATACGCCGCTGGCGTTGATCTTGCTCGACGGAACGTCGCGGGTGACCTTGCTTGTGCTGATTTGGTCTGCCGCAATAGGCGGCTTGGTGTTTCGGTTGTTGTGGCTCTCGGTGCCTCGCTGGCTTTACACCATGCTCTACATCGTGATGGGGTGGACAGCCCTTGGCTGGCTCGGCGCCTTCTACCGCGCTGCGGGACTACCGGTAGTGCTCTTGATCCTGGCCGGTGGCATCTGTTACACCCTGGGGGCAATCGTCTACGCCCGAAAGCGTCCCGACCCGTCCCCCACCTGGTTCGGGTACCACGAGATTTTCCACGTTGGCACCATTGCCGGTTTTGTCTGCCACTCGGTCGCGATCTTTATCATCACGCTGTGAGCTGCAGCGCCAGGTCCTCCACTGAGTTGACGGGGAGCTTGCAGACGAAGTGCCGGCAGACATAAGCCGTCGGCTGCTTGTTGATCATGGGCCGGTCGTTGAGCAGCGCCAGACCTGGTTGGTCGGGCATGCCGGCCACGATTACCGATCCGGCCGGTGCCAGCTGGTGAGCGAGCAGCACCAGCTCGGCGCGAGCCGCCTCATCAGGTCCGACTACGGCGACCTCAACCGGCTTCCGCCTTGATGTCTGGCTTATCCCGTCGGCGAGCAGCCAACCAGCAAAACGCGGCGCTCGTCGGACCAGCTCGGTGACGCTCGCGGCTGCTCGATCAGCCCGGTCGGCGTAGCGGCCCTCCCCGCTCAGTTCGGCCATCAGTCGCAGTGCATGAACAGCTGCGCTGAGTCCTGAGGGAGTGGCGTTGTCAGTCGGATCCTGCGGTCGGGCATACAACTGCTCGGCATCGGCCGCTGTGTCGAACAAGCCACCAGCGGGGTCGTCGAACTGCTCCATGATCACTTCGAGCAGCTGCTCGGCGCGGTTAAGCCACAGTGGTTCTGCATAGGCCGCGGCCAGCCGTGAGGCAGCCAGGGCAAAAGCCGCGTAGTCCTCGAGAATGCCGAATGCTTCGCCGGCGACGCCATCCCGAGAGGTGCGGCGTAGCCGCCCTTCTCGCCAGTGCAGCTGCCAGAGATGCTCAGCAGCCTCAGTCGCGATCTGCAGCCACTCGGGACGATCGAAGATCATCGCGGCTTGCACCAGCGCATCCACCAATAACGCGTTCCAGGCAGCAACGACCTTGTCGTCCCGCCCGGGACGGGAGCGTTGATCACGAGCAGTCCGAAGCCGCTCCCGAACGTCCGTCAGCCGGAGTTGATCATGGTCGGAGAGCAGCTGCAACGTAGAGGCACCATGCTCGAAAGTGCCACTGGGTATCACCGAGAAGACCTCGGCTGCCCAGACCGCGTCCTCCTCCCCGAGGACTGCCCGCAGTTGATCACGGTTCCAGACGTAGTAAGCGCCCTCTCGGAGCACACCTTGATCATCTTCGGAATCGGCGTCGAGGCTTGCGGCGAAGGCGCCCTGCTCGGTCCGCATCTCCCGCAGCAGCCAGGCCACCGTTTCGGCGACAATCCGTTCAGCGAGCGGATTGCGGGTACGGCGCCACCAGTGCGTGTACACGCCAAGGAGCAAGGCGTTGTCGTACAGCATCTTCTCGAAGTGCGGCACGATCCAGCCCGCATCGACGCTATAGCGTGCGAATCCGCCGCCGAGCTGGTCGTAAATACCCCCGCGCGCCATCGCCTCCAGGGTCTTTTCCGTCATGATCATCGACTGCTCGGAACCATCCCGCAGTAATGCCTCGACAACCATCGACGGTGGGAACTTGGGCGCCCTGCCGAAGCCTCCGTACGTCCGGTCGAATTCCCCTTGCAGGGCTAGAAGCGCCTTCTCACAGTCCGCCGCAGTCAGCTCTCCGGCGCCGCCAAATGTTGCCTGCTTCGAGAGCTGACGGACGATATCAGAGGCGCTATCGAGCAACTCTGCTCGCCGATCACCCCAGGCGTCGTTGATTGCCTGCAAGACCTGCGTGAATGACGGTAGGCCGTGCCGTGGCGTCGGCGGAAAGTAAGTGCCGGCGTAAAACGGCTTTCGATCTGGAGTGAGGAAGACGCTCATTGGCCAGCCACCTTGCCCGGTCAGTGCCTGGGTGGCTTGCATGTAGACCGCATCGACATCAGGCCGTTCCTCGCGATCAACCTTGATCGCGACGAAGTGTTCGTTGATCATGGACGCGGTCTGAGGGTCCTCAAATGACTCGTGGGCCATGACGTGGCACCAGTGGCACGCCGCGTACCCGACGGAAAGGAAGACTGGCACTTGCCGTTCGGCGGCAGTGGCAAATGCCTCATCCGACCAGGGCCACCAGTGCACTGGGTTGTCAGCATGCTGGAGCAGGTATGGGCTCGTCGCAGAAACGAGGCGGTTGTGGCCAGTCATCCTCTAGGCGAACGGACTCAGTTGGGCGAACCCGGCTGGCGTTCGGATGCCGAATCTTCTGTGTGGTCGGCAGCGTCGTCGGGCGTATGAATCTTTCGGAACTGTTTCCGCATGCTCAGGTACAGAAAAACCATGGCAACAGCCAGGAGAAGTACCACGAACAAGGGCGTCCAACCCGGCCTAACAATGTTCGGGTCGACGTCCAGAAGGATCATGCTGAAACTCTACTCTCCGCGGGTACGGCGATTCCGGCGAACAAATCGTCCTCAGGAATGCTGGTCTCAACAAGGCTGCGTGCTAGCTGCCACTCCTCGGTTGGCCAAGCGGACTGGTGGACCTCCAGGGGCACGGCGAACCATGGCCCGTCCGGATCAATCTGGGTTGCGTGTGCCAGCAATGCCCGATCACGAATGTGGTAGTAATTCGCGCAGTCGATCCGCGTAGTGATCCTTGCCGCATGCTTGGGGTCTTCGGGCCAGTCTCGGAGCCGCTCGGTGTACGGCGACTCGAGGCCGCGCGCGACCATTGCCCGATCCAGCGCCATGGTCCGATCGCGGTGGAACGTAAACGAGTAATAGAGCTTGAGCGGTTGCCACGGCTCCCCGAGCTCGAGGTATGCGTCCGGGTCGGCCGCTGCTTCGAATGCCGCGACGCCGATCCTGTGACACATGATGTGGTCGGGATGGCGGTAACCACCGTCGCTCTCGTTATACGTAGTCAGCACATGGGGTCGGAACGAGCGAATTACTTTGACCAGCGGGGCCACAGCGACAGCGAGGTCAGTCCGCGCAAAGCTGCCCTCCGGGAGCGGCGGCGGATCATCGCCCTCCGGCAGTCCGGAATCGACAAAACCAAGCCATACCTGCTTGATGCCAAGGACTTCCCGGGCACGATCCATTTCCTGTCGACGGATGTCGGTGATGTTGGCCAAGATGTCGGGACGGTCCATCGCTGGGTTGAGGATCGAGCCGCGCTCACCGCCCGTACAGGTTGCGACGACAACGTCTACTCCCTCGGCCACATACTTAGCCGTCGTCGCGGCGCCCCGACTCGACTCATCGTCGGGGTGCGCATGAACGTGCAACAGCCGCAAACGATCGCCCTGGGCGTCGACCCGAAGTGCGGGACGAGACATGGCCGTCATGCTGCCACCCAAGCGATCATCCCGGCCGCCACCTTCCGTTGGGCGAGACGCGCTCACCGTCGCACATTTCTCCACACACAGCCACGAAAGCGGCGCCATAAGGCGATCTCCGCCGACATTCGTGGCGTCGTGCGGAGAAATGTGAGGGGTTTGAGGAGGGCCTGGCAGAGGTACGCCAGGCAGAATATCGGCGTGACCGATGCTGCCGAGCGGCTTCGCCGCCGCTATCCCAAGCCGCGGATGCCGCGTCCGCTGCTGGTGGGTCTGATCAGCGTTGGTGTCGTCATCGCACTGACGTGGCTCGTCTGGACCGCCCTCCGGCAGTCGCAGCCGGCCGCCGCGGCCCACGTTCAGGCTTTTAGCATTACCTCCGACACCTCTGTCTCGGTAACGATCTCCGTGCAGCGACGAGATCCAGCTGTCCCGGTCACCTGCCGGGTGCTGGCACAGGCGGCAGATTTTCAGCCGGTCGGCGAGCAGCAGGTCCCGATCGCGGCCAGTCCACACCAAATCGTCGATGTAAATCTTGTGCTGATCACCTTGCGACGAGCCACTGCGGTAGTGATCAAAGGGTGCACTGTCGCGTGAGTTTGATTTAGCCCGACCTTGATAACCTAGTGGGATGTCTGAAAACTCCGCCCAAGCCATTTGGCTGACCCAGGAGGCGTACGACAAGCTCAAGATGGAGCTTGATTACCTCTCTGGGGCAGGGCGTACTGCGGTGTCAGCCAAGATCGCCGCGGCGCGCGAGGAAGGTGATCTCAGCGAGAACGGCGGCTATCACGCTGCACGTGAGGAACAGGCACACCAAGAGGCTCGGATTCGCCAACTGACCCACATGCTGAACCAGGCCCAGGTCGGTGAGGCTCCGGCCAATGCTGACGAGGTCGCGCCCGGAACCCGGGTCACCATCGCCTTCGACGGGGATGAGTCCGATACGGATACGTTCTTGCTGGGATCGCGGGAGCTGATGGGACTAGACAACAGCGTCGACTCGACAAACGTGTACAGCCCGCAGTCACCGCTGGGTTCGGCAATCCTTGGCAAGAAGACCGGCGACGCGGTCTCCTACGTGGCACCCAATGGTCGCATGATCAATGTCACAGTTGTGAAGGTCGAGGCCTTTGAGGCCTGAGCGCGCCTAAATCTGGTACGCCTCGGGCAATGAGTGCCCGAGGCGTCTTGGTGTTTCGCGACGTTCTGATGTAGCGGAACTAAAGCCGACTGATCAAGTCTTGGGCCTCTCCTGGACTCAGGGCGCCCGACGCGACCTCAGAAAGAATCTGATCACGGGTCAAGCCTGTCTCGGGTTCGGTCGACTCGCCGAGGCCAAGCTTCTCCAGCAGCTCCGCAAATCGGAGGCGTGCGGTGGGATAGGAAACGCCTAGGTGCTTCTCGACCTCGCGCAGATTGCCCCGGGATGCAAGGAACACTCGAAGCATCTCGGTTTCCTTTTCATTGAGCGCACAGAACTCACAAGGCCGAAAGACGCCAGCCAGTTCGGTGCCGCAGGATGTGCAGCCGAGCCGGATGACTGCAAGCTCAGCACCGCATACCGGGCAGTCGCTCGGTGCGCGATGCTCAATCCGCTCCTGTGGTCTGCGGGACCGCTCCATCAGCCGACACCCGCATCGCTGGTGAGGTCGGAGCCAACACGAACCTGAGCGTGAGCCATGACTGCCTCGATCTCGAGCTTGGCGCTGCCATTGCCCATCACGACCTCGTCGCCCGCGCCGTTGTGACCGCCCGTCCAGCTGATCTTGCCGAGCTGAGCCTCACCCGTAACCGTGACGTCTGAGTCATCGTTCAAGGTGATCGACAAGCTTCCAGATTCAGCGCGAATCCGGTTACGCCCGGACTTGATGGTGCCCTTGATCGTTGCTTGCCCTGCCTGAACAAGGGCATCGTTGATCTCAGCTACGTCGAGCAGCTTGGCGGCTCCCGCGGTCACTCGCACCTTGCCGAGATGCGGCACTCGTTCTGTGTTCAGGCTGCCAGCAGTCACCTCGACATCGACGATCACATTCGGGTTGACGCGGAGGAAGAGCTCCTTACCGAGCCCGAGGGATCGGAAGTCGTCCAGGCTACGTGTGGCACCCCTTAGAATGCTGAAGCCGTCAAGGGAAGCACCCAATTCACCATCGCTGGAGACTTCAAGGATCGAACCGTTACGACGCAGCACGTGTGGCCCGTCGGCAGATAACGTCGCCACGGAGGTTTCTCCAATGATGCGAACTCTGCGGCCGATCGCTCGTACGGAGATGCGCTCGACGCCACCGGTGTTGACTGGTTTGGGGCGTACCGGCTCCTCGGCGCTTGCCTCCGAATCTGGGACCTCGGCTTCTGGAGCGTCGGAGCCATAGTTGGCCTGCTGCGGCTGGTCAGTGACGGCAGCCCAGGCATCGGAGTCGGCGGCTGATGCTGCCAGTTGTTCATTGGTTGGTTCAGAGGTTGTCTCTGAGGTGGACTGCGAGGCCTTCACGGCGTCGATTCGGCGGGCTGCCTCGGCTGCGTCGATGCGTCCGGCGGCAAGTTCCTCGAGGATGGGTTTGATGTCAGGAGTAGTCATGTAGCGAATGTAAACCGCATCTTTCGAGAAGAGAAGATGCGCTTTCTATTCTCAGGGTGTCGCAGGGCCGATCCCTGAGAATTGGGACATCTCGGCATCACACGCCAACGGCGGGAGCTCAGAAGCTAGGTACAGCTCCTAAGAAATTGTTTGCAGCAAGCAAATAGTTATATGGTTGCTATATGCAAGTTTCCAGCGGAGCCCAGTCTTCGCGTACGGCCTTGGTGAATTCGCTCATGCATGCGCTGCTGAGTGTCGGGCGACTCATGCGGCAGCGAACCCAGGGCGAAACCGTGGATAGCGGATCGTTCTGGCTATTGAAAAACTTGGCTGCATCCGGACCCCAGCGTGTTACAGATTTGGCCGTGTGCTCAGGGCTGGATGCCTCTACGGTTTCCCGGCATGTTGCCCAGCTGCATAGCGCCGGACTCATCGAGCGGGCACCCGATCCAGCGGATGGCCGCGCCCAACGCGTGAAACTGAGCGCTGCAGGCCTCGAACGCTTCAATGCCGTCCTCAGCACTCGGCGCTCGCTGTTGGAGAAATGCCTCGAGTCCTGGGACCCCGGTGATCTGAAAGAACTTGACAGGCTTCTGACCCGCTTCGCCGTTGATGTCGAGGCTTTCACAATGGAGTCGATGGAGAGAGCATGACGAAATACCAGCCGCGTCGCGCGCTCCAGGAAGAGGAGTCCACGACCGCAGCCTCGGCGCCGCCGACGACAAACGGATCGACGCCGGCGGCCAAGCAGTCATCCAGTCCACCCGCTGCAACCGTCAGCTATGGCGGTGACTACTTGAGTCACCGCCAGATTCTTGTCGTCCTCGGCGGGCTGATGGCTGGCATGTTCCTCGCGGCGCTCGATCAAAGCATTGTCGCGGTGGCGTTGCCCAAGATCACCTCTGAGTTGGGCGGTCTCGACAAGCTCTCGTGGGTAGTTACGGCGTACCTGCTGACCTCAACTGCTGCCACTCCGCTCTGGGGCAAGATTTCTGATCTTCGCGGCCGGCGGCCGATCTTCCAAGCCGCAATCGTGATCTTTTTGATTGGCTCGCTGATCTGTGGCTTCTCCCCTGAGATCGCCGACTTCCTCAGCGCCTCCGGAATCAATGTCATGATCGCCGGGCGAGCCGTACAAGGCCTCGGTGCCGGCGGCCTGATGTCACTTGCGCTCGCCGTTATCGGCGATGTGATTCCGCCTCGTGAGCGCGGAAAGTATCAAGGCATGTTCGCAGCCGTGTTCGGCGTCTCATCGGTCGCCGGTCCGCTGCTTGGCGGTTGGTTCACCGACAATCTAGGCTGGGAATGGATCTTCTTCATCAACATTCCGATCGGTACAGTCGCGCTAGTCGTGACCTCATTCGCCCTGAAACTGCATCACGTACGACGTGAGGCTTCGGTCGACTACCTCGGTGCCGCGACCATCGTCGGCTCGGTCACCTGCCTTGTGCTGTACCTCAGCTGGGCTGGTCCGGATGAGGGCTGGGCCTCAGCAACCGGCGTTGGGCTGCTTATCGGCACTGTCGTGCTGGGCGCACTGTTCGTTCTGGTGGAGTCCAAGGCGAAGGAGCCGATAATTCCGCTGGAACTCTTCAGGCACTGGACGTTCACGTCCAACATCACCTTCGCGATGATCATGGGCATAGGAATGTTCGGCGGCCTGATCTTCCTACCGATCTATCTGCAAGCCGTC
>Ga0307411_10000325_pt1 | contig 15894 bp, 13 predicted proteins | sample DK1Ometagenome_2_FD_203712 | JGI IMG/M metagenome (GOLD analysis project Ga0307411, IMG submission 203712) | Maize rhizosphere microbial communities from greenhouse at UC Davis, California, United States - DK15-O-1 | ecosystem: Host-associated > Plants > Roots > Rhizosphere > Soil | place: USA...
AGGCTCGCTTCGGTGATCGCCTCGTTCGAGGCGGCGCGGCGGCGCGAGGAGTCGCGCCCGAACGCCGCGGCGCCGAGCGCGAGCACGCTGCGCACGGCTGACCTCGGCCGCCTGGACTGGCCGGTGGACGGCACGATCCTCTACCGCTTCGGGCGCGTGGTCCACCCCAACAACACGACCACGCGCTGGAACGGGATCGGCATCGGCGCGCCGGCCGGCACTCCCGTCAAGGCGATCTCGGCCGGCACCGTCGCCGTGGCCGAGGGGATCGGCACGTATGGGCTCACGGTGATCGTCCAGCACGGCGCGGGCGACTACTCGGTGTACGGCTCGCTCTCCCGTGCCGACGTCCGCAAGGGCGCGTCGGTACGCAAGGGGCAGGTGCTCGGCCTGGTGGGCGCGGCCGACCCCGACATGGGGCCGCACCTCCACTTCGAGATCCGGCGCAGCCGCGGCGTGGCGGTGGACCCGCTCGAGTGGCTGCGGGGGGCGCAGTGAGTAGCACGCCGGCGGGCCTCCTCGGCGCCCACGTCTCGTCGGCGGGCGGCACGGCCGCCGCGCCGCCGCGCGCCGCCGCCATCGGCGCCACCGCCATGCAGCTCTTCACCAAGCAGGCCAACCGCTGGGCGGAGCGCGAGTGCGAGGGCGACGAGTGCACGAGCTTCGGGGCCGCGCTCGGCGCCACGGCGGTGCGCGCCACGTCGAGCCACGACAGCTACCTCATCAACCTCGCCTCGCCCGACCCGGCGCTGCGCGCGAAGTCGCTCGAGTCGTTCCGCGCCGAGCTGCGCCGATCGTCGGCGCTGGGCATCGACTTCATCGTGTCGCACCCCGGCAACTACATGGACGACCGGGCGAGCGGGATCGCCCGCAACGCCGACGCCCTCGTGGAGGCGCTCGAGCGCGAGCCCGGGCGCACCACGGTGCTCCTCGAGACCACCGCCGGCCAGGGGACGGTGCTCGGCGCGACGTTCGAGGAGATGCGCGAGCTGCTCGACCGCGTGCCCGCCCCGCTGGCCGGCCGCGTGGGCGTCTGCGCGGACACCGCGCACCTCTTCGCCGCCGGCTACGACCTGGCAGGCGACTACGACGGCGTGCTGCAGCGCTTCGGCGACGTGATCGGCTTCGAGCGCCTGCGGATGATGCACCTGAACGACTCGAAGGCGCCTCTGGCGTCGCGGAAGGACCGCCACGAGCTGATCGGCGAGGGGACGATCGGCGAGGGCGCCTTCCGCCGCATCATGACGGACGAGCGACTGGCCGCCGTCCCCAAGGTCATCGAGACGCCCAAGCTCGACGACGCCGAGGCCACCGATCGCCGGATGCTCGACCGGCTGCGCGGCTACGCCGCCGGCCTCTGACGCCCCTCGCGCGACCCCCTACGCCTAGAACAGCACCCGGTACACCACGCTCAGGTTGCGCCCCGGGTTGAAGGCGAAGCGCTTGATGCGGCTCGTCGCGTCGCGGTACTCCTCGTCGAGCACGTTGTCCGCCCGCACCGTGATCGACTGCACGAACGGGCCGCCCACGATGTTCACGCCGGCGCTCAGGTTCAGCAGGGTGTAGGCGTTCGTGGGCAGGTCCACGCACGGCGCGCTCGCGCCTCCGGTGCCCGGCTCGGCGCCGGGCGTCGCGCACAGCGGCTGCGAGACGCGCGTCTGCTCGAAGGCGTGCCGCAGGTCCCCGCCGAACGAGTAGCGGCCCGCCTCCCAGCGCAGTGATCCGCCCACGCGCGCCGCCGGCATGAAGGGGAGGTCCTCGCCGCCGCTGAACTCGCCGCGCACGAGGTCCCCCATGAGGCCGACCACCAGGCGGCGGACCACCTCCACCTCGAGCTGCCCCTCGACGCCGCGCAGGCTCGCGTCGCGCTGGCGGAACTCCGCCACCGGCAGCGTCTCCTCCTCGCCCGGCTCCTCCCCGGCGACGACGGTGTCCCGCACGTAGTCGGGGTAGATGTAGTCGTCGATCCGGTTGTAGTAGGCCGAGAACTGCGTGTACAGTCGGCCGGACTGCACCCGCAGCACCCCGTCCACCCCGGCGTTGGTCTCGGCGCGCAGCTCGGGGTTGCCGACGTCGTAGGAGCCCGCCGCGTGGTGCACGGCGTTGGAGAACAGCTCCTCCACGGTGGGGGCGCGGAAGGCGCGCGCGATGCTCGCGCTGAGCGACGACGTGGGGCCGAGCGGCAGGCTCGCGCCGAGCGAGCCGGATGCGTTGTTGAACGTGCGCGAGCGCCCCGGCCCGAACTTCTCCTCCCCCGCCTCGCTGGCGATGCGGTACAGGTCGTAGCGGGCGCCGAACTGCAGCCGCGCGTGCTTGGCGTCGTCCGCCCCCCCGCCGAGCGGTAGCTCCTGGTAGAGGAACAGACCCTGGTTGCGCGTATTGGCCGCGGGGGTGAGCGCCTCCTCCCCCTCGGCGGCGTACTGCCGGAAGAGGCCCTGCACGCCCACGGCGCCGGTGAGCGCGCCCAGCTGCGTCTTCGCCGTCGCGTTCACCGTCTGCGTGCGGAGGTTGAAGGTCGTCGCCACCTCGCCGCCCGCCTCGACCTCGTCGTGCGTGTACCACTGCGCCGAGCCGTCGAGCTTGAGGTAGCCGAGGGCGCCCCGCCCCAGGTCGCGCGCGGCGCGGGCGCTCACCTGGTGCCGCCGTCCGTCGATGCGCACGCCGCGCTCCTCGTCGTCGGCGGCCGACGGGAGGCCGTAGTCGAAGTCGAACAGGCGATAGGCGAGCCCGCCGCTCGCCCGCGCGCCCACGTACGCGGCTCCGAGCACGCCGTTGGCGTTGCGCGAGTCGGTGCCGGCGAGCGCGTCGCCGCCCCCCTGGCGCACGCTGCCCAGCCGGCGGTAGCCGCCCCGCGCCGTCACGGCCGCCGAGGCGCCCACCGGCGCCGTGAGCGCGACGGTCGTCGCCCCCCCGGGGTTCACGCTCTCGGCCTGCCCGCCCACGTAGCCTTCGAGGTGCGACGGCACCTGCGTCGGGATGTCGTTGGCGATCACGTTGACCACGCCGCCCAGCGCGTTGTTGCCGTAGAGCAGCGACGCCGGCCCGCGCACCACCTCGATGCGCTGCGCGTTGAGCGGGTCGACGGAGAGCCCGTGGTCGGCGGAGCTCGACGAGAGGTCGCCGGCGCGCTCCCCGTCCTGGAGGACGAGGATCCGCTCCCCCGACAGGCCGCGGATGACCGGCGCGTTGGCCGCGGGGCCGTTGTAGCGCATCGCCATCCCCGGCTCGCTGCCGAGCGTCTGGGCCACGCTCGCGCCGACGTTCCGCTCCAGCTCCTTGCCGGAGAGCTCCACGGTGGACTGCGTGATGCTGAGCGGGTCCGTCCCGGTGGGCGTCGCGGTGACCTGGACGCTCTGCAGCCGCACCGTCACCCGGTTGAGCCGGATGCGCACGGGTACGGCGTCTCCGCTTGCGGGGAGGGTGACGACCACGTGCGCCGGGCCGAAGCCGATGAGCAGCGCGTTGAGGTGGTAGAGCCCCGCTGGTAGCCCGCGGATGACGAAGTTGCCGCCAGCGTCCGTGGTGGTGACGCGCCCCACCTCGGTGACGATGACCTGCACGTTGGGAAGCGGCACGCCGCCCGAGTCGGTGACCGTGCCGACGATGTCCGGCGCCGCGGTGGCCGCGGCGAGCGGGCGCGAGAAGACGAAGAGCGCGACGAGCGCGACGGCGAGCCAGCCGAACGGCGGGCGCGCGAGTGATGCGGGCATGTCTGACCTCCCCAGCGAAGTTGGGCGGGCCGCGGGCGCACGTCGCCGGCGGCACAAATGCGTGGAGTGAGCCGGCGCCGTGGCGGCGCCGGCGGTCAGACGGAGGGGGGTGCCCTTGGAGGCGGGAGCCGGCGTGCTGCGCCGGCGGCGGCGTACACCGCGCCGAGCGGCGCGGGGAGCGCGCCGGCGGCGTCCGCCACGACGAGCGCGGGGACGCGATGCGGGAGGCCGGTGAGCGACAGCGCGCGACAGAGCGTGCAGTCGTCCACGTGGGCCGGCGGACACTCGGAGCCGCCGCCGAGCGCCTCCACGTGCGCCGACGAGACGCCGGCTGCCGCGCTGCCGCGCAGCCAGCCGTCGGCGAGAGCGACCGCGCCCGGCGCCGCCGTCTGGAGGACGGCGGCGAGCAGGAAGACGAGGCGCGTGAGCGCGCGGCGCGGTCGCATGGTCAGGAACCTTAGCGCGTGTCGCGTCGGCGCTCAACGGCGCCGTCGCCGCACGCTCCCCCGCGGTGCCGCGCGCGCGTATCTTCTCTCCGCTCCGCGGTCACCACCCTCTCCACCCGCACCGGCGTGCCCCTGCTCTCGCGAGTCGCCATCTGCGTCCTGCTCGCCGCGACGCCCCCTCTCGTCCCGTGCGCCCTCGCGCAGCCGGCGGCCGGGCAGCCGGCGGCGCCCCGCTTCGGACGCCCCACCCTGCGCGCGCTCGCCGGCCTCGCCTTCGGCACCGCGTACGCCGAGGACGCCAACGGGACGACCGTCAGCCCGGGCCTCGCTCCGCTGGTGGGTGTGGAGGGGGCGAGCCGGGTGGGTGCGCGCACCGCGCTCACGCTCTCCCTCCGCGCCTCCCGCCCCGGCGCCACCGTGGAGTTCGAGGGGGCCGGGTCGCGCGAGGTGGAGGGAGGCGGCGTGACGACGGTGGACGTCGTGCTCGGCGCCGAGCGGCTGGTGCACGACCTCGTGGCCGTCCGGGGCGGCGTCGGCCTGCTCTACCTCAAGGGCCCCGAGGCGCTGGCGCCCTTCCGCTTCAACAACGCGTCCAGCGTGCGCCCCCTGCTCGACCTGGGCGGCGACGTGCGCCTCACCCGCCGCTACCCGCTGAGCGCCTCCGTCGCCTGGCAGGGCTTTCGCTACGGCGCCGCCACCGTCGCCGATCCGATCGACGAGGCCGGGCTGGTGCAGCGTTGGACGGTGGGGGTGCGCTATGGCCGCTAGCGTCCGGTGGCTCCGGCCCGCGGCGCTCGCCGTCGCCCTCCTGGCCTGCGACGCCCCCACCGTGCCGCCGGAGGCGCCGGCGTACGACCCGGTGTCCCCCGCCCTCGGACGGAGCTACCGGTGGCCCCTCGGCCGCACGATCGGCGTCTACGTGGACCCGACGGCCGCCCCCGACCGCAGCGACCTGGCGGACGCCACGCGCCGCGCGAGCGAGCAGTGGGCGCAGGCCATCCACTACGGCGAGTTCACGCTGCGTCTCGTGAGCTCGCCGGCGGAGGCGGACGTGATCGTCCACCACGCGGACGCGCCGCTGCTCGTGTCCACGGGCGGGTGCAGCTACCCCGGCGGCGGCGCCGGCGGCGTGACGTTCTTCTGCCCGGCGCTCGCCGGCGACAGCGCCGAGACGCTCCCGCTGCTCGTGGGCGGGCCGGGGCGGGTGAAGGTGGACGTGCGGGTGGACCGCGGGCGGGTGGACAGCGAGCACGCCTTCCGCGCCCTGGTGGCGCACGAGCTCGGGCACGTCGTCGGGATCGGGGCGCACAGCGACGACCCCGCGGACCTGATGTTCGGCGCGCCGGGCGTGCTCGCCCCGAGCGCGCGCGACGCGCGCACGCTTCGCTACGTGCTGCACCAGCCGCCCGGCTACACGCTGTAGCGCGCGCGCCGTAGCGCGCGGGCGACGGCGCGCAGGGGTTCCGCGCCCCCTACGCCGCGGGCATCTTTGGGGCATGAAACGCGAAGATGCCCTCGAGTACCACGCGCGCGGCCGTCCCGGAAAGATCGCCGTCGTCCCCACCAAGCCGCTCGCGAACCAGCGCGACCTCGCCCTCGCCTACTCGCCAGGCGTCGCGGAGCCCTGCCTCGAGATCAAGCAGAACCCCGACGACGTCTACCGCTACACGGCGAAGGGGAACCTCGTCGCGGTCGTGACCAACGGCACGGCGGTGCTCGGCCTCGGCAACATCGGCGCGCTCGCCGGCAAGCCGGTGATGGAGGGCAAGGGGAACCTCTTCAAGCAGTTCGCAGACCTCGACTGCTTCGACCTCGAGATCGGCTCCGAGGACCCCGACGACGTCATCAAGTTCTGCCAGCTCCTCGAGCCCACCGTCGGCGGGATCAACCTCGAGGACATCAAGGCGCCCGACTGCTTCTACATCGAGGAGACGCTGCGCCGCACGATGCGCATCCCCGTCTTCCACGACGACCAGCACGGGACGGCGATCATCTCCGGCGCCGCGCTGCTCAACGCGCTCGAGATCGTGGGAAAGCGCATCGAGGACGTGCGCGTCGTGTTCTCGGGCGCGGGCGCCGCGGCGATCTCCACGGCGGAGCACTACGTCCGGCTCGGCGTGCAGCGCGCGAACATCGTCATGTGCGACCGCGCCGGCGTGATCTACGAGGGGCGGACGGACGGCGACATGGACCCGTACAAGGCCCGCTTCGCGCAGGCGACCGCCTGCCGGACGGTGGCCGACGCCCTCGTCGGCGCGGACGTGTTCGTGGGGCTGAGCGTGGCCCGCGCCGTGACCGGCGAGATGGTCGCGCGCATGGCGGCGGACCCGATCATCTTCGCGCTCGCCAACCCGGTGCCCGAGATCTCGCCGGCGGAGGTGCGCGCGGTGCGCGACGACGCGATCATCGCCACCGGCCGGAGCGACTACCCGAACCAGGTCAACAACGTCCTCGGCTTCCCGTTCATCTTCCGCGGCGCGCTGGACGCGCGGGCGACGCAGGTGAACGAGGAGATGAAGATGGCGGCGACCCGGGCGCTCGCGTCGCTCGCCAAGCAGGACGTCCCCGACTCCCTCGCCCAGCTCTACGGGCTGCGCAACGTCAAGTTCGGCCGCGAGTACCTGATCCCCTTCCCCTTCGACCCGCGCGTGCTCCTCTGGGTGGCGCCGGCCGTCGCGTGGGCCGCCGTGGCGAGCGGCGTGGCCAAGACGTTCATCGACCTGGACGAGTACCGGGAGACGCTCGAGTCGCGCCTCGGGCGCGCGCGCGGCATCATGCGCGGCATCATCAACCGCGCCCAGCGCGACCCGAAGCGCGTCGTCTTCCCCGAGGGGGACGAGCCGAAGGTGATCCGCGCCGCGCAGCTCCTGGTGGACGAGGACATCGCCTACCCGGTGCTGCTCGGGAAGCGCGAGGCGGTGGAGGCCGCCGCCGCGTCCATCGGCGTCGCGCTCACGGACATCGAGGTGGTGGACCCGTCCACGTCGCCGCTGCGCGAGAAGTACACTTCCTTCCTCTGGGGGCGCCGGCAGCGCAAGGGGCTCAGCCTCGGCGAGGCGCAGCAGCGGCTCTACAACGGCAACTACTTCGGCAGCTGCATGGTCGCGAGCGGCGACGCCGACGCCCTCGTCTCCGGCGTCAACTCGCACTACCCGGAGACCCTCCGGCCGGCGCTCGAGGTGATCGGCGCCCACCCGAAGGCGGGGATCGTGAGCGGGATGTACATGCTCGTGTTCGAGAAGCACCTCGTGTTCTGCGGCGACACCACCGTGAACATCAACCCGACCGCCGAGCAGATCGCCCAGATCGGCTACGCGGCGAGCCGCATCGTGCGCACCTTCGGCGAGACGCCGCGGGTGGCGATGCTCTCCTTCTCGAACTTCGGCAGCGTGCGGCACCCCGAGGCCGAGAAGATGTCGCGCGCCGTGGAGCTGCTGCGCGAGCGCGACCCGTCGCTCGTGGTGGACGGCGAGATGCAGGCGGACACCGCGCTCGACGCCGCCACGCTGGCGGAGGGGTATCCGTTCAGCGCATTGAAAGAGCCGGCGAACGTGCTCATCTTTCCCAACCTGAGCGCCGGCAACATCGCGTACAAGCTGCTGAACCACCTCGGCGGGGCGACGGCCATCGGCCCGATCCTCGTCGGAATGCAGCGTCCCGTGCACGTGCTGGAGCGCGGCGCGGACGTCCAGGAGATCGTGAACATGGCTGCCGTCGCCGTGATCGACGCGCAGGAACGCAGCGCACAGGCCGAGCCCGCGCGCGCCCTGGAGGCGCCGCGCCGCCGCTCCGCGCCCCTACTCTAGACGAGATCCGTACGATGGCCACTAGGACTTCAGCGCGGGGCGCCACGGCGCGGCGCGAGAGCACGCAGGGTCTCGAGGCGCAGGGGCTCGCGCCCGCCGGCGCCCTCCACTGGAACTCCGTCACCCCGGAGCTCGTGCAGGCGGCCATCCGCCGCGGCGAGGGGGAGCTGGCCGAGATGGGCCCGTTCGTCGCCGTCACCGCGCCGCACACCGGCCGCTCGCCGAACGACAAGTTCCTCGTGCACGAGCCGACGTCGGCGGCGGACGTCGACTGGGGGCGCGTCAACCAGCCGCTCGAGGCGCACCACTTCGACGTCCTGCTGGCGGACGTGCAGCGCTACCTGAACGAGCGGCCCGAGCTCTACGTGCAGGACCTGTACTGCGGCGCGGACCCGGCGCACCGCCTCAGCGTGCGCTACGTGACGCCGAACGCGTGGCACGCCCACTTCGTCCGGAACATGTTCATCCGGCCGGGCCTCAGCGACCTGCCGACGTTCGAGGCGAACTTCAGCGTCCTGCACGCGCCCGAGTTCGAGGCCGACCCCGCGGCGCACGGCACGCGGAGCGGCACGTTCATCGTCGTCAACATCGCCCGCCGGATGATCCTCATCGGCGGCACCCGCTACGCGGGGGAGCTGAAGAAGTCGATGTTCACGATCATGAACTACCTGATGCCGAAGCGGGGCGTGCTGTCCATGCACTGCTCCGCCAACACGGGGCGCGACGGCGACACGGCGCTGTTCTTCGGCCTCTCGGGCACGGGCAAGACGACGCTGTCGGCCGACCCGGAGCGGGCGCTGATCGGGGACGACGAGCACGGGTGGAGCGAGCACGGCGTCTTCAACTTCGAGGGCGGCTGCTACGCGAAGGTGATCAACCTGTCGCCGGAGGGGGAGCCGGACATCTACCGCACGACGCAGATGTTCGGCACGGTGCTCGAGAACGTCGTCCTCGACCCGCTCAAGCGGGTGAGGTTCGAGGACCAGTCGATCACCGAGAACACGCGCGCGAGCTACCCCATCCACTACATCCCGAACCACGTGGCGAGCGGGCGCGGCGGGCACCCGCGCAACGTGGTCTTCCTCACCGCCGACGCGTTCGGCGTGCTGCCGCCGATCGCGCGGCTCACGCCCGAGCAGGCGATGTACTACTTCCTCTCGGGCTACACCGCGAAGGTCGCCGGCACCGAGCGCGGCGTCACCGAGCCGCAGGCCACCTTCAGCGCCTGCTTCGGCGCCGTCTTCCTCGTTTGGCACCCGATCAAGTACGCGGAGATGCTCGGCGAGCTGCTCACGCGCCACCGCTCCCGCGTCTGGCTCGTGAACACCGGGTGGAGCGGCGGCGCGTACGGCACCGGCAAGCGCATGAGCCTCGGCCACACGCGGGCGATGGTGCGCGCGGCCCTCGCCGGCCAGCTGGACGACGTCGCCGCCGCGACCGACCCGCTGTTCGGCCTCGAGGTGCCGCAGGAGGTGCCGGGCGTGCCCCGCGCGATCATGAACGCTCGCGGCACCTGGCCCGACGCCGCGGCGTACGACGCCCAGGCGCGCAAGCTCGCCGGGATGTTCCGCAAGAACTTCGAGAAGTTCGGGGACGCCGTGCCGGCGCACATCAGGGCGGCCGGGCCCAGGGGGTGAACGGCGGGGGACGAGGGACGAGGTAAGCGGCACGAGGGACGCGGTAAGAGGCACGAGGTACCCAGCAGGCGGCCGTCCTTACCTCGTCCCTCTCATCGCGTGCCTCGTGCTTCGCTTCCCGTGCCTCGTGCCTCGCTTCCCGTCCCTCCGATGTCCGTCACCGTCCGCGACCCGCTCTGGAACAACGTCCGCCTCGAGCCGCTCGCGCTGCGGCTGGTGGACACGCCGGCGTTCCAGCGGCTGCGCTACGTGCGGCAGCTGGGCCTGGCGCACCTGGTCTACCCGGGCGCGACGCACACGCGCTTCGAGCACGCCCTGGGCGCCTACCACCTCGCGCGCCAGACGCTCGCGCTGCTCGAGGAGCGCGGCGAGCTGCGCGGCTTCGCGCCCGACGAGTGTGCCGTCGTGCGCGCCGCCGCGCTCCTGCACGACGTCGGGCACTACCCGTTCTCGCACGCCCTCGAGGAGATCGGCGCCCTGCACCACGAGGAGGTCGCGCGCCCCCTGCTCACGGGCGGGCCGCTCGCCACCGCCCTCGGCGAGGCGTTCGGCGCCGGCGCGCCGGAGCGCATCTACGCGCTCATCCGCGGCGAGAGCGAGAGCCCGCTCCAGCGGCTCATCTCCGGCTCGCTCGACCTCGACAAGATCGAGTACCTGAAGCGCGACGCGTTCATGTGCGGGGTGCCCTACGGCGAGATCGACGTCGACCGGCTGATCAACTCGCTCGTGGTCGTGCCCGACCCGGCCACCGGCCGGCGCGCGATCGGCGTGAGCGAGAAGGGGCTCTCGGCGCTCGAGTCGCTGCTCTTCGCGAAGTACCAGATGTACCGGAACGTCTACTGGCACCACGCCGTGCGGTCGGCGACGGCGATGTACAAGCGGCTCGTCGAGGCGGCGCTCCGCGTGGGCGCGCTCGACGCCCGCTCGCTCGCCGGCTACACCGACGAGGGGCTGCTCCACCGGCTGGACAGCGCGCACCCCTTCCCGCTCCTGGCGCGCCTGCGCGAGCGCCGGCTGTACAAGCGCGCGCTCGAGTGCCCGGCGGCGGAGTTCGACGAGAGCGCCGCCGAGTGGGTGGCGAGCGACCGCGCGCTCACGCTGGCGGTGGAGGACCAGCTCGCGCGGGAGCTCGGGCTCGACGCCGGCGAGATCCTGCTGGACTACCCGGCGAAGACGCAGATGCTGGGACTCGACATCCCGGTCGTCCGCCGCGGCGGCCACGTCGAGCGGCTCACGGAAGCGGGGCTGGCCGGCGCGATCAACCTCCCTTCCCTCTCCCAGCAGCTCTACCGCTCGGCGCGCTGGCTGCGCGTCTTCGTGGCCAGCCCCGTGACGCTTCCGCACGGGCCGCTGCTGGCGCTCCTGCAGCGGCCGGCCGAGGAGGTGCGCCGCGCGCTGGAGTCCGGCGGGGCGCTGCTGGGCTCGCGCTAGGCGGGCGCTCTAGCCCGCCGTGCGGCGGCTCCGGCCGCGCGCCTCCGCCAGCTTGCGGCCGATCCCGCGGTAGAACGCGGCGTCCTCGCGCCTGCCCTGGTCGTCCAGCGCGATCGCGGCGAGCTCGATGGCGTAGAGGATGTTGCCGAGATAGAGCTCGGCGAGGGCGCCGACGGTCTCGTCAGGCGCGTCAGCCACGCGCGTCGTAGGCGGGCGTCTCGAGCGTCGGGCCGTCCAGGCGGCCGCCGTCGAGCCCTTCCACCTGCACCACGATCGCGGTGATGTTGTCCAGCCCTCCGCGGCCGTTGGCCTCGGAGATGAGCGCGTCCACGATCCGGCCCGGCGCGGCGCGCGAGAGGAGGAGCTGCTGCAGGCGGCGGTCGTCCACCATCCCGGTGAGCCCGTCGCTGGCGACCAGGAAGACGTCGCCCTGCCGGACCTCGCCCACGTAGACGTCCGGCTCCACCGAGTCGCTCGCGCCCACGCAGCGGGTGATGACGTTGCTGTAGGGGTGGTAGCGCGCCTGCTCCGGCGTGAGGTAGCCGGCGTCCACCTGCTCCTGCACGTAGGAGTGGTCCTTCGTCAGCTGGCGGAGCGTGCCGTCGCGCAGCAGGTAGACCCGCGAGTCGCCCACCTGGCCGATCAGGTAGCGGTCGCCGGCGAGCAGCAGCACGGACGCCGTCGTGCCCATCCCCTGCTTGTCCACCTCCGCGAGCGTGCGCCGGAAGATCGCCTGGTTGGCGTTCTTGAGCGCCGAGGTGACGTGCGGCACCACGCCGTCGTTCAGGTCCTTGATGTTGGCGAGCTCGCGGGTCACGATCTGCACCGCCATCTCGCTTGCCACCTCGCCCGCCGCGTGGCCTCCCATGCCGTCCGCGACGATGAACAGCCCGCGCGTCGGGTCGGCGTCGGCATAGAAGCTGTCTTCGTTCCCCGCGCGGATCATTCCGACGTGGGAGTTCGCGGCGTGAACGAGCTGCACTAGGATCCTGAAGGATGAGAGGGGCGGCCGCTCCGCTGAGCGCCGACGCCGCGTCTGGGCGTGCCGCGTGCCCAGCCCCCCGCGAGAGGCCGTGCCGCGGGGCCGCCGGGGGACGGCGTGCCCACGAAACTACGCCCCGCCCGCAGGGCTGGCAAGCGGCGCGCCGGCCGGCGGGCGGACGGCCGCCGGGCCCCCGAGCGCCGCCGAGAACTCGCCGGCCTGGAGCCGGTAGAGCCGCTCGTACAGCCCGCCGCGCGCCAGCAGCTCGCGGTGCGCGCCGCGCTCCACGATCTCGCCGTGGTGCAGGACGAGGATCTCGTCCGCGTCCACGATGGTGCTCAGGCGGTGCGCCACGGCGATGGTCGTCCGCCCGCGCATGAGCACGCGGAGCGCCTCCTGGATCTCCGCCTCCACCTCGCTGTCCACGGCGCTCGTCGCCTCGTCGAGGAGCAGCAGCGCGGGGTCGGCCGCGATGGCGCGCGCGAAGGAGAGCAGCTGCCGCTCCCCCACGCTGATCGACGCGCCACGCTCGCCGAGCTCGTGGGCGTAGCCGCGCGGCAGGTGCCGGATCACCCGGTCGGCCCCCACCCGCTCCGCCGCCGCCACCACCTCGGCGTCGCCGAGCGGCGCCGAGAGTCGGATGTTCGAGGCGACGTCCCCGGCGAAGAGGAAGATGTCCTGCTGCACGTAGCCGATGCGCCGCCGCAGCTCGGCGAGCGGCATCGCGCGGATGTCCACCCCGTCCACGAGGATCCGGCCGCGCTGCGGGTCGTAGAAGCGCATCAGGAGCGTGACGATGGTGGACTTCCCGGCGCCCGTGTGCCCCACGAGCGCCACCGTCTCGCCCGGCCGCGCCACGAAGCTCACGCCCCGCAGCACCCACTGCGGCTCCCCGGGCGGCGCGCTCGTCGAGTCGGCGCCCTTCCCGCCCGCCCGGTCGCCGCTGGCCCCGTCGCCGCTGGCGCCGTCACCACCCACCCCGTCGCCGCCGGCTGGCGCCAGGGCGGCCGGCTGGCCGTAGGTGAACCAGACGTCCTGGAACTCCACCGTCACGCCGCGCGCGGCGGGCAGGGGCGCCGCGGCCGCGGTCGAGGGCACGGCGGCTGCCGCCTCCTCCGGCTCGGTGTCCAGCAGCTTGAAGATCCGCTCGGAGCTCGCCATGGCCTGCTGGAGCGTGTTGAACTTGTCGCTCAGGTCCTGGAGGGGCTGGAAGAAGCGGCGCACGAGCTGGAGGAACGCCGCCACCGTGCCCACGGTGAGCGTCCCCGCGTCCACCCGCCCGGCGGCGGCCACGATCAGGCTCGCGAGCGCCACCGAGGTGAGCACCTCGATCGCCGGGAAGTACAGGGCGTAGATGGTGATCGACGCGAGGTGCGCGTCCAGGTGGTGGCGGTTCAGCCGGTCGAAGCGCGCCGCCTCCGCGCGCTCGCGCCCGAAGAGCTGCACCACGCGCATCCCCGCGAGCCGCTCCTGAAGGAAGGCGTTGATGCGCGCGAGGCGCGTGCGGATCTCCCGGTAGGCGTCGCGCACCCGCACCCGGAACAGGTGCGACACGAGCCAGACGAACGGGATGACGGCGAAGCTGGCCAGCGCCAGCCGCCAGTCGACCACGACCATCATCACGCTGATGGCGAGGAGGGTGAACAGGTCGCCGAGGCCGGCCACGACCCCGGCCGTGAACAGCTCGTTGAGCGCCTCGACGTCCGACGTCACCCGCGTGATGAGGCGGCCGACCGGGTTCCGGTCGAAGAAGGCGATCGAGAGGCGCTGCAGGCGCGCGAAGATCTCCATCCGGAGGTCCCGCATCACGCGCTGGCCGAGCAGGCTCGTGAGCATCGTCTCCGCGTAGGTGCAGACGAACTGCAGCACGAGCGAGAGCGCGAAGAGCAGGGCGGCCGTCGCCACCATGCCGGTGTCGCGCGCCGGCAGGGCGACGTCGATCACCCGGCGGGTGAGCAGGGGGCCGACGAGCTGGAGGGCGCCGTCGACGAAGAGGAAGAGCACCGCGGCGAGGACGAGGCCGCGGTACGGGCGTACGTACACGAGCAGCCGGCGCATCAGCCGGCCGTCGTAGACCTTGCCGAGCGCGTCTTCCTCGTGGATGGAGGCGGGAGCGGTCACAGACGAAGGGGTAACAGCGCGGCGCGACCGACGGCTAGGGGCGCCGCCGCCCCACCGGCGGCCCCGACGGACGGGCGCCCGCGCGCGGTCCGCCGCCGGTCGGCTCCGGACGCGACGGCTGCGGACGCGACGGCTGTGGTACGCGGGTTGCACTTCGACCGGACACACGCAGTTCCACACCTGGAGGAACGTATGGGCATTCTGGCTTGGATCGTCGTGGGTCTGATCGCTGGCGCGATCGCGAAGGCCATCATGCCGGGTCGCGACCCCGGCGGCATCATCGTCACGATGTTGATCGGAATCGTGGGCGCGTTCCTGGGGGGGTTCCTCGGCAGTCTCGTGACCGGGCGCGGCTTCCAGGGGTTCGACCTCGTCAGCATCCTTCTGGCGATCGTCGGCTCGCTGATCCTGCTCTGGATCTACCGTCTCACCACGCGTTCGCGCACGGTATAACCGCGCTTCGCGTGTAGCACGGCTCGACAATCGGAGCACGGGTGCCGCTCTGGCTCTACTGGATCCTACTCGGGCTCTTGGCGGGCACGCTCGCCAAGTTCCTGGTGCCAGGGCGGGACCCTTCCGGTTGCATTGTCACCGTAGTGCTCGGAATCGTCGGCGCCTTCATCGGCGGCTTCATCGGCACCTGGCTCGGGTGGGGCCGGGTGACGAGCGGGAGCTTCGACCCCCGCTCGATCGCCCTGGCGACGCTCGGCGCCATCGTCATCCTCCTCATCGGGCGCCTCCTCCGCCGACGGCTCTAGCCCTACGGTTTCTCTTCGCCCCGCCGCGGGTTAGCTTTCCTCCGTGAAAGACCGCATCCTCGTCCGCGGCGCGCGGCAGCACAACCTCAAAAACATCGACGTCGAGATCCCGCGACGCACCTTCACGGTGGTCACGGGACCGTCCGGCTCGGGCAAGAGCTCGCTGGCGTTCGACACGATCTACGCCGAGGGGCAGCGCCGGTACGTCGAGAGCCTCTCCGCGTACGCCCGGCAGTTCCTGGAGCGGATGGAGAAGCCGGACGTCGACTCGATCGACGGGCTGAGCCCCGCGGTCGCGATCGAGCAGAAGAACCCGACCAAGACGTCGCGCTCCACGGTCGGCACCGCCACCGAGATCTACGACTACCTGCGCCTGCTCTGGGCGCGCGTCGGCCGCACCTACTGCCCCAAGTGCGGGCGCGAGCTGCGTCCCGACACGGTGCAGTCGGTGAGCGACGTGGTGCTGGCGCTCCCTCCGGGCGCCCGCTTCGCCGTCGCCTTCCCGCTCAAGCTGTCCAAGGCGGTCACCCACGAGGTGATCGTCGAGAACCTGCGCGCGCAGGGCTTCGTGCGCGTGAGCGTCGGCGGCGCCCTCAAGCACCTCGACGACGTGGCGACGGAGAGGGTCGACCTGACGAAGGCGGAGGATCTGCTCGTCGTCGTCGACCGCCTCGCCGTGTCGCCGGAGGCGGCCGGTCGGCTGGCGGACGCCGTGGGCACGGCGTTCAACGAGGGCGACTGCGACGCGGCAATCCTCCTCTCGGAGCCGGTCGCGGACCCCACCGCGGCCCTCGCCGGGACGGCGCCGCGCCTGACGACCGTGCTCCGCTTCACCGAGCGGTTCGAGTGCCCGAACGACGGCACGCGCATGCCGGCGCCGACCCCGCAACTCTTCTCCTTCAACAACCCGCGCGGGGCGTGCCCCACCTGCAACGGCTTCGGCGCGGTGCTCGAGTACGACGAGGCGCTGATCGTCCCCTACCCGGAGCGCACGCTCCGCGAC
>Ga0307411_10000326_pt1 | contig 15889 bp, 14 predicted proteins | sample DK1Ometagenome_2_FD_203712 | JGI IMG/M metagenome (GOLD analysis project Ga0307411, IMG submission 203712) | Maize rhizosphere microbial communities from greenhouse at UC Davis, California, United States - DK15-O-1 | ecosystem: Host-associated > Plants > Roots > Rhizosphere > Soil | place: USA...
CATCTTCGACATCGGCTCGACGACGTCGCCCGGCCACGGCTCCGGCAGCGGGCCGTGCTGGTCGACGCCGCCCGGTGCGTACAACGACGGGCGGTCGCCGGCCGCGGCCGGGGGCGCCGAGACGCTGCGTGCGCCGGACTCCAGGAATTTCAGGATGTCCTTCTTCGTCACGCGGCCGGCCACGCCCGAGCCCTGCATGGCGCCGATCTCGACGCCGTGCTCCGCGGCGATTTTCCGCACGAGCGGCGACGACTTGGTCCGTACCCGCTGCTCGAAGGTACTGCCGTTGCCCGACGCAGGTCGTGCCGCCGCGGGGGCACCGCCCGCCGAGGCGGCGATCTGTCCGGGCGCGGCGGGAGTCGCTGTCGCGTCCCGCGCGGGGGCACTCGCACCCGTCCCAGCGCCGCTCGACCGGCCCGCGGCCCCGCCACCCACCACCGGCGCCCCGCCGGGGCTGCGCGCTCCCCCCTCCCCCCCCGCCGGGGCGTCACCGGCCCCCGCCGGAGCCGCCGGGGCGGCGATGGTCGCGCCCTTCTCGGTCTCGATCCGCGCCACGAGGGTCTGCACTGGCACCGTCTGACCCTCGGTAACGAGCACCTCGGCGAGCACGCCCGCGGTCGGTGCGGGGATCTCGGCGTCCACCTTGTCGGTCGAGATCTCGAAGATCGGCTCGTCGCGCTTCACCTCGTCGCCGACCTTTTTCAGCCACTTCGAGAGCGTGCCCTCCGCGATCGACTCGCCCATTTGGGGCATGATGACGTCCACGCGCGCCACTAGCCTAACCTCGCTCTGAGTTGGTCGTCTCGGCATCGCTGTGCCGCAGACGCATGAGGGTCAAGAGAGGAAGTGTAATCACGCCGACCAGCATTCCCACGGCCGCGTACTTGTACCAGTCGCAGGTCGGGAGCTCGGGACACTTGGGGGCCCCGGTGATCGAGGCGACGATCTTCGAGATCAGGACGCCGATCATGCCACCACTGAAGAGACCCGCGACGGCCGTCACGCACCCGACGCCGACGTTGCGCGCCACGAGCTCCGACGGCGGCCGCCCGCCGGCTACTGGCCGCTCCGGCGCCCCGGCCATGCTAATACCGCGCCAGGTGCTGGACCGCCTTGACGATGTCGGCCGTCTGCGGGAGCACGTAATCCTCGAGGGGCGGCGCGTACGGCAGCGGGACGTCCGCGGCGGTAACGCGCAACACCGGCGCGTCCAGCCACTCGAACGCCTGCTCGTTGATCCGCGCCGTGATCTCCCCGGCGACCCCGCCAGTGCGCGTGTCCTCGTGGACGATGAGGACGCGGTTCGTCTTCCGCACCGTCGCCACGATCGCCTCGTCGTCCATCGGCAGTAGGGAGCGGAGGTCGAGCACCTCCACCGAGATTCCGTCCTCGCGCTGCAACTGCTCCGCCGCCTCGAGGGCCTTCCAGACGGTCGCGGCGTACGTGATGATCGAGACGTCCGTGCCCTCGCGCGCAACCCGGGCCTTGCCGATGGGCACGACGTGGTCGCCGGCGGGAAGCACTTCCTTGACGCGCCGGTACAAGTACTTGTGCTCGAAGAACAGAACACAGTCGTCATCGCGGATCGCCGCCTTGAGCAGACCCTTGGCGTCGGCCGCGGTCGCGGGGTAGACGATCTTGAGCCCGGGCGTGTGGAGGAACGCGGCCTCGGGGTTCTGCGAGTGAAACGGCCCGCCGCGAACGTAGCCGCCGCTCGGCCCGCGCACGACCATCGGGCACGGGAGGAAGGCCCGGTATCGCGCCGTGGCAACGTAGTTCGTGAGGATGTCGTACGCGCACGAGATGAAGTCGATGAACTGCATCTCGCAGACGGGGCGCATCCCCATGTGCGCGACCCCCGCGGCCGCGCCGACGATGGCCGCCTCGGCGATCGGCGTGTCGATGACGCGCTGCTCGCCGAACCGCGCCAGCAACCCCTCCGTCACCTTGAACGCACCGCCGTACGCGCCGATGTCCTCGCCGAGGCAAAGGACGGTCTCGTCCCGCGCCATCTCCTCGAAGAGCGCCTCGCGGATCGCTTCGAGGTAGGTCGTCTCCACGGCCGTCTCCGGCCGCGCGGGCGCCGACGCCGCGGGCGTCCGCGGCGCCACCGTCTCAGCCATCCTGCCGCACCTCGTCACTCCGCGCGTCGTCGAAGGTTCCCCAGCCCGCCGGCCGCTCGTGCGCGTCGACCGCGGAGCGCACGCCGCGCCGGAACCAGAGCGGCTCCACGGTGGCGGGCTCGCCGTACACGCCGACGAGCGCGTCGGTCGGCTCGGGCATTGGCGAAGCCTCCGCGGCATCAGTGGCCGCGTCGACGATCTCCTGAACGCGCCGGTCGACGGCGGACAGCTCGTCGGCGGTCACGCCGTCGCCGTTGGTCAGCGCGCGCACGTACCGGTCGATCGGATCGTTCTCCGCCGCCCAGCGGTCGATCTCGCCCGGCGGCACGTAGCTCTGGTTGTCGTGCTCCGCGTGCCCCTTGCGGCGGTACGTGATCAGCTCGATCAGCGTCACGCCGCCGCCGGCACGCGCGCGATCCACCGCGCGCTTGGTGACGTCGTAGACGGCGAGCACGTCGTTGCCGTCGGCCTGCTCGCCGGGGATCCCGTATCCGACCGCCTTCTCCTTCAGGTGGGTGACGGCGGTCTGCTTGTGGAGGGGCGTCGAGTACGCGTAGCCGTTGTTCTCGACGACGACGACCATCGGCAGCCGCTGCACGGCGGCGAAATTGATCCCTTCGTGGAACGCGCCCGTCGAGGTCGCGCCGTCACCCACGTAGACGAGCACGACGCGGTCCTGGCGCCGCAGCCTGAACGACAGCGCCACGCCGGCCATCACCGGCACCATGTCGCCGAGGTGAGAGATCTGGCCGACGAATCCCCGGTCCAGGTCCCCGAAGTGGATGTTCAGCTCGCGGCCGCGCGTCGGCGAGTCGCCCTTGGCCATGTACTGACGGATGACCTCCGCGGGCTCGGCGCCCTTGACGAGCATGGACCCCAGGTTGCGGATGAGCGGCGACAGGATGTCGCGCCGCTCCAGGGCGTACGCGCTCCCGACTGCGTCGGCCTCCTGACCGAGCGACCGGAAGAGTCCCCCGACGACCTTAGTCTGTCGGTAGAGATTGACGAGCCGCTCCTCGAGCGCGCGCGTCAACCGCATGTAGTAGTAGAGTTCGAGCCTCTGCTCGCGCGACAGTCCGTCGGACGGCCGGGAGTCGGGACTGCCGACCCGTCCCGACTCCCGGCCTTTCCGGATTGCCTTCGCCATCAGTACCCCGCCGCCAGCTTGTGCGCCGGGTCGGCGCGCCGGTGAACCTGGACGAAATACTTCTTGACGTTCTTGTCGAGCCGGCTCTCGCCAATCTGGTCGGTCACGACCTCGATGAACGTGTAGTGTCCACCTTCGGGGCGTGCCGAGAGGGTCATCGTGCCGAGGGGCCCGGTGTAGGTCCGCGTGCGCGGGCCGCTCGCGGTTGCGGCGAGGCCGAGCGGCGGAAAAAACTCGTCGGCGACCGCGAGCGCGTCCGCCGGCACGAGGGTGGTGCGATGGAAGTGACGCATTCGTGACGAATGTCTCGCGTGGCGGCCGCTCACCGAGCGGCGCGAACGTCCTGCATCCAGTCCATCCGCTCGATCTTGTGAAGCGTGTCGGGGCGGAACTGCAGCCCCACCGCCCACTCTCCCGCCGTGATGTAGCGCAGCGTGGCGTAGTAGGTGCCAAGCTCGGGACCGGGCTCGAGCGCGTCCCAGGTACGCGCACTGTCACGACTCATCGCGAAGATGCGCCCTTCCCCACCCTCGACGGGCTGGCCGGACTTCTTGTCGCGTACGACGACCTTGTAGACGATGCGCTCGTTGGCACGCGGCGGCAGAGGGTCCGTCGAGATCCGGAACGCCAGGCTGTCGGTCCACATGCGGATGTCGGTATTCGGCTGCGACGGTCCGCACGAAGCGAGGGACGAGAGGAGAGGGACGAGGGAAGAGAGCGCGACGAGCGCCCAGTGCCTCCGCACCCGGCGCGCCCTCCGCGTCCTGGCGGGCCCGTCGTCCCTCGTCACTCGTCCCTCATGCGTAATACTCCAGCCCGAGGTGCGTGATCTGCTCTTCGCCCATGAGGTGGCGCAGCGTGTTCTTCAGCTTCGTCTGCTGAATGAACAGGTCGTGCTCGGGCTGCAAGCCGGGCGCCGCCATCGGGCTCTTGTAGTAGAAGCTCAGCCACTCCTGGATCCCCCGCATCCCCGATCGCTGCGCGAAGTCGGAAAAGAGCGCCAGGTCGAGGGCAATCGGCGCCGCGAGGATCGAATCGCGGCAGAGGAAGTTGACCTTGATCTGCATGGGGTACCCCATCCACCCCACGATGTCGATGTTGTCCCAGCCTTCCTTGTTGTCCCCGCGGGGCGGGTAGTAGTTGATCCGCACGACGTGGGAGAAGCCGTCGTAGAGGTCCGGGTACTTGTCGGGCTGCAGGATGGTGTGCAGCACCGACAGCTTCGACTCTTCCTTCGTCTTGAAGGACGCGGGGTCGTCGAGCACCTCGCCGTCGCGATTGCCGAGGATGTTCGTCGAGTACCAGCCGGCGAGGCCGAGCATGCGCGCCTTGATGCCCGGCGCGATGACGGTCTTCAACCAGGTCTGGCCGGTCTTGAAGTCCTTTCCCGAGATCGGCACGCCGCGGTCGTTCGCGAGCTGCACCAGGCACGGCAGATCGACGGTCAGGTTCGGTGCGCCGTTGGCGAACGGGACCCCCTCCATCAGCGCGGCGTACGCGTACAGCATCGACGGGGCGACGGCGTCGTCGTTCCGCTCCATCGCCTTCTCGAACTGTTCGAGCGTGGCGTGCTGCGGCCCGGGCCTGATGTAGGTCTCGGTCGACGCGCACCACACCATCACGAGGCGGTCGAGGCGGTTGCGCGTCTTGAAGTCGCGGATGTCCTGCCGGAGCTGCTCGGCCAGGTCGCGCTTGGTCTTGCCCTGCTTGACGTTGTTGCCGGTGATGCGGGCGACGTACTTGTTGTCGAACACCGCGGGCATCGGCTTGATGGCGCTCAGGAAGTCGGAGATCGGCTCCAGATCCTTCGCCTCGAGCACCCCGGCCTTGCAGGCGGCGGTGAGGGCGTCGTCCGGGATGGGGTCCCAAGCGCCGAAGACGATGTCGTCCAGCTCCGCGAGCGGGACGAACTCCTTGATCAGCGGCGACCGATTCTCGGTACGCTTGCCGAGTCGGATCGTCGCCATCTGCGTGAGCGACCCGATCGGCTTCGACAGCCCTCGTCGGACGCTCTCGACGCCCGCCATGAACGTCGTCGCCACGGCGCCGAGTCCCGGGGTCAGGATGCCGAGCTTGCCAGTGGCAGGCCGGATGCCCGGCCGGTTTTCAGTTTCAGGGGAACCCTGCACGGGTTTCATTCTCCTTTCAGGCCTTTCAAGAGTGGGCGCCGCGGCGTGTGGCGGCTGAACGTCGGCGCCGGTGCGGCGAGGCCGCCAGCCGCACGAACGCGCTCGGCGTCGGCGCCGGCCGTCACCTTGTAGACGTACATGACGCGCTGTATGGCGGTGATCCAGGCCGTCACGGTGAGCAGCACCACGATGCCGGTCAGCACCCACCCGTTCAGCGCCAGCCCGAAAAACGCCTGCGGAGCTGACAGGAGAGTGACGCGCTCCGGCCGCTGCATGATGCCCACCTTGGCATCGATCCCGAGGGCCTCGGCGCGCGCGCGGGTGTAGCTGGTGAGGTACGTCCCGATGATGCCAAGCAGGCACGTCACGACCATGGGGACACTGCGGTGCACGGAGTCCAGCGCGAAGAACGCCGCCAAGCCGCCGAGCACGAAGCCGTCCGCCACGCGGTCGAGCGTGGAGTCGTAGAATGCGCCGAAGACCGTCGAGCGGCCCGTGCGGCGAGCGACGGTTCCGTCGAGCACGTCGAACAACGCGGTGAGACCGAGAAACCAGCCCGCCGTACGAATGTGCCCCGTTCCATAGATCACGCCGCCCGTCATCGAACAGAGCGTGCCGACGGTCGTGATGACGTTCGGGCTGACGCGCCAGCGGACGAGCAGGTCGGCGACGGGCTCAATGACCCGCAGGTAGCCGTTCTTGATGGCTTCCCACAGCTGTCTCATTCCGACGGGGGTGCGCGGCCTAAGGATGGGGTTCGCCTCCCCCTCGGAAGGCTCCGGGAAGCGGGATGAAGGCGGACGGGCCGGAGCGTCGGCTCCGGCCCGTAAAGGTATTTCGCCAGCACGGCCGTTAGCAACCGCCGAGACTCACGCGACTTACGGGACTTGCCAGTTATAGGTCCCGGTGAGCACGACGTTGTCCTTCGTGTACGTCCGCGTGCCGTCGACCGTGCGAGCCTTGAGCGATACGGACGCGCCCGTCGCGATTCCTTGCACCGCGAGTGTCTCGGTGCTGTTGGCCGGCACCTGCCGGAGGAACACGTCCGACCCGGCGGACACGACGTAGACGTTCACGGCCTGGGACAGGTTGTTCGTCATCTGCACGGCCACTTCGGCGGCGGGCTGGGGGCCGGACCGCACCTCGACCTGCCGACCTCCGCAGGCGGTGGCGACGGCGAGCATCAACGCGGCAGCCAACGCTTTCATAACGAGCCTCGATCAAGGGTAAGGGAGCTTGCCACTCCGACGCGGGGGCCGACGGCCCCCGAAGCGACCACGTCGCCGGCCGCCCCGTGGGTTTGCAAGACACATGCGCGGGGCGGGATCGCAGGGATGAGGGATGAGGGAAGAGTGGAGCGCTCTAGCGACTCTCGGCGGTCGCATCCGGTCCAATCATCGGTAGAGGAGAAATTGGCGCGCGCGCTCCGAGAACGCTACCACGTCCGGCAGGGACCGGTCGATCACGGCGTCGGGGTCCTCACCGCGGATCAGCGCCTGACGCGCCGCGGGACTGCCGAAGCGCAGATCGAACGCGCGGTCCGCGATCGAGAGCGAGTCGCCGGCGGTCTTGGCGAGCGCCCACAGGATCGCGGCACCCACCCGGCCGGCGTGCACGCGGTCTCGGTCGGTGACGACGATTCGCACGCCGGGGATCTGGCGGCCGCCGTACTTCTTGTCGCCGGGATCGCGGGGGACGAAGGTTTCGGCCTCGAAGCGGACGCCGGCCAGCTCGCGCTCCTCGAGCAACGCCGCCGTGGCGCGCGCGTCGAGCCACGGCGCGCCGAAACGCTGAAAGGGCTCGGCGGTGCCGCGCCCTACCGAGACGTTCGAGCCTTCGAACGCCACGAGCGAGGGGTAGAGGAGTGCGCTCGTGAGCGACGGCAGGTTCGGGGAGGGGCGGATCCACGGCAGTCCTGTCTGGTCGAACCATATCTCGCGCCGCCATCCAGACATCGGCACGACGTGCAGCTCCGCCCCGATGCCGAGTACCGTGTTATAGTAGCGCGCCAGCTCGCCCATCGTCATTCCGTGCCGAAGGGGGAACGGGTATAATGCGTACGCCAGCCCCGGCCGGCCGGGCGCGGGCTCCTCCGGGTTGGCAAGCCCCGAATCGAGCATCGGCCCGTCGCGACGGACACCGTTGAGCGGCGCGGGTCGGTCGAGCACGATGAACGCCACCCCGTTGCGCTTGGCGGCTCGGAGCGAGTAGACGAGGTTGCCGACGTAGGTCCACGTCCGTGTGCCGATGTCCTGGAGGTCGAAGACCAGCGCCTCCAGCCCGCGCAGGGTACTGTCGGGCGGCGCGATGGTGGCGGTGGTATAGAGGGAGTGAACGGGCAGGCCGGTTCGCTCGTCGATTCGACTCTCGATGTTCGTGCGGTCCTCGGTGCCGCGGATGCCGTGCTCGGGCGAGAAGAGAGTCACCAGGCGCACGCCCGCGGAGCTCGCGCGCGGGTCCGTCTTGAGCAGGTCGGCATCCGAGACCCCGCGTTCGTCCACCCCGGTCTGGTTGGTCAACAGCCCAATGGTCTTTCCCCGAACCAGGTGCACGCTGTCGTCGAGCAGCACGGAGATGCCGGGCCGCACGTGACCGGCCGCCGCGTGCCCGGCGCCCCTCCCCTCGCGCGGTGGGCCGCCAGCGCCGGACGAGCACGCCGAGGTGACCGCGGAGCCAAGCGTCGCGGCCCCGATGACGAGCACCCTCGCCCACTGCCGCTTTTGATGCATTCGCCCTCTCGATCGCTCCGGATATGGTTGTGCCCGTTGCTCGGCTCGTCGGCGCTCGGCGCCCTGGCCCTTGCCACGTCGGCGTGCGCCGCGGCGAATGTGGCTTCAGCCTCCTCTGCCGCGGGCGGGCCGCCGGGCGGACGAGTGTCGTGGGCGAACGATAACCTCACGAGCGAACGCGTGACGGCCCTCTCGGACAGCGTGCGCCGCGTGATGGTCCAGGCGCTCCGCGATAGCGCTTTCCCCGGTGCGTACGCCGTGGTCGGCAACCACGCCGGCGTGCTCACGGCCTACGGAGTGGGGCGGCTCGACTGGGCTCCGTCGCCGACCCCGGACGACCACACGCACTGGGACCTCGCGTCGCTCACCAAGGTGGTCGGGCTGACGACCGCGATCATGCAGCTGGTCGAGACCGGAGTCGTCTCGCTCGACGCGCCGGTGCAGCGCTACCTGCCGGAATGGAGCGGCCCTGGCAAGGAGCGCGTCACCGTTCGACAGCTCCTCACGCATTCGTCCGGCCTCCCTGCCTGGCGCGCCCTGCGGGAGCACGCGACAAGCCCGGCCGAGGCGTTGGCGCTCGTCTACGCCACGCCGCTCGACACACTGCCGGGGACTCGGATGGTCTACAGCGACCTCGGCGCGATTCTTCTCGGCCGGGTGGTCGAGCGCGCGTCGGGGGAGCGCCTCGACCTGTACCTCCAGCGCCGAGTGTTCGCGCCGTTGGCGATGCATTCGACCGGGTTTCGACCCCCTTGGAGCCTGCGCGAGCGGGTCGCTCCGACCGAGTACGATTCGGTGCGCGGGGGCCTCGTGCGCGGCGAGGTGCACGATGAAAACGCCTACCTGTTGGGCGGGGTGTCCGGTCACGCGGGGCTCTTCTCGACCGCGCACGACCTGACGCGCTTCGCGCGCATGTACCTGAACGGCGGCGAGCTCGACGGCGTGCGCATCGTATCACCCGCCACGATCGCCGAGTTCACCCGCGTGCAGAATGCCCGGCTCTCCCACCGGGCCCTGGGGTGGGAGACGCCGACCGGAGCCAACTCCGGCGGACACCGGGTGTCGGGACGCGCGTTCGGCCACACCGGCTTCACCGGAACGTCGTTGTGGATTGACCCCACGCGCGATGCGTTCGTCCTCCTCTTGAGCAACCGCGTGAACCCGACGCGCGACAACCGCCGGATCGTCGCCGTCCGCGTCCTGCTCGCCGACGCGGTCATGGCCGCGCTCGGCGAGCCGTCGGCCGCGAGCGCGTCGCCGCCGACCGCACCGGTCGGACCGTCGGCGCGCACCTCGTCACCCTCCACCGTGCAGCATCAATGACCCTCAGCGTCATCGACTGGGCGATCGTCTTGGGCTACTTCGCCCTCTCGACCGTCATCGGCTTCATCTTCACGAAGCGCGGCGGCGAGAGCCTCGACGAGTACTTCCTGTCCGGGCGGCAGGTGCCGTGGTGGCTCGCCGGCGCGGCCATGGTCGCGACCACGTTTGCGGCCGACACGCCGCTCGTCGTGACCGGGTTGGTGGCCGCGAAGGGCGTTGCCGGCAACTGGATTTGGTGGAACATGGTCATGAGCGGCATGCTCACCGTGTTCTTCTTCGCCCGCCTCTGGCGGCGCGCGCGCGTCATGACGGACGTCGAGTTCGCCGAGATCCGGTACGCTGGGCGACCCGCCGCGTTCCTGCGCGGATTTCGCGCGCTATACCTCGGGATCGCCATCAACCTCATCATCATGGGGTGGGTGACGCGGGCTATGATCAAGATCCTGACGATCTCGCTCGGCATCTCGCCGTTCGTTGCCGTCGGGCTCTGCTTCGTGATCACGGTGGCCTACTCCGTAGCGGCCGGACTCTGGGCCGTGCTCTGGACAGACCTCGTTCAATTCGTGATCAAGATGTCCGCGGTCATCGTGCTCGCGGTGTACGCCGTGCGCGCGGTGGGCGGCATGGACGCGCTCAAGAGCAAGGTGGCGACCCACTTCGGGAGCGAGACGGCCGCCCTCAGCGTGCTGCCGCTCCGCATCACGCCCAACGGTCTGGAGGCCTACGCCTGGATGCCGTTGCTGGCGCTCGGCGTATTCCTGTCGATGCAGTGGTGGGCAGCCTACTACCCGGGTGCGGAGCCGGGCGGCGGGGGCTACGTGGCGCAGCGCATCTTCTCCGCGAAGACCGAGCGCGACGGCGTCCTCGCGACGCTGTTCTTCCAGGTCGCCCACTACGCCTTGCGCCCGTGGCCGTGGATCGTGACCGGGTTGGCGACCGTGGTGCTTTACCCGACGCTCGAGGACAAGGAGGCCGGGTACGTGCACGCCTTCGTGGACCTGCTTCCGACGCCGTGGCGCGGGTTCATGCTGGCCGGCTTCGCGGCCGCGTACATGTCGACGATCGGCACGCACCTCAACTGGGGCGCGTCGTACCTCGTGAACGACTTCTACAAGCGGTTCGTGAAGAAAGACGCGACCGAAAAGCACTACGTCGCCGTCGGCCGGCTGGCGACCATCTTCCTCTTCCTCGCCTCGATCGCCGTCACGTCGCAGCTCTCCTCGGTGGAGCAGGCGTGGAGGTTCCTCCTCGCGATTGGCGCCGGGACGGGTCTCGTGCTGATCCTCCGGTGGTACTGGTGGCGGATCAACGCCTGGAGCGAGATCAGCGCCATGATCGCGTCGTTCGTGGTATCGATGGCGATGATGTTCGTCGTCCCGAACCCGTTCCGCGCCGGCGATCCGAACGCCGACGCCTGGGTGATGATCGTCACCGTGGCGGTGAGCACGGTGGTCTGGCTGACGGTCACCTTCATGACCTCGCCGGAGCCGGCGGCAACGCTGGAATCGTTCTATCGGCGGGTGCGCCCGGGCGGCCCGGGGTGGGTGCCGGTGAGCGAGCGAGCCGGCTTCGGGCGGGAGCGCATACCGGGCGGCGCCCTGGCCTGGACCAACTGGGTGGCGGGGATCATCGCGGTGTACGCGACGCTGTTCGGCATCGGCAAGTTGGTTTTCGGGTACACCAGCACCGGCCTCGGGATGCTCGCGGTCGCGGCCGCGGCCTTCGCCTGGATCGCCCGCTCGTTCCAGAACGACCCCGCCACCCCGCAGCCCGTCCGCGACGCCGAGCCGGTCGCGGCAGACTAGGGCGGCGCGCTTAACTGCGGCTCTCGGCTCTCGGCGCTCGGCGCTCGGCGCTCGGCGCTCGGCGCTCGGCGCTCGGCGCTCGGCGCTCGGCGCTCGGCGCTCGGCGCTCGGCTGGGGTGGTGGTGAGGAACGGCTCGGCGCGAGGGACGTCCTCCTGCCCTTTCTGCCGTAGCCGAGAGCCGAGAGCGGAAAGCCGAGAGCCGCAGTTCTTGAAGCGGACCCGGCGCGCGGCTAGATTTCAGGCATTCGGCGCGAGCCGTTCGCGCCAGACCTCCAGGGGGTTTACCATGAGCACAGCACAGCAGCCCGATGTGGCGCTCACCGTAACGCCGGTCGCGGCCGTCGAGGTGAAGCGCTTTATGGACGCCGAGGGGGTTTCGCCCGCCGAAGGCGGGCTGCGCGTGGCCGTCCAGCCGGGCGGCTGCAGTGGGTTCAAATACAGCCTGCTGATCGAGGACAAGAGCGCCGAGGACGACCTGGTGCTCCAGAACGACGGGTTCAACGTGTTCGTCGACCCGTTCTCCGCGCAGTACATCAACGGGGTCACCATCGACTACGTCTCGTCGATGCAGGGCTCTGGCTTCACCTTCAAGAACCCGAACGCGACCGGCGGCTGCGGCTGCGGCAGCTCGTTTTCGGCGTAAGACCGCTTCGGCGCCTCACACGGTCGACGGACCGGTGGTGGGTCCCGACGGGACGGCCGAGCGCCGCGAAGGCCCGCGACTCCTTGAGAGTCGCGGGCCTTCGCGCCGTTGGCGGGCGTGGCGGCGTGCGCGCGTCCGCTACCGGGCCGGCTGCCGGTGACGCGCTCCGTCGCCGACTTTGAAGTAAGGCGGAATCGACACTGGGAGGCGATCCGTGATCGCCGACTGCCCGAGGAGGGCTCGCGCGGCGCCGTCCGGCGAGGCAGAGCCCCGGGCCGCCGTCGGACGCGGGTCCCGGCCAGCAGGTCAGTCGTGGTATCATTCCTTCTGCCGACGCCATACGTCAGGCTGATTCCCCACACCGCCCATGCTGAAAACAGTTCCAGGCACTCGCGCGGACGCCGCAACGGTGGAGGCCCACGAGCCTTCGCCAAATCGCGGGCCTGCTCGCATTCACCACGGCTCGCCCGCCGGCGAGCGCATTCGCACCGTGGTCGTGGACGACCACGAGCACATCGCCCGCCTCGTCGCGAACCGCATCGCGACGCTGGTTCGTGAAAAGGAGGCGGCCGGCGAAATGGCAGTCCTGGGCCTCGCCACCGGGTCGACACCCATCGGCGTGTACCGGGAGCTGATCCGGATGCACCGGGAGGAGGGGCTGAGCTTCGCGCACGTCGCGACGTTCAACCTCGACGAGTATTACCCGATGGGTCCCGACAACCTCCACTCGTACCACCGGTTCATGTGGGAGAATCTCTTCTCTCACATCGACATCGACGTGCGCAACGTGCACATCCCGGCCGGCGACCTGCCGCGCGACCAGGTGGACGACGCGTGCCGGCGGTACGAGGACGAGATCGCCCGCGCGGGCGGCATCGACCTGCAGATCCTCGGCATCGGCAAGACCGGGCACATCGGATTCAACGAGCCCGGTTCCGGCGCGGAGAGCCGCACGCGACTCGTGCACCTCGACAACGTGACGCGGCTGGACGCGGCGGCGGACTTCTTCGGGGAGGAGTACGTCCCGCGGGAGGCGCTGACGATGGGCGTCGCCACGATCCTGGAGGCGCGTGAGATCCTGCTGCTCGCCACCGGCGAGCACAAGGCGCCGATCATACGTCGCGCCGTCGAGGGGGAGGTGGACGTGGAGGTCGCGGCGACGTTCCTGCAGCGTCACCCGAACGCCACGTTCTACGTGGACCGTGCCGCGGCCGCCGAGCTCACGCGCGTGGCCACGCCGTGGCTCATCGATGAAGTCCGCTGGACGCCCGAGCTGGCGGTGCGCGCGGTCGTGTGGCTCTCGCGCGAGACCGGAAAGGCGATCCTCAAGCTGACGCAGCGCGACTACGCCGACCACAAGCTCTCGTCCCTGGTGGCGCGCTACGGGTCGCCCGGCGCGGTGAACGGCGAGGTCTTCAACACCCTCGGCGCCAAGATCCGCGGCAAGAGCAAGCTGCCACGCGGGAAGCGCGTGGTGTGCTTTTCCCCTCACCCGGACGACGACGTCATCTCCATGGGGGGCATTCTCCACAAGCTCGTGCAGAACGGCAACGCGATGACGGTTGCCTACATGACCAGTGGCAACATCGCCGTCTTCGACCACGACGTGCGGCGCTACGTGGACTTCCTGCTCCGCCTCGAGCGCGAGCGGGGCGTGGGCGGCGAGGCCGTGCAGGCGCTCGCCGACCGGATCTACGGCTTCCTCGCCAGCAAGGCGCCCGGCGACGTCGACATTCCCGAGATTCAGGACGTCAAGCGCATCATTCGCGAGAGTGAGGCCGTGAGTGGGTTGGAGGTCATCGGCCTGGGCAAGGAGAACGCCCGCTTCCTGAACCTCCCGTTCTACCAGACGGGCAAGGTGCGCAAGGACCCAATTGGGCCGGCAGACGTGGCGATCGTCCGTGCGCTCCTCGAGGAGGTCCGTCCCGACCTCGTCTTCGTCGCCGGCGACCTCTCCGACCCGCACGGCACGCACCGGATGTGTAAACAAGCGATAGACCAGGCACTGTTGGAGCTCAGCGCGTCGGGAGCCGGGAGTGCCACGCCCGAAATCTGGCTGTACCGAGGCGCCTGGCAGGAATGGCCCGTCACCGACGCCACTTGGCTCGTGCCGATGTCTCAGGAGGAGCTGCGGCTCAAGATCCAGGCGATCTTCAAGCACCAGTCGCAGAAGGACTCGGCGCCCTTCCCCGGCCAGGACGAGCGCGAGTTCTGGCAGCGGGTGGAGCAGCGGAACATGGACACCGCCGCGTTCCTCAACCGGATCGGGCTGGCTGAGTACTACGCGATGGAGGCGTATGTCGTCGGGGAGCCGTGACGCCGGCCCTGCGCCGCGCGTCGCGTGCGTATGACCGCCAACTTCACCTCACTAGACGTCGTCGTCCTGCTCGCCTACCTCGCCGGCACCACGGCGCTCGGCATGTACGTCGGGCGGCGGCAGCGGGACGCGAAGGACTACTTCGTCGCGGACCGCGCGATCCCGTGGTGGGCCGTGCTGTTCTCGGTAGTCGCCAGCGAGACGAGCGCCCTGACGTTCATCAGCATCCCGGGCTTGGCCTACATCGGCAACCTCGGGTTCCTGCAGGTCGTCGCCGGCTACATCCTGGGCCGCATCGTGATCGCCGGCACGCTGCTGCCGCGCTACTATCGCGGTAACCTGGTGACGGCGTACGCCCTGCTCGAGCAGCGCTTCGGCTTGGCCACGCGGCGCTTCACGTCCGTGGTTTTCATGGTAACGCGAGCGATGGCTGACGCGGTCCGGGTCTTCGCGACCGCGATCCCCGTGGCGTTGATCATCGGCTCGTCCGTGCCGCGCGAGTACGTAATGCCGGTCGCGATCCTCATCCTGGGCGCGCTCACCGTGGTCTACACGTACCGCGGCGGGATGAAGGCAGTCGTGTGGACGGAGCTCCTCCAGGCCGGTGTCTATCTGCTGGGCGGGATCTCCGCGGTAATCCTGATCGGGCGAGCCGTGGACGGGGGCTGGAGCGCGATCCTCGACACCGCGCGCGCGAGCGGGAAGCTCCAGGCGATCGACACGTACGCCGGCTTCGACCGCCCGCACACAGTTCTCGCGGGGCTGCTGGGAGGCGCGTTCCTGTCGATGGCGTCGCACGGCGCCGACCAGCTCATCGTCCAGCGCCTCCTCTCCTCGCGGAGCCTCAAGGACGCGCAGCGCGCGCTGGTGGGCAGCGGGATCGTCGTGTTCGCCCAGTTCACGCTTTTCCTACTGATCGGCGTTGGCCTGTTCGTCCTCTACGGCGGGCGTCAGTTCTCGGCCCCTGACGCGATCTTCCCCACGTTCATCGTCGAGCGGATGCCGCCCGGCCTCACGGGCCTGGTGGTGGCCGCGATCGTCGCCGCCACCATGAGCACGCACTCGGGCGCCATCAACTCGCTCGCCGCCGCGACGACCCACGACATCTACCTGCCGCTGACCAAGCGCCGCGCGGACTCGCCCGAGACGCTGCGCGCCGGGAAGCTCTTCGCCCTGGCGTGGGGCGTGGCGCTCACGGGGGGCGCGCTCCTCTTCAAGGAGCAAGGCACTCCCGCCGTGGTCGTGGCGCTCGGCATCGCGTCGTTCACGTACGGTGGGTTGCTGGGCGTGTTCTTCCTCGGAAATTTCTGGGCGCGGGCGAATCAGCGCGACGCCATCACCGGCATGGCGGTCGCGATCTTCGCCATGGCATTCGTCGTCTTCGCGAAGCAAATCGCGGCCGGGTACCCTGGACTCGCCGACGCCCTCGGCCCCCTCGCCCGGATCGCCTGGCCCTGGTACGTGCTGATCGGGACGACGCTCACCCTTGCGGTGGGTGTCCTGTCGTCGCTCACGCACCCCGCGCCCGTCGCCGCGGAGGCCCGCGCGTGACGATGATCGTCTTGGGACTCGACGGCGGCGGCTCCAAGACCCGCGTCGTGGTGGCCGACGAGACCGGGGCCGAAATCGTCAGCGTGGAGGGCCCGGGCTCGGCCGTGCGGCCGGGGCGCGC
>Ga0307411_10000327_pt1 | contig 15886 bp, 1 predicted proteins | sample DK1Ometagenome_2_FD_203712 | JGI IMG/M metagenome (GOLD analysis project Ga0307411, IMG submission 203712) | Maize rhizosphere microbial communities from greenhouse at UC Davis, California, United States - DK15-O-1 | ecosystem: Host-associated > Plants > Roots > Rhizosphere > Soil | place: USA...
GCATTGCAACAAGGCATGTCTGTTCAGGATAGGACAATTGTTGAGCTAGAAAGCCATACTCAATTGCGCAACAGAAAAGATGAAGAAGAACGGTTGCAAATTCAATTAAGGCGATTACAGGCGCAAGAAACAGAATATGACAATACCTTCAAACTCTGTGACCAGACGGTTAAGGATTCAGAAAATAAAAAAGAAGAGTTAGCGCAACGAGAACAAGACTTAATTCGTTTACTCCAAACGAAAGAAAAAGTACAACAAGTGATCGCTGTCCAGGATAGTGCAATTATTGCACTAGCAAGTCATATTGAATGGTGGAATAAAAAAGATGAAGAAAAACCGTTGCTAAGTAGATTAATCCAATTAAAATCGGAAGAAACAGAATATGACAATACCTTCAAACTCTGTGACCAGATGGTTAAGGATTCAGAAAATAAAAAAGAAGAGTTAGCGCAACAAGAAAAGGATTTAACTTGTTTAATTAGAGCGCACGAAACAGAAGAACAAACATTGCAACAAGGCATTTCTGTTCAGGATAGGGCAATTGTTGCGCTAGAAAGTCGTATAGAGCAATTACAAGAAAAAGTGGAACAGTTAGGAAAAGAGGAAGATAGATTACAAGAACTAATTAAAAAAAATAGGTATGATTACGTTAAGCATATGAGGAAAACTTTTACTACAGCCTGGCTAGAGGCTGACAATAAGTATGATCATAGTTGGATAGAAGAGGCTGACCGATTTAAGGCTTGGAAGATATATTTACTATTGTTAGATAAACATATTGTTAAGGATATAATAATAAACACGATTCTACCTTTTTATTTAAGAGTAATTTCTGGCACGAGAACGTATGCTAAGTTATTACGCTCACTTATCAAAGAAGAGGAAATTAAGTTACCATGCAATAGACATTATTCATGCGATAACAAATATTATATAGCGTCATCAAAAACAATAGACATTTATAACAGTTATACTAATCAGATAATAAAAAGTTTTGATTTATACTGTCATAGTCCATTCTCATTATTTAAGACAAAAAACCTTTTATTGTTCATCAATAAGGATAAGGTAATAAGTCTCTATAATATTGATTCTGACACAATATATGATTTAGGTGTGTATACTGAAAGAGGCTACAGTTCTAGTGCCTATAGGATAAAAATAAATCCAAAGGAAACAAGAATTGTTATTGCTGATAACAACATGCTTAAGGTGTACGATATTAGTTGTCTCAAGGATACTGACAAATTACAAAGCAAAGAAGTTTCTTTTGGTGACAGTCCTATCGAGATTATTGCAATGAATCATGATGGTTCCTTGTTGGCAATGGTTGATGAGTCAGAATTACTTTTCGTATTATCATATGAAGATAATTGCTATAATAAAGATGTAACTATGCAGTTGGAAACAGCTAATCGTATTCGCGGCCGTCGTTTAATTTTTTCTCAAGATGGTAAATATATTTTGCAAGAGCTACGATATGATCGCTTCGGTTGCTATCGAAATTATTGGTATAGAGAGAGAGCACATTGTTTAAAAAACGCTAATTTTGAGAAGGTTAGGGTACATCGTGACAACAGTATGTGTACCGAAAATGCTAATGATAGATACGACACAGTATGCCTAGCGCGTTTTTGTTCAAATAAGTATCAGCATTATGAGGACTTCTATTATATTACGTATGATGAACATGGAACTATGCAACGACAAAACATAGAATTCCCTAATGAAGAAAGATGCTTTTCTCGGGCAAAGTATAGTGCTAATATGGAATATGCATTTTGCACAGAGCATATTAGTTGTACAGCATATGAGGAGGGGCATAGGGCGAGATCATACCTAGTTAACCTAGCAAAAAATTGTAAGATAAAAAAAATAGAGGGGTCTTATGAAGCACGTAACTTTAGTCAAGATAATCGTTTGATTCTTGTACAAAAAGATGGCTACGGAAAGGGCTATTCTATAATTACATTAAAGGGCAAAGAGGTATTAAGTTTTCCATCTTTAATGAATGCTGATAATCAACAAATACCACCTTCTTTTGACACTAAAAATAACATTCTAACGTATGGATGTGTTGAGTATCATTTGCCGACAGAAAAAAATATTCAAGAGAGGGTAGGATTATCTATCCCGGAATATTTTATGGCATTGAATAATAATAAAAGTCCTGGCAAGCCACTTACGGAGTATTGTAAATACCGTTGTGAGCAAAAAGTTGAAGAGGCCAAAAAAAAAAGGCTATTAGATTGCAAAAGACATGAGCAAAAGATACAGAATATTGTAAATAATTTAACAAATGAAGAAAATATTTTACGAAAACGTTTGAACGATTTAAAAAAAAAAGAAGCAGAGAAGAAGTTATTGCCCTCCGCAGATACATATTTAGAAATTGTGCAAAAAAGAGAAAATCTTACAGAATTAAAAACCAAAGAAACAACAACGCGTCAAAAAATTAAAAGATTGCAAGATATAGAAAAAGAGAAGACAGCAGTATATAAAGCATGTCGAGAGAAGCTAGAGGCATTACCAATAACTATTCAACAAAAGAAAAGTAAGGAATATTTTTACGTTAAACTGATGAAGAAAGCTTTTACTAAGATATGGATATCTGCCGACAATAAGTATGATCATAGTTGGATAGAAGAGGCTGATCGATTTAAGGCTTGGAAGATATATTTACTATTGTTAGATAAACATCTTGTTAAGGATACAATAATAACGACGATTCTACCTTTTTATCTGAGAGTGATCTCTGGAACGACAATGTATACTAAGTTATTAAGGTCTCTTATTATAAAAGTTGAACCGGAAATTCCCTTACCGTGCAATAGAATACATTCATGCGATGACCAATATTATATAGTGCCTACATCAAAAAAAATAGATATTTATGCCCGTAATACTAATAGTGTAATAAAAAGTTTTGATTTATACAGTTATAATACATTCTCATTATGTAACACAAAAAACCTTTTATTGTTCATCAATAAGGATAAGATAATAAGTCTCTATAATATTGATTCTGGCACAATATATAATTTAGGTGAGTATATTGAAAGAGAAAAAAATTTTAGTTCTTATTCGATACAAATCCATCCAGAGGAAACGAGAATTGTTATTGCTGATAACAACATGCTTAAGGTGTACGATATTAGTTGTCTCAATGATAATGAGATATTAAAAAGCAAGGACTTTGTTTTTAGTGATAATCCTATAGAAATTATTACAATGAATCATGATGGTTCATTGTTGGCAATGGTCGATTCCTCAGGATTACTTTTCTTATTGTCTTACCAAAATGATTGCTATAATAAATATGCGACTATACAGCTAGAAACTGTTAATGATATTGGATATCGCCAATTAATTTTTTCTCAAGATAGTAAATGGATTTTTCAAGAAATAAGGTATGGTCGTCGACAAGTCAAGCAAAATTATTTGTATATAGACAGCTCAGGTGGTTTAAAAAATACTCAAGTCTATTATATGACGATTCATAGCAAAAATAAGGGAAATACATACTCAACAGTATGTGTAGATCGTTTTTGTTCAGCCGAAGGTTATACTCGCAACTTCTATTGTATGGATTGTGATGAGCATGGAAATATTACAAAACAAGATATAGAATGTCCAACTAGAAGGCCTTTCATGAGCACAAAGTTTAATGCCGATATGAAGTATGTATTCTGTGCAGAAGAAGTTAGTTATAGTGACTTGGAAGCGGGAATTAGGCCGGCATCATATATGGTTAATCTAGAAAAAAAATGTAAAATGAAAAAGATAGAGGGTTCTAATAAAGCACACTATTTTAGTAAGGATAATTTTTTTGTTGTTGTACAAAAACTCAACCAAAAATCATGTTATTCTATAATTACAAAAAATGGCAAAGAGGTATTGCGTTTGCCATCGTTAACAGAGTCTCAGGATCAAGAAATATCGCATTCTTTTGACAGGAAAAATAATACTCTCCGATATGGAGGTGTTGAGTATCATTTGCAGACAAAGAATGATATTCAAGAGCGTATATTGTTACCTATTCCTAAATATCTTATAGCATTGAATAATAATAAAAGTCCTGGCAGCCCACTTACGGAGTATTGTAAATCCCTTATTGAGGTTAAAAGTACTATATAGAAGTAATATGAATAAGAACGCAAGTATTACAGGGATTTTAATTGCATTAGTGTGCGCTATATCATCCTTACCATTTCTCATAACTCAATCTCATCGAACGAAAGTATTAGGCGCTCTGCACACCATTATTAAGATGTTCAAGAGGGAGGATGTTTATAAGCGTCGAACAGCAGCGGACAGTACTGAAAACATATCTTCTACAGAAACAGTTGCTACAAAAGAAGAAGAAGCTAAAGATAAAGAAATAATAAAATTGCGTCAGCAAATTCTGCAGTTAAAAACTATAATGCATACGTGCTACCCACGAACAATAGAAGCAAAGCCTGCCTTAACATCTATAACGCAGGTAATTAATGCAGTCCCTAAGACATCATATTATTGTGTGTTTCAAGAAAGACAAAAAATTATTTTACAATTATGGCTTGATTGTGACCAAGAGAACAGAAACGATGAGATATGGCTGACTATAGCTAATAAGTTTAAAATTGTTGAGTTGTATTTATATCTATTCGATCAATATATGGATGGTAAAAATATTGCGCCAATTATTTATTGGAAAACTTTAGATAAGGCAATGCAGGCATATACGGGTGTTTTTCTTAACGCTATTACAGAGAAAACTGACTTAGATATTCCACTAAAATATAGAAAATATACTTATGATAAACAATTCTATATTGATACTAACAAGAGTGATACGTTATCTATTTATAGGACTGATAAGAATAGAAAGATTACTGATATTAGTTATTCAGAAGAGGCCCCTTATCTAATTTTTACAAAAAAAAATTTATTGTTATTTATTAATGAAAGAAATTCGATCAGTCTTTATGATATGGAGGGTAATAAAATATATTGCTTAGCAGAATTCACAGGTAAGCTGGGCGAATGGGGCAGTGTAATAAAAGTGGATCCTAATGAAGAGAACATTATAATAGCATTGGATTGTATTGTAAATCACTATAATATTGATAATTTGCTTAAGGAAAAAACGCACTGTATATATAAAAAATTTGACAAAAGAATTGAGTTTTTAGCAATGAACAATGATGGCACTTTATTGGCAATGCTAGATGAAGCGAATAACCTTTTTTTGTTTGGACGTAATAAGAATCAAGAGTATTATCATCTTGCATACATAGCGCTTCAGATTTGGGGTCTTGAAGGGAGAAAGCATGACTCTTTAGAGAATAGCTTACTATTTTCTCAGGACAGTCGGCTTATTCACTGGCAAAAATCGTATACGACGTCTGCTGCCAAGAGTATAGGCATTGTACGTATTAGCCAAGAAGGCGAGAAATACACCTTACATTCATATTGCATACCTCTACTAGGAGGAATATGCAGTAAAAATACTAATGAAACTTATTCTACAGTGTGCGCCGAATTGTTTATTCGTTCTTATGCTAGGATAGGGGGTGAAATAAGTATCCTTCCTTATGATACTAATTACTTTTTCGGTAAGGTGATAAAGTCTCCACTAAGACGTGGTCTTTATAAGGGAATTTGTTGTAACAATATGCGATATTTATTGTATAAAGAATGTTCTGGCAATATAACACCTTATAGTGGACATCGATCATATCTTCTCAACCTAAAGACTCGTACAATGAGACTACTGGATATTGCTGTTGATGATTCATTGTTTGTTCAGAAAGGTTATAGTTCTAATATACGATATGATGTTGAGCGCCAATTTTTTAGCAAAAATAACCTGTTTGTCTTGTTAAAAGATGCAACTTCGAAAAAGTATTCTCTGTTTACAAAGTATGGAGCACGTCTTATCGAGTTTCCATCTGTTATTGATCAAAACAATAATACGGAAGTTCTTCCCTTTTTTGATACACTCGAGAATCGGGTGATACATGGTAATAAACACTATTTTTTACCTGAAAAAGAGCAGATTAGGTCCCCTAATATTGTTGAATATATTAGAGAATTAAAAGATATGCATAAGACAACTTTAGACAATTGTATAGCTCAAAAGTTCTGTGATCAGATTGCGAATAATCAGCAAAGTTAACAGCATTCGTGCTCAGGTAAAATTTTTTGTTGACTTGAGTGGGTGGTAATTTGATACGACAATCATAGTTTTTTCTAACAAAGGAACAAATCTATGACACAAATACGATTATCAAAAGTATCATCTCTCTTTCTATCATTTATTCTTTTAATCTCACCATTACCTTTACCTGCCATGGTGGAGTCTATTTATCATACTAACAGGTATAGTGAAGCACAATATGTATATTTGGATGATCCTATTATAACATGTATACAGAATGCTTATGAATCGGGCTTACCTATTACCTCTTTGATATCAAAAGTAGATACTTATTTAGAAAATGATATTACGATTCTTCCTAAAGCAGAGATTTTGGCTATTTTAGAATCAATTCAATTTCTATTATTTCAACAAAATAATAGGGGTCAGTTGGTTGAAGCTATTATCGGTCTCATTAGAGAAGTGCGACAAGGTGATTTTGATACTTTACCAGATCATATGATACGTTCAAAATATGATGTATGGAGTATTTTAAAGCGAATTGTTATTGCTGGAAAAGCTATTTTTAAGAGCAATGTTATTTTTGATAAAAAAACACGCACTCATGGTAAGGCGCGTTTTTATAAACGTGTGCATTTTAAAGATAAGGTACGTATTAGTGGACATTTGTCTGTTCATGATGCCTTTATAGGCGATTTGACTGCAGATACCATTTCCGTGCACGATGCTGTTATTGACAATTTAACGTTATCGGGTGGTCTTGGAATTACTGATTTAACATTAGATTCATTAAGTTCCACAGATGCGGTCATAGACAACTTACAGGTAAATAATTGTATCCCAGAATTGTGTGTCGAATCTTTATCCGTGGTAGATGGCTCAGTAAGTGGAACACTATCAATTAATGAAGCAGTTATTCAGAACTTAGATGTATCAGGTGGTCTTGGAATTACTGATTTAACATTAGATTCATTAAGTGCAACAGATGCGGTAATAGATAACTTACAAGTAAATAATTGTATCCCAGAATTGTGTGTCGAATCTTTATCAGTGGTAGATGGCTCAGTGAGTGGAACACTATCAATTAATGAAGCAGTTATTCAGAACTTAGATGTATCAGGTGGTCTTGGAATTACTGACTTAACATTAGATTCATTAAGTGCAACAGATGCGGTAATAGATAATTTACAAGTAAATAATTGTATTCCAGAATTGTGTGTCGAATCTTTATCAGTAGTAGATGGTTCCGTAAGCGGAACACTATCAATTAATGAAGCAGTTATTCAGACATTGGATTTTTCTGGTGGTCTTGTAATTTCTGATATTACATTGAATTCATTAAGTTCGACAGATGCGGTAATAGATAATTTAGAAGTAACTAATTGTGTTTCAAATTTGTGTATTGATAATTTAACTGTAACACAATGTATTCCAGAATTATGTGTTACGCAGGCCTCTTTAGTTGATGTAGCAGTTACAAGTACGTTATCAGTTGTTGATGCTTATATTGAGCATTTAGATGTAGCACAAAATACGGTGCACTTTCTTGATGCTTCTGAAACAGAGTATATTGGAATGAGTGCTCCTGCCGTTGTCCCATCTAGTTATTCTCTTGTATTGCCTCCAGTTCCCCCAGTAGCTAATCAAGTGTTACGCGCAAATGCTATTGTTCCCACCAATTTAGAATGGGCATCTTTAGGGGGGGGATCAGTTCCTCCCGTTGCAAGTAGAACTATTTACGTAGCGAAATATGGCAATGACATCACGGGTGATGGCTCCTTTGACAATCCTTATTTGACATTGGCAAAAGCCATTAATCTTGCTAATAGTATCTCTTTGGTAAATAATCCAGTTACTATCTGGATGAAATCTGGGTTATATGTTGAAAATAATAGTGCCGGGCCTTTAGCAATCACGGCATCAGGGGTTTCGATTGTGGGGGAATCCGTCTCTGGAGTAATTATTCTTCCCGGAACCCCTGCAAATGCTTTACTCTCAAGTACTACTGCTTTACGAATGGACAATATTACTCTTTTATCTCCTGTGTCATTAACTGGAGTCGGGTTAATATTGTTTGCGGGTTTCTTATCCACATTTAGTAATATGCGAATTGCCAATTTTCAGAAAGGAATAGTATGTTCTGGCGGTCCTAATAATACGTACGGCCTCAATAATTGCCTGTTTGTCGCGAATGGTACGAGTATAGAAGCAAATAATGCTCGTTTAGAATTAAATGGGTGTAGCATTTTTGGTGTTGGTTCTGTTACAGGGCCGGCAGCTAATATGGGCCTGAGTATAACTGGCAGTGGTGCAAATGTCTTAATAAGTGGTGGTGCTATTGGGGTATGTGCTACTGGCATTTTTATAACAGGAAATGCAACAGCTACAATAAATGGAGTTTCCTTTAAGTTAAATCAATCAGATATTGTCCAAAACGCTGCTTCAGAATTAGCTGCTATAGGGTGCTCATTTAATCTAACAGATGGACCATCAGATATTGATGTGCAAGTTAGTGGCTCAGGAACTCATGCGAGCTTTTTAGGCTGTGAATTTAATGGAAATAATAGTGCAGGGATATCTCAAGGGACTGCAATTTTTGTATCTGATAGTGCAACGGTTGATATGAATGGTGGCAGTATAACTAATTATGATACAGGCATTCATATTGGTGTTCCATCTGATTCTGCATCTACTTTTCTATCTGTTACCTCGATAATGATCAAAGATTGTATAACGGATATCATTCAACAAGGATCAGCAGCACTTAATTTTAATGCTGGTTCAGCAATGAGTAACAAAATTATTTTAAATGATCCAACAAACATCTCTTTAGCCTATTTTGATTTAAGTGACAATAATGCCTTAGTTATAGGTTCAACAGCAGATGTTGATACGGTTCTTTTAGAGGCTGAAGTAAATCCTGGAAGCAATCCAATTATTGAATATAGACCCGATGTATATGGGGCTCAAGCTATTGGATTTAATAATACCATATCAATTAACCCCACTTCATGGTATGTAGTATCTCAAGATGAAGCTAATGTTACAGCAATTACAACAGATAGATCCAAAGAATCAAAAATACAATTATTTTCAGATGAGAATGTGCCGTTTGGTACCACGACTGCGTTACGTGGTTGGAGTATTATAAAAAATAGTACCGATGCGCATCTATTGTTTGAATACCAGAACAGTGATCTGATTGGGCAACCATCTCTATCTCCATATGTTATAATGCAGTTGAATGGTCTTGATAATCGCGTGGAGTTACCAACCGCGGGGACACAGATACTTTTTGAAGGAGATACTAATCTCTATCGTAGCTCTGCCAATGTGTTAAAAACCGATGATAATTTTATTGTCGGTACATTAACTCCTAACCGAGTGGTTGTAACTGATGGATTAAACCAACTTGCATCGAGTATAGTAACTGATACAGAAGTAAGTTTTTTATCTGGGTTGAGTGGATCGGTACAAGCACAGCTTAATAATAAAGTATCGCGGTCCGGTGATATAATGACTGGAACATTACAATTACCTGCCGGAACTGCATTGTTACCGTCTCTTACCTTTACGGGCAGCTCGGGATCAGGTATATATGCAAGTGCAGGAAATGTTTCAATAACAACAAGCGCTCAAGAACGTCTCCGAATATCATCAGGTGGCGTTGTAGGAATTACTTCATTTGTTTCACCGGGAATTGTGCATAATGATTCTTTGGGAAATCTGTCTACATCATTAATTATTGACGCAGATATATCTTCAACTGCCAATATTGTTGATACAAAACTAGCAACCATTAGTACGGCGGGAAAAGTAGCAAACTCAGCAACAACAGCAACGAGTGCAAACACCCCAAGTACGATTGTATTACGTGACGCATCAGGTAACTTTAGCGCAGGAACAATTACAGCGAGTCTAAGTGGTAATGCGACAACAGCAACAACATCTACCAACTTTTCTGGATCATTGTCAGGAGATGTAACAGGAACACAAGGAGCGACAGTAGTTGCAACAGTTGGAGGACAAACCGCAGGAAATATAGCATCTGCGACAGTGCTTGCAAATGCGGCAACAAGTGCTAATACGGCAAATGCTATTGTTCGCAGAGACGGCACAGGAAGTTTTGCAGCACAAGTAGTAAGCCTTGTTGATGAAGTAGCAACAGGATCAGTAACAATAACACCATTTAACACGGCAGGAATTGTTCATAACACTGCATCAGGACTTCTTGCAAGCTCATTAATTGTAAACGCAGATGTTGCTGCCGCGGCAGGTATTGTTGACACAAAACTAGCAACCATTAGTACAGCAGGAAAAGTAGCAAATTCAGCGACAACAGCAACAAGTGCAAACACCCCAAGTACGATTGTATTACGTGATGCATCAGGCAACTTTAGCGCAGGAACAATTACAGCAAGTCTAAGTGGTAATGCGACAACAGCAACAACATCTACCAACTTTTCTGGATCATTGTCAGGAGATGTAACAGGAACACAAGGAGCGACAGTAGTTGCAACAGTTGGAGGACAAACAGCAGCGAATGTTGCAGCAGGTGCCGTGCTTGCAAACGCATCCACAAGTGCTAATACAGCAAATACTATTGTAAGACGGAATGCATCGGGCGGATTTAGTGCGCAGACAATCAGTCTTGTTGATGAAGTAGCGACAGGATCAGTAACAATAACGCCATTTAACACGGCAGGAATTGTTCATAACAATGCATCGGGACTTCTTTCAAGCTCATTAATTGTAAATGCGGATGTGGCAGCAGCAGCAGGTATTGTTGATACAAAATTAGCAACCATTTCCACCGCAGGCAAGGTAGCAAATTCAGCAACAACAGCAACGAGTGCAAACACAGCAAATGCAATTGTTTCCCGTGATGCATCAGGCAACTTTAGCGCAGGAACAATTACTGCAAACCTAACTGGTAGTGCCTCAAATAATGTATTAAAAGCGGGCGATACGATGACTGGTGCGTTGAATATGGCTGCTCAGAATGAAGTACGATTCCAAGATGCAACCGGCGGTGAATATGTCGGCATTAATGCGCCAGCGGTTGTGCCAACAAGTTATACAATCTCATTGCCATCGACGATTCCTACTGCCAATCAGATACTACGAGCAAATAGTACAACGCCTTCGCTATTAGAATGGGTGACAGCTAATGAGTTTGCTCTTCCAGCAACTAATAGGATGATCTATGTTTCAAAAACAGGTAATGATGTAACAGGGAATGGATCATTCGCTACCCCTTATGCTTCATTAGCAAAAGCTGTTGATGTTGCCAATGGCTTAGCGAGTACTTTAAATCCGATAGCAATTCTTATAAGTGCTGGAACATATAGTGAAAATAATAGCGCAGGGCCGATTTCAATTACTGCTGATGGAATATCAGTAGTTGGCGCTTCTTCAACAGCTGTTAATATTATGCCAACAACATTATCAAATGATCTGTTATTTGCTAATAAACGAGTAGTTATATCAAATATTGGATTTATTGCTGGTGGAGTTTCAACAGCGGCTGCTCTTAGTGTAACTAATGGTCCTCTAACTAATATAATTCATGTAAGAACTTTTGGATTTCAGACGGGTATTATATGCTCAGGAGGTAATACCAGTAGTTATGCAATAGACAACTGTATTCTTGTCGCGAATGGTACAGGAATGATTATTAATAATACTGTTGCCGAATGTAATAACTGTACGATATTAGGATCAACATCACTTGTCGGTCCAGCGCAAAATGCCGCATTAGCGGCTTCTGGCACTGATTGTACTACTGTTATTAATGGTGGAGTGTATGGTATTTGTGAGAATGCTCTTAACATTTCTAATAATGCAACAGTAACTATTGAAGCAGTTAACTTTAAATTAAATGAATTTGATATCATACAGACGACTTCATCTAATATGACACTATCTGGTTGTAACTTTGATTATACCGAAGGACCTGGAGATATTGATGTCCAGATTAGTGGCGCTGGTACAACAGCACAGATTGTAGGATGTCAATTTAATGGGAATAGCCTGCTTGGGTTACCTCAAGGTACTGCGATCTTTATTTCAGATAATGCTTTTGTGCAGATGAGTGGTGGCGGTATTGCAAATTATGATCTCGGTATTCTGATAGGTGCTCCCGGGGATACGGCATCAACGGCACTGAGCGCGTCGTCATTGGCTATCCGTAATTGTGCTGTAGATATAGCTCAAGAGGGTGCTGCCACATTAAGCTTTAATGCTGGAACAGCTTCCGCAAGTAAAATTATTATTAATGATCCAACAAATGTTAACTTAGCATTTTTTGATCAGGAAGATGATGATTCACTTTCAATTGGTTCTATGGCAGATGTGGATACTAAATTAATACATGCACAGATAAGCCCATCAGACGGCATGAGTATTAATTATAAATCATCTCTTTATAATACCCAGGCTCTTGGTGTTGAAAATTCATTTGTAAATCCATCAAGTTTATATATGGTATCAGAGTTGAATTCATATATCGATGTAATTACAAAAGATCGTGCTTCAATAGCAAGTGTACAACTTTTATCAGATGAAGGCGCTTCTTTTGGTACAACATCTGCGCTACGTGGATGGAGTATCAATAAAAATAGTAACACAGCAGAATTATCATTTGCGTATCAGAATAATGATCTTATTGGGCAGCCTGCAATAGCGCCATATACGCTTATGCAACTTGATGGAGTCAATAATCAGCTCCAGCTTCCTGCGACTGGAACGCGTATTGTGTTTTCCGGGGATACTAATTTGTATAGAAGCAGTGCAGATGTTTTACGAACAGATGATAACTTTATAGTAGGAACATTAACACCAGGTAGAGTGGTTATAACAGATAGTGGCACTAATCAGTTATCATCGAGTGTTGTAACTTCAGCAGAATTAACCTTCGTATCTGGGGTTACTTCTGCTATTCAGACACAATTAAATAATAAAGTATCTCGAACAGGTGATACTATGACTGGTGCTCTACAATTGCCAGCAGGAACTACCGCAAATCCATCGTTAATATTCACGGGAAGCACAACCACAGGACTTTCTGCTGCTAGTGGAGCATTGTCATTAAGCACAAATGCGGCAGAAAGAATGCGAATCTCTTCGAGTGGTGTTATTTCTGTTAATGCATTTGCTGCTCCTGGAATTGTTCATAATGATTCTTCGGGAAACCTATCAAGTTCACTGATTGTTAATGGTGATATAGACTCTGCAGCAGCAATAAGCGATACAAAGTTAGCAACAATTGTAACGCCGGGGAAAGTAGCAAACTCAGCAACAACTGCCACAAGTGCTAATACAGCAAATGCAATAGTTGCACGGGATGCATCAGGCAATTTTATCACAAATATGATTTCACTTACTGGTACAGTAACAAATGCTACTGATGCTGCAACAAAAGCGTATGTTGATGCAACTACAGGGGGAGCTGGAACTAATCTTAATACGCCAAACACGCTTGTCCGTAGAGATGGCACAGGAAGTTTTGCAGCACAAGTAGTAAGCCTTGTGGATGAAGTAGCGACAGGATCAGTAACAATAACACCATTTAACACGGCAGGAATTGTTCATAACAATACATCAGGACTCCTTTCAAGTTCATTAATTGTCAATGCGGATGTGGCAGCAGCAGCAGGTATTGTTGATACAAAACTAGCAACCATCAGTACGGCAGGCAAAGTAGCAAATTCAGCAACAACAGCAACGAGTGCAAACACAGCAAATGCAATTGTTGCACGTGATGCATCAGGTAACTTTAGCGCAGGAACAATTACAGCGAACTTAAACGGTAATGCGACCACAGCAACAACCGCTACAAATGCAACAACAGCCGTGAACTTTACGGGTTCATTGTCAGGCGATGTGACAGGAACGCAAGGAGCAACTGTAGTTGCAATTGTTGGAGGACAGACCGCAGCGAATGTGGCCGCAGGTGCGGTGCTTGCAAATGCATCCACAAGTGCTAATACAGCAAATGCTATTGTCAGAAGAAATGCAACTGGCGGCTTTAGTGCGCAGACAATTAGTATGGTTGATGGGGTTGCAACAGGTTCATTAACGGTAACACCATTTAACACGGCGGGAATTATACACAATAATGCATCAGGGTTATTTTCAAGTTCATTAATTGTCAATGCTGATGTGGCAGCAGCCGCAGGTATTGTTGACACAAAATTAGCAACAATAAGTACGGCAGGCAAAGTGGCAAACTCAGCAACAACAGCAACGAGTGCAAACACCGCAAATACGATTGTATTACGTGATGCATCAGGTAACTTTAGCGCAGGAACAATTACAGCGAACTTAAACGGTAATGCGACCACCGCAACAACCGCTACAAATGCAACAACAGCGGTGAATTTTACGGGTTCATTATCAGGTGATGTGACAGGAACACAAGGAGCGACAGTAGTTGCAACAGTTGGAGGTCAAACGGCAGGAAATATAGCATCAGCGACAGTACTTGCAAATGGAGCAACTAATACCAATACACCTAACATGATCGTACGCAGAGACGGCACAGGAAGTTTTGCAGCACAAGTTGTGAGTCTTGTTGATGAGGTAGCGACAGGATCAGTAACAATAACACCATTTAACACGGCAGGCATTGTGCATAACAATGCATCGGGACTTCTTTCAAGCTCATTAATTGTAAATGCGGATGTGGCAACAGCAGCAGGTATTGTTGACACAAAATTAGCAACCATTAGTACGGCAGGCAAAGTGGCAAACTCAGCAACGACAGCAACGAGTGCAAACACAGCAAATGCAATTGTTGCACGTGATGCATCAGGAAACTTTAGTGCAGGAACAATTACAGCGAATTTAAATGGGAATGCGACCACCGCAACAACAGCTACCAATGCAACAACAGCGGTTAACTTTACGGGTTCATTGTCAGGCGATGTGACAGGAACACAAGGAGCGACAGTAGTTGCAACAGTTGGAGGCCAAACGGCAGGAAATATAGCATCTGCGACAGTGCTTGCCAATGGAGCAACCAATGCTAATACAGCCAACATGATCGTACGCAGAGACGGCACAGGAAGTTTTGCAGCACAAGTAGTAAGCCTTGTTGATGAAGTAGCGACAGGTTCAGTAACAATAACACCATTTAACACCGCAGGAATTGTTCATAACAATGCATCAGGACTGCTTTCAAGCTCATTAATTGTAAATGCAGATATTGCAGCAGCGGCAGGTATTGTTGATACAAAACTAGCAACAATTAGTACGGCAGGAAAAGTAGCAAACTCAGCAACAACAGCAACGAGTGCAAATACCGCAAATGCAATTGTTGCCCGTGATGCCTCAGGTAACTTTAGTGCAGGAACAATTACTGCAAGTCTGAGTGGTAATGCGACCACAGCAACAACAGCTACCAATGCAACAACAGCGGTTAACTTTACGGGGTCATTGTCAGGCGATGTGACAGGAACACAAGGAGCGACAGTAGTTGCAACAGTTGGAGGCCAAACGGCAGCGAATGTAGCATCAGCGACAGTGCTTGCAAATGGAGCTACCAGCGCTAATACACCAAGTACTCTTGTATTACGCGATGCATCAGGCAACTTTAGTGCAGGAACAATTACCGCGAACTTAAATGGTAATGCGACCACAGCAACAACAGCTACAAATGCAACAACGGCGGTGAACTTTACGGGTTCATTATCAGGAGATGTGACAGGAACGCAAGGGGCAACAGTGGTTGCAACAGTTGGA